>Ga0208117_100414_pt1 | contig 13826 bp, 13 predicted proteins | sample LakWasMet26_LOW6_2_FD_183870 | JGI IMG/M metagenome (GOLD analysis project Ga0208117, IMG submission 183870) | Freshwater sediment methanotrophic microbial communities from Lake Washington under simulated oxygen tension - Sediment Metagenome... | ecosystem: Environmental > Aquatic > Freshwater >...
TGCCGGGCGTACAGGATACGACTCGCGCCAAAGAGATTTTGGGTACAACAGCGACATTGGAATATCGTCTGGTCGACGTGGAACACGATGTGCAAAAAGCGGTCGAAGGGCATGTCCCGGTCGGCAGTCGTTTGTACACTGAGAGAAACGGCAGCCCGATCCTGCTGGATCGCCGGGTCATCGTGACCGGCGACCAAATCGTCGATTCCTCTTCCGGCGTCGATCAGGACGGCAGGCCTTCGGTCAATATTTCGCTGAACGGCGTCGGCGCAGCCAAAATGGGTAAACTGACCCAGGCTAACATCGGCAAGCCGATGGCGGTGGTGTTTATCGAATATAAGGTTGAAACCAAAGTCGTGAACGGTCAAAAAGTCCGTCACAAAGAAAAGGTTGAAAAAGTCATCAACGTGGCAACCATCCAGGGCGTATTCAGTCATCGCTTCCAAACCACCGGTTTAGACAGTCCTCAGGAAGCGCGCAACCTGTCGCTGTTGTTAAGAGCCGGTGCATTAGCTGCCCCAGTTGATATTGTCGAAGAACGCACCGTGGGACCCAGTTTAGGCCAGGACAACATCGATAAAGGCATGTTGTCTTTTGTCGTGGGCTTTGCGTTGGTTGTGCTGTTTATGGCGGTTTATTATCGATTGTTCGGTATGATCGCCAACTTTGCGCTGGCGTTTAACGTGGTGATTGTGGTGGCGATATTGTCGATGTTGCAGGCGACGCTGACCTTGCCGGGCATTGCCGGGATCATCTTGACCGTGGGTATGTCGGTTGACGCTAACGTATTGATCTTCGAGCGGATTAAAGAAGAACTCAAGAACGGCAACACGCCGCAAGCCGCTATATTTATCGGTTATGAGAAAGCCTTTGCAACGATTCTGGATTCCCACTTTACCAACCTTGTCGTAGCCGTGGTGTTGTTCGCTTACGGCACAGGTTCCGTTAAAGGTTTTGCGGTGACGCTGATTATCGGGATTTTATCGTCCATGTTTACCGCCATTACCGGTACGCGGATGGTTATTAACTGGATATACGGTAACCGCAGGGTTGAGAAATTATCTATCTAAACAAATTTGTGTAGGGGCAATCCCTTGTGGTTGCCCTAGTTCAAACAACAACCAAAGGGCAACCACAAGGGATTGCCCCTACATAGAAGATTAAATATGTTTAAAAACGATATAAATTTTATAGGTAACCGGAATATAGCATTGATATTTTCCGCTGTGCTGACGCTTGTTTCGATCGGATCGCTGGCTGTACGCGGCTTGCAAATGGGTATCGATTTTACCGGCGGCACCTTGATCGAAGTGGGCTATCAAAAAACAGCCGATTTAACCGTATTGCGCAACACCTTGGATACTGAAGGTTTTGGCGATGCCACGGTGCAGAATTTCGGCACCACAAAAGATGTGCTGATTCGACTGAAACCGCAAGAAGGGGTTAGCAGCGTCGAATTGAGCGCAAAAGTGCTTGAGGCCATTAACAAAAATACCGCGGAACCGGCCAGCGTGCGCCGGGTTGAATTCGTCGGTCCCCAAGTCGGCGATGATTTGGCTGAAGACGGCTTTTTGGCGTTGTTGTATTCAACGATCTGCATCTTGATTTATGTGGCTTGGCGCTTTGAATGGAAGTTCTCGGTCGGCGCGATCATCGCGACGTTACATGACGTCATCGTGACGCTGGGCTTATTCTCGGTATTAGGGCTGGAGTTTGACCTGACGGTATTGGCGGCGGTTCTTGCGCTGATCGGCTACTCGTTGAACGATACCATCGTTGTTTATGACCGTATCCGCGAAAATTTCCGGGCATTAAGAGGTAAAACGACCGAGGAGATCATGAATATTTCGGTCAATGTCACCTTAAGCCGTACCATCATGACCTCATTGACAGTGCTGCTGGTGCTGGTTTCGTTGTTCTTTTTGGGCGGCGAGGTGATCCATAATTTTTCCGTGGTGCTGCTATTCGGGGTGTTTTTCGGCACTTATTCCTCTATTTTTATCGCCAGCCCTGCGGCTTTACTGTTGGGCATCAGCGCTGAAGATTTGATGATCCCGGTAAAAGAGGGCGCAGAACTGGACGGCAGGCCTTAGGTGGCTGTCCGGTAAAGAATCCTGCCTGATCCGGCTCAGTTATATTCACCACGAAGACACGAAGAGCACGAAGTTTATGTCTTTCTTCGTGCTCTTCGTGTCTCGGCAATTGCTCCTGCATTGCTCTACCTCCTGCATCCATGCAGTCGTTCGTGGTGAGTAAAAAATATGCTCTGGCATGGAAACCACTTTAGCCATATCAGGTATTTTCAAAATACAGCGGCTGATCAGGTATAATCGGCCGCTTATAAATATTTATTCATAATTTGGAGTTTTAAAAAAATGGCGATAGAACGCACTTTCTCAATCATTAAACCTGACGCGGTAGCAAAAAATGTAATCGGCGAAATTTACAGCCGCTTTGAAAAGAACGATCTGAAAATCGTTGCTGCAAAAATGCTGCACTTGACTAAAGAACAAGCCGAAGGTTTTTACGCAGAACACAGCGAACGCGGTTTCTTTAATGATTTAGTGGCATTCATGATTTCAGGCCCCGTCATCATGCAAGTGTTGGAAGGCGAAAACGCGGTTCTTAAACACCGCGAAATCATGGGCGCCACCAACCCGAAAGAAGCGGCTGCCGGAACTATCCGCGCCGACTTCGCCAGCAGCATCGATGAAAATGCCGTACACGGCTCAGACGCAGTCGAAACCGCTCAAAGGGAAATTGCTTACTTTTTCTCGGATAATGAAATCTGTGCAAGAACCCGCTAAAACCAAAACCATCAATTTGCTCGATTTCGACAGGAAAGGCCTCGCGGCCTTTTTTGTCGAGTTAGGCGAGAAGCCTTTCCGGGCGACGCAGTTGCTTAAGTGGATTTATCAGGAAGGGGTCGAAGACTTCGACCTGATGACCAACTTGAGCAAGACATTGCGCGCTTATTTAACGGAACACTGCACCATAGCAGCGCCGGAAATCGTGCTTGAAAAAGTCGCGACCGACGGCACCTGTAAATGGGTCATGCAAACCGGTTGCGGCAACAGGGTCGAAACGGTTTTTATTCCTGAAGAGGGACGCGGCACCTTATGCGTCTCGTCGCAAATCGGCTGTGCGTTGGCCTGCACCTTTTGCTCCACCGCGCAACAAGGCTTTAATCGCAACCTGACCACCTCGGAAATTATCGGCCAGTTATTCGTTGCGCAAAAACGCTTGGGAGCGGAAAACAGAATTACCAATGTGGTGATGATGGGCATGGGCGAACCGTTACTCAACTTCGACAATGCCGTTGCGGCGATGAACCTGATGATGGACGATTTCACCTTCGGGCTGTCCAAGCGCCGGGTGACCGTCAGCACCTCGGGCGTCGTGCCGGCCATGTACCGCTTAACCCAAGTCTGCGATGTCAGTCTTGCGGTGTCGTTGCATGCGGTAACCGATGAGTTACGCGACGAACTGGTCCCGATCAATAAAAAATATCCGTTAAAGGAACTAATGGAAGCCTGCCGGGATAACGCAAAACTAGCGCCGCGGCGCACCGTCACCTTTGAATATGTGATGCTCGACGGCATTAACGACTCGGTGCAGGATGCGCGGGGGCTGATCAAGCTGTTAAAAACGGTGCCGTCAAAAATCAATTTAATACCGTTTAACCCGTTTCCTAATTCCGCTTATCGGTGTTCCAGCAAAGAAGCGATTAATCGCTTTAAAACGCTGTTAAACGACGCCGGCATCGTCACCACGGTCAGAAAGACGCGCGGCGAAGATATTGATGCCGCTTGCGGCCAGTTGGTCGGGCAAGTTAAAGATAAAAGCCGCAGGCATTTAAAACTCCAGGCGCCAGGTTCGGAACGTGCCGCGTGATTTATCGAAAATGATTAATCGGCTTGCGTTAGCGCTGTGCGTTGCGGCATTGGTTGCCTGCGGTTCAGCGGGCACTAAAAGCAATAATGCCGAAGATGTGCATTTACAGCTGGGCGTGCGCTATCTCAGCATGAATAAGCTGGAATTGGCTAAGGAGAACTTGCAGCTGGCGCTAAAAAAGAATTCGGGCAATACCCAGGCGCATAATGCCCTGGCGTTTTTGTATGAAAAATTAAATCAGCCCGACAAGGCCAAAGAGCATTATGAGACCGCCTTGGCTCTGACGCCTGATGATTTGGGCGTAAAAAATAATTTCGGCCGCTTTCTCTGCGAACATGGCCGGTTTGACGAAGGCATGGCGTTCTTGTCCGAGACCAGTTCAAATCCGTTAAACGATAGGCAGTGGCTGGCATTAACGAATGCCGGGCGATGCGGACTGAGCATGGGGCAAAAACAACAAGCCGAGAATTACTTCAGGCAAGCGTTGCAACTCAACAGCACGTATGCGGCGGCCTTATCGGAAATGCAAAAAATCGCTTACGAAAAAGGCGACTATTGGGCGTCAAAAGGCTTTTTGCAGCGTTATCTGGGCGTTGCGGCCCATACCGCTGAAACCTTATGGTTTGCCGCGCAAGCTGAGCGGGCATTGGGCAATAAGGAGCTGGCCAGGGAATATAAAAACTTATTGCTGGAAAAATTTCCGCTTTCAAATGAAGCACAAAAAATCGCAGGGGTTAAAGATTTTTAGTAACTAGAAAAATAGAACTCAGATGACGCTGATGATTATGATCGAATGAGATTTTAGAATTATCAGCGTTCAATTGTATTTAATGACTGAATAGTTACGATTTTTACCCCGACACAACTCTACATACTATGGCAAATAACATTCAAGCAATTCGCGGGATGCACGATGTGCTTCCCGAACAGACGCCGCTCTGGCAGTATGCGGAACAATGCATCAGGGACGTTCTCGGCGCTTACGGTTACAGCGAAATTAGGCTGCCGATCGTCGAAAAAACCGAACTGTTCAAACGCTCTATCGGCGAAGTGACCGACATCGTCGAAAAGGAAATGTACACGTTTGATGACCGGAACGGCGACTCCCTAACCTTGCGCCCCGAAGGTACGGCCGGTTGCCTTCGAGCCTGCCTGGAGCATGGCTTGTTGCACAACCAAGTGCATCGGTTATGGTATTACGGGCCGATGTACCGGCATGAGCGTCCGCAAAAAGGCCGTTATCGCCAGTTTATTCAATTGGGCGTCGAAACTTACGGTATGGCGGGCCCCGATATTGATGCCGAATTGATCCTGATCATGGACCGGTTGTGGAAAAAACTGGCTATCCGCGATAAAGTCCGGTTGCAGCTTAACTCCTTAGGCACTATGCCTGAGCGTATCGTTTACCGGGAAAGTCTGGTGAGCTATTTCAAACAGCATCTCGACCAATTGGATGAAGACAGCTTGCGGCGGCTGGAGACTAATCCGCTGCGGATTCTGGACACCAAAAACCCGGCAATGCGGGAAGTTGTCGCTAACGCGCCGGAATTGACCGATTATCTGGGCGATGAGAGCCGCCGGCATTTTAAGGCGATAACCACGATATTGGATGATTTGGGCATAGGCTACGAGCTCAATTCCCGCTTGGTGCGCGGCCTGGATTATTACAGCAAGACCGTTTTCGAATGGGTCACCGACGAACTGGGTTCGCAAGGCACGGTCTGTGCAGGCGGACGTTATGACGGATTGATCGAACAACTGGGCGGCAAGCCCAATCATGCGGTCGGTTTTGCGATGGGCATGGAGCGCTTGTTGGCGCTGATGGAAACGCTGGACAACGTGCAACTTGCCGGCCCCGTCGATGTCTATATGATCCGGGTCGGCGAAACGGCGGAACAAGAAGGCATGCGCTTTGCTGAAACCGTCAGGAATGAAATCCCCGACCTGAAACTACAGGTCAATTGCGGCGGCGGCAGTTTTAAAAGTCAGTTTAAAAAAGCCGACAAAAGCGGCGCTGAATTTGCGATTATTCTAGGAGACGATGAAGTCAGCCGCGGCGAGGTCAGCATCAAACCGCTACGCAATAATGAGCTGGAGCAACAGAATATGTCTCAGCAGCAGGCAATTGAGTTTTTGCGGATACAGATTGATTAATCACCACGAAGGCGCGAAGTTCACGAAGAAAAAATAGAATAAAAACTTCGTGTTCTTCGTGCCTTCGCGGTGAAAATATTTTTTTAAATTTAAAAAGAGAAAAACAAGTGGAAATGTACGAAACAGAAGAAGAACAGGTTGAAGCCCTAAAAAGATGGTGGAAAGAAAACTCAACCTCCACCATAGTCGGCTTGGTCATGGGCATAGTCATTATTCTGGGCTGGAATTACTGGCAGGATCATAAGAAAGCGCAGGCAGTGCAAGCTTCCGGAACGTATGATCAATTATTGAAAGCGCTGGAGGATAATAAGAATGACAGCGTAGACAAGCTCGCCCAACGCATGCAGGAGCAATTTAAGGGTACCGAATATGCGGCATTCAGTGGATTATTCGCGGCCAAATTAAAAGCTCAGCAAGGCGATTTCGCTGCCGCCAAGCAAATGTTGAAGACTATTGCGGCAGAGCCGAATAAACAGTTGAGCAATATCGCCAAGATAAGACTGGTACGCTTAATGCTGGCTACCGGTGAATACGAACAGGGCTTGCAGGTCATCAACGAAGTGGATGCCAAAGCGGCAGCCGGTTACTCAGCCAATTACGATGAATTGGTCGGCGATTTGTATGTCGCGCTGGATCGTTTGGATGAGGCGCGTACCTCGTATCAAAATGCCTTGAGGAATGGACAGCCGTCACCGTTGTTACAGTTAAAAATTGACGACCTGACCGCCCAAGAAAAGTTAGACACACCAAAATAATGAGTAACCATTCAAGCTATATGAGTCAGGCGAACGGCGAAAGGCGAAAGGCGAAAAAGCCTTTTGCACTTTGTCTTTTGCCCTTTGCCTTTACCTTCTTAACAGGCTGCGCGGCTGTCGATAGCGTCGGCGAATCCATTTCCGGCATTACCGACTACTTTAGCGGCGGCGAGGATAATGCCGATCCGCCGAGCGTCCTGGTCGAGTACGCCCCTGAAATCCAGGTTGAAGTGGTCTGGAAGGAATCGATAGGAGTCGGCGCTGACGAACAATCCTTAAAGCTGATTCCGGTTATCGGCAGCGGGAAAATACTGGCGGCGGATCGGGAAGGATTGGTGCAGGCCAGAAGCCTGACCACCGGCAGTTTAATCTGGAAGACCGAAACCGAGCTGCCTCTTTCCGGCGGACCGGGACTTGGCGCAAGCAGTGTCATTTTGGGGTCCAGCAATGCCGAAGTCGTCGCCTTAAACATTGAGACCGGCGCCGTGCTGTGGAAAACCACGGTATCCAGCGAAGTGCTGTCCGTTCCGGTCGTCGCCAATGATATTGTTATCGTTCGCACCACAGATGGTTCCGTTATCGCCCTCGATGAAAAAACCGGCGGCAAACGCTGGAGTTACGAGCGCAACGTACCGGCGCTAAGCATACGCGGCACCGGATCGCCGCTGATTGTCGAAGACAAGGTCGTCGGCGGCTACGATAACGGCAAATTAATGGCCTTGCGTCTGGCTGACGGCAAATACGTGTGGGAAACCAGCATTGCCATTCCCAAAGGGCGTTCTGAAATTGAACGGCTGGTCGATCTGGATGTCGATCCCATCGCGATTAACGGCGTAATTTATGTGGCCAGCTATCAGGGCGGCATAGCGGCTATTTCGGAATTGGACGGCGATATAATGTGGCGCAATGAAAGCATTTCGTCGCATTCAGGTGTAAGTAACGACTACCGGTATTTATACCTGACCGACTCGGAAAGCCATGTCATGCAGCTGGATCAGCGTAGCGGTGCGGGTTTGTGGAAGCAAAAAGATTTGCACCAAAGGAGATTAACCGCCCCCGCCGCCTATGAGAATTATGTGGTGGCCGGGGATTTTGAAGGCTACCTGCATTGGTTATCCACTACCGACGGCAGACAAATGGGCCGTGTACAAATAACTGACGGTGCAATCGATGCCAAGCCTATCGTGCTGGATAGTATCGTGTATGTTTATGCAAAAGACGGCACCCTTGCCGCTTTAAAAGTTAAATAAAAATATGTTACCTGTAATAGCCCTAGTCGGGCGACCCAATGTGGGCAAGTCCACATTATTCAATTATTTAACCCGCAGCCGCGATGCGCTGGTTGCAGATTTTTCAGGCTTAACCCGCGATCGGCAATACGGCCGGGTAAAGCTGGGCGATCGTCCCTGCCTGGTGGTCGATACCGGCGGTATCGCCGATGATGCCGAAGGCATAGAAAGCTTCGCCAGAAAACAGGTGCAAGTTGCCTTGGAAGAGGCTGACGTCGTGTTCTTCATGGTTGACGCGCGCGAAGGCCTGAGCGCTTCCGACAAAGTGATTGCCGATACCCTGAGAAAGTTGGATAAGCCGGTCATCTTGGTTACCAACAAAATCGACGGCCTCGACGCCAACGTTGCCGCCTCGGATTTCTATGCCTTGGCGTTGGGCGAACCGGTGCAAATCGCCGCCTCCCACGGCCGAGGCATACCCGAACTATTGGAAAAGGTTAACCAACTGCTGCCGCCAGGCAAGGGCGAAGTTGAAGAGACTCATGACGGAATCGGCATCGCCGTGGTCGGACGGCCCAATGTCGGCAAATCGACGTTGGTCAATCGCCTGCTGGGTGAAGAGCGGGTTATCGTATTCGATGAGCCGGGCACCACCCGCGACAGCATCTATATTCCGTTTGAACGCAACGGCAAAAAATTCACCCTGATCGATACCGCCGGGATGCGCAGGCGATCCAAAATAGCCGAGACCATCGAGAAGTTCAGCGTCATTAAATCCTTGCAGGCGATTGAAAAGGCCAATGTCGTTATTTACTTGATCGACGCGCGGGAAGGCGTCACCGATCAGGATGCGCATTTGTTAGGCTTGGTATTGGAAGCCGGAAGAGCCTTGATTATCGGCTTGAACAAATGGGACGGCATCAGCGACGACCAGAAGGCAACCATTCATCGGCAACTCGATGTCAAACTGTCCTTTCTCGAGTTTGCCGAAAAGCACCCGATTTCCGCGCTGCATGGCAGCGGCGTCGGCAAAATGTTCGACGTCGTGCAGCAATTGTATGCAGCGGCAATGCTCGACATGTCCACGCCGGTGCTGACCCGTATCCTGAAAGAAGCCACCACCGCGCATCAACCGCCGATAGTGAATAGTCGCCGGGTTAAGCTGAAATACGCGCATCAAGGCGGCAGAAATCCGCCTATCGTGGTTATTCATGGCGTGCAAACCGATTCCTTGCCGGAGTCTTACAAACGTTACTTGATCAACTATTACCGCGACAAAATGGGTTTGGTCGGAACGCCGATCCGCCTGGTATTCAAGTCGGCCGCCAACCCGTTCCACGGGCAAAAGAACAAGCTGACCGAGTGGCAGGTGAAAAAGAAGGAACGCTTGATGAAGCGGGTGAAGAGCAAGAAGAGGGATTAATAAGGTACAAGGTAAAAGGCGAAAGGTTGTAAGCCCACCCTAACTTGATTTAAGCAGTGTAAAGCCCTCTCGGCAACTGCTCCATGCGTTGCTCTACCTCCTGCATCCATGCAGTCGTCCAGCGGGAGAGGGTTGGGTGAGGGGGAATAAATACAACCGTTTGCCATTAAATCAACACTACAGGAAACAATCATGGCTACCATCACATTTCAAGGCAAACCCCTCAACACTTGCGGCGAACTGCCCTCCGTCGGGAGCGACGCACCGGCATTTTTCCTGACCAGTCGCGAGTTAGTCGATGTCACCCTGGCAACCTACGCAGGAAAAAGAAAAGTGCTGAACATCGTACCCAGCCTGGACACCCCGACCTGCGCCGCATCAACGCGCAAATTCAATCAGAAAGCCTCGCATTTGGACAATACCGTTGTGTTGGCCGTTTCTGCCGACCTGCCTTTTGCGCAAAGCCGTTTTTGCGAATCGGAAGACTTAACTCACGTCATCCCCCTGTCAACTTTCCGCTCCAGTTTCTCCGATGATTACGGCGTAACGCTCGTCGACACCTTTCTGCGGGGTTTGACCGCGCGCGCCATCGTCATTATCGATGAGCATGACAAAGTGATCTACACGGAGCTGGTCGGCGAAATTGCTAATGAACCGGATTATGAAAGCGCATTGGCGGTGTTGTAGAATGGACTTTTGATTGGGCGAATAAGGTATATAAATAATAGCTTTATCATTTGTCATCTCTGTCTACAAGATGGGGAGGAATACGAATTGGCGATAGCGGAGTCAATACAGCATGACTAAATTAGAAAAATCCAGCGAGGGTGTTTACTTTCTGTCTTTGTCGTTAGAAAACGTGCGTTGTTTTGGAACTAAACAGAAACTGGATTTATCTGATGGTAGCGGCAGACCTGCGCCATGGACAGTGATTTTGGGGGACAACGGCACGGGTAAAACAACATTGTTACAGGTTTTGGCAGATGGCTACACTTTTTCCATAAATGGTGCTCGTAGCCTACCTCGAATTGGTAGTAGTCACTCTAAGATAGAATTATGTCACGCAGTTCATAAAACATTGGAAAATAAACAGGGAGATTTTAAACAGCTAGCGTACCAAATGGAACTTGGCGTTGACGGGCTTATTTCAATTTCTAATTTTGACGATTCTCTTTGTAAAATTAAAATCTTTGCTTATAGCGCGGGTAGAAGAAAGCACAGCTCGGATCTGTTGAAAGGTAGCGGAGTTAAAAAACGGTTTTTCGAGCAAGATGAATTGATTAACGCCGAAGAATGGCTGTTGCAAACCGATTATATCGCCAATAAAGCCTCCGAAATTCAAGGCGACTATAAAGAACGTTTAAAAATCATCAAAGACGTTTTAATCAACTTATTGCCCGATGTTAAAGACATTCGTATCTCCGATCCGAGCGAAAATGCTCCAAATCCAAGGGTTGAATTCAGAATGCCCGATGGTTGGTTATTGTATCCTCAGTTAAGTTTAGGCTATCAAACCATGATTGCCTGGATGGTTGATCTCGTAGCGCAGTTATTTAAGGATTATTCAAACAGTCCCAACCCAATTGCGGAACCAGCCGTAGTATTAATCGACGAAATCGACTTGCATCTGCACCCCAAATGGCAGCGCACTATTATGTCCTACTTGAGCGAGCGCTTTGTTAATACCCAATTCATCGTCACCGCACACAGCCCTTTAATTGTGCAAGCCGCAGAAAATGCCAATATTGTGGTGTTAAAACGTGAAGGCGAAGGCGATGGCGTGGTCATTCACCGGCAGGATCAAGACGTGCATGGCTGGCGTATTGATCAATTATTAACCAGTGATCTATTCGAGTTAAAAAGTGCGCGTTCGCCTCATTATGAAAGCCTGTTAGAACAACGACGACAAATTCTCAGTAAAGCGAAACTCGGCGAAGAAGATAAAATGCAATTAAAGACATTGGAAGCCGAAATCGGCGATTTGCCTACTGCCGAAACTGCCGAAGATATTCAGGCTATGGACATTATTCGCCGTGCCGCTCAAGTTTTAAAACAAGCCCAATGATTTTTATTTGCCGATCTGATGAACCAGCAATCTTGCGAAGCAAAAGAGAACAAATAGAACTTCGAGAGCTTGTTGCTTCATTTTCCGATTATGATCGAAAAATAAACACATTTAACTTTGACAAGTCTATTTACTCTAACAAAGCTGTAAAAGAAGCATTAATTGCCATGCAGCACGGTAAATGCTGTTTTTGTGAAGCGAAGATTACTCACATCAGCTACGGCGATGTTGAGCATTACCGTCCCAAAGCGGGTTACAAACAAGATAGTTCAGATTCATTACACAAGCCAGGATATTATTGGTTGGCTTATGCGTGGGATAATTTGTTGCTAAGTTGTACGCGCTGCAATCAGCAATTCAAGAAGAACCTGTTTCCATTGTTGCAGCCTGAAAAAAGAGCGCGTAGTCATCATGAAGATATTGCAGCAGAGCAACCTTTATTGATTAACCCTGCTCTAGCTAATCCGCAAGACCATATTGGTTTCCGCTCAGAAATTCCTTATGCCATTGATGGCAATGTCTTCGGCAAAACTACAATTACGGTTTTACGCTTGGATAGGGAAGAATTAAATGAAGTGAGGCGCACCAAATTGGCTGAAATTATTCTATTGTTTGACTTGATAAAACTCGCTAACAATCAATCGGATAACTCTGAGTTGCAAAAACTCGCAAAACAGGCAAATCAACAATTAAAACAATCGGTGCTGCCAACTGCTGAATATTCAGCAATGGTAAGCGCGTGCATTGGTAACGCTTTTTTTGACTGAGTTTCTGTAGTCATGGTCAGTAGATCAATGGAAAGATATTCCACATTCGAGAATGTGGCAGACTCAAATCACCCCCGCTAACCTCTCCACCAACAACCGCGAATACTGCTCGGCATCATAATGATGGTTACTGCTGTCGCTATTAAGCAGATCGGCCTTAACGATGCCGCCGTCGCCCAAAGACACATCATCCAGCATGATATAGCTGATGTCGTTTTGCAGACAAAACCCCTGCATGATCCGGTTGAACTCCAAGGTTAGCGCGGTTCTTTCCACTTGCGAGGCGGTGACTTCCCTTCTGGCGTTGGCAATATCGCCCCAGTCGTTGCCGTCCTGAATGGTGGGTAGCGGGGTGCTGATGCATACGACCTTAAAACGTTCGGATAATTCAAGCAAAAATCGGGAATAACTGGCGACGGCTTTGTCCATCATGGCCGCAACAGATTCCCGGTATTTTTGCGCCCGGTACCAAATGACAAAGCCGGTATCGACTTCACCCAGCATGATGATGACCTGCTGGGCGGCGGATTGTTCGACGGCTTCCCTGAAGATCGGATAGGCCATGGTTTTCGAGTTGGGGTTTTCCAGTCCCGATGCCGTTGCGCCGATGACGGTGAGGACATTGAAAAACAGCTTCGGGAATCTTTCTTTAAATAACGGGTGATTGAAAATAGGTGTATGCGAATCGCCCAAAACTAATATTTCCTGCATTGGAACCTCATCAGCATGTGTTGTATAAGCGGCGCGCCGGTTTTTAAAACGCAGACTTAATCCGCGTTAGCGTCCCGTCGACAAACAGTTTTTTTAGTTCCGCCACCATCGCAGGATCAAACATGATGCCGCTATGCGCTTCGATATGCGTTATAGCTTCCTCCATCGTCCAGGGTTCTTTATAGGGGCGTTGCGTCGTCAGTGCGTCGAAGACATCCGCAATTTTTACGATACGCGCCGACAGTGGAATATCATCGCCCTTTAAGCGCTGCGGATAACCGCTGCCATCATAGTTTTCATGATGGCCCGCGGAAATTTCCCGAGCGGTTTCATAAAACGGATTGTTGCCTAAAATGCGAACCCCGGCTAACGGGTGCTCGTGCATAATTTCCCATTCCTCTTCGGTCAGTTTATTCGGCTTTTTTAAAATGGCATCGGGCGTGGCAAGCTTGCCGATGTCGTGCAACATGCTCATTAAGCCCATGTGCGCGGCGGTCTCGCTAGCAACGCCCATGGCGACGGCTAACGCTTCGGTGTAATGCTGCACGCGGTATAAATGGCTGGATGTATCCTGATCTTTACCCTCGGCGGCCAGACATAACATCACCACCGCGTCTTTGTAGGCGGTTTCCAATTGGTCGCGCGCGGTATCTAAATCGCGTTTTAAAACCAGCGATTCCAGCGCCCGCACCACAGTTAAATTGAGTTCGGCCGGGTCCCACGGTTTGGTGACGTATTTGTAAATGTGCGCGTCGTTGACGCAGGTCAGCAGCGATTCAACATCGGCATAACCGGTCAGTAAAATACGGATGGCGTCGGGCTGGATTT
>Ga0208117_100424_pt1 | contig 13567 bp, 6 predicted proteins | sample LakWasMet26_LOW6_2_FD_183870 | JGI IMG/M metagenome (GOLD analysis project Ga0208117, IMG submission 183870) | Freshwater sediment methanotrophic microbial communities from Lake Washington under simulated oxygen tension - Sediment Metagenome... | ecosystem: Environmental > Aquatic > Freshwater >...
GGCATCGTCGGTGGCGGTGTCGCAGGCGTGGAGGGCGATCAGCACGTCGGGCGCCGGGAGTTCCACGTCCTGAATGGTGCCGCTGATAAAGGAGAGTTTTGGCCGGCCGGTGTCGTGGGCGATCTGGTTGCAGAGGGCGACGAGCTCGGGGCGCGACTCGACGCCGCAGACGCGGGCGGAACGTTGCAGGACGCGGTCAAAATAGTCGTGCGTGGCGAAGGTGAGGTAGCCCTTGCCGCAGCCCATGTCGGTGATCTCGACCGGACGATCTTGGGCCGGGCCGTTCGATGCACCAAGGGCCAGCGGCGAGTCCTCGATGAGGTGGCTGAGGATCTCGACGTAGTTGTGGATCTGCCGGCGCTTGTCGGCCATGCCCTCGCGGACGACGCCGGCGGCATTGGTGACGCCGAGCGCCTGGAGCCATTCCTGTGACTCGGGCGGGAGGAGGCGGGACTTCACGTGGTCGTGCGCCGTGTTGATGAACGGCGTGACGGTGCGACCGAGGTGCAACCGGGGCTCGCCCTTCTTGTTGTACTCCAGCTGCACGCTCTGCTGGGTCGTCGCGAGGTGGGCGCTGTGGAAGGTGGTGCCGAGCATGCCGCTGATCTCGTGGACGGCGTCCGTGGGGATCAGGTTCTTGGTGATGTCGCGGGTGTCGTGGCGCCAGACGAAAGAGAGGTGGGGACCGGCCTTGAGGGTGACGGGGCGGATGATGATCTTCTGCAGCGTGGGATCGTCGCCGCGGGGCTTGCCGAGCGTCAGGCGGGCGAAGGTGCCGTCGGCCACGCTGGCGGCAAGGCGGGCGGTGAAATCTTCATGAGGAGTGACGGACATCACCGGAAAAATAACAGCCTCCCGCCGGATTAGTCAACCGGCCGGGCCGAATCAGTGTGCGGAGAGTTTGCGCAGGCCCTCGAGCGCCGGTGGGAAGTGCGGGTCGAGGGCGATGGCGGCCTCGTAGGCGGACTTGGCGGCGGGGAGGTCGGGCTTTTTTTCCAAGATCTGGGCGATATAGGTCTGGGCGCGCACATCGGCGGCATGGTCGGGATGGGCCATGAACGAGCGCAGGCAGGCGAGTCCGCGGTCAAGCTGCTCGCCGGAACGCGCGGCGAGACGGCCGATCTGAAAAAGGGCGTCACTGTCGTCCGGTTGATCCCGCAGCACCTCGTCATAGAGGGCGAAGGCATCGGCGTATTTCTTGTCGGAGGCGTAGAGCGACGCGTAGGCGGCGCGGCCGCGACGGGCGTCGAGCTTCCTAATCTCGGCGGCCTGGGCGTAGGCCTGGTCCATGCCACCGCCGACGATGCCGGGGGCCTGCCGGCAATATTCCATCACGCTCCAGCGGGCGTTGATGTTGGCGGGATCGAGGGCGACGGCCTTCTCGTAGGCGGCTTTGCAGTTTTTCGCCAGGCCGAGCTTGGAAAACAAACCGGCCTTCTGGGCGGCTGCCCCATAGGCGTTGCCCAGCATGAGAAAGGCGTTGCTGTTGCCTGGGGCGAGCGTGGTGGCCTTTTCCAGCGCGGCGACGGCCTGGTCCAGATCACCGCGGGCCAGGAGGCACTGCCCGAGGAATTGCCAGACCTCGGCGTTGGACGGTTCGGCCCGCGAGGCCTGTTCGAGCAGGGTCTGGGCCTTGGCCCATTCGCGTTGGTTGAAAAGGGTGGCGACCTCCTCACGCAGCGCGGCGTCGACGGCGAAGGCCGGCAGGGCGGTGAGCAGGAGGAGCAACAGGGGACGGAGCATCGGGTTTAGAACCGCAGGCGGCGGGATTTGTTTCGAGCAAATTAGAGGATCTCGGCGAGGAAAGGCCGCCGAAGAGCAGGTAGCTCGTGGCACGAACATAAAGGCGGCGGGAACGGAGGGTGGTCATGGGAGGGGAGAAGGGAGGAGGGAGCAGGGAGCAGGGAGCCAGAAGTTAGGACGGGAATCATTCTCTTACTCTTACTCGTTCTCGTTTATGCTCTGGTGCGTGTGGATGCGATGGGCGGGGAAGGATGGGAGAATGAGGAGGAGTAGGATTAGGAGAAAGAGTAGGAGGCTTCCGGTGATCACTCGGCGCGGAGGGCTTCGATGGGGTCGACGCGGCTGGCGCGTTGCGCAGGCAGCCAGCAGGCGAAGAGGGCGACAGCGAGTAGCAGGACGGGCAGACCGACATAGATGAGCGGGTCACCCAAGTGGACATTGACCAGCTTGGGTTGCAGGTACCAGCCGGCGGCCAGGGCGAGGCACCAGCCGACAGCTCCGCTGATCAGCACAACGCGCATGCTCTGCCACACCAAACAGCCGACGAGCGCCTGGGGCGTCGCGCCGAGGGCAAGCCGAATGCCGATTTCCTGCGTCCGCAGGGCCACGCTGTACGCGACCACAGCGTAGAGGCCGATGGCCGCCAGACCCAGGGCGAGAGGTGCGAGCACCGCCAGCAAGTGGGCGGGGATCCGCTCGATGAAAAGGTTGCCTTCGATGTGCTGGGTGAGGGTGCGCGGATCGAGCAGCGCCAAGCCTGGGTCAACCTGGTGAATGGCCTCGCGGATGGCCGGAAGCAGAGTGCGAGGATCTCCCTGATTGGTCCGGATGTGCAGGATCGGTGCGGAAACAAACCGGTTGCGAATCGAGAGCCAGGCGGCGGGACGCGGGGCTTCGTTCATGCGTTCGAGCTTGGGGGTGCGGGCGACACCGGAGATCACATACGTCGTGCCATCGACTTCGAACCGGTGGCCCACCGGATTAGCGTTGGGCCAATAGCGACGGGCCATCTCGTCGTCGATGACGGCGTCGAGGGGAAGATCGGCCCGCTGGCTGGACGCCAGATCGGCGCCGGCGAGGAGAGGAATGCCGAGCGTTGAAAAGTAGCCGGGAGAAACGGCGTAGTAGAGGATCCGGCGGTTTGGGTCGAAGTTCTTGCCTTCGATCGAAATCACGCCGGTGGACAGACCGCGCATGTCGAGCGGGACGTAGTTGGCGGCGGCTACCCCCGCGACATGAGGCATGGCCTCGAGGCGTTGCAAAAGATCATTGAGCAAGGTGCCTCCCGTGCGGCGGTCGTAGCCGCGCTCTCCGAGATCGATGCCGAGTAACAAGACCCGTCCGGCATCGAAACCCGGCGAGGCGGTCAATGCGTGGCGGAAGCTGCTCAGGAAAAGACCGGCCAGCACGAGGACAAGCAAGGCCACGGCGACCTCTGTGCCGATCAGGATATCACGCAGCCGGCTGCGACCCTGAATGCTGCCGCGACCGCCCGAAAGCGAGGTTTGGACATCACTCCGGGCGAGTTGCCACGCGGGCGCCAGCCCAAAGGCCAAGCCGCAGGTGGTGGCGATTCCAATGGCAAAAACCAGACTCATGCCGTCCACCGTCGGGGCGAGGTGGATTGGTAGGCCGGCCGGCAGGGGCAGTTGCCTGATGAGATCGGTGCCCCAAAGAGATAGCAAGATGCCGCCGAGGGCCCCGAGGAGGCCAAGCAGCACACTTTCGCCGAGGAGTTGGCGGAGAATGCGCCCGGGACCGGCCCCGAGGGCAAGCCTCACCCCGATCTCCCGTTGGCGCCCGCTGGCACGGGCGAGTAGCAGGTTGGCGGTGTTGGCGCAGACCACGACCAGAATCAGAATGGCGAAAATCTGCAGGGTCGCGAGCGAAGCCACGGTGGTAACACCGCCACGCGGAGAACGCCAGACGGGGAGGAGTTCGAAGCCTAGGCCGCGGTTTGTGTCGGGATGGTTGGCGATCAGGTATTTGGCGGCAGCGTCGAGTTCCCCCTTGGCTTGGGCGGGGGACACTCCGGGTCTCAGTTGGGCCAGCATGACATACGGTCGGTTTTCCCGGTGCTTGAGTTCGGAAGTGGCGGGGACCAGTCGTTCGGCCATGGTTGCGGGCAGGAAAACGTCGAAGGCCAGATGGTTGTACCCACCCTGAAATTCGGGCGGCGTGACCCCGATGACGGTGAAAGTGACGCCGTTGAGCTTGAAAATTCGGCCGATGACATCCGGTGCGCCCTCGAAATTGCGCTGCCAGAATTCGTGACTGATGACTGCGACCGGAGCCGAGCCAGGTTGGGTGGCCTCGTCGGCGTGGAAAAAGCGACCGGATTGCGGAGCAACGCCCAGCACGGCAAAAAAATTGGCCGACACGAGCTCGGCATACACCCGGGCCTCCCGCACGGTGTCCCCAAGGTTCAGCACGCGCATGCGCTGGATGGCGATGCTGCTGAAAGAAGGGAGCTGTCCACCGAGGTCCTGATATTCCAGCCACGATGTGGTGACATAGGTGCCCGTATCATCCTTGGTCTCAAGCAACTGCACCGGCGCGGTCACACCCGGCAGGGGATTGAGCACGGCCGCCTTCAGCCAGCTGAAGACGACGGTATTGGTGCCGACGCCGATCGCCAGTGACAGGATAATGACCGCCGTGAGGAAAGGAGTCTGCGCAAGGTAGCGGTAGGCGTGGCGGAAGGGCATCGTCAGGAGAAAAAACAGGGTCCGAGGATCGGGAGGGAGGAGGGAGAAAGGAGAAAGGAGAAGGGAGCAGGGGGCAGGGAGCCAGAAGGTAGGATGGGAATCGTTCTCTTACTCTTACTCGTTCTCGTTCTGGTGTGTTTTGAAGCGATGGGCGCGGAAGGCTGGGAGAATGAGGAGGAGTAGGATTAGGAGAACGAGTAGGAGGCTTCCGGTGATCACTCGGCGCGGAGGGCTTCGATGGGGTCGACGCGGCTGGCGCGACGGGCGGGGAGGAGCGTGGCCGCGGTGCAGGCAAGGGTCATGGCCAGCCCGGCAACGAGGTAAATCAGCAGGTCGATCGCACCGACTCCGAAAAGCAGGCTGGAAAGGCTGCGGCTGGAGGCAAAGGCGAGGAGGCCGCCGATCAGCAGACCGGGCGCGACCAGTCGGAGACCATCACCGAGCACCAGCCGGAGCAGGTCCTGGCGGGTGGCCCCGAGCGCTGCGCGAATGCCGAATTCGCCGGTGCGGCGTGTGACCAGAAAAGAGTTAACCGCGTAGATGCCGGCGAGCGACAGCGCCACGGCAAGGAGCGCGAAGACGACCACGAGCTGGGTGACAAAGGTGACCTGCCAGGTGCTTTGGGCGTAGATTTTCTCAGCCGAGAGATGGGCAAAGAGCTGCATGTTGGGGTCCACCTGCGCCAGGGCCTGCTGCAGCTCGCGCTCCGCGGGAGCGGGTCCGTTGTGACGCACGATGAAACCCATGCCGAGGCCGGGGGGCTCCCACTGGCCAAGGGCCAGATAGCAGGTATCAATCGGTCGCGGTTGGGCGCCGGTCCCGATGACATCCGCGACCACGCCGACCACTTCGGCCCAATCGCTCTTGGGGCCATCGATCCGGAGCCGTTTGCCGAGAGGCGACTGACCGGGCCAATACTTGGCAGCTAGCGATGCGCTGATCACCGTGACCAGCGGATTCTTGGCGCCATCGGTTTCGGCGAGCAGACGTCCTTCCAGCAGTCGGAAACCCAGTGCCTGCAGGGTATCGGGTAAAACGTAGTTGGGCAGGGCGCGCTTGGGCGTGTCCGTCAGTTGCAGACCGTCGCCTTCCTGGATGAAGCCCTGATAGCCATTGGGCGGCTGCGAGAAGAGAAAGCTAGCCACGCCGACATCGCGCACGCCCGGCAGTGTGCGAAGCTGGTCGCGCAGCTGCTCGAAGAAACGCAGCCGTAGCTCGGGTGTCTGGTACTGGGCGCCGCGCAAGCCGATGCGAAACTGGTCCAGTTCATGGATGGGCAGGCCGACATCAAGCGATCTGAGGCCGGCCTGGCTGCGGACCAGCAGGGCACCGCAGATCAGCAAGGCGAGGGCGACGGCAATCTGACCGGAGGCCAGCAGGCGCGCGGTCCGCGCTGACCCCGAGGCGCCGGGAGAGCGGCCGCCCTCGCGCAACGTGGCTTCCAGGTTCAGACGACGAGCTTGCAGCAGAGGCACGGCGCTGAAGCTGGCGGCGATGACCAGAGCGGCGGCGAAGACCGCGCCGATGACCGTGGGGTCGATATGCGGTGTCGGGAGGGAACCCAGCGGCGGCAGCAGAGACACGCCAAGCGGCAGGGCCAGCGCTGCGAGTCCGGTGGCGAGCAGCGCGGCGGGAATGGCCAGCCACAGCGACTCAGCGAACAACTGGGTCAGCAGGTGGCGGAACGAGGCGCCCAGGGCCAGTCGCACGGCGAATTCCCGCTGGCGTTGGATGGCGCGGGCGATGAGCAGGCACAGGCAGTTGAAACAGGCGACCGTCAAAACCAGCAGGACGGCCGCCTGTAACAGGAGGAGGAGCCGGCTGAAATTGCCCAGCAGGTCGTCACGCAGGGTCAGGACGCGGAAACCGCGATCGGCATTTTCCTTGGGGTACTGGGCCCGCAACGTGGCGGCCAGTGTGCTGAGCTGGGCCCGGGCGTCCGCGATGCTGCGACCCGGCGCGAGTTCGCCCCAGAAGTGGTGGCGGCGCTGGCTGCGTTCGTCCGGCAGATAATCGCTCCGCAGCAACGCCGCCCAAGCCTGGGGATTGCTGTCACCTGACGGCACGACAAAATCGGCAGGCATGACGCCGACAACTTGAAACGGTGTGCTGTCCAGCCGGATGGTCTGGCCGATGATCGCCGGGTTGGCCCCGAATCGGCGCCGCCACAGGGCATCTGAAAGCACGATGGTGCGGATTCCGCCGATCTGTTCCGTGGCCGGGGTGATGACCGAGCCCAGCGCGGCGCGTGCGCCCATCATCGGAAAGATATCGCCGGTGACCCTCTGCACAAACGCCGTCTCCGGTGCGTCTCCGCCATGAAACGTGGCCGACTCGTTGCGGAAAATCCCTGACCGCGCAAAAAGGGACGTCTGCTCGTGCAGAGCCACGGCGTTGCCGTAGGTGACTCGGGTCGTGTTGTTACTGCCGCCGACGATCGAATGCTCGTATACGACGACGAGGCGCTCCTGGTCACCATAGGGGAGCGGTCGAAAAAGGAAGGAATTGAGAAACGTGAAGACCAGCACCGTGGCCGCCAGCGCGATACCCAGCGTGGCAATGATAGTCAGGGCCAGCAGGGGTGCACGGCGGAGCGAAGTGAAACCGTGACGAAGGGTTTTCATGCAGTGAGGAGTGGGCTGTTAGGAGGAAGGGAGAAAGGAGGAGGGAGCAGGATTATGATTTGGATAGTGAGAAGGAGGAGGTCACCGTGGGTGGCTATTCCGTCCGCAGTGCGACCATCCGCCGTCGCCCTTTGGGCTTTGGCGCGACGAGCAACACGGGGGTGGGTCCGGGTGTCATGATGAGGATCCTTTCTTGGCCTGTCATTCCGTCCGCAGTGCGACCATCGGGTCGACTTTCGTGGCGCGGCGGGCGGGGATGAAGGTGGCGAGCAGCACCACAGAAATCATGGTGATGGCGGTGACGGTGAGTACGCTGACGTCGATCGTGCCCACGCCGAAGAGCACGCTCTGCATCGCGCGGCCGGCGGCCCACGAACCGAGTGCCCCGATCAGCACGCCAAAGGCCAGGAGCTTGGCGCCGAGGGCGAGGAATTGCCGGAGGACCTGCTGTGGCAGGGCGCCCAGGGCCATGCGCACGCCGATCTCGCGACGGCGTTGGCTGACGGCGTAGGCGAGCACGCCGTAGGTGCCGATGGCGGCGAGGAGCAGGGCCACGACGGCAAAGGCCCCGGCGAGCACGGCGGGGGAGCGCCGGGAGATGAGGCTCTCGTCCACGAGCGCCTGCATCGGCTTGATGTCGTCCACGGGCAGCGTCGGATCGATGCCGAGGACGGTCTTGCGCAAGGTTTCGGCCAGCGCGGCCGGCGCGAGCGAGGTGCGGATGACGACGCTAAAGCTGTTCGAACTGTAATTCTTGTAGGGAAAATAGATCGTCCCGAGCGTGTTGTCGTCGGCGAGATCCTTTTGCTTCACGGTGCCGACGACGCCGACGATGGTCGTCGCGTTCTCCTCGGTGAGCTTGACGTCGGTGGCGATGCGGCGCCCCAGGGCGCTTTGCCCCGGCCAGTAGCGGCGCGCAAATTCGGTGTCGACGACGCAGACTTTCGCGGGGCGCTGGTTGTCGGCGTCCTCCAGGAATCGTCCCGCCACCAGCGGAATGCCGAGAGACTGCCAATAGTCGCCGAGGGCGAACAACGTGGTGTGGGTGCGGATGGATTGTCCGGGAGCCAGCTCCACGCCCTCGACGGTCGTCGCGTTGTCGTTGTTTCGGCCGCTGAACGGCAGACCCGAGGTGAAGCCGACGGCGGTGACGCCGGGTTGGACGCGCAACGCGGCGTTGAGCCGGTCGAGAAACGCGAGGCGCGGACCGCCGTCCGGATAGGTCTTCCAAGGCAGGGAAATGGAGCCGGTCAGCACTTGTTCGGGGCGGAAGCCCGGCGAGGCGGCCAGGATTTTCTGCAGACTGACCCCGAGCAGGCCGGCGCCGGTCAGGAGCACAAACGCGAGGGAGATCTGGGCGATGATGAAACCGTGGCGCAACCGCTGGACCGCGCGGTTGGCGGTGCCGGTGCGCGACTCGGAGTTGAGCACGGGGGCGAGACATGAGTGCAGACCGAAGTAGATCACCGGCAGCGCGATCAGCACCCCGACGCACAGGGAGCCGAGCAACGCGACGACGGCGACGCGTTCGTCCAGCTGGATCGAGCGACCGAGCGGCAGCTCGTCGGTGCCCAGCCGCGTGAGCAGGTCGATGCCAAAGGCGCCGAAGAGCAAACCGAGGATGCCGCCCGTCAGCGAGAGCAGCACGGTTTCCGTCATGGTCTCGCGAATGAGGTGGCGGCGGCCGGCGCCGAGCGCCTGGCGCACGGCGATCTCCTTGGCGCGGCCGTTGGCCCGAATGAGCAGCAGGTTGACGAGGTTGATGCCGCCGATGAGGAGGAGGGCGATGACGCCAGCCTGGAGCAGGAGCAGGATCGGCCGGACGTCGCGCACATGGTCGTCGTGGAGACCGGAAACAAAGGTGCGGTAGCCCGCGTTGCGGACGAGTTCGGCAAAGGGATCGTCATTCAGCTGCTGCTGGTTGAACGCGTCGAGCCGGGCCTGGGCATCGGCGAGGGTAACCCCCGGCGCAAGGCGCGCGATCATCTGGTAGTTGTTGCTGTGACGGCTCGTCGGCTTGACGTCGTCCTTGGCGTGGGAGGCCGGCCGGTAGAACTGGGCCCGGTTCGTCAGATAATCGAAATTCGGCGGCAACACGCCGCGGATGGTGATCGGCAGGCCGTCATTGAGGAAGGTCTTGCCGATGATCGCGGGGTCGGCGTTGAAATGATTGCGCCAGTAGCTGTCGGTGAGAATGGCCACCTGATCCGTGCCGTAGAGCATTTCCTGATCGGTGAACATCTGGCCGAGCGCGAGCGGCACGCCGAGGGTGGCGAAAAATTCAGGCGAAACCCGGCCGGTCTGGACGCGGGTGGGGGAACCTTCGTCTCCGACGATCACGCTGCCCTCCTGAATCACCGAAACGGAGGTGAACGCGGTGATGGCCTTCCGGCGGTCGTAGTAGTTGGTGATCGAAGCCCCCGAACGCTCGGCGCCGGCCTTGGGATAGGAATTGCGCAACACCACCAACCGGCTCCCCTCGGGGAACGGCAGCGGGCGCACCAGAATCGCATCGACCACGGCGTAAATGGCGACGTTGGCCCCGATACACAGGGCCAGGGTCAGGAGAACGGTGGTCGTGAAGCCGGCCTCGTGAGCGAGGCGGCGGATGGTTTGGCGGAGCGTGGCGAGCATGGGGACGGGCAAGATTTGCGGGTAGCGAGCAGCGGGCAGAGAGGAGGCGGAGGATTCTTGAGTTTGGGTTTTGGCAGCGCGCGACGCGGCGGATCGTTGGGAGTGTTGGGCGACTTGATCCTTGTTTCTTGGAACCTGGTACGTGGAACCTGGTACTTGATACTTGATACTTGATACTTGGTACTTGGAACTTGGTACTTTGAACGTCGCTGGTCTTATTCAGCACGGAGGGCCTCGATGGGGTTTACCTTCGTGGCGCGGCGGGCGGGGAGCCAGCAGGCGAGGAGGGCGGAACCGCTGAGCAGCAGGATCACCAGCACGAAGGTGAGGGGATCGAAGGGGCTGATGCCGAAGACGGTCTTCTGCATCAGGTGGGCAAGGGCGAAGGAAGCGAATGTGCCGAGGGCGATTCCGAGCAGGACGATGCGCATCGACTGGCCGATGACCAAGGTCAGCACGTTGCGGCGGGTCGCCCCGAGCGCGAGGCGGACCCCGATCTCGCGGGTGCGCTGGGTGACGTTCCAGGCCACGACACCGTAGATGCCGACGCTGGCAAGGACGAGGGCCACGGATGCGAAGAGACCGAGCAGAAGCGTCTGGAAGCGCTGGCCCTGCAGGGAGTCGCCGATGCTGTGCTCCATGGTGGTGATGCGCTCGACGGGGAGGTCCTGGTCGAGGGACTTGATGACACCGCGCAACATCGGAACGGCGTCGAGCGGGTTGCCCTTGGTGCGTACCAACAGAAACATGGTGCGGCGCATCTGGGCGTAGTCCCAGGACTGCCGCACCGGGATGTAGGCGGCGGGAGGCGGATCGTTCTGCAGGCCAAAGTGGCGGGCGCTCTTCACCACACCCACGACGGTCGCCCATTCAAAGTGATCGAAGCCCGCGGGCAGCATGCCGGGCTTGAGCAAATGATCGGGCGCGCCGAGCATGACGCGGCGGCCGAGGGGGTTGCCCTCCGGCAGGAATTCCTTCACGGCGGCTTCGTTGAGAATGATCACCGGCTGGCTCCCGGCCCGGTCGGTGTCCTCGAAGGCCCGGCCGCGCACCAGCCGCAGGCCCTGCGCCTGGAAATAGTGTGGGGTGACGAGGGAGAATTGGACGCCCCGGATCTCGCTGAGATCGTTGTAGGACTTGCCTTCGACCGCGAGCGGCATGCCGTTGCCGCCGATGAAGGGGACGTTGGTGCTCGCGGCCGCCGCCGCGATCTGCGGTTGGGATTGCAGCCGGGCGACGGCGTTCTCGAAGAAGGCGGTCGCCTGCTCGCTGCCGGCATAGCGGGCTTCGGGCAGTTGCAACGGCACCAGCAGGAGGTTTTCCTGGTTGAAGCCGACATCCACGGCGTAGATGCGACCCAGACTGCGGAGCAGCAGACCGGCGCCGACCAGCAGCATCAGGGAAAGGCCGACCTCCGTCACGATGAGCCCGGCGCGCACCCGACCGGTGCGACGGCTGGCTGTGCCGCGGCCGTCCTCCTGCAGGGCGGGACTGAGGGCGACGCGCGAGCCGTCGAGCGCGGGAAAGAGCGTGAAGAGCAACAGAGTTCCCAGCGTGACCGCGAGGGAGAAGAGCATGACCGGACCGTTGACGCCGATCTGCGCCTCGGCCGGCACGGCTTCGGACGGCAGGATCGCCAACAGGCCATCCAGGCCCCAGACGGCCACTCCCAGTCCCGCGCAGCCCCCCAGCAGGGCCAGGGGCAGGCATTCCCACAAGGTCTGGCGGATGAGCTGGCGGCGGGTTGCACCCAGCGCGGCCCGAACCGCGAATTCTCGGCGACGGGCACCGGTGCGCGCCAGGAGCAGATTGGCGACATTGGCGCAGGCGATCAGCAGCACGCAGGCGACGGCGGCGAGGAGTCCGAGCAGCGGATCGCGAAACGGACCGCTCACCCCCTGCGCCAGATAATTCAGATTCACCCGGACATTCTTGTTGGTCTCGGGATGCGCGAGTTCGATCTGCTTCGCCAGGAGGTTCAGTTCTGTCCGCACATCCTCCATCGTGAAACCGGGCGCGGCCCGGGTCACGACCCAGGAGTCCATGCGCATGACGCGGCTGCGCATGATGTCGGAGTCGGCCTGGAGGCCGACGGGAGTCCAGACGTCGGCGGCCCAGAACTTGAAGCGCGGGGGCATCACGCCGATGATCGTGTAGCTTTTTCCGTCCAGAATGATGACGCGGTTGAGGACGGCCGGATCACCGTTGAAATGCTTTTGCCACGTCGCGTGACTCAGCACGCACACCGGGTCCGCCCCGACGTGATCCTCGGCCTCGGTGAACACCCGGCCCAGCACGGGCCGCATGCCGAGCAGGGGCCAAACCGGGGCGGAGATCGCGCCCTGGCGGACGACAGCCGGTTCCTTGATGCCGGTGAGTGTCGCGGAGGTGCCACTCGCAAACCCGAGGTGCTCGACGCTTTTGACGCTCTGGCGCCAGTCGAGGTAGTCGGGATAGGCGACGGGCATCTGGCTGTTGGGTTCCTCCGCCCGGCTCGAACCGACGAACAGAATCTTGTTGCCCTCCTTGTAAGGAAACGGATGCAGCAGCACGGCATGCACCACGCTGAAAATCGCCGTGGTGGCGCCGATGCCCAACGCCAGCACGATCGTCACCGTCAGGGTAAACCCGGGTGACTTAGTCAGCTGTCGGAGGGCGAGCTTGAGGGAGTTCAAGGAGGGAGGGGAGGGGGGAGAAGGGAGAAAGGAGAAGGGGGCAGGGATGAGGGAGAGGGGAGGAGGAGCAGGGGGCAGGGAGGTGCGACGGGACTCGTTCTCTTACTCCTACTCGTTCTCGTTTATGTTCTGGTGCGGGTGGATGGGATGGGCGGGGAAGGCTGGGAGTAGGAGATTGTGGTGGAGGGAGGGACTCTGGGTGGCTATTCCGTCCGCAGCGCGACCATCCGCCGTCGCCCTTTGGGCTTTGGCGCGACGAGCAACACGGGTGTGAGTCCGGGTGTCATGGTGAGGATCATTTCTTGGCCTGTCATTCCGTCCGCAGTGCGACCATCGGGTCGATTTTCGTGGCGCGGCGGGCGGGGAGGTAGCAGGCGACGAGGGCGACGATTACGAGCAGCGCCGTGGTGAGGGGGAGGGTGATGTAATCGATCCCCGCCTTGCCGCTGAACATGGCGCTCATGACCACGCTCAAGAGCGCCGAGCCGAGGAGACCAAGTGTGGCGCCGACCAACGCGAGGCGCAGGCCCGTGCCCATGATGAGCGTGAGGATGTCTTTCAGCTGGGCGCCGAGCGCGAGGCGCACGCCGATCTCCGGGGTGCGCTGCATGACGAGGCGCATGATCACGCCGTAGAGGCCGAGGGCCGCGAGGAAGAGACCGAGCACGCTGAAACCGAGGAAGATCGTGGTGATGAGTTCCATGCCGCGGATGCCGGTCTTGGCGAGTTCGTCGGCGGTGTTGAGCATCTGGACGGGGATGTTGGGATCAAGGGCGAGGACGGCCTGGCGCAACGGCTCGGTCATGGGCTGGTTCGAACGCACCATCACCGCGACATAGTTCCAGGTTTCCTGGGCGAGCGGTTGGAAGACCTGAAAAGGCGTGGACGGAGCGGAGGGATTGCCGGCCATGTTCACGTCGGAGAAGGTGCCGACGACCTCGGCCCAGGTGCGGTTGGCGGCGTCGCCGGTACCGATGCGCCGGCCGAGCGGACTCTCGTTCGGGAACAGGGCGCGGGCCATGGACTCGTTGATCATGACGACCCGGGGTGCCGTGGTGGAATCGGTGGCGTTGAACGGGCGGCCGCTCAGGAGCCGGATCTTGAGCGTGTCGAGATACGCCGGGGACACCGAGTTGACGAAGGCGACCGGTTCGCGGCCGGGCGGCGGCGGCTCGCGTCCCTC
>Ga0208117_100428_pt1 | contig 13511 bp, 12 predicted proteins | sample LakWasMet26_LOW6_2_FD_183870 | JGI IMG/M metagenome (GOLD analysis project Ga0208117, IMG submission 183870) | Freshwater sediment methanotrophic microbial communities from Lake Washington under simulated oxygen tension - Sediment Metagenome... | ecosystem: Environmental > Aquatic > Freshwater >...
GCGGTCCTGCGAGCGAGTATGTCCATAACATCAAGCTAAGTTGGTCAGAAGGAGCTCAATCAGGTAACGGTCCCGCCGGTAGAACTATTCGAGGAGGACTTCCAGTCATTTGCGAAGACTTCTCAAAAGATCCTGGCTTTACAATCTGGTTAGAAACTGCAGCAAGTTATGGTTTGGCTGGCGTTGTGAGTTTGCCACTGAATTACGAAACAGAAACATTTGGTATATTTAGTTTATTTATGGCTGAGGCCAGGGCGATTGGTGATGAGGAAATAAAACTGTTAAGCGGTATTGCAGACGAACTTGCATTCGGTATTATGACTTTACGAACCAAAGAAATGCAAATGCGTGCGCAACAGGCCATCACTAAAGTCGCAGAAAGTGTGTCTGCCCTCTCAGATTCAGTTTTTTTTGAGCAGTTGACTATGAGTATATATGAGGCAACAGAAGCTGATATTGCAGTGATCGCACAATTTCTACCGGGAGAGCCATTAAAGGCTAAAACACTCGCAGTGATTCTGCGAGGGCAGCAAATTGAAAATTTTGAGTATCTAGTTGAACACACGCCCTGTAAACACTTAATTGACAACGAAGTGTTTACTGTGCACAACGGAATTGCCAATGATTTTCCAGAAATTCCACTACTTCAAAGTATTTCGGCTCAGTCTTACATTGGATCTAAACTGATTAGAAGCAATGGCAAGGCTCTCGGTATTATATCGCTCTATTTTTCCAAACAATTAATAACGTCTGAATTTATTCAATCTACTGTTAAGATTTTTGCTGCCAGAGCTTCAGCTGAGTTAGAGCGTCAAGAGACTGAAAGTCGAGTGCGTCAGCAAGCTTCATTGCTAGACAAAGCGCAAGATGCAATCTTAGTTAGAAGCTTAGAACATAAAATATTATTTTGGAATAAAGGTGCAGAACGTCTGTATGGCTGGACTTATGAAGAGGCGGCTAATAGTCATGTTGATCAATTAATGTACGAGGATCCAACAGAATTTTACAGTGTTACTCAGCAAGTACTCCAAGAGGGTGAATGGATTGGTGAGTTAGAGCAAAAATGCAAAGACGGAGCAGTAATGACCGTCGAGGGGCGTTGGACGCTAGTGCGTGATGATGATGGAAAGCCTGAGTCAATACTGGCGATTAATACTGACATTACTGCGCGCAAAGCTGCGCAAAATGAAATTCACTATCTTGCTTATTATGACGGGTTGACAGCTCTACCCAATAAGCAGTTTTTAATAGAAAAGTTAAAACAGGTTGTTGAGATGCGCTCTCAAAATAATAACTACAGCGCACTAATGTTTATTAATTTAGACCACTTTAAGACATTGAACGATACTTTGGGGCATAGCATTGGTGATCTACTCTTAAAGGAAACAGCAGGCCGCATCAAAAAATGTGTTCGTCCTTATGACATGGTTGCACGATTTGGTAGTGATGAATTTGTAATATTGGTCACATTGTTAAGTAGCATCCAAACTCGCGCATCAATTCAAATACAAAACATCGCACATAATATTTCTGAAGCGCTCAACAAAAAATATCGATTAAAAGACCATGAGTATTACTCAACATCTAGCATTGGTATTGCGTTGATTGAGAAAGACGCCTTAAATGGTGAGGAGGTTCTCAAACATGCTAATTTAGCGATGCATCAAGCTAAATCAGCTGGGCGTAATACCGCCTGCTTTTTTAGTGATGAATTGCAAGCGGCTATTACGAGAAGAGTTGCCTTAGAGTTAGATTTAAAGCAAGCTTTAACTAACAACGAATTTTTGCTGCATTATCAACCGCAAGTGACTAGTAATGATGATCTTTTGGGAGCTGAAGCTTTAATTCGGTGGAAGCATCCTAAGCGCGGAATGGTATCTCCAGCTGAATTCATACCAATTGCAGAAGAAACGAAACTTATTTTACCTATCGGCGAGTGGGTGTTAAAAACTGCATGCATGCAATTAGCGGAGTGGAGTAAACAAAAAAATACCTCACATCTCATAATTGCGGTGAATGTAAGTATTGAACAGTTTAAACAACAAGATTTTGTTCAAAAAGTGCTAACGACTCTGAAAGAGACGCAAGCCAATCCAAGTCGACTGAAGCTTGAAATTACTGAAAGCATGTTGGTAGATAACCTTCAAGATATTATTAAAAAGATGAATGTACTCAAAGCGAAAGGAGTGAGTTTTTCACTCGATGATTTTGGGACTGGTTATTCATCCTTATCATATCTTAAGACACTGCCACTAGATCAACTCAAAGTTGATCAATCTTTTGTAAGAGATGTCTTAATTGATGAAAATGATGCCTCAATAGCAAAAGCAATTATTACCTTAGGTCATAATCTGGGATTGAACGTGATTGCAGAAGGTGTAGAAACTCAAGAGCAACGCCAATTTCTTCTTGATAATGAATGTCGAGCTTATCAAGGTTATTATTTTAGCAAACCACTGCCAATTGAAAAGTTCAATGAATTGGTTTACAGCCATCTCTGACATCTTTTTGCGTATAAATTTGATTATTGAATTGATTTATATTTTTGGTATATCGCTTTTTGAAAAATTGCTATATCAGCTGAGTAGATTTCCCAAAATTCATTAGATATTTAATATTGTCAAAACTGAACGACCATTTTTTGTATATTAATGTAGATTTTTAAATAATGGAAAACAACGATGGATCAGCGTTACAGTAAAGCTGAGTTAGCAAGATTAGAAGCATTAAAAAGATATGAAATACTGGATACTGCTCCAGAGTCTGATTTTGACGATCTTGTCAAGTTGGCAACCAAGATATTCCGTTTACCTATTTCGACTGTAACAATCGTTGATGCAGATCGGCAATGGTTTAAAGCTTCAGTAGGCCTAACAGAAAATTAAACGGCGCGAGATATTTCATTCTGTTCGCATGCAATTGAACTACATGAGCCGCTTGTAGTGAATAATACAGCCGAAGATCCACGTTTTGCTTCTAACCCATTAGTAACTAATGGGCCAAAGTTAGGTTTTTATGCAGGAATACCTTTACGCAATAGTGACGATCATGCGCTAGGTACTTTTTGTATCATGATGTCTTTTATCCGACTTAGGCTGACATCATAATGTGAACTAGTCTCAATCTAATCTGACAATGCACTTGTAAAAGTGAGCGTTACCGAGTTTGATAAGGGTGTCGAATCCTTGTTAATCAAACTTAAAGAAAGGTAACGCTCATGTTGCATACTAACAATCCAATCATTAAACATAAAGCAGGATTACTTAATCTTGCTTCAGAACTTCAAAATGTTTCAAAAGCCTGCAAGTTATGGGCGTATCAAGAGATACGTTCTATCGCTATCAAGAACTTGTTGAAACCGACGGTCTTGAAGGGCTGATTAATCGTAATCGACGCACACCCAACATCAAGAACCGTGTTGATGAAGTGATAGAGCAAGCCGTCATCAGTTATGCAGTTGACTTTCCAGCGCACGGTCAACACCGCACCAGTAATGAACTACGCAAACGTGGTGTATTTGTCTCTGGGAGTGGTGTGCGCTCCATCTGGCTACGCCACAAGCTTGAGAATTTTAAAGGTCGCTTATCTGCGCTAGAGGCCAAAGTCGTCAATGAAGGTATTGAACTGACTGATGCACAAATTGCAGCGCTGGAGCGCAAAGTGGAAGATGATGTAGTTTGTGGTGAAATTGAAACAGTGCATCCTGGCTACTTGGGGGCGCAAGATACATTTTATGTGGGCAACCTCAAAGGCGTTGGTCGTATCTACCAGCAAACCTTTATCGATACGTACAGCAAGGTCGTGCATTGCAAGCTGTACACGACTAGAACGCCGATTACTGCGACTGATTTACTCAACGATAAAGTCCTGCCGTTCTATACCAGTCACGACTTACCGATGCTGCGCATCCTCAAAGACCGAGGCACTGAGTATTGTGGGAAGGTGGAGAAGCATGACTTCCAGCTTTACTTGGCCATCAATGACATTGACCACACCAAAACCAAGGTGATGTCGCCGCAAACCAACGGCATATGCGAGCGCTTCCATAAAACCATTTTGCAGGAGTTTTACCAAGTCACTTTCCGTAAGAAGCTTTATGCGGATATAGATACATTGCAAAAAGACCTAGACGAATGGCTCGTTTATTACAATAATGAAAGAACTCATCAGGGCAAAGTTTGCAACGGCAGAACGCCAATGGAAACTTTACTTAGTGGGAAAATGATTTGGAATGGCAAAAATCTAAACCAAATCTAATCTGACAGACACCGTAAAAATTCGGTAACTGTCAGATCAGGTGTGAGCTAGTACAATTTATGGCTTCTTTATACGTTCTTGGCTTGATAGAGGTAGTTAATATTTTCTCATTACTTTCATATACCCCTCGCGATTTGCAATCGCATCATCAAGCGCATGATGTCGCCGCAACGAAGGTTTGATAGTGCGGAATGCATTCTCCACAGCATTTGCGAACCGAATTGCTTTGTTTTCATTAAAGCCAAGGTAAGCTGGGGTTCTTTTTAAGTTGGTCGGCCAACCCCAATTATCAAACAGATGCGTGACAAATGGCCAGTCGTAGGATGGCGCATCACTCCAAAGTGTTACCACCTCAGCCTCAAAGGATTCGATGTAATCCTTTAATTGTTTTGCAACCATAGAATATGGCACACTTACTTTGCCACCCTCCAATAACGGTAACACTGTTTCAATCACAAAATCAGAACACAGCTCGTTTTGGAAGTCGGCATTCTCCCCATAAAATTTTCTGCCATCTTCAGAAACGCAACCAATGGATATCAGGCCTGGCGGCTCAGGATTAAATGGGTCTGGCAGATGAGTAAATTCAGTATCTATAAATACATTCATTACGGGTACTCAATTTCCATTAATTTAGTATTCAGATCAGCCTTGGCTTCCTCTGATCCCAAACCCAGAGCTTGATCGGTTAAAACAAGCCTATGAAGCATGTTTTCAGGCCACTTTTCTGAACCAGAGTGCAGATCGTCAATTGCAAGCCACTGCGTAATGTTATTTTGTCTCACGTGACTGTAGATTTGATGAAAACGACTAACGTTGCTCGCAGGACCTTCCCAACCTGCATGCAATAGGCTTGCAGTTGATCCTACAACTTTTTCAGCAAGCCTGGTTGGCATCAGTTTTAATGTGAGCTCGAAGCCTAATGCTTTTACCCAATTTGTAGACAGTATTATTTTGGCATCAGGGTAATAAGCCAGCGCGCCGTTCAAAATATGTGAATGCATAAACAGCTCACCAGGTCCTCTCAAAACCACCGGATTGAGCTTGTCTTTCTGGGTGTAAACAGAATCTGGATGGAGGACACCATCAAAATCAAGGTAAATGAACACGCCTAACTTTCTCCGTGAGCCGGTCAAGCACAAATTGCGTTAACCCCACCTGCTGTTTACATGCAACCAAATTTGGGTGTCGTTGTGGGAATGCATCCACAGCATCGTCAACTGCTACCCAGGGGCCTTCATATTTGTTGATCGCAATCCACGCCATAATCTCTTTGTAACGCCAATGGTGCTCATTTTCCAATGTATCAAATGGAAGAATAGGGCACTTATCGATGATTCTTTCTTGCAAATCTGCCGAAAAGATATCCTTCAGAACATCAAGTTTCATCACATCTCGCCAGCTACTGCTAATAACTACATTTACATGCTTGTGTTTTCTAAGCCAATCCTCGAAAAGCGGCAGCGAGCAAAACATGGTTGAATGGTGCTGCGGGGAAGGGTGTAGCACACCATCAAAATCCAAAAAAAGAATCATGCAACCACCATTCTAGTACCCCTAGCTTTATCTAGTTTGCCAGCAAGGACAAGCTTGCCAGTGTGATCAGAAACCCCGCACAGGCCAACACCGTAAGCCTCGAACCCTAGTTTGGTGTATTTATCACTGTAATCCAGTCGGTCATGGTGATGACCATGAAATGTGCGTTTTACCTGCATTCCCCTGGCCAGCTCAGTGATGCCGGAAAATCCGTGAGGGTGGCAGCATGGCGCTTCGTGAGTCACTAAAATATCGGCTTGCTGGCTATATAGATTCAGCCAATCATCGAAAAAAATTGAGCTCTTGTGAGTTAGTCGTTTGCCGACCAAGACGGGGGATTCAACTTCACATTCAGTGTTGCCATGCGCCTTTTGTCGGCGCTTTTCTTGCCACAGCGAAGCTTGCACTTCGGACTCTACAAAAGCATTGTAATTGTCAAAATTTGAGATGGCAGAGTGATCATCCTTTGGCCACCAGATAGCTTGCCTAAAGACGCCACCCAAGCCAGCAACTTTAATTCCGTCGATTTCGACAACGCGACCATGCAGGTTTCTGTCTGCTAGTTTTGAGTTAAACAAGTAGTCATGTTTTTGATGGCTGTCAGTATCGTGGTTGCCATGAATAAAATAGACTTCAGTAAGCTTCATAATTTGAGACATTTCCGACTCAAATGGACGCTCAAGGTCAAGGTCACCAAGGAAAATAATGGCAGCAGGCTTTTCTTTTTCGACAACTGGTAACACGTGTTTAAAGTCGCCGTGGACATCACCAAACATTAGAATCATCTCTTTCCCACCTTGCTATGCTTAATGCATAGCGTATTGTTTGCTTATCGTCGAGTGAATCAGATCTCAATCAAAAGGCTTGGGTTAAACTCGCTATTTTCGACGTCTTTATCAAACCTACTGTAACCCCTTGGGTTGCAAATTACCCTTGTTCCATTTTTAATGTAGTCTAGGCTGTCATGTGTGTGCCCGTGAATCCAAAACTCAGAGTAGCCAAGCAATCCGTCTAAATTTGAAGCAAAGCATCCTGACATAAAATCATTTTTGTAGCGCTCAACAACACTACTTGCAGACGGCAAGTGATGTGTGACCACAACGGTTTTGCCGTCAAATTTCTCATGCTTCAGCTTATTGGTCAGCCAATTGACAGATTGGTTATGTAGGTTAATTGAGTCATCTACGCTAAAAGCCCGGTCACCATATTTAATTAATCTAAAGTCATTTAGATGCTTCTCACCAACCCGCATGCATTCTTGCTTCAGGCCATCACCAAAAAGTTTAAAGTCAGTCCAAAGTGTTGAGCCGAGAAAGCGGACGCCGTTAATAATCACCTCATCGTCGTCTAGAAAGTGCAACCTATGCTGACTACTATCTCCATTCCAGCCTACCGGGGCGCTGCAATATGCTTTCATTGCCTTTCTCAATGAATTAATGTCAAAGCGATAAAATTCATGATTACCACCAACATACACAATGTGTGCATTAGTGCCACTCAATAACTTTGCTGCCCACTCCAACCCCGTCATGCCTGCACCAATGTCACCAGCGAGCACAACAACATCTGCTTCTAAAGAAGCAAAGTGGGGAGTGAATTGACTAAACTCCAAATGCAGATCTGAAAGAATATGTAACTTCATTTTTTCCATATGAAAAAATGGCCTCGAAATTGAGGCCATTTTCTTACTGGTTTGCTCATTTATATTTAATGATTATTATATACAATATAACTTATTATTAAATATAAACAGTATATTTTCTGTTACCACATTTACCACATTTCATCTTCTGCTGCTTCTTCGATCCATTTGATGATGGTTGCATTAACTGAAACAAACTCACCAGTTGATTCTGATTTTTTTTCACAATAATCCTTTAAGGTTTCATGCAGCTGCTTGTTCATAAATACGGTGAATTTGATTTGTTCATTGTCTACAACTGGCTCTGGTGTTTCTGGCTTAGGCAAGGGGATTTTAAAGTGGCTTGCAAGTATTTCATTGATGATTTTGCCAACATTTTCAAATTCTGCTTTGCCAAGCCCAGTTGGCCGTGAAATCATTCGCTTTGCAATTTCTCGATTGATTTTGTATCTACACTCGGATGTTAAATTGTAGGAGGCGGGAGCCATTTTCTCTACCTGAAGGCTGTCATCATACTTAACATCAAGTTGCTTAAAGTCAGTAGATTGGTTAATGTCGATTAGTAACTGGGTTGCGGAAATGCCCCGATTCTTTGCTTCAAGGTTAAGTTGGCTATGAATGCTTTTATGTAAAAAAAGCATGACCAAACTCTTTTTTGGCACAGCAAAGTTTTCATCAACTTTAGTTGGAAAGTTTAGCCGGTGTTCCACAATTTCTGAGATCATCATAGCCAAACTCGGTTGAGCGTAGGCGATCGGAGAGTTCCTGCCTGCATTCAGTATTCGCCTTGCCACACCACGAATCAGCGCACCGCGTGTTTTGTAACTGCAGGTGATTATAAATCTGACTGAATCTTTCAATTTAATTCTTCTTTATCGTTAGTTTCATTATTATGGCTCATCAATTCGGCTGCTTGGTTAAACATTTCCAGTAAATCAATATTGTCATCAAGCTCGTCAATATATTCATATCCTACTTTAGCTTCATCCTGAGCCTCATTTACCGGTTGCTCAGCCAGAGCCGGCTTGAACTCAGTCCTGTCGCCACCAAGTTTTCTTTGCGTAGCGCGTGCCTCCAAAAGACTATGTATACTTTTTTTTGAAGGCTGAGTCTGTTGGTTCGCAATAGCTGCAGATTCCCGATTTGACTCCAACTTTAAAACCAATCTTTGATTGTACTCAGCCTCTGAAATATTATCTGGATTGAGCATTTGTCTGCATCTGTGTTTTCTGTAGTTGAGCGATTTCAGCAGCTCTCAGTTGATTCCTTCTGGCTTCCTCAAGCGATGACACCTGAGAAGTAGACATTACGGCCGCATAATTTTTTTCAGAGGCTAACTTGCGATTCTCCTCTAAGCGTTCCGTCATCGTTAATTTCCGTTGATTAACCTGCTCTGTTTTGTTTTCAACTTGTTCACGAGCAGCTGAGACTTCATCTGCTTTTTTGTCCATGCGCAATGCAGTATTGTTAACATGACTTTGCAGTATCCGTTCCTGCATCTGTTCTGTTTCCAATTTAGTTTTTAGATCTGGATCAGCCTTAACTTTTTGCAGATTCTCCCGCAGTGATCGGTTAAGCAGCTCATTACTTTGAATTTCTCTTACCTTTGGTTCCAGCTCGCTAAAATCAACTTTGATGCCTTTCGCCTCAAGCTTCATATCAAGTTCCAACGCTGAAATTGCAGCCAGCCTCTCATTGTCTTGATGCATCTTAATTTCGGTAGACCTAGATTGACTAGTTAATGACTCAATCTTTATGTTCTGATCTTGTCGAAATACTGACTCACGGCGAATTTGCTCAAATTCTATCCTCATTCTGACGTCTGGATCTTGCTGTAAGGCAGCCGCATCCATCAATTCTTTCTGACTTTCTGCAAACGCTCTTGCCTTACGTAATGCATACTCAGGCGCACTGATTTCAATATCGGTTTTGATGTCAAAATTGTCATTCTTGCCATAATATTTCTTGATTTCCTGATCGGCTTGCCTAGATTCCCGGTATTGCTCTCTCAGTAAACCTGTGCGAATGTTCTGTTCGTCACTTTTCTGGCGAAGATCTATATATTTGTTTTGTAATTTCTTTAGTTCTTCAAGTTTCTTTTGGTAATCAGCCTGCGCAGCATTCCTCTCTTTGATTGCCAAGCTCAGCAAGTTTTTTTGCTCCTGGACGTGCTTTGCGATTGCTTCATCGCGACGCTGTTTAGTTTCCTGTAACTGATTAAGGTTGAATTCTGTTTTCTTATCGTGCTGCTCGCTAATCTGCTTTAGTTCTGCAAAGTAGTGTGCTTTCTGAGTGCTGGCAGCATCAATAAACTCCATGTGCGCATCATCAAACCCCGCGGTCTGCTCATTAAGCCACCTGTTTACATCATCTTGCTGGGCTTCCGAATCATTAAGCTTGTTATCCAGCTTGTCGCTCGCGAGTTGTGCGTGCAGGTTTGCATACTCCTCAGCAGAGATTTTGCCAGACTCAGCATCGCGATTCACTTTGTAAATACTGTTTTGATTCATTTGAAATCCTTGTTGTTGTCAAAAGCTAATCCTGACTTAAATTGTGATGCATGCCTTACGCCGGGTGCATGTGTCTCAAGTCGAGCTGGTCGCTCAATATTTTTTCGATTATCGATGCACAGGTAAGCATCCATTAATGCAGAATTGATATTCTGAATCCAATCATGAAGTGCCGCAGGCGCATTGATGGATCTGATGTAAACATCCGGTTTTTCCGGTTCAAATTTGCGGCCATCAAGTCTGTTTTTTTGGATAAAGTTGAACAGGTAGTTTTCAGCAAAAGCCTTTTGCTTTTGGTACCATTGCGCGTCAGACTCGGTCATTGGTAATAGTAGTAGGCTCATACTTTATATATGTTATATATACGATATATTTATTATAGTTAGTTTAGAGCTGTTGTCAACTAGATTTAATGGTGTGCTTTTCCGAAAAAGGTGTGCGCTCACGCGTAAGTGACGCGTTGCTGACGCGTAACCCACGCGTGGGATAGGTATCTGATTTATAGAGATAATTAGACGTTAAATTACTTTAACTGACCAAGTAGTATCTTTTTACCCAGACTTTTTGATCGAAGGTGTGCATACCGCTTGGTTGTCTGCAGATCCTTATGGCCAAGAATCTGCATTATCTCCAAGTCTTTGAGATCGGTTGCTTCAAATAAGTAAGATGCGGCCTCATGGCGCAAGTCATGAAATGTTAGGTCGGTTAGGAATGTCGGCGATGGCTTTGTATCTTTAGCGGTGCAGTCGGCTAAGTACTGCTTGCGTGCTCGTTTAACTGCGCGTGTGAACGCCTGTATGAGCGCTGATTGTGTGGTTTTAAAAATAGGGCCGTGTTTCGGCTCGCCTTTGTCTTTATGAAGCTTAATCAAACAGTCTATGGCCCGCTGTTGAAATATTGGAACAGACCTGTCTTCCCCATTTTTTGTGCGATTACCATGGATATGAAATGAAAAGTGCTGCCAATCCACATCAGACCAATCGTGCGTGATGTTTTCTGACTCTCTGCAGCCGGTACCCAATGCTAGCAAGAAAATAGGGCGCATTTCAACGTTGGCACTACTTGCGGTTGCTAACAGGGCATCGTACAGATACTCGAACTCACCTGCGACTAGCCTGCGATTGCGACCTGGGTCATTTTGGAACTTTTCCATATCGCTGACAGGATTGTCTAACTTGTGGCGCCATTTACGTTTGGCAATATTGTAAACATGGCTAACAAGCGTTTGATAACGTACTCTGGTTGAATCGCTAATCGGCTTTTTGCCTTCATTTCGATGCGTCATCCTTGATAATTGATCGCGCAGAATTTTACCATCGATTCGGTTCGCAGGTAGTTTTGAAATTGGTAATCGTAGAAGCATGTCAATTCTGAGGGATTCGGTTCTCACATCTTTTTTGGTGACAGTAATTTCTTTTTTGTATTGCGTCAGCAGATCGGCGAGTGTGATCGAGGATCCGCGTTTGTTTAAACTAGAGCCTTCGATTCGCTGGTAATCAGCATCGTTGTTTTTGCTGACACGTTTTAGGTCTCTGAAGTCACGCGCTTTTTGAAGGGCAGCAGAATCAGAGCGAGGGTCAAAAAAAGTCTGAATGTGCCAGCCGCCCATCCCGTTCCTCATTTTTACCTGGTAGGTGTGCTCACCTCTTTTATATATATTCTTTTCTACTCTGATGGTTGTGTCTGACATAATGACTTTTTATAATCGATTAATTAAATTGATGAGTGTTACCAAACGTTCTCAAAATAAACAATCAAATAGCTGAAGTCAAGGTATTTATTGGCTTTAGGTTGTAGTATATAGCGGACTCTTAATCCGTTTGTCGCGAGTTCGAGCCTCGCATCTCCTACCAAAATATACAAAGCTTCTAACGAGTTTTTTACATTGTACTTATGTCGCAATACTGGGCTTAACGCGCCACAATAGACACTTTTAAACTAAGCACAAACAGCACGCACTTGTGTGATGTCTGTATTGCCATTTAAGATTTTGATAATCCCATCTTGTTTAAGCGTGTTCATGCCGCTTGCTAAGGCTTCATGTGTAATCTCACTAACAAGTGCGCGTTTTTGAATCATCCGTTTTATTGCGGGCGTTACAGTCATTAACTCATACAGGCCGATGCGGCCACGATAGCCAGTCTGGTTGCAAGATTTGCAGCCCTTAGCTTTATACAAGGTCAGTTTATGATCTTTTGTGTACTCTTGTTTCCACTGTTGTAGTGTGACGTTTGCATCACCATCTGTGTTATCAACAAACTCTGCAGCGAGCGATTCCAACTCATTCTCGGCAGGTTCGTAAGCTTCCTTGCATTTTGGGCAGAGTGATTTTGCAAGCCGTTGAGCCAATATTGCAAGCAAGGCATCAGCAAAGTTAAACGGATCCATTCCCATATCTAACATACGCACTATACTTTCAGGGGCACTGTTTGTATGTAATGTCGATAGTACTAGGTGGCCTGTTAGCGATGCTTCAATTCCTATTCTTGTTGTTTCTTCATCTCGCATCTCTCCAACCATAATGACATCTGGGTCAGCACGAAGAAAGCTTCTCATTGCCGCTGCAAAAGTAAGTCCTATTTTTGGATTCACCTGAACTTGCCTTAAGCCAGTTTGTGAAATTTCGATAGGGTCTTCTGCCGTCCATATTTTACGTTCGGGCGTGTTGATATGTCCTAGAAGCGAATGCAGTGTGGTAGTTTTACCTGAGCCTGTGGGGCCACATACTAGAATTAAGCCATACGGGCGTTCGGATAGATTCTTAATGGTGTTATACGCGTTTGGATTTAACCCCAGTTTTTCCATTGGTAATGGTTTTGACGCGGCAAGTAAGCGCATCACGATATCTTCAAGGTTATTAGAGGTAGGGATTGTTGCAACCCTCAGCTCAATTTTTGCTGGGCCAAATTGCTGAAAATCTAATTTACCATCTTGCGGCTTACGGCGTTCAGAAATGTCTAATTGCGACATAATTTTTATACGCGATATCAAGGCATTACGGAAGTTAGCTGGGATCTCAAGATAGGGGGTAAGTGATCCATCTTTACGGAAGCGTACTTGTGTATTTTTCTTACCAGGATAGGTTTCAATATGAATGTCAGACACACCGTCTTTATATGCGTCTAGAATCATTTTGTTTACAAGCTGTACTAACGTATTGTCAGACTCCTCGATTGGCTCTGAGGCAACCTCTACGTTATGCGATTTTTCTTCACTGAATAGTTTGCTTGCAAGTGCATTAATGCCAGATTCGGATGAAATACTATCATTTAAATCGAATTCAATTGAACCATCGAAGTTAGCGTGGAGGTTGCTTAAATCATCTGTGCCGTAATTGTTTTCTATAGCGGATAAAATATCTGAACGTGATGCCATGACTGACAGCACTTTCATCTGCGTTACAAAACGTAGCTCATCAATTGCTTTTGAATCCATCGGATCCTCAATGGCAGCGACCAGCATGCCATCATGGATGCACAATGGCATTAGCATTAACTTTCTTGCGAGTTGTTTATTGACCAATTTGATCGCATTCAGGTCAAAATTGAATTTGCTTAAATTGACAA
>Ga0208117_100430_pt1 | contig 13409 bp, 20 predicted proteins | sample LakWasMet26_LOW6_2_FD_183870 | JGI IMG/M metagenome (GOLD analysis project Ga0208117, IMG submission 183870) | Freshwater sediment methanotrophic microbial communities from Lake Washington under simulated oxygen tension - Sediment Metagenome... | ecosystem: Environmental > Aquatic > Freshwater >...
TCAAGGTATTGCTGATCATCATGATCTAGTTGCTGTTAATACAATTGGTTATGGTCAGTACTATAATAAACAATTTTGTACTGATGTAACACGTTTTATCGGTAATGGTGAGTTTAATCACTCTAATGATCTACATCAATTCTTGCAACATTATACTAAGTCATTAGAAGTAGCTAAGTCTTCTAGTAGCACTCGTATTGTTACAGAAGGTGAATTAATTGCTCATGTAACTGAGAATGCTGTATTGACAGGTGTACGTGAATTATTTACTAACGTAGCTTCAGTAAATAAATTTATCACTATTACTAAGTCTCCACTGTTTGATCTAGATACTCAATCTAATGTTGAAGATATTGACACAATCAAATATGCTTTAGCTCTAGCTTATTATGAAAATAATAATCGTATGAATGCTTTAGATATTGTAGTAAACTCATTACGTGATAAACATATTGCTGATGCAATTATTAATGCATTCACTCGTGATGAAGTACAAGATGCTGTTGTTAAACTTCGTGCTGCAGTACTAGATACATCAGCTCGTAATTTAGAAGGTTCTTGTGCAGTAGGTTATATTCCTAAGAAAGATGCATTCTGCTTGATTGATTTATTCAAATTAGCAGAAGCTACAGGTGTAACTTATTTACCTCATCATGCTAATGCGGAGAAGTATGAGCGTGTTACAGTTAAAGTGACTGATAGTTTTGATATGTTTAATCCTACTGGTCGTGAATATGCTGAAGCTTCATTCGAAGATTTAGTTTGGAATTCAGAACGATTAAATCTAAGTGTTAAATATGAAATTCTAGGTACAGTAGCATTGAATCCAGTACAAGCTAAACAGAATAATCTTGAAAAGAATTATCCTGCTAAGATTTATCGTACTCACACTTTTGTTAAAGATGGTGTATTAAATATTAGCTCATCTGTACTTAAAGTACCTCAAGGCTATGGTTTCTTAAACACTCTTAAAGAGAATAAGGTATCATATGAATCATTAGGTACTATGATGGTTGATGGTGAGGGTGAAGGTAGTTTTGATATTGTGTTGGTTCACTTAAATAAATTACCAATGGTAAATCGTAACTATGCTTCTATGGAATTGAGTGATATCTATGATATTGTACGTGATACCACTAAGAATGAAGCTAGAGTTAAGATTATCAAAGAGTTTATTGAATCAGCAATTGATACTAAGGCATCTGCTGGTAAGGTAGGTGATTTCCAGAAATTAACTCTTGCTCAGATTGATGTGCTTAAATCTCACGGTATTAGTGCAGCTGGTGTATACCAAGGTATAGATAATAGTAAGCCCAGTGTTGAAGAATCTGATTACTATGAAGCTCGTAAGTTAGAGTTTGAATTAGCAGGTTTCTCATCATTACCTACTACAGCTAGTGTTCAAACTAAGATTGCAGCTAAGAAAGCATTGACTCCTCGTGAGCAATTGATTGCTGATACTATTGATAGTTATACTAAGATCACTAGTGGATTAACACCAAAAGAAGTAGTATTAACATTAACTAAAGAATTAAAAGATGTTCGTGCAATTATTAAAGAGAGCAATGCTACACTAGCAGCAGCTAAAGTAGCTAAAGTTATTGTTAATGATTGGTGGACAGGTTCAGAAGTTAATGATAAAGGTACAGAGTTCTATACACCATCTATTGGTGCAATCTCTATGAATATTAAAGCAGCTCGTACTAGAGTTTATATCTAGTAACGACGTTATTTAAGGTTCAAACCTTGTAAGGCTGTAGTAAAGAAATAATGCTCTATATTGGATTAGTAGTCTGATATAGAGCATTTTCATGTTAGGAAATTTTATAAATTTATCTTAGGGAATTATATGTCAATTGAATTAATTGCAGGTTTAGTAGCAGGTCTTATTTTTGTAGTAGTAATGTATAAATTAGTATATTGGTTATTATCACTACGTACAGTAGTTCAAACTAATGAAGTACATATTGTACAAGGTAAGACAACTGTATCTTACGGTCGAGGTGAGAAGAATGCTGGTAATACTTATATGAATTGGCCATCATGGATGCCATGGATTGGTGTTCAAGTAACTAAATTACCATTAGCTACATTCGAAGTACCTCTAAAAGATTATCTAGCTTATGACTTAGATAAAGTACCATTTGTTGTTGATATTAGTGCATTCTTACGTGTTGTTGATTCAAACGTGGCAGCTCAAAATATTAGCACTATTCAAGATTTCCAGAATCAAATGAAATCTGTAGTGCAAGGTGCTGTACGTGCAGTATTAAGTAGTGATACTATCCACAATATTTTAGTTGATCGTAAAGAGCTATCAGGTAAATTTACATCTGAAGTACAAAATCACTTGAAATCTTGGGGTGTTGAGACAGCTAAGAATATTGAGTTTATGGATATCCGTGACTCAGATAACTCTAATGTTATTGAAACAATTCGTGCTGAGAAAGTATCTGAGATTGATAAGAACTCTCGTATTAAAGTAGCTGAAAACAATAAATTGGCAGATATTGCTGAGATTGAAGCTAAGCGTGAAACTAATCTTAAGACAGAAGAAGCTAAACAACAAGTAGGTATTCGTGAAGCTCAAGTGGCTCAAGAAGTTGGTATTGCTAAAGAGAAATTCTCAACAAGAAATTCAATCTCAAGCTAAAGTAACAGCTGAAAAACAAGTTGAAGTATCTCGTGTACAATCTGTAGGTGCTGCAGAGATTACTAAAGAAACAACTGTTATTAAAGCAGAACAAGATAAAGAAGTCTTGATTAAAATGTCTGAAGCTAATAAACAGAATGCTATTCTTGCAGCTCAAGCAAGTAAAGAGACACAACAGTTAACATCTGAAGGTCTATTGGCATCTCAAGAGAATGAGGCTAAAGGTGTAGCAGCTATTGGTAAGGCTACTGCTGAAGCTATTGAAGCTAAAGGTCTTGCTGAAATTGCTCCACAAGTTGAGTTATCAGTTAAAATTGGTGAGAACAAAGAATACCAAGACTTCTTGATTCGTCAACAGAATGTATCTAAAGAACAAGCTGTGGGTATTGCTCAAGCTGAAGCTTTAGGTAAATCTGATGTTAAGATTATTGCTAATAGTGGTGACATCGATGGTGGTATTAAATCATTTGGTCAAGCATTCTCAGCTAAAGGTGGCTTAGAGATTGGTTCTATGTTAGAATCTTTCATTAGTACTCCAGCTGGTGAAGCATTAGTTACTAAAGTCGTAGGTAATTTATTTACTAAAACACCTGAAGTAAAAACTGATGGTAAGAAATCAACTACTAAATAGTTGAAATAGTATTTAGTCAGAGCATTAGAAATAGTGCTCTGCTATAAATATTATCAAAGGAATTTCAATGCAATTAGAAACAATCTCTAAAATTATAAATTCTAGTAAACTAGAACCTCATGATTCTATATCTATAGAGTCTCATAATGAATCATTAAATAAAATATTAGAATCTATTACTATGTTTTATGATATGGATCAATCAAAAACATCTCCCATATTCTTAATTGAACAAGAACATGGATTTATTCCTGATATTGATAATGTAAAATTATCACAAGAGATACTGAAAAGTACTATCAGATTTACTGAAGATTACACCCATACTAGATTTGAAGATACTCAAATTGTAGTAGAAGATAATTCAGAAGCTCATAAAGTATTAGTTTATATGAAACATATAGCTAATACTAAAGGTATGGATTTATCTGACTGGTGGTCTCAAGTACATCAACCTCTTGAATCTACTGATATTCATAACCATTTCTCTACAACAGTAGAACTACAATTATCTTGGGTATACTATGTTAAGATACCTGAAGGTGCTGGTAGCTTAGTATTCATTCTTGATGATAGATGCAATACTAAAGCTATTAAACCAATTGAAGGCAAATATATTATATTCCCTAGTTGGTTGAAGCATAAAGTATCTAAGAATCTTAGTTCAGATACTAGAATCTGTATGGCAGGTAATTTTATTAGGAAGTAATATGTTATTTAGACAGATGATAAATATAGCTACAAAATTTAACTCAGGTGAGCTATCTGATAAAGAGATTATTGATACTCATGGTTGGGATGTATTGAATCAAGTTAAGTTATTAGCTGAGTCATTAAATCTGGATTATATCAATGTATTTCCTAATTCTATTACTACTGATCATCTAGAAAATATGATTACTAGTTTAGATAGTTTATACCCTAAGAAACATGCTCCATCAGATGGTAAAGGATGTTATCTAGGTAATGGAGTTACTGACACTGTTGTCAAGATTAGAAGCGATGAGCTATCTAAATGTTTGAAAGAATTATTAGAGTATAGAAAATTATGTTAACGAAAATATTTTTAGATATGGATGGACCATTAGCTAATTTTGATAAAGCTATTGAAGACAATAATATATTAGATGCTAATAACAATCGAATAGACAAGGTCTATAAAGTTATTCCTAATATTTATCGTAACTTAGAGCCTACAGAACATGCTATTGAATCAGTTGCTAAATTGATTGAGTTGGGTTATGATGTATATATCTTGACTAAAGCACCTCATGGACATCCTGAGGCATACTCTGATAAAGTTAGATGGGTAATGGAACACTTACCTGCTTTGACTGATAAGATTATCATCTCATCTAATAAAGGAATTATTGGAGACGTAGGTGATTATCTAATTGATGATCGTCCACATAAAGCCAATTGTCAAGCATTTAAGGGTACATTATTTGTATTCTACAGATTCTTACCTAATTCTAATACAAATTCATGGTTAGAATTAGTTGAGTATTTTACTAATCTAAAATCATAAAGGGAAAATAATATGGCATTAGTACTTGAGTTTGCAAGTGATATTATTCAGTATAGTTTAATCAGAACTGAACGTAGATTAACATTTGATAATCCATACTTAGCAAATCATCTTATCTATAAAGGTGAAGATGATGGTAACTATTTTAAATTTACAGCTAACAACAGTTATGAGATTATATCTCGTAGTCGTATGGATATTCAGACAGAACGTCTATGGTTATTAGGTGCATCTGATGATGTACGCTCAGGTACTATGGTATTTTCTTCTAATAAGAAACGTGATGAAGCATTTAATCAATTCGTATTTGCTCTAGATCAATGGCATTCATTTGTATTGACATTACCTGAAAAATGGAATAATACTTGGAGAGATAGATAATGAATATTTTATTAGCAGAACATACTGATCCTCAAGAGAAGTACACTAGAATTGTAGGTGTATTTACTAATGAATTAGCTCTAGAAAAGTTTAAATCAGATTATCTGAAATTATTTAGCGCTACTAGTAAAATTACATTTACTGTGATTGATAATGTGAAACAAAATCATATTATTACGGAGGGACTATATGTCGGTAATTGACAATTGGTGCTTCCATCCAGCTTATCTTCCTAGAAAGTTAAAGATATTAGGATTATACAATAATCAAGATATTATTACTAGTACTGTAATTGGTAAGATAGACTCTAATACTGTAGTCACTAAATCTGGTTCAGTTTATGTACTAGGAGTTAAAGATTATGAAGCTAATAATCAAGATTTATTAGATAGCATTCCAACTATATCTGACCCTAGGACAAATTAATGGCACAATTTAAAATTGGTGATAAAGCAATAGTAAAAGTGAAATCTGATATGCATTTGTATGCTCACATGCATAATACAGTAGTTACTGTTGAAAGCAATTTAGATACGTATTATGATAAAGATGGTAAACTATATACAGGGTATAAAGTATATTGTGTTTTCTCTGATTCTTACATCTTAGCGGAAAAGAATGAATTAGTACCTATTAATGATAGCAATCCTCCGCTAGTTGAGGAAAAGCCACTATTATTAGAAGAGGCATAAAAAGGTTACATTAAGTCAAAGACTGTTATAAGTGTGTACTTGTTACGTTAGAGGATTATATGAATATATTTGTATTAGATAAAGACCCTATGTTATGTGCTTTGTATCATAACAATAAACATGTTATTAAAATGATATTAGAGCATGCTCAATTGATGTCTACTTGTGTTAGACATTATAATGGTATACCACAAACCTTCCGACTGAGAAGACGTAATGGTGTATATTACAATAAGATTGTAAGAGTGCTTCCAGGAGAGGTTCTGAAAATAGAACATAAAGTTGATCCTGTTGATTTATCTCAATATGATGTACTTACATTTGTTGAGGGTACTCAACAAGCTTATCATTCTACTCATGAGAACCATCCATGCGCTATTTGGGTTCGTGAATCATTATCTAATTGGCATTGGATTGAAACAATGACTGGTTATCTTAATGTTGTTTATTGTGAACGATTTAATCATACTGCAGGTCATGCATCTTATGATATGATTCTACGTATGCCATTACCTAATATGCCTGATATTGGTCTAACTGAATTTGCTCAAGCAACTACAGATCAATGTAGAGTTGTTGGTAATCCTGTTCAAGCCTATCGCAATTATTACATAGAAGAGAAACAATCTATGGCTGATTGGGGTTGTCATAAAGTTCCAGAATGGTTTGTATTTAAGGAGAGATGTGAATGAGTACTCAAGAGCAAGTAATAAACATTATTAATCAGTGGACTATGTCTGTAATAACCTCAGATGATTCTGATAAAGTATTACCTGAGTTAGGATTAGATTCTATAGATCAAGTAGAAATTGTAATAATGATTGAAGATGAGTTTAATATCGTTGTTGATGATGAACAAGCTGAGAAGCTAAATACTATCACCAAATTAGTTAATTACATAGATCTTGAATTAGATAATAAACGACGTTTTAGTTAAGTGAAACCTTGTAAAGCTAATGTCTTATATGTAAGTCCATAGTATCATAATCTAGATGTAACAATTAGTGGGTTATAATACTGTAACAACTATTTTAAGATATTAAATGCGAAACCTGTATAAATAATTCAGTAGAGTGGACAAGTTTGGATACTAGTTCTGTTGCAGGAGCATCTACAAGACATTGCTGTCTAAGTCTATTGTTGTTCAGCTTTAGACTCTAATCGATAAGTGTTGGATTTCTGCCAACTATTATAAGACTCTGGATAGAGTAACCAGTAACTCATAGGGAAATAACATGTCAGACTCACAAGTAATCAATAATTGTAAACAATCAATTCTAGAGCAAGTAGCTAAACATGAAGGTGATATTCTTAAATCAGATTTGTACAAATTAGTAGAATCTGAAGGAGAAGCAACTGATATTGCTATGGCTATTAAATCTCTTAGAGATGAAGGTAGAATCGTAGTATTTGGTGATGGTAAGACAGCACGTATTATGAGTGGAGCTGATTCTGATCCAGTAATTAAACCGATTATAAATCAATCAGCAGTTGAACAGGTAGCTAAAGATTTAATTCAAGTTATTGAAGAGACTAAGAATTTACCTGAAGGTTCTAGAGTAATGTCACCAGAATTTGGTGAGAAGATTGAGTCAAAAATAGATATTAACTTGCCTAAGGATACTCCTAGTGCTTCTGAATTATCTAAATTTCATGATTCAGTTGTAGAGCCAGTATTACCTAAACAAGTTCCTGGTAACCTTTCTATGAAAGGTACAATAGCTAATGCAGCTTATTGTTTATTTACAGCTAAAACTGACAATAAATTTGATGCTTTAACATTAGATATTATCAGTGCTAGAATTAAGTTCAATGGATTAAGAGGCTCTCTTAATAACGCTGTAGATTATCTAGTGAAGTTGGGCTATGTTACCAAACATCGTGATGGACCTAAACCTATATTTTATTGGTCTGGTAAATTTAGTAGACCATTCTCAAGAGCAGACGTAATACCTGAGCCTCTTACTGCTGGTACTCGTAGTCCGTTCTTACCTCAGAAGGAAGTAGTACATCCTACTAATGAAGAAGTTTTTGAAGTACTTAAGAAAGAGATTGGTATTGAGAATAGAGTTATTGAAGTAGTAGCTCCAGATGCAGAACCTGCTAAGATATTGAGCAATGCTACTGAAGGTGTTTATCCAGATTTAACTGTAACTAAAAAATCTGAATTAGAATCTCCTGGAGTATCAATATATGAGAAACATGAAAATGTATCTCGACCTTGTTTAGATGAACAAGATCAATTAGATATTAAAATTGATGAAACCGTAAATAGTATTAATGTGTTATCGAAGTATTTAGATTCTCTATTAGAGAGGCGTAATAGATATTAACGTTAGGAGTAAATGTTATGAATAAGTATATGTTTGAAGCACTGTTAGAAAGTGCTCTTAGAACTGATGATGATTTAATTAACATAACTAGAAATTCATGTGTAGATCATCATACTGAAGGTTTAGATTATCTATGTCTTTTAAGAAATGAAAGACTTACTGTAAAATTGTATCATATTAAACATGAAGCTAAAAATCGTAATGGAGGTTATTTAGTTAATCCTCATGATCATAAATATGCTTTTGAAACTATAGTATTATATGGTTCTGTTGAACATGTTAAGTTTGATGTTAAACCAGCACATACTTATGACATAAACAATTACAATTTGAATACTTATGACAGTATTACTAGAACTACTGAAGGTTCTGGTAAACAAGTCATATTGACTTCTAAATCTGAATTAATGGTTAAGGGAGACTCATGGTTTGTTGACGTACATGATGTTCATACCTTGAAGTCTACTGGAGAGTGTTTACTAGGCATAGTACAATATCATGATGTAAAGAGTAAATCTAAACTATACTTATCAGATAAACATTCACAATTTATTCCTAATAGATCTAAACCTGTTACTATACCTCAAACCATTAAAATGATTGAGATGTATAAACATATGATGTACAAGGCTGATATTTATTAACGACGTTATTTATCGTTGAAACCTTGTGAGAACGTTAGTTAGTATTAAAAAGAAGTATAATGTATGGATCCTTGGTACGGTGAAATACATCTAAAAGCTGCTGTATGCGATTTACCGTCAATACTACAGAGTGCCTAAGACTGAGCGGTAGGTAAATTAACTGCCTCAATACAGAGATATCAATAGATGCTAGCGTGAAGTTGATATCTGGTGTGTTGGACATACTTCTTTTTAATACTAGCTAACGTGTAATTAAGTATCCTCCTAGCGAGGTAATCCCACCTCGTATTTAATAGGAGAGTTATATGAATCAAGTAAATTTAAATCAAGATGGTCGCCAAGTTAAAATTGGTGATTCAGTTATATTTGTTGATAGTTTGAGAAGTCATCGACCAGCTCTAGTTACAGCTACTTTTGGACCTTGTTTATATAATGAGGTTGGAGAGTTAGTAGACGCAATGTGCATTAATGTAGTATTCGTCTCTAGTGATCCTGAGAAACATGATAGCTGGGGTAGACAGATGGAGAGATTTAGTTCTGTTCCATCAGTATTAAGACAATCAGAATCAATAGGTATGTGTTGGAAATTTGCTAATTAATATAATATAGTCTGATGATGGAACCTACTTGGAACCTAGTTAGTCAGATTATCTCGCTAAGATGATATTTAATCATTTGCTCCTCTAGCTTACTTGGTGAAAGCGATCGACTCATAATCGATGGACGGACAGGTTCGAATCCTGCGAGGAGCACCATACCCTTATAGATAAGCTCCCTAATCAATTGTTATTTCCTTTTCAATTGACGCTTATCTATTTTAAGTGTCGTATTAATTTACGGCACTCTTTTTATTCGATAGACAATGAAAGTGTTTATCCTGTAACATTCACATAATCATGTTAGAATGTTATGGAATAATCATTTAAATTCCTGAAGCCATATCTCGTATCCTAATTAGTTAACCTAAGATGAAGAGACTATGAGTGGAACAACTTCAGGTACTTTATTAGAGAGACACATCGGATAGACGGTGCATTAGATGGATGTCTAATGTTGAGTGGAAGTATACTAAATCTGATAAGCTTATATCCTTGCTTATTAGGCCAATTACTTGTAGTATCTAATCTGTAATGCGTTCGGCGAGAGCGTGTTATGGATTAGTTATTAATAACGTTAGGAGATTTTATGTATAAAGTATTAGTTAATACAATTTGGACTAGATATGTTGGAAACCATAAAGCAGTAGGCTCTATCACAGTTAATGAGTTACAATTTGCCAATTCTGCTGATGCATTAATAGCGGTTGAGAAAATTAACAAATTAGATACTAGTCAAGTTCAAGGTGACTTTGAACAGTTTGCTGTAGCGTTATTCTAAAGAATTCACTGTGCATATAAATTGGATATTAATAAAGCTACTTGGCTTTATTAGAGGTGATATATCTTGAATAGATTTATATGTTGGCTTGTAGGTAAAAGTAACCTATACACTTCTGCAGAAGTTATAAACTCAGTTACGACACAAGTAATCGTGACTATTTAGCCAGTGTTTAGCCTGTAATATAATTAATAATGATAGTGGTAATACACTATGCCTATAACGACACGAATAGACCCACAGAGTGGAGAGGCTCCGATTCCCTATTAATATATTATGGAGTAAGTATTTAATAAAGGTTAATATGAAAAATAGTATTCATAGATTTACATATCCATTATTTGGATATGCTAATGAACATAATTCAGATATAGAAATAGTTATTGATTTAAGCAGAATTATTTATATTGATACTATCTACCAACATACAACTGAAGTAGTGTTTTCTATACATTTTGAACATAATGTCACTAAAGAAGTTCGTATTATTTTAAATGATACTCAAAACTTACAGGATGAAGCTTATCAAAAACTAATAACCATTAGAGATAACTTAATTAAATCTTGGCAATTATATGGTTAAATATCTTTATAATAACATATTGTAGTATTACAGATAAGAGAGAGTTTAGATGACTAAGTATGTATTAGGATTTGCATTTGATGAAAATAAATCAAATGTTCTTTTAATTAAGAAAACTAAGCCAGATTGGCAAGCTGGACTTTATAATGGTATTGGTGGTAAAATTGAAGTAGGTGAATCAGCTTATATGGCTATGGTTCGTGAGTTTGAAGAAGAGTGTGCTATTCAAACTACAGTACATGATTGGACACCAGTTATTGTAATGAAAGGTACTGATCAAGATGGTAATCCATGGGAAGTACATACATTCCAAATGATTTATCATAATCTCAGTGCTGCACAAACTACTACTGATGAACTTGTATCTATATTTGATTTGCATACTATATTCTTTAATAAGTTTGCAACTAGTAAAGTTATTAGTAATATACCTTGGTTGATATCTATGTGTTTAGATGAAGATGTATCTAAATATTATTGGGAAATAGATTATAAATGTTAATTTATTAACAGCGTTAAATCATCACCAAACCTTGTAAGGTAAAAATTAAATTTAAGGTATAATATGTCAGGATTATTACAATCATTTAAAGTAGAGTCAGATACTAGAGAGCAATTAGTTCTTGCTATTAAGATTACTCAATCTTGGAATAAACAAGTAACTCACTATAAATCAGGTGTAGATATTAAGGGTGTTCCTTATATCAAAATGCAATGGCATGAATCGGGTAAGGGTCAGCCTTTAATGGCTCCTATGACTGATGCAGAATCTATTGCTGATCAAATCTATGCATGGTTGAAAACTGTAGGATATGATAAATGTTATGATTGTGGTGGAGATGGTTCTAATCATAAAGGTTGGTCAATTTCTCAAAATTTAGAAGTTTTCGGATCAGATGGCATGAGCAATTATGATCATAGTTTTTATGATGTTTTTGTAGTGCAACCTGTATTTATATATTACGGAAAATAATCACTATGGGATATAAGATTAAAGATGAGAAATTAGTATCTGATGCTGATAGTGATGATCACCCACCTGCACCTATCATAGTATCTGGTACTAGTACATCAATGTCTGTTATTGTAAGACAGAATAATCAATGTGTTTCATTTGATGAATCTTTATTATCTAAATTTATTGAATTAATAAGATCAAAATCTGATTTTGATCATTTATTTTAGTATTATACGCTCGTAGTTCAGCGAATAGAACAGTGGTCTTCTACACCATAGGTCGGGGGTTTGAATCCCTCCGAGCGTACCATTAATGTCAAGTGAGTCCGTTAGCTAACGGTATGAATCAATAAGATGTATAAAAGACTTAGAGATATCTATTTCTTACTTTGGTGATCCAAATATACACATTCAGGAGAATAACCTGAACTTGACTCCAAATTTGATACATGACTGAGAGGTTTAAGGTTGACACAGATAGAATAGAGTAGTGCTTCTGTAAAGCTATACTACTCCATCCGTGAGTTCGAATCTCACTGTATCAAGTAATTTATGTTAGGAAAGTTAATAATGGAATATTGGTTAGGATGTTTGTTAGTTTCAGTATTAGGTACAGGTATTGCAAAATTAATTTGGAAGCATGAATTAGATGGTGCTGAAGTAGCTATCACAATAGGTATAGCTACTGGAGTAGCTGCAATTATGATTGGATGTTCTACGTACAGAGACTATGCAGATACTCAAGTATTAAATGGGTATGTAGTATCTAAACAAATGGATACTGTTCATTGTAGACATTCATATCAATGTAATTGTTATACTACATGTTCTGGATCAGGTAAGCATAGACATTGTTCTAGGCACTGTTCAACATGTTATGAACACAATAAAGATTATGATTGGGTAGTTAAGACTACTTTAAATACAATTGATATTGACACTATTGATCGTCAAGGTAAGCAGGAACCTCCACGATGGACTATAGTTAAAATAGGTGAACCAGTATCTACAACTGTTGGCTATACTAATTATATTAAAGGTTCTCCTGATTCACTGTTTAATCATGTACTAGAAAATTCTGGTAGGTATAATATTCCTGCTTATAAGACTGGTATATTTGATTACTATAGAATTAATAGAGTAGTTCAAATTGGTACTAATATTCCTTTTGTAAAGGATATTAATGATGGATTAAATGATAGTCTTAAGACATTAGGCCATACTAAGCATGCAAATATAATTCCAGTGTTTACTACTTATGATCAAAATTTCGCTAGAGCACTTGAGTCTAAATGGCTTGGTGGTAAGCGCAATGATATCGTAGTTGTTACTGGATTAGATGGAACAAAGATTAAATGGGTAAAAGTATTCTCATGGTCATCTAAGTCATTAATTAATTATGATTTAGAATCTAAGATTAAAGCACTTGGCGTATTAGAAACACAATCTTATGTAAAAGAGATTACTGAATCTATTACCAAGTATTATATTCAAAGAAGTCCTGAAGAATTTAAATATTTAGATGATGCTATTAAACCTTCTGATTGGGTTATCTATACATCACTATTTTTATCGTTCTTTGGTTCATTAGGTTTAGGTTGTATTTTTAGTAGAAATTAAGGGAGATATT
>Ga0208117_100445_pt1 | contig 13053 bp, 7 predicted proteins | sample LakWasMet26_LOW6_2_FD_183870 | JGI IMG/M metagenome (GOLD analysis project Ga0208117, IMG submission 183870) | Freshwater sediment methanotrophic microbial communities from Lake Washington under simulated oxygen tension - Sediment Metagenome... | ecosystem: Environmental > Aquatic > Freshwater >...
CCTACGATGACGCCCGCTATCTCGCCGCCCTCGCCAAACGCAGATCTGCTCCGCTCACCGCCGCCTAAAATCCGCAAAAAAAATGCTTGCTCGGACCACCTCAGCTTTTGGCTTAGGGCGTTTCGCCGACCAGCTTCACATCGCGAAGCAGGCGGCTGTCCATGACATTGTTCGGCCAATGGCGCACGCTCGGGTGGACCAGCCGCACCGTGCTGTTGAAGACGAGTGGTCCCAGCGGGGCATCGTCGCGCAGGATTTCATCCATCTGGTGGTACAGCGCGTGACGCGCCGGCACGTCGTAGGTTTGCAGCGCCTGCTGATAGAGCGCATCGAAGCGCGGATTGCTCCAGCCGGTCTCGTTGTTGGAGCCGCCGGTGATGAAGAGCTCGAAGTAGTCGGTCGGTTCGTTGGCAAAGGGAAACCAACCGGCCCGGGCGATGCTGAAGCCGCCGGAGTGCCTTGTGTCGAGAAACACCTTCCATTCCTGATTCACCAGCTCCACATTGATACCGAGTTCCCGACGCCACATTGACTGCAGAACCTCGGCGACCGCGCGGTTTCGATCGAGGGTGTTGTAGAGATAAATGACCGGGGGAAACCCCTTGCCGCCCGGATAACCGGCTTCGGCCAGCAGGGCCCGCGCCTCGTCCGGTCCTTCCGTGACCTGCGCCGTCGGTTGGTAACCACCCATGCCCGGCTGGCTCAACGAGCGCGCCGCCGTGTAGCCACCCTGAAAAGCGACCTTCACCAAGGCCTCCCGGTTGACCGCGACAGAGAAAGCCCGGCGCACGCGCGGGTCGTCGAACGGCGGTTTCCGGACATTGAAAATGAAATAACTGGTCCCAAGGCGCGGCGTGATCTGCAGGGCGGGATCGTGGCTGGCCTCGTACGGCGCCACTTTGGACGAGGGCAGGGAATTGGTGGCGTGCAGCTGGCCCGCGCGGTAGGCCCGCTCCTCCGTGTCGAGATCCTCGATCGGGTAGAGGCTGACCGAGCGCAACCACACCTTGTCATGGTCGGGATGGTAAGGATTGGGCTTCAGCACGACCCGGGCGTTCGGCGCCCATTCGGTGAGCATGAGGGCTCCATTGGTGACCATGACGCCCGGTTTCACCCAGTTGTGATTGTCGCGCAGACGGCCCCCCGTTGCATCCAGCGTCGGCATGTGGACCGGCACCCACGGGTAGGCGATGAGGTTCTGGATGAACACCACATTGGGCGCAGACAGGGTGATCACAAAGGTATGCGGATCGGGTGCACTGAAACCAATTTTCTCCGGATCGGTGAGCTCGCCCTTCAGGTAGGCGGGCACCCCGACCACGCTGCTTGCGCGGGCGGCGAACTCGGCGGCCAAGCGAGGATCCACGACGCGACGGAAGGATTGCAGAAAGTCTTCGGAGGTGACGGGGTCGCCGTTGGACCAGCGACGGTTGGTCTGCAGATGAAACGTGTAGACGAGTCCGTCCGGAGATACTTCCCAGCTCGCCGCCGCGGCCGGCACCAAGGTCAGGCCGTCCTCACCGCGTGCGATCAGCGGCTCGTAGATCTCGCCGAGAATGGCGCTCTCGGCGGAACCGGTGTTGATGGCGGGGTCAAGCGTCGACGGCTCGATGCTGTTCCCCACATGCAAGGCGCGCTCGGCGTAGGCGCGGCTGACGGCGCTCGCATTCCGGCTGCAACCGGTCGCCCAAAACGGCGCCGCCAGCGAGGCGATCAGTGAAAAAGCGAGCGCGGTATTCCCCAAGGTCGGAAGACTATTTTTCAGCACGTCGGAGTCTGCACCGGGGTTGATCGAAAAGTAAAGGCGATGCCAGGTGCGAGGCCTCGCCCGTGGTCCCTGACCAGTCGCGCTCGAAACCGTTTGTGTTGTGGTCTTGTGAAATTCAAGACGGCTGAATAGCTTTCATGGACTTTCTTACCAATCTCCCATGCCCATCGATCTTCGTCGCCGCGCCTTCCTCAAGACTTCAGCCCTGTTGGCTGCCGGATTATCCATCCCCGGCCTGACCAGTTCCTGCGTTTCCTCGCGCAGCCGAACCGCGCGCCGTCCGGGGGCGGCTGATCGCCTGAATGTCGGATTGGTCGGATTTGGGACAATCGCGCATGCCACCACACCGAACTTTCTCGCCGATCCACGCGTGCAAATCGTGGCGGTGGCCGACCCGGTGACCGAACTACCCAACTACGGCTACAGCGGCGAACACACCGGCGGCCGCCTGAAGGGCAAGCGGGTGGTGGAGGAGTACTATGCCCAGCAGGCGAAGGGCGGCTACAAGGGCTGCAAGGTCTACAATGATTTCCGCGACATGTTTGCCCGGGAGGATCTCGATGCGGTCGTGGTCAACACCCCGGATCATTGGCACTGCGCCGTGACCACGCTGGCGGCCCGGCAGGGGTTGCACGTGTACGGGCAGAAGCCACTTGCCCTCACCATTGGCGAAGGCCGGCGCATGGCCGATGAGGTCAAGGCGGGCGGCATCGTGTTCCAGACCGGCAGCCAGCAGCGCAGCAGCGTCTATTTCCGCATGGCCTGTGAGTTTGTCCGCAACGGGCGCCTGGGCAGCGTGAAGAACATCAAGGTCAAGATCCCGGGCGGCCACAAGAACTGGTCACAGCTCGCCGATCGGAATCAGCCGGAGAAAGTTCCCGAGGGGGTTGACTACGACCTTTGGCTCGGGCCCGCCGCCGAGATGCCCTACGTGCCGGCGCTCTTCCAGTTGAACTGGCGGCACAATTACAATTACTCCGGCGGCATGGTGACCGATTGGGGCGCCCATCATCTCGACATCGTGCAATGGGCGCTCGGCATGGACGCCAGCGGTCCGGTGCGGATCGAGGTGCGCAGTGTCAAACTGCCGGCCGCCGACCAGCTCTACAACACGGCCACCGACTTCGATTTCGATGTCATCTACGCGAACGGCGTGCGCGGGAATGTCATGAATGACCGGCCCGACGGCATCACGTTCGAAGGCGAGGATGGACGGTCCATTTTTGTGAACCGGGACAAGATCGAGATGACCCCGCGGGAATTGGTCCGCGAAAAGATCAAGGATGACGAGATCAAGCTCTACGAGAGCCGTCTCCATGAACGCAATTTCGTGGATGCGATCTACACGGGCACCCCGCCGATCGCGCCCATCGAGGTTGGCCATCGCTCGATCGCGGTTGCGCACCTTGCCAATATCGCGATCCGCCTTGGCCGCAACGCGGTGGACTGGAATCCGGCGACGGAACGTTTCGTCAACGATCCCCAGGCCGACGCCATGCTGCAGCGGCCGATGCGGTCCCGCTACGCCGTTTGAGCCGAATCTGATCCCGAAACCACGCGAGCAAATCTGTGGTTTCGCGGCGGGCTCAGCCAATCCCCTTGGCCTTCAGCAAGGCCGCCAGCTCCACCGGGTCGGCCGTGCCTTTCACCGTGTTCAGGTGACTCAGGATGACCATGCGATCATCCGGCCCGCAGCTGGAGATTTCGATCATCCAATCCTCCGTGGTGGCCGCGGCCACCACCACCTCGTCGCACCACGCGATGACTTCCGAGGCTTCGACGAAGCCCTGGGTGATGCCTTGGATGTAATACTCCGCCTTGGTCCGATAATTCATGCCGGCACTCTTCCGCCACCGTCGCCGTCTGCCAAGCGAGAAAGTCAGGCTGAGACTGCGTCGCCGGCGGAGCAACCCGACGGCGAGCGGCAGCTCGAGCAGGCGGTTGTCAGGGCGTCTCCAAGGAGGCCAGCAGGGCCACGGCCTCGGGATACTCCGCTTCGTCCTTGGAATAGTGAACGTACACCTTGAGGGCCTTGATGGCTTCTTCCCTGTGCCCCAACTTCGCCGAGGCGAGACCGTGCATCCAGTAGAAGTGATAGTGAGTGGGGGAATCCTGATTCATCTCGCGCCCGGCTTTTTCCATGGCGGCCCAGTCCTTGCGAAGGCTGGCGTCATAGATGGAGACCACCTGACGAAGAAAGGGATCGATCAAATTCTGTTGCAGGTCGTGGACCCATGCCACCGGCAGGAGGGCCGGGTCGCCGAGCTTTTCCGCGAGGTGAAGGGCGATTTGGATGTCGGACCCGTCGAGCGCGGCCCAGCTCTGGGCAACGTTCTTGCGCACGATGCCCCGGGCCACCTCGCGGGCGACCTGTAGTTCGTCGGTCATGCCGAGCTGGGCGAAAGCCGACATGGCGGTGGCGACCATGCCCGGGCTGAGCAGGAAATCAGTCTTCATGCGGTCGACCATCCGGCGGATCGCAGGCAAATCACCTTTCTGGGTGTAGAAATCCATTTCCATGATCTGTTGGAAGAAGGGAGCCGAGGGATTCGTCACGCCGGACAGGGCGGATTCCACCTCGGTCATTTCCCCCAGACGCTGGCTGACCTTGGCCTCGAAGAGCCGCATGCGGAGATGGGCGTTCGGATGAAGGCGCGGATCGATTTCCTTCGCGAACGTGCGACGCAATTCCTCGCGCACGAGGGGATTGTCGGCATCCAGATTGCTAGTGAACAGGCCCACGAGGTCGCTCCGCAGGTCATCGGTCTCGGCCGCCGCCATCGCCTCGGCAAACAGCTCGCCCCCGAACTTCTCGACGCCTGGCTCGTTCACCAGACTCCGAAGCAGGAGGCCCCAGAAATCCAGATTATGCCGCGGGTACTGGCGCGTCTTGATCAGGTAAAGGCAGGCCTGCCGGGTGTCAGCGCGGTTGCTCATGTTCCGCAAGGCCTGCGGACGTCGGTCCGTGTAAACGGCGGGCAGCGTTTCCGCCAAAGCGGGGAAGCGGGCCGTGGTAAGCGCCGCCAGCCGGTCGTGGATGCGGCCGATGGTGCGGGCCTGGCGGAGCCTCCGGGCGTAGTCGAGCTGGCGGGCCTGGCTGGTTCCCTCGACGTCGGACGCAAAAGTCCAGCCCGGGATCCCGGCGATGAACTTTTCCGCCGCGTCGAGTTCGCCGAGCGTCACCAGGTAGTCAAAGAGATCGCTCAGGACAAAGGTTCCGAAGCGACTGATCTCGTTTTCGGTCAGGGCCGCCTCGGTCTTGACCAGGGACGCTACGGAGGTGCGGTCCGTGGCGACAATCTGATCGAGTAGCAGCAGGCTCTTTTGGGTGATCTCATTGAACTGGGCACACAGTTCATGTTTGCGCCAGCGCTGGTAGTCGTCCGGCCGGTTCTCACTGGCGAGGTTGACGAGCGTCAGCCAGAGCGCATTGATCCGGATTTCGACGGGAAATTTTTCGTTCCCGATGACTGAGGTCGCCACCTGCTGGTACCGGGTGTAGGTCGGTGCGAGCTGCAGCAGAAGCGCGAAGGCGCCCCGGAAGGACGTCTGGCGCTGGACGAGCGTGCGGCGGGCGTCAGTGGCGGCGAGCAGGTGGAGCTTCACCTGCTCGGCGGGTTCATAGTGCTGGTCCGGCGATTCGAGCACCTTTTCGAGATTCCGCAGGCGAGGGTCATCGAGATTCTGCGGCGAGGCATACTCGTACCAAGGGATGGTCAGCTTTTGGCGCCACGCCCCGATCTCACGGCTGTAGTCACGTTCACCGATGAGCCGCGTGAGCCGGGCCCGCAAGGCCTTGCTGGTTTCCTCATCGGCGAGGACGGCCTTGTGGGCGAGTTCGCGCTCCAGCAGCTTCTCCTCGTCCTCGGACTGGCCAAGCTGGTGGTAGATGTCGGCCAGGATCCGGGCCGCGATGGCCCGTTGCGCCTCCACTTTCGGATCAGCCAGATCCTTGGCGATGGCTTCCGCCGTCGGGCCCAGGTCTTTGTTTGCGGCCAGAGCGGCGAGTCCGCGGAGACGGCGCATGGCCTGGGCCGTTGCGTCCTGGGGGAGTTTGCGGGCGTCAAACTCCTCGATGACCTTCAAGGCCTCGAGCGGCTGGCCGCCGTCGATACAATGGATGGCGAGCTGGAGCTGGCGTCCGGTGCGCTCGGCGATGATTTCCGGATGCGGCCCTTTGAGCAGGCTGATAACCAGCTTACGGAACTCATTGGCTTCCTTCGGCAGCATCTCGGCGGTGAACGTGAACATCGAGCCCACCTCGACACCGAGTGACGGCAACCAGCGCGCGGCGCTGATCAGCTGTTGGAGAGTACGTAGGAATTCCTTCGTGTTCTTGTCGCGTTTGGCGCCACCCATTTCGGTGCCGAGCGCCTCAAGGTCGGGAATCACCGGTACGACCGCGGTGACAGATTCGGCGTTGCCGCCCTGTGCCTTCATCAGTCTCGTCCAAAGCGGCCACCACGTCCGACTGGCCGACCAGACCGCGCCGGACTGGCCGGACTTGACCAGGGCGAGCAATTCCTCGCGCTGCAACCGACCCTCCATCTTGGCCGTGGTCTCGGCGGGAACATTCTCCAGCAAGGCGAGCAGACGCCGAGCCTCGTCGTCCCGCCCCAGATGCAAGTTGATGAACACGGCGCGGAGCAGGGATTCCGCGGCCGTACGGTAGTCCGGGGCGAGTGGTTCAGTTTTCCGATAGTAGTCCAAGGCCTTCTCCCATTCACCCGTGTTCTCCATCGAGGTCCCCAGGCGCCGGAGGATATGCAGCGAATAGCCCGGTGTGATGGTCGGCAGGGTGAGCAGTTCGTTCAGCATCGCGTATTCGCCGGGTTTGTCGCCGCCCTTGCCGAGGCGGGAGGCCCGGATCAGGCGGCCCTCAATGTAGTAATCGTCACTGGTCGGGAGTTGGTCGCAAAGATCCAGCAGGAGATTCGGCACGGCCCCGTCGATGGGCGTCTTGCCCTGGCGTTGCACCCAGTCGGCATAACTGGCGGCCCGCCACAGTCGCCGCGGCATGGTATCGGAGAGACCATGGCGGGCGAGCGCGAGCAGGCAGAGCCGGAATGCATTGGCGGACTCCCCTTTGTCGCCCGCGGCCTCGATGGCCTTCGTGTAGGCGTCTTCGCTCAGCGTCGGGTCGGCGGATTCGGCCCAAGGTTTCAGGACGGCCCAGGCGAGTTCGTTCGTGATGCGTTGCTGCAGTTGGATCAGGATGCCGCGGCTGGAGGTCGCGGTGCAGGCGGCGGCGAGTGCGTCGCCGGGGTTCGGGCGGACTGCCTTGATGATTTCCACCAGGCGCGCCAGACGGGGTCCGTCGGCCGCTTCCTTCCAACCCCGGGCGATGCCGAGGATTTCACCAAGTTCGTTTTCGCAGGTGTCTGGCCGGCTGGCGACCAGCGCGCGCAGATGGTCCTCCAACTCCTTGGCGCGGTCCGCTCCGAGATAAAGACGGGCGATGCCGGCCTCCACGCGGGAGGTGGCCCCGTCGGGCACAGCGGCAATTTCCAAGAGGAGATCAAGCGCCCCTTGAACCGAAGTCCTGGCCAGCAGTTCCGCCGCCTCGACCCCGGCCTGGGCGCGTCGGCTGGCGCTCAGCTGGCGGTTGCGGCTGACCCGCTCCAACTGGACGAGAGCCTCGTCATCGCGCTTGAGATCCCGCAGGATCACTCCGTCCAAGGATTCCACCCAGGCGTAGTTTTCGGGGGTCACCTGATTGACGGAAGCGGCCATAAGGGACTGCAGGCGGGCATGGGCGGCTTCATTTCGTCCGGCGTTCCAATCCAAAATGGCGAGCCGGGCACTCGCGCGCAAAACAGTGTTCTTGTCCTGCGGGAAGTATTGCAGCGTGCGCTCGAGGGCGCGGCGGCGCTGGTCGGGGTCGCCGTTCTCCGGATAACGCTGGTCGACCAAATTGATCTGGCCTTCGCCGCTGGGCATCTGCGGAAAGTCGAGTTCAGGGGTGTTGCGGTTGGCGTCGGGCTCCGTTTTCCCGTTCACCAGGAGCATCGGTTGGGCCAGCCACGCCTGGAGGGACTGCATGCCTTGGTAGAAGCGAGCGAAGTCTTCCCGGCGCACGTCGGCCCGCTTCATCGTCAGGTCCATTTCAGCCCGGGCCTCGCTCGCGCCGAATTTCCAGCGGGCCTTGAGGCCTGCGATGGACGAGTCCAGGTGGAAATCCGGGACGGCCTTGGCCGGCTGATAGCCGGCAGGCAGGGCGATGGTGGCGGACACCGAGATAGTGTCGCGAACCATGTAGTAGGTGGTCTGGCGATCGGGTGAATCGCCGATGCCGGGAAACAGGCTGGAACTGCTCGGGAAGGAGAGGGACAACTTGTGATCGGCACTCGCAGCGACGCCGGGGACGGTGAAATAGGCTTTGATGCTGATCGGTTGGCCCCGGTTGCCTTCCACCCGCGTGGCATCGACGACCTCGGCCGCCGGAAAGAAGCCGCGCGCAAGCTGGCTCATTTGCGTCCGCAAATCCTGAGGTTCCAGCCGCGTGTAACGGTGACGTTCATACGCACCGTAGGTTCCGTCGGCGGTCAGGGTCAGCCAGCCGGCCAGTTCTCCGGAGGGTTGGAGCTTCAGATCGAAGGCGTAGTTCACCGAACCCACGGGAACGGCGGGCGTGCGAACCCATTCGGTGCGCTCGGGTCCGATCACCAGCACATCGCGGTCGGACGAGCCCGCCCCGAGCATTCCCGGGGTGGAATAGGCGATCGTCGGATCGCAGAAAAGAAACCCTTTCTTTTGGGGTATGGCGACGATGGCATGGGTGAACATCGCGTAGTCAGGCACGCGCCGGTCCACCAGGCCGAGATGGCTGGTGTTGACCAAGGCGATGGATGCCGGAATGCCGCGATGCCGCAGCAGTGCGACCAGGAGGTTCGCCTTGTCCTTGCAGTCGCCATAGCGATTGGCCCAGACCTCGTTGCAGTCATGGGGCTGGTAGTCGGCTTGACCGAATTCCAGGCCAACATACCGCACTTCGTCGGCCACCTGCGCATGCAAGGCAGCGATCTGTTCCGCCGGGCTGGTCCGGCCTGCGGTCCATTCATCGGCCAGCCGCTGCAATTCCGGGTTGAGGTCGTTGCGGCTGGCCAACAGGCCGCGATACCACTGCCCGACAGCGTTCCAATCGGCGATGCTCGACAGGTGGATGGTTGGTCCGATCTGGGTGGATGGCGCCCGTTCGATTTCGTATCGCTCGCCCCGGATCGTTTCGCCGCTCCAGCGGTAAGTGACGCGCCCCGGGGTGCTCTTGTCGACCACGGCCTTGGGCACGCCCAGGCCGATCGACTCGATCTTCAGGCGTGAGGCGATCTCCGCCGGAAAATCCGCCGTGAAACGCAGCTTCTCCATGCCCCAGGAGCCACCCCAGATGAAACTCTGGCTGACTTCTCCGGGAAACCTGGCGATCTGATCCTCGATGACGACGATTCCGTGCGTGATGCTGCCGGGTTTGACGTTGGGGAAGATGATCTTCAACTCCTCGCGGTCATCATAGAGGGAGTACTGCGCCTGCCGTTGCGGGGACTGGATGAGCACCGCATTGGACTGAACCGGTTGGCGCGTGCCGTCCGGCTGGATCGTTTCCGCGAGCAGGAGATACGGTTTCTGCTCGTGCTTGCGATAGGAGTAAACGTCCTCGCTGTTCGACTTGATCCCGGCGTCGGCCAGCGTCTTGTAGGCGAAGTGATAGAGGGTCGTGCGCCGGCCCTGTTCATCGACCGAGACGAACCGCTCATCAAGCAGGCAAACCCCGGCGTCCGTGGGCGACGCGGAAGCAACCTTGAGGGCGAGGATATCCTCCACGCTGGTGACCCGCGTCGCCAGCTGTGCGACATGTTCCGGCGGCGGCTCGGTTTCGACGGCACGCGTGGTCCCGAGGGGCAGCAGGCCCAGCAACAACAAAGAGATGAATTGGCGGCACCGGCGGGTGCGGAGGCGGAGGGAGGTGAGGGGATTCAACGGGTTGAGGTTTGGCCCGGATGGTTGGTCGATTTCAGGAAAATCAGTGCGTAAACATGCTCAGGCCACAATTTCATGTCGAGCCCGCGCTTTCACGTTTTGAAGCGTCTTCAAGCTCTGCAGCGCCGCTGCAATTGAAGGTCGCACATCCCCGTTTTGCTGTGCACGCTGCGGGAAAATCCATGACTCCGCTCACCATCCATCATCGCACGCAGTATCTCTATTCCGGACCGGTTGAGCTCGGCGAGCACCGGCTCCTGATCAGACCCCGTTCCGGGCACGATGTCCGTATCGTGAGTTCCGATCTCGTGATCACGCCCTCTCCGGCGAAACTCACCTGGGCCCGGGACGTGTACGGCAATTCCGTGGCTCACGTCTATTTTGCCTCAGGGGTCACTACGACCGAGCTGGATATCGTCAGCGACGTCCGCATCGAACACTATGACGACAAGCCGCTGGATTTTCTGGTCGACTCGCGGGCGGTGAAATTCCCCTTCCTGCTGCTGCCCAGCGAACGTATCGAGCTTTGGCCGTACCTCATTCCCTCGTATCTCGACGACCAGGACGCCGTCGCGGTCTGGGCCCAGCAATACTGGCAGGCCGAGCGCCGGGTGGAAACCTACGCCATGCTAGACCGGATGAACCGGGCCATCGCCCAGGAATTCGCCTACCGCGCCCGGGAGGAGCCCGGCGTGCAGCGACCCGGCACGACGCTATCATCGCGCTCGGGGTCCTGCCGGGATTTCGCCACGCTGATGATCGAGGCCTGCCGCCATCTCGGCCTGCCGGCGAGGTTTGTCAGTGGCTACGCATCAACCGAGGAGATTCCGGCCGCCATGGGGGCGACCCATGCGTGGGCGGAGGTGTTCTTGCCGGGTGCCGGCTGGAAAGGCTTCGACAGCACCGGCGGTATCGTGACCGGTCCCAAGCATATTGCCGTGGCGGTCGGCCGCGATCCTGAGTCTCTGCCCCCAGTTGCCGGATCCTTCAGCATCGTCGGCCAGCCCGTGACCGCCTCGATGAAGGTGACCGTCAACGTGACGCGAAGCGCCGACTGAAGGTGTTTTTCGCCGGTTCGCAATCGACGGACGGGATTTGCATGGTCCGCTGGCAGGCACTGTGGCTCCACCAGCAGGTACAGATTGACGCGCACGAATCACGCGCAGGCGATGAGCCCCAACGACTGCGTGCGTAACCCAGCTTAGTTACCCCTCAGCAACGTGCGCCGACGCTCGATTTCTGCTGCGCGGGCGGCTTCCGTCGCCGACGGTGGCGCCGGTGCGGCCAGTGTTAACTTCTCATTCTCCCGATTTAAATCGATGGCGATGGACGATGCGGCGGCGAGTTCTGCCTGCAGCCTGGCGGTCACGATCTTGGTCTGATCACCCGTGGCCTTGAGGCGTTCGTTCTCTGCCTTGGTTTCGTCCAGCTGCCTGAGCAGACGGAGGGTGACAGGTTGGGCTTCAGCCAACTGGGCCCCCGTGACCAGTGCCCGGGCAGACAGCCGCTCCGCCCGATTCTCTGCCGTCCTAAGGCTGGCATTGCGGTCTCCCAAACGGCTCCACAGCAGGCCCACCGCAATCAACAGCACCGTCGATAGCAGGCCTAAGACGAGGGACCACGGAAAAGATCCGGCAGGCGCGCGACTGGGTCGAAAATGGTCATTGAGATGACCCGCTTCAGGCTCCGATTTCACGGGCCCGTGTGGATAAGAGATGGTGGAGACGGAGCCGACCACGGTTGGAACACCCAGCTTATCGGCAACCTTGGCTTTGACGAATGGCCTTGGCATGATGCCCGCATGATATGTCGGACCCATGTCGGTGGCTATGGGGTGAAACCCCACAAAGTAAGGCAAGTCGTCGTCTGAGCGCAAAGGCTCGCTATCGTCAAACAGCGAAGCTAATCTTCGGGCACGCCCGCGGGGAAACATCCATTCCGTCGGCGAGTCAACTCAACCAAAGCACCTCCCATGGGCGACAGATCCCCTAAATCCACGCAGAAGCACGCCTCGCAAAAGCAGTCCAAAACCGACGGTATTAACCGGCAAAAGAATGCGCTGATCATGTCCCAACAGGCCACCAAGGCCAAGGCTGCCGCAGCCAAGCGCAAGTAAGCCAACCAATCCATGCGAGGCGTGGCCCGATTGATTCGGGACCGCGCCTTGTTCTTTCAATCACATCTCACTCAACCTACCTGACTCGTCATGGCCAAAACCCAGAATTCCCAGAAACAGACCCGCAAGCAACCTCTCAAGACCCCGGCCCAGAAAAAGGCCGACAAGATTCTGAAGAAGAACAGCCGCTGAGCGACGGAGCCCCGGACCTGGACAAGATTCCTGGTCCGGCCGCCGGTCTTCGCAGACTGCTCACAAGCCTGCGGCGACGCGCCGGAAGTGATGACCGATGATCGCCAGTTCGATGGCAACGTGGAACTGCCGCGGCTGGCTCACCAGCGTGTTCAGTGAAAACCACCAGTAGGCGGTGCGGCCGCGATGCCAGACCCCGAGCAGCCAGAACGACCGCAGGAAGGCACTGACGTCCGTCCAGGAGAGCCGTAATGGGACATCCGCCGCGTGGTGATTTCGCAGAAAGACGCGAATTCTCCGGTAGTAATTCCGCGGTTCGTAGAGCCTCCGCATGAGCTCCCGATAGCCGTTCTCCAGGTAGGCCCGGTCCAATTTGGGCTGAAAGTTGAGCGTGGCCGCAGTGTTGTTGCCACTGGAACCGGCCGTGAGCCGGTTCTCCTGTTTTAGGCGGAAATGCAGTCGCGTCTGGGGCAGGGCAGTGAGCAGTCCGACCATCGCCGTGACCACGCCGGAGCGTTGGATGAATTCAAACTGCTGTCGGAAAATATCCTTGGTATCATGATCGAAACCGACGATGAAGCCGCCCATGACCTCCAGGCCCGAACGCTGCAGGGTTTGGATGGCGGCCGTCAGGTCACGATCGCGGTTCTGGAGCTTGCGGCACTCCTCCAGCGAGGCGACCGACGGAGTCTCGATGCCCACGAACACCTTGCGGAAGCCCGCGGCGATCATCAGCGCCTGCAACTCCGCATCGTCGGCGAGGTTGATGGAAGCCTCCGTGAGAAACCCCATCCGGGCCCCGGTACGCTTCCGCCACTCGATCATGGCTTGGAGCAGGGCGCGCGTGCGGGCCTTGTTTCCGATGAAATTGTCATCGACCACGAACACCATATCCCGCCACCCGCGCAGGCGCAGGGCTTCAAGCTCTGCAATGAACTGGGCCGGTTGCTTGGTGCGCGGGACACGACCGTTCATCACGATGATGTCGCAAAATTCGCAGTCG
>Ga0208117_100450_pt1 | contig 12900 bp, 8 predicted proteins | sample LakWasMet26_LOW6_2_FD_183870 | JGI IMG/M metagenome (GOLD analysis project Ga0208117, IMG submission 183870) | Freshwater sediment methanotrophic microbial communities from Lake Washington under simulated oxygen tension - Sediment Metagenome... | ecosystem: Environmental > Aquatic > Freshwater >...
GATCGACTAATTGCCCCGTCAGCCGGTCATGGTCGAAATGTTCACGGAAATAGGCCCGTCCATTTCGGCCGATTTTTTCCCGTTCCTCTGCGGACATCCTGTATAAATGCAATATCCCTTCGGCAAGGGCAACAGCATCTTCCGCCGGAACAGCCAAGCCGGCATTAGCTTCACGCACTATCCTCGCGCCTTCGCCATTCAGGCACGCTAAAATCGGCTTACCGACGGCCATATAGGCCTGCACCTTATTCGGGACCGTCGCAGCAAAAATAGGCTGATCCGCCAATGTCACCAATAATGCAGCAGCCTGTCTCATTAAACCCGGCATAGCTTCTACCGGGTATCGTCCGGCAAGATGGAGATTGCTCAGGCCGCGTGTTTCAACTTGCTTGCGCATCCAATCCCAACGGCTGCCTTTCCCCAGCACCACAAAATTGATCTCAGGGTAATCCCGCAATATCTCTGCCGCCGCAACGATAACCTCGACGGCCTGCCCTGTACCGACATTGCCCGCAAAAAGCACCGGGAACCCGTACTCCAAACCAACAATATTAGGCAATGGCATGTCGGGAGGGCTATAGAACGCAGATTCAACCGAATTGGGATAGTAGATAATCGGTTTGCCGCCAGCCAGCTCGGCAACAGGCGCCAGAAATGCCCTTGATTGAACCAGCAATAAATCCGTATGGCGATAAACAAAGCGCACCATACTTTCAAGTAATTTCAATATCCGTGGATTATGTATATAACCTGTGGCCTGTGCGCTTTCCGGCCATAAATCCTGTACCCATAAAGCGACCGGACAGCGTTTCAGCCAGCCCAAAAAAGAGGCCGGAATCGCCTGGAAAATCGGCGATGGGGCGTAAACAAGAATCACGTCGTATCTTTCCCGGCGCAACAACCACGGCGCGCACAACACGCCTGAAACAACAAACGACAAATAATTTAACGCCAGTTTAATTGCATTTTTACTGCCCCTGGCAATAAGCGGCACGCGATAAATTTTTATACCGCACCAATCTTCAGTGCCACATCCCCATGCCCGATAACCCTCAAAAATATCGCCATCCGGATAATTCGGCTTCCCTGTTAAAACAGAGACCAGATGTCCACGCGCTTTAAGCGTCAAAACAAGATCATTGATACGAAATGACTCAGGCCAGAAATATTGGCTAACGATAAGGATTTTCATCAGGTTTTAACAACCCTATTGTTCCCATACACTAAGAAATTGATTAACAAAATAAATTATAAGTAAGTTTACAAAAAGTAAGACGCTTTCGCCTGACACCTATCCAAAACAGGACATTCTATAACTCGCACTCTCTCTGCATTGGCTGAGCGCTTAAAATACTCTTTTGACCGCAGCTGCATCGCTTGCCGCAACCATTGCACATATCTAACATGCGCATAAAAACGGGCCGCAGGTCGGCCTCATAAATCGACACACCGGATACATCCTATTAGCATTGTTCTTGGTATTTCCATCATCCCAAGACCAGCGTCCGTTCATATAGCCACATCCTCCGATGACAGCACAAACGCCCTAGGCTTAAAATCCAAGTCTCGCGTCGCCTCAGCATGATCAAACACCAAATCACGGTTCATACGCTCGGCCATGGCAGTCGACCACTGCCGATAACGGCGCAAGCGGCGCAACACAGTCACCGCCAGTCGGAAAGTCCAAAGCGGAACAGTCAGCAAGCGAGGACGGCGGCAGAGGGCGGAAAAAACCCGAATAACCATATTGCGATAAGTAAGCGTCTCGCCACCGGAAATGTTATACGCCCTGTTCGCCGCGCAAGGCGCCTGCAACGCGGCCAGACACGCACCTGCGACATCAACTACGTGAATAGGCTGGCGCAGGCCGCTTGCCTCGCCAAACAAGGGAAAGAAACCAAACCGACGGATGAAGCGCTCAATCTCGGCAATATTTTTGTCCCGTCCCAAACCATAAATTAAGGTAGGACGCAGAATCACCCATTCCACGTCACGGCTTTCCGCCCACTCCCGCACCCGCGCTTCCGCATCAGCAAGCCGAAGCGCTATGGACCGTTCCTCTGGGTCGGTGGAATCATCTTTGGTAAATCGACTGGTGGAAGACACCACCACTACGCGCCTCGCGCCCTGGGCATCAAGCAAGGCAAAATAATCCGGCAACACCCAGATAGGCGCGATACAAATCCAAAACGAAATACGTTCCTCGCCCGCTAGCGGTGAAATCAAAGATTTGCTCGTTGCCGTTTGATCAGCCGACCGAATAACTAATGGTTCCATCACAAAATGTGAGGAAGAGGAGACACGCCGCCACTCTACCTTATCGTCAAGCAGCCCAGCCACGCTCCGTGAAAACGCCGTCACCCGCCAGCCTGTCTCAGTAAGCATAGGAAGTAAGCACGTTCCCACCAAACTTGTCGCCCCCAGAACACCCACACGGTTTAGCTGTAATCCTCTATCCTCCGGAAAAGGCATAGGCGTAATGGAAATCGCATTATCAGCCACGCCTAAACCCCAACGCCCGACCGGCATGCTTGGCCGAATAGTAAGCAGCCACAAGGCCAAACCGCAGCCACACACCTACCACAACCAATCCCATCAGCACCCCCGGATACTGGTGTCGAAAGAACTTCTTGTAAAACCGTATCATCCCTTTATGTTTGTGCCATTCGACAAACACCGGCCGACTTCTCCCGCAAACGCCTAATGCATGGTTGATTTTCGCCGATGGAACGAATGCAATCTTCCAGCCTTTTTGCCGGAAGCGCATGCACCAATCCAGATCTTCACAATGCAAAAAATAGCCTTCATCCCATTCTCCGACTTCCTGCATAGCCACACGCCTAACCATCATGCAGGCGCCGGAAATCGCCTCCACTTCAATGGTATAATCGGGCAAGGGTTGTTTATGTAAGTGATAATCAAAAAACAGGCGAGGCCAACGATCCGAAAAACGCGCCAAACCAAATGCACGCACAAAAGAGCGCCAGGGAGTAGGCACCGCACGGCGGGCGCCCGCTTGCTCACTGCCGTCGGTGTTAATCAAAATACCTCCGGCCATGCCGATAGATTCTTCATTCCTCATACAATCGAGAATTTGCGCCAATGTACCGGACGCGAACGAGCAATCAGGATTTAAGAACAACACATAATCCGCGTGTGTCTGATTTAACCCAATATTGCAAGCAGCGGCAAAACCAATATTTGTTGTATTTTGTATAATCCGGAGCCGCGGCAAATGCTTTACGGCATCCAAACTATTGTCTACGGAAGCGTTGTCGACAACAATAATATCAGCAACAAGCGGACATTTCAGTAAAGAATCTACACACTCTCGCAACCAACTGCCCGCATTGAAATTGACCACAATCGCAGAAATTGTTTCAGTCATGAATTCTTCCGTTACGTGCCAACGGTATTAATCGTTTATCCATCACACGCCAGATGCCGGCTATAAAAGTTAAGCCTTGGTTTTGAATTATTTGCCGTTTCCGCCACATTTTTAGAAATACCTTTTAACGCATCAAGTTTGGTTTGCAAAATAACGTTGCCCAGCCCAAACCGTAAGAAATACACAATTGTTACACCATTTAGTAAAAAATGTATGGGTAGCAATACCCAAAATAAAAACCCCGACATATTTTTAACATCTGTCCTAACTAAATTACGGTGACCATGACGCACTAGGAGCCTGTCCGAGAACTAACGTTTAACTATGCAGTGCCTTAAAAGAATCAAAAGGCACTGCATATTGATAGCAACTGACAAGCATGTTGGTAGTTCTCGGCCAACCTCCTAATTGTTTTCATGGCTAGCTTCTCAGTAGTTGCTGCTTCTGATGCATAGCGCATTATATTGTAGTTTTGTTTTTCTGTTCCCCTAATTTATGCAAAGCTTTTAATCGACTGAACAGGGCGATCGCGCTATGTTGCCCGCGTCAGCAACTGTCAAATTAAGCTTGCACCGCTACAAATTAGCTTGACCACTACCAATACTCACTCTATGTTTTCACCCCCCTAAGGGGTATGCTGTTACTATTTTTTTCAAATGATACTGGGTTGCAATGAGTGAAATACACATCCATACTCTGCTGTTGCGCGATGCGGCGACACAAACTATCGCCAACCCCGGCGCGAGTCATTGCTGGCACCGACTAAAGGACTATTACCTACAAGTCGATAACGAGCTGGTTAAAAAAGAGCTGGTAGAGTATTTACTGCTGCAAACGCCGGATGAGGGCGTAGCGGGATTCCTGCGCAGCACTTGGCTGGCTTCGATGCTGAACGATGATACTCACCTCGCGGCGGCGGGTCGGATTCTCCAGGGTATTGCGCCGCTTGATCCGGACCGGCTGGTTGCGTTTCTGGTGTTTGCCTGGGCCCGTATACTGGGCCATGTAAATAACAGGACAGCATTTTCACAAGCGATCCGCGATGCATATTTTCCTGAAATATTACATAAGTTGGAGCGGCATTTGCCTCAGCTGGTTACAGTGCGTCCTCTTGCCCGCAAGATTGAACGGATTCAAAAAGTTGCCATAATTACCCCCTACTTAAGTAGCTACCCGCATGCCCCAACATCCATGACATTGCATCAGGCACGCATCCTGATCGAACAGGGCATCGAAGTCGCGCTGTTTTCCTGTCTCGATCTCACTGTTCCAGGCATGCCCCATTTACTCGGGGCCGGAGAATCCACCACAATGGGCGCATTTGATGTAGCCAAGTGGGGGCCGCAATGCCCACCGGAGATAGCGATATATCAAGGCGCCGAATGCTTTTCGGTGATAGGCCGATGGGGCGATATGCTGACGCATGTCGCGACATTCGACCCTGATCTGGTAATGTCGGTGGGATTTTATTCGCCCCTTGTCGCACCGCTATTTGAAGCGCGCCCGGTGCTGGGGTTGAACATCCATTCTGTTGCACCGCTGAACGCGGTCGATGTCTGGCTCTGCGCATCACCGGAGGATGCAGGCAAAACGCATGCGGAATGGGGCGGCTATCTCGCCAATAGTATTGGCTGGCATCACCCCTACCGGGTCAGGCGCAAGCCAACAACATCAGCAGTGTCGCGCCAGGAACTTGCCTTGCCCGAAACAGCACTGGTCTTGATCAGCGCCGGCTACCGGTTGGAAATGGAAATCGACGGCGCCTGGGCCGCACGCATGATTGAACTGCTCAAGAGCCATCCCCACGTTACATGGCTGCTGGTCGGCGGCAAAGGCACGATGCCGCATGCATTGGAACAGATGCCCCCACAGCAAGTTCGAGTATTGTGCGAACAGGACAATATGCCTGCCGTGTTTCAATGCTGCGATATTTATGTCAACCCACCGCGCATGGGCGGCGGCTTCAGTGTTGCTGAAGCGATGGCGGAAGGATTACCGGTGGTCACTTATAGCGATTCGGATGGCGGCTGCAAAGTGGGCGGCTCAGCAGTCCTCAACGATACCGACTACTTTTCAAAACTTGCCGCATTAATTGTCAGCGCAGACATGCGCAGGCAAGAAGGAACCGCGATGCAGACGCTCTTTTCAACCACGCTTGATCTTGATAAATCCGGACCTAGCTTGCTTGCTGCCTGCGATCTCGCGTTACAGCGCTTTACCGGGCGCACTACGCCAGTGATTTCTTAAACTTGGCAGGAATGCCGACCACCAACACATTTGAGGGAACGTCGGCGGTCGCCACAGCGCCGGCGCCAATGAAAGCATGATCCCCGACCACCAGTCGTTCTATTAACGTCGCGCCGATCGCCACAGTAACGCCACGACCAATATGCGACAACCCGCCCAGATTACTGCCCGGCTGGATGCGCGAAAATGCACCGATATGGGTGTCGTGTCCGATAGTCACCCCGCGATTGATAAATACATGCTCAGCCAATCGGGCGCCTGGACCGATGACGCTGTTAGCGCCAACGAATACACCTTCGGCTAGCGTTGCCAGAGGCGACACGTATGCACTGGGATGAACCAGCGCATGAAAATGCAAGCCGAAACGCTCTGTTAATTTATTTGCCAGAACAGCGCGCGTCGGCGTGGTTGGTCCCAGCAGGTAGACCTCTCCCGAGGCCGGTTTGAAATCGTCAAGATGTTCAACCGCAGGCGGTACACAGACGCCTTCCAGTGCTGCGAGCCGTGCAGTTAGACTGATGTCTCGTTCGCCGCATTGTTCCGGCTGATCAATGACAACCTTGCCCAGCGCTAATCCGTTCGCTAAAGCGCAGTCGAATAGGTCGGACAAAATATTACTCACACCGAAAACGACAAGCCGTTGCGGGATGACGTTCATTGAGACCTATCCAAGCCCAGCATTGCGCGTACTTCCCGCGGCGTTGCAATCGCTCGATCCAGCGCTTCGGCTTGATTCACTACCCGCTGCACCAATTGTGCATTTGTGGCGAGTTGCGTGCGCGCCGCATCCAACCACAAATTATCCTCCAAACCAACCCGCACGCCATCCCCCATCACCACGCCTAATGCGTTGGCGCGAGTCTGAAAACGCCCGACCCCCGCCAATGACCAGACCGACTGCGGCGGCAGGTCACTAATGATGGCGGCCAAATGCAGCAAAGTGGCCTGGGCGGTGCCAGGATTGCCGAGTAGAATATTGAAGTAAAACGGCGGCGCGATCAGACCTTTATCGATAAGAATTTTGGCGAAGTTAACCATACCGGTATCGAACACTTCCAATTCAGGTCTGATGCCACGCTCCTGCATGATCTTTGCAAGCAGAATGATTGTCTGAGGATCGTTGACGCTGGCGCTGGCGGCAAAGTTCATCGAACCCAGCGTCAGGCTTGCCATGTCCGGTTTGAAACGGCCATCCAGGTAAAGAGCGGTTGAACGACGCTCGACTTCGCTTGCCAAGCGACCGGACGTGGAGACAACCACCACCACCTCCGGATTGCCGGCGCGGATCGCCTCAATAATCTCTTCGTAAACGGCGGGGTCTTCTGTTGGCACTCCGTCTTCATCGCGCGCATGGATATGCACCATCGACACACCGAGTGCAACGCAGCGCGCGACATCGGCCGCGATTTCCTGCGGCATAAGCGGCACATGATGCGATTGCGCCCGCGTGGGAACCATGCCCGTCGGCGCAAGATTAATAATCAGAGGTTGCGTAAGTCCGGCCATCAAGCAATCTGCAGCGCTTTCAGTATCGGCAACTGCTTCTCGGCAAAGACTTGCGCTTGCTCAGCCAGCTCCGCGAGATTCTCCTCCGGGGTCTCCAGCGTATTGCCTTTCTTGATGATTTTTTGCCCTTGGGCAGCAAGAATCTGCCACACCAGCTGCGGCCATTCGGCGGGTTGCTTTTTACCTTGACTAATCGCCAATAGAAACAATTGCTGGAAACGACCTACCGCTACGCCGCCGCCGGTCACCGGACTCGCTAAAAAGCTGATGTCGCTGCTGCCTCGCGCTTTGTCTATTAGGTATATGTTGAGTTTGTCGGTTTGTTTTTTGGCTTTGGAAGTCACCGCCTCATCCTGCACCGTAGCCAGGTAGGCTGCGCCGGTAAGAACCATTACGGCTTGCGTAATCTGTGCGAAGGTCACGCCCTTGTCTTTAACCAACTGTTCAATCTGGCCTAGCGTCTTGGGTTTATGGTCAACCAAGGCATCAAGTATCGGATTGTAGATTGCTTCCTGCATACTTGCCTCGCCAATGGCTCCGGTAACCTTTAGGGAAACGTCGATGCGCGGCTGCAACAGTATTACTTTCTGCGAACGAAAGGCTTCAGCCTGCTCCAATGCAGTGAGCTTGCGAGCGCCTTTGACCCAGTAGTCGCGCCGGAACTGCTGATTGACGCAGAAATCCTTTACCGTTTCACCGAACATGGCATCCGGAATGTCCTTGAGCAAAGCCTGCTGTTCAGGGGTCAGGTTCACCGTATCGATGTGATCGAGATAATGCGCCGAACACGCGAAGCTAATTTTGGACGGTGTTAGCCATTGCGCCATCCGCGAGAACGGCATAGGCAACCAATCGCGATTAAAATACTCATGGGCGAGATAGTTGCGGTTCTGAGCCTTGATCCCCTTAAGACGATCAACGACTAACGGATTGGCTTTGGCATAAGAAGGGCCGGTCTCGAACAGCTTGTCGGCAAAATTCAGCGCATCATCAATGCGGGAAACGATACCCTGCCCCGGCGCCCCCATCACCTCGCTATGTTCAGTCAGCAAATCGCGCATGGGAACCATTGCCGCCCAGCCGGGCTGAGTGTTGTAGCTGATATAGAGTACCCCGCCGACTTTCAACTTACGGCGAATAAAGCCGACAATAACCTCGCGATTCTCGTCGGAGATCCAGCTCCAAATACCGTGCAGGCCGATGCTGTCGAAATCAGGGAGATCGGTACGCTTGCAGAAATCGGCAAAAGCTTCGTCGGTGAGCTGTGCATTGGCTCCTGAAACCCGTGCGAGAGATTGGGCGAAACCTGCTTGGGCGGGATTGAAGTCGGTGCCGTGCCATGTACTACCTGAAGCGGCGGCGTGAATATTGGCGCTCAGGCCTTGACCGTAGCCGAGTTCGCAATGGGTTCCCAGCTCAGGCGGGACAAGCCCGGCATTGAGAAAAGCCAGCTTGCTGCGCAACGGATTGAGTTCGGCGTAGTAGCCGTAGGTGTAGCCAATGTCGGCTACGTAGCCGGCAGTCCAATCACTCATGATTCGCTCTCTTTGATTTTATAGGTTTTTTTCTGAGTACACTCGGCGAATACACTCAGAAAAAAACCTCGCTGCCTTGTGGGCAGCGAGGTTTTAGTCTGTTACACCCTCGGCAAGCCGAGGGCTGGTTTTATTGCACTTTCCGTCGGATTGCCTTGCGGCCAATCCGCCTTACAGCAGTACAGCTTAGACCAAAGTCAAAGTAGCTGTACCTGCACCTGTTGCAGTGCTCAGGTCGATTAAACCCGTCAACTTGACGATAAAGTCTACACCGTTAGTGAAGCTTGGTGTTGTCCAGCCATTGTGTTGGCTTTCAACCAAGTAGGTATTACCATCAGTGAACTGGAACCAGCCAAAAGCACCGTTGGCGCTTGCGTCACCGCCAGCGGCTACAACGGCGTTCGCGTAATCCTGGAACACTGCAGTTGAAGCCAAGGTCACCTTGGTCGTATTGAAAGTTTCAGTTCCCTTGTTTGCAAAGGTAATGCTGTCGCCAGCCCCTGCATCAACAATAGTGGTGTAGGTATTAACGTTTATACCAGCCGCTGTAATGGAAACAACGTCTGCACCGGTACCCAGTGTCAGGCTGTTTATACCGCCGCCTACAGTAACCGTATCCACGCCTGTGCCGCCGGTGTAAGTGTTGTTACCGGATGTTGCGGTGAAGCTGTTCGCGCCGTTACCCAGGGTAACTGTATTATTACCAGTCGTTGCAATTACAGTATCAGCCCCAGTACCGCCAGTGATAGTGTTGTTGCCGCTGCTGACTGTAGCGCTGTTAGTGCCGTCGCCCAAAGTAACGACATTTGCCTTACCGTTGGTAGCTGTAAACGCGTCATTGCCTGTACCGCCGGTGTAAGTCACTGCACCGCCTGTAGCTGCCGAGGCATCAATCGTATTGGTTCCAGCTGTAGAACCTTTCACGGTTGCCGCCGCAGCAAGAGCGCCGGAAGTCCAAGCAAAGCCGCCCAGGGTAATACCGCTTGCATCGACTGAAGTTAACGCTGTAGACGTTGATGTCAACGTCAAGCCGGCGTTGCCGCTCACAGTAATGGTCTTGACCGAGTTGCCCAGTAAAGTCACGCTGTCATTAAAGGTGCCTGATGGCGTTGCTTGAGTATCTGCAGTCGTGATCGCAAAAGTTTCGACGCCTGATGCAGTGATCCCTGTGCTGGCAAACGCTACGGCCGCACCAGAACCATCGGTCAACGCTAAGTTAACTATATCATTCGTACCTGAGGTGAACGCGCTATTTCCAATCGTATAAGCAGTACCCGCGCCAGTTAAAGCTAAAGTGCCGCCAGTACTCAAATTGGATAACGTCAGACCACTACCACCGCTGGTAGTCACGTAGTTGAAACTACCCAACACAGACAGATCGATAGTCTGGCTTGTCGCACCGGTCAAGGTCACTCTTTCGAAACCGGTTACCAAACCTGCAAAAGTACTGGAACCCGAAGCGGTGGCAGCCAGTGCAGCTGACAAGGATAGGGTATCGGTACCCGCGCCGCCGCCGATTGCAGCAGTCGGTGCAGCAGCGCCACCCAGTGTCAAACTGTCATCACCGGCGCCCAGCGAGATTGCTTTGCCCACGGTAGCAGCAGTCGTAGTCACTGTATCGGTGCCAGAACCGCCGCTGAAGGTTGCTTTCGATGCATCGATAGTCACTTTTGAGGTGCCCGTTGTAGCCGAAGCATCGACAGACGTCACGGTAGCGCCGCTAAAATCGCCGGTCACGCCGGCCGATCCGGTTACGGTAACGGTTTTCAGCGCAGTCAAACCGGCAGTTGAAGTCAGGGTTAAGCCCTGGGTACCCGCTACAGTCAAGGTAGTCACCGCGCCGGTGGTAACGTTTGCCAAAGTCGATGCTTTGGTCGCAGTGGTAACGTTCAGCGTAGTGTAAATGTCTGCATCGTCCAGCGTGCCGCCAGTCAAGCCATTAGCCGTTAAGCCCAGCGTTTTGTTGGTCGCGGTAGTCAGACCGCTGTTGTCAATGATAATGTTGCCGGAACCGCCGGTCACGCTCAAAGTTGTCAACGCATTGTCGCTGATCCCCAGAGTCGTGTAATTGCTTACTGTCACCGAAGTGATCGTTCCTGCTTTGGTTGTGCTGCTGGCGTTAACGTCAGTAATAGCAACCGAGTTGGCGGTAACACCCGCAACAGTAGCAGACTTAGTTGCAGCGGCTGCTGAAGACACAGTCACTGAAGTGGTGGAAGCGCCACCGGTGACAGTGACAGTACCATTAACTTGGGTCGTATTAACTGCATTACTGGCAGTCTGAGTGATGCCAACAGTCGTGCCGCCGGAAACAGTAATAGCACCTGCCGAAACAGCACCGGTTGTGGCTCTGCTGACAGTAACAGCACCCGCTGGAGCAGTTGTTGTACCGACAGTAATAGCGCCAGTAGTTGCGCCAACTGACGTTATAGAAACCGAAGTGCCGCCGTTTACGGTGATAGCACCCGCAGCCTGGGCTGAATCAGTGAGAGTAACGGCAGTCGTAGCCGCAGTAGTAAGGCCCGCAGCAGTGCCGCCGACTTCGGATACGGTCAACGAGGTCAGACCGGTCCAACCGGAGACGTCACCGCTTACTGCGCCTGCAGAGCTCAGGGTCGCAGTTTGGACGTTCGCAACCTTGGTGGTTGTAGAAATAGCAAGCGCAGCAGTGTCGGTCACAGTCAATGTGTTAGTACCGGCGCCGCCATCGATGTTGTCCAGAGCGGAAAGTCCACCGGAAACCACAGAATTGACAACGTCGTTACCGGTGCCGCCAGCAACTGTGTCAATACCTGTAGTCAGCGTAAAGGTCGAGCCAACAGCAAATGTAGAAACCGAAGAAAAGCTAACGTTGTTGGTGTTGGTAGTGATAGCCGCGTAAGCTTCTGCATTAGAAACTTTGGTATTCCATGCTGTGGCAAAAGTGCCGAAAGTAGCATCAGTTGTCAATCCGGCAAACAGACTGAGTATGTTGTTGACTACGGCGCCTCTCGCAGTATAAGCAACAGCATTCAATTGAGACACGATATAATTTATTGCTGTGGTGGCAGCAGTACCGGTAAGGCCCAAATTAGTAGCCAGCTCGGTAGCGACTGTAGTGGTTGAAGTTGTGCCTATGCTGTTGGTATAAACTGTGTTTAAAAAGCTATCGGTACTCGTACCCGCTTGAGTAACGAAGCTGGTCATAGCCGTAGAACCCAGTTCCAGGTTATATAATGCGCCTGCGTTACGCGCAAGAATTGTCTGAGTTGTAACTAATGAAAAAGCCATATTGGGCCCCTTATATAATAATGTTAAAAGAAAAACTTTCTGCAAAAAGCCGAGATCAGATTTGATCTGCACTCGATCAAAAGCACGCGGGCTTAGCGCATTTGATCCATTACAGTCCTTATCGAAAATTCGGCATCTTGCTCCCCTAGGAAAGCTAGTTTCTTCTAGGATGGTACATAGCTTACCTCATTGCAACACCAAACTGATGTGATTATGCTCACAAGCACTGGTATTTATTCCCGAAGAATGGCTTAGACATTCTGTATTAATGGAGTATCTTACACAATCTACTGCTTTCGGCCATAGCCAACGTCAATTAATCCGGAGATTATTGTTCGACACAACGCCTGCCTTACCATTGCGCCGAACGGCGCTTACAAGAAACAAAACGCTCCTCCTGCAACTGCACCGACTTTTCCCTAAGTTAAATTTTATATCTAACTCAATAAAATGCAATTAATTAGTACACTTTACTTTATTTTAATTTGTTATCTTTATGTTTTAAAAGACAATCCGCTTTTATTGAAAAAACCGAGCCCGGTTTCTTGAAATACGATTTTTTCGATGCTTTCGTCGCCCATGCGTTTGACATCGGACTGGCGTCATCGGCTTCCTTGAGTCTTTATACAGCTTTTGCTATCTTCCAGCACACCGTCCAGGCGTCGTAAATAACCTCAGTTATTAAGGCACGGACGGCTATGTCGGCGGTGCGGCTGTTACCGGCACCGCGCTGGCGATACGCAATAGCGCGCTCGGTAATAACGGCGTTAAATGGACCCAGGGCAAACAGGGTTTTAGTCAGAATTCACAAAATTGGTTGGTCAACCCTAGGAGTCTGTCGGATAGGGCTCGGCATTCTGCTTATTGCATGTCCAATGGATTTTTGGTGGTAATGATGCTTCGGTTCCTGAACCGATTATCACTGTTTCACATTCAAATGCCCCGGTTTTTATC
>Ga0208117_100457_pt1 | contig 12726 bp, 11 predicted proteins | sample LakWasMet26_LOW6_2_FD_183870 | JGI IMG/M metagenome (GOLD analysis project Ga0208117, IMG submission 183870) | Freshwater sediment methanotrophic microbial communities from Lake Washington under simulated oxygen tension - Sediment Metagenome... | ecosystem: Environmental > Aquatic > Freshwater >...
TCTTCCCCAGAGCCGGCAAAGGTTCCGATTCATACCACAAAGCCGTATCGGTCTGGTGCGCAGATGACCGCAAAGCGGCTTTAACGGCAGCTAAAAAAGGCGATACACCGCCGGCTAAAACTTGCACCAACCCGATTGATGAACACATGCAATTGGCCGAGGACTTTGAAGTGAAGGGAACGCCGATGATGGTTACTGAAAAAGGTAATATCTTTCCGGGTTACCTGCCTGCAAAGCAGCTGGCTGAAGCGCTGGCAGACGAAAAAGGCCAAAAATAACTTGTATAAGGGCGGCTTCTAACTGCCCTTATAATAAATTGCCACAGAAATTACTTTAATCCTCAAATTCCGCATTATTAAATTTCAAAACATTGCAGTTTTCCTTAACTGATCGCTGCATCGCTTCATCAAAACCATCTCTTGTTGAAGTTGTCTGAATCTCTACAGAAATTTTGACTTCCACGCCTAGTTTGGAGGTGAACTGCGCAACCACCTCATCAACGATCATAGCAAAATCCATTTTTGCCTTAACCGGGTCTAAATTGATTGTGCCATAGAATTGTTTTTTTACGCTTGAAGCACTGGGTGTCTCCGGTCTTTCAGCGGGAGGTATAACTACAGGCGTCTCTCGAACTCTACCACCCAAATTACCGGTATCAGGTATTGAAAGGATTGGTTTTATACTTTCTTTATACGCAGCCGCCGCATCGCAATCGATTAATAGCGATAGCTCATCCAGGATAATGCTGGCGTTCTCGTCAAACACAAATCCCAGATATTTATCGCCGCTTTTACCACTGGCAAAACCAAAAAAGTCTTGCGAGTGCAATCCCAGATTGATGGCATTTTTGAAAACGTCATCCCTGATCAGGCGAGGCAGATACAAGTAATGGCAACAATCCTGCCAGACTTTTAAGGCACTGATCTCGGTTATCCCATCCTTAAAATACCAGCGTTGCAATAGATTCATCAGATGAATTGGCGACCATTCAAATATCAACCATTCCTCTTCCTTCAAGCGACTTTCAATTTCTTGAATCAAAGCCGGTGCAGTCGATGAAACCGAGACTACTTCCCATTTCAATTGCGGCTTACCGCTGACAAAATCTTCCATCGGGCAGATTAACCATTTATAGGTTTCTCGTATCATCTGTTGCAGTGACTTCTCGGTGGCTTCTTTATACTTTTTGGCTTGCTTGACCTGAAACATATCCAGATTCAGCTTTTCACTATTAATGTCAGCCACAATCGACTGCCAAGCTAAATAGGTTTTAGCCTGATCGCGTAAACGATCCGCCACATCAAAATCTGCTGCCAAAAAGATCAACCGATTCTGCTTTTGCCTAGGTTGGTCACCACGGTAACGCAATATCTGTTCGGCTGCGGTAAAAGCTTGGTTATTGGCATCCTTGCTATAACAGGCTTGATTAAGCGGCAAAACGACCAGTCGTGGACCTACGCCATAATCATCCGGCACATCCACTGAAGGCGTAAACACATGAATTCCGGCAAAAGAATGATTACTGCCAAACACTCGCCGAACGTGATCTTTCAATAAAGGCTGAACATCTTCCTTGTCACTCATCTTCTGCTTGCGGCTTTCCATTTCCCTGCGTAGATTCGGCTTGGTATCAAACCAAAACCGATCTTCTTCCGCATATAAATAATGCAAGCGATCTCGCAGCCGCTTTAACACATCCTCAAACACACTAAGGGTTTGCCCCGGTTGCACAGTTCCCAGCAATACATGATCCGCCTTGACGCCACGAATCATTTGGTCAGAGGTGGAAGGCGCACTCCCCAAAAATATTGTTCGTGTAGAGCGTATCGCTGCCTGCACACTGCCAAAGCGGGTGTCTTTACCATCAATGTCAAAAGGCTCGGAACGGCTGCCGTCAATTTCCTTCTCAATAATCGGCTCCCAGCCTTGCGGCAGATAATGAATGCTCTTATTGCGCACATTACTGTCATCCAAGGGAATCGAACCCGGCATAATTAACGCATCCCGATTCTCAGAATTCCACAAGCGATGAATCACAATCGCCATGTACTGCAACACGCCGCGTGTACGCTGAAACTTATCCAGCGTGGACCAATCTTCATAGAGCCGATCAAAAATTTCAGGATGAATCGGATAAGATTGTCGCAAACGCTCTTCATAGTGATGATTTTGCGTTTCAGGCGGAAATTTATTACCGCCTTGACGGTACAGTTCGGCAAACTGCTTGCACACAGCGTCCAGTTCAGCGGTATCTCCTACGCTATCAAACAAGCGACGGCGCACAATTTCAAAGGCCTCTTCAGTCGCAACCGGCTTCCAAACCGACTCCACCCGCGCAAAGTATTTTTCCAACGAATTAAGCGTTCTTTGTCCGTTAGTACCGCCGACTTCTAAATCCGATTCCGGCAACGATGCCAGCAATAAAGCATTCGGTACGGCTTTTAACGCTTCAGTTAACGCCTGGATAAAGGAAATATTACTATCAAAGGTACCAGCCAGATACTGATGCCCCGGCTCAAACTGGCGAATAAATGCCACCAGCTCGTCAATCAGAATCACACAGGGTGCAGCTTGCTTTAATAGATTGATCAATACTTCTTTACCCGGTGAAGTACCGTCAATATCGGCTTGCTGTACCAACTCGAAACCGGCTTGACCGGCTAACTGCCACGCCAGTTCTCCCCATAATGTATTTACCTGCAAATCATCATGCTGCAAAGCCTGACTGGGCGACAACTTGATGCCATCTAACACGGCGACGCGTGCAGAAGGCAACTCAGCAATACCTGCCGCATCCAGAATGGGTGGAATACCCATCAAGTTCCGGGTATCGACTTTGCGAGTTGCTAAATGAAACACGGTTAACATGGTATGTGTTTTACCGCCGCCAAACGCAGTTTGTAACTGAATCACTGGATCACCGCCCAGTCCGCTTAAGCGCTGCACCACCGAAGTCAGCAACAAACGCATGCCTTCCGTGATAAAAGTCCGGGCAAAAAACTTTTCGGCATCCTGATATTCGGCAGGTGCTTTGCCGGATGCGACCAAACTAATATCAGCAGCGAATTCGGATTGTTTAAACGTACCTTCGAGCACGTCCTTATGAGGTTTAGCGATTTCACGCCAGGGTTTAATGGTCATACGGTATTATCCTTTCCGTTAATCAGTTTTCCTTGTAGTTTCTCAAAAGATGGAAACTGAGAATCAACGCTTGCCAACAATGTGTGATGGTACAAAGCAGAAGCAACAATAACCCGATCTAAAGGATCGCCATGATGTAACGGCAGCATAGCGGCTTCACGGGCAATGTCATAACTCATATCGAGAACATTGATGTCGGCTTCAACAGTTGCTGCGTTTAACCACTCATTCAGAGGTAAGTCGATGACAATTCTTTGTTTTTGTATCAGTAACAACAGTTCGTAAATAGAAGCGCTGGCAATCGAAATGGGCTGGTTCTCCACTTCAATAAGCCGGAATAAGCCGGCTAATCTGATTGGGAAGTTTCGGATCGTCCGTTACCCACCAAAACCAAATGTGCGTATCAAGTATCAATAATGGCTTTGCTGTTATTTAAAAGCCTCGGAATCGCCATTGATTTGTCTTGCAGTCCGCTCAGTCATGGCTTCCCATTCATCTGCCGAAAAAGGCGATGACACGATCTCGCCCGATACTCGCGCACTACCTTTTAATTTTTCCGGAGGTCGGCGATGCTTAGGCTTTTCTACATAAGCACGCGGCTGTTGAGGCAATACGGTAATAATAACCCGCGCTTGTTCCACATCCGGCAGCTCCGACAACCATTCAATTTTTCCATGATCGTAAATCGCTTCATAACTTTTCAACATCGTCGTGTCTCCTAAGGAAAAATGATGTTAATCGCACGGACTTATAGGGTTTGGAAGTGATTGATGTTTAAGCCCGGCGAAAACTCCAATTCGGCTTCTTTAAATACCGTAAAATTATGTAATGATAAATGCTTAATCATGGCTTATTCTCCAAACTGATCCAGCCCCATTTGTTCGCCTTTATGTCCGACTTCCAAAGAGGCGACAACAATTGCAGACCAAGCGCCTATCAACTCGTTATAAGCTCTGGCATCTTCGGCCCAGCCTTTACGTTCGCACAAGGTATATAAACGATAGCCCAATTGGCGTATGGCTTCGCTACGTTCCGGCATTTTGGCAATCAGGCTGCCTGCCGCGCTTTCGCCGTATTGGTTCAAAATCCGTGTTAACTGATGCAAGGCTTCCCAAACCGGTGTGTGGTTGTCGCGCTCTGGTGACCAATCATTGGGATATTGCGACCATTTCAACAAGCGTACTTTGCCTGCGCCTGTTTCCAGCACACCCGCATCGGCGACACCTATAACACTGGTACCTTTAGCTCGTGCCAATACATCAGCTTTGCCGAATTCGCCTTCACTCCAGCCTTGTTCGTCAAACCAACTTAACGCAAATTGGGTGTCGGCATCAAAATCGTCGCCACCTTCGGTAATGGTACGGTTAATCACACTAGTGCATCCTGCACGGTCATCGGCTTACCGTCGGCTTCCAGCACGGCGGCATATTTGGAGAAAATCGCCATGCCGGGACCTATCACCGCTTGCGCCAAATCGACCGGGGCGACCCCGGTGAAATACCAATTGCTCCGCCGATCATCACTTCTATAGCTTTAGCCAGTTCTTGTTTTAATTCGCGCTGGGAAATGGTGAGGGGTGGCATCATACTGGCAGACCAAGACAATACCGAAATCTAATGTCCTATTTTCGGAGATATATGATTTTTTACTTGAGGCGATCATATTTCGTTGAAACACCTTTAGCCTTATCAACAGGATATTTTTCGTTGTTGATGGCAATCTTGCGTCGAACAGCATCAATTAGCGAAACATCAAGATCATTGCAAAGGTACGCGAGTAGAATTGCTATGTCTGCAATTTCCGACTCGATTGCCTCTCGATTGTTCAACAATATGCCTTCCAGTTCTGAATCTTTTGCCCATTGAAAGTGTTCCAAAAGCTCTGCGGCTTCAATACAAATGGAGGTGCTCAGATTTTTTGAAGAATGGAATTGCTCCCAATCTCGCTCTCGTCTGAACATGAGTAATTCATTCATCAATTCTTTGGGTAACATACAATTCTCACGCTTGGAAAACATTTTTATAGTGCCACTGGAGATAATCGGGATCTGGGCGCAAATTTATTTTTTCAGGCATTACCGTTAGGGGCTGGTTGTCCAGCCGATAATAGACTTTGCCATTGAACCAAGTTTCTCTGATTCTTGGACTTACCCTTATCTTGTATTCAGGAGTAACCGAGACTAAACCTACGTCAAATAACTTGTGAAAATCTGCCCGCAAAAGTAATCCGTTTTTGACATCATGAGTTCCTTCTTTTGCATAAGGAATAATATGTGCCGCCTCAAGTACAACCAGCGTGTTTTCACCTGTTATAGCGCAACGTCTGTTGTAAGCATCGGTGACAATCATGCGAAATGAAGATTGGCCAAGTCTGGGCTTAACAAGAACTGATTCACCAAATTTTGGGTACTCGTCACGAATTTCGTTAGATATACTATTCTGATCGGAGCCATTACTTCCTATTGGAGCAGAGAAATATGGGGACATTTTCCGCCAAATAGTGCTGCCATCTTCATTTTGTGAGTCATACATTTTTCCGCGAACAATGCTTCCTGCCCAGCCAGGAGGGTTCTCAAACCAATATTGCCTATCTAAGAAAAAAGGATTGGATAGAACAGTACATCCAATATCTGGTTCACCGATTTTATCGGATGACAATGGCTCAATTAAGGCTTTTAATTCATCTAAAGAACTTGCACCATTTTTTACACCAAAAATCTCCCAAGCAAGACTAAGAGGCAAGGTGCTGTAAGCAACAAAAAAACCACCCCCTCCAATATGGTTATAAGGCCGTTTAAGTTTGAAAAGAAAAGGCATCCCTACAGGAGCTTCCTTAAAAAGAGGCTTTGCGCTTGGTTGCCAAAAATTAACCTCATCTAGTTCTTGGTGAGAAAGAAAATCAAACCATTTGTTGTCAGTAACACCCAGCCAAAACCTCATATTTAAGTCCTTTACGTCCAACCAATCATGTTTAAATACTCACCTTAATAATTTATTAGGGTAACCAGCGGTACATCTAAATGCGAAATGGCCGATGCGCTTCAAGACTTCTTCGCGCATCCAATAGCCATAGCGCCGCACATCTTCCGCTAAACCTTTTGCTCCACTCCAGTCTTCAAAGGCATCACGGGTAGCGGTTTTTTTGTTGGTGGCTGGCGGCAACGGGCCAACGGGCGCGCGACCAGCAAACTTGGGTGGAATTTCGATCATAGCTTTGTTAATCAACACCGCCACCGGGTTTAAATCGGAGGCGTAGCTTTCCAGTCCCAATCGTTGCGCTTCCAAAGGTATCGCTCCACCACCGGCAAACGGATCATGAAAAGCAGGCAGTTTTTCGGGATTAAACAAAGTGGCGGCTTCGGGATGGCTTTTGTTCAGCGCACAAGTTTCCCGCCAGCTTTTCCAGATTTCTGCTCGCGCCTCGGCCAACACTTCTTCATTGTTAGTGTTTTCCCACAAGACTAACTTGCGGATAATTCCAAACAATCGTTCGCGCTCAAGCTGCGCTTGTACTTTGGTCATTCCAGGTCCATAACCGCGATCACCACCTGGGTCATTCACCATTTGAGCAAAAATTACCGCCCGCGCCGCAGCCAATGGACGCCTTGCCCACCACAAATGCAAGGTTGAGGGATGACCATGACGTATCGATTTTTCACGCACACAAGCAATATTAATGTCATCCAATGGCAAAGCCACTTCGATGAGTTTTTTTGGAGTTTTAATCGGAAAAGTCATGAGTTACCAAATGCACCGTAAGCCGGGCATAGCGCGGAGTTTTCCATCCGCAGTAATAAGTGGAATGCGATGGGCAAGCGCAGTCGCAGCTATAAGCCGGTCTGCCGGGTCGCCATGGGTAAATGAAGCGCTTTGCGAAACTTCAGCAATTTCCGCGGTAATGGGCAGAACCGTCACGCTCATGCCGGTCAGGATGTCCTGAATATAGGCGCTGGAGGTCACACCGGCGCGGTTATTGACTCGTCCACGCGCATAAAGCATGGCAATTTCCCAGAGGCTAATATCGGAGCAAGCGAGATTTGCGGATTCGAGTCCTAAATCCAGAGCCGCGCGAGCCTTTGCCGATAAACGGCTAGGATCATCAGCCCAAAACAGCAGGATGTTGGTATCACAAATTGTCAGCATCGCCGGTCCATTCTTCATCCAGAGGGGCGAGGATGTCGCCGACAATCATTTTTCCACGTAGTGCTTCCAGGCGTTTCAGTGCGGCTTCGCGTTCGCTGTCTTTGCGATCCGGCACGATGCGGGCGATGGTTTTGCCGTGGTGGGTAATTTCAATTTCTTCGCCTTGTTGCACTTGTTTAAGATAGTCGGGCAAATGTTGGCGTAATTCGGTGACATTGACTGAGCTCATACTACATACTCCTATTCTGTACAGTATTTCTGTGCATTATAGGCGTTCAGCTTTGGAAAGTAACTCGTCCAAATCATAATTGATGCTGGCAACGCCAAAATCCGGTTCCTGGTTGAATGGATTTTTAAGATAGTACGGGCCTTGATAACTGTCGCCATCCACTAACACAATGGCGAGAATGAATTGATTAGCTTGATTCAAGCCGTAAATGATTTCGTTACGACTGACGGTGATCGTGGTTTGACCTAGGGCACGGCCTTTCACTTCAATATGCCGTGCTACAGCCAGTTTGCCGTTAGTTGTGGGCGGTTGCGAGGTAATATCCCAGCCGCATTTTTCATGGGAAACATCTTTCACGCTGTGACCCAATCCGGTTTCAACATCAATAACCGCTTGCATCGCGATCATTTCGATATGCTTACGTGCTTCGGCATCTACGCTGAAAAGCGTTTCACCTTTTCGTTGTGCCAACAAGCCTTGTGGAATGACCAAAGCGCCGCCAATTACAACCGGTTGGCTTGATACCACGTTAGCCATGACACCCAATTCTTTTTTGCGTTGTTCGAGGCGGGCCGTAAGCTCTTCCACCCGGCGTTTAGCGTTATCTGGCTGTAAACGGGGTTGTTTACCGGCAGCGACATCGTCGGTGAGTTTGATGTAACGATCTGACCAGTAATTGATCTCCTTAACTAAGCGTTCATTGACGGCTGCCAGTATTTTGTCGGCTTGTTGCTCCCGACGCGTTTTAACTTCCTGGTAATGCAAGGGCACGAGTTGTTGACTGGCATGGGTGAGAGCGCCAAGCTATCCAGGTTATTGTTTAACCAAGGGGCGGCAAGTATGTCGGTAATTAAAGCGTGATCTGCGTTATCGATAGGCTGTAAATCAAGATGCGGCGCCCAACCGGCATGACTGGCAAGGCCTTGTTGATCAATCTCGACGAATTGCAAGCGCCGGGAAACATGCCTGTCATCACTGGCTTGGCGAACACTGTGATCAATCATGAATAACACTTTGGGTTCCAGCCCCTCGTCATTGGGATCAACTAACACGGCACCTTGTTTGAGTTTGCTGCGATGCGCTTCCAGTTGCAAATCAGTGATCGCTTGCATCAGCGGATGGCCGGGATGGATCAAATCCGCCATCGGTTTGCCGTGTTGACGGATTGCCTGTTTTTCAAAACAGATGCGTTCGTATTTTTTTAACACCGGGGTGCGGGTTTCGCCGATAACACGGTCTCGCTCGCGAATGCAGGCTGGAACGTGGGTTATTTCATAGCGGCCCGATTCTCGGTTGCGCATTTCGCCACCCAAGGTTTTGAAAGCTTCGGTAAAAAAGGCTCGTATGAAGTAAGGCTGTAATTTACGGGCTTCGGCTTTTTCCATGTCTTCTTTGACCGCATAAAGCTGTTCCAGCCCCATGTGTTCTTCCACTAAGGCGTTCCGTTTGAGAATCTCTTTGAGATGTTCGGTATCCAGCGCGCCCTCAATCACTTGATCAAGCCTTGCTTTGACATCCGAACGTTCACCATAGCGAATGGCATCAATCAATAAGTCTTTGAGCGATATGTTATCAAAGGCTTCACCGAGAATATCAAAGACTCGACCGCCTAATGCTGCACGTTCAATTTCTAATTTATCCAGCAGCTTTTGAAAAACTGCGCCTTCTCGGGTTTCGTTGGCGACAATATTCCATAGATGGCACACTTCGGTTTGGCCTATACGGTGAATACGTCCGAAGCGTTGTTCCAGGCGGTTAGGATTCCAGGGCAAGTCATAATTGACCATCAAGTTGGCGTTTTGCAAGTTAACTCCTTCGCCTGCGGCATCGGTCGCCAGCAGTACAGTAATATCGGGATTATTACGAAACTCTTCCTGGTTTTTACGGCGCTCATCGCGGTTGGTGCCGCCATGAATGGTAACTACAGCTTCCTGCTTACCCAATAAGCCGGTAATTCTGTCCAGCAGATATTTCAGGGTGTCGCGGTGCTCGGTAAAGATAATCAGTTTGCGCCGACTGCCTGCCGGGGTGAACATTTCCGGGGTATCTTGCAGCAAGGTCGATAATTCTTCCCATTTCTTATCGTTACCGGACTGGACGACGTTGCGGGCTTTGGCTTCCAGGTCTTTCAAGATGATGATTTCAGCGTGAAGTTCGTCGATAGTTTGTGCCGCTGTGGCTTGATCAACGACATCGTCGGCCCAGCTTTCATATTCTCCGGCCAGCATTTCATCTTCGGCTTCGTCGATGTTTTTGGGTACATCTTTGACGTTGTATTTACCCAGCGTTTCGGCAACCTTGTGACCGCGTTGCACCAGTTTTTCTTCTTCAAGTCGATTTTCCAGGCGTTTGCGGCGGCGTTTGATCGATTGATAAATTGCTTCTGGGCTTGAAGCCAATCGGCGTTGTAATTGAGTCAACGCAAAACCGACGGTGCCTTTACGTTTGCCATCCAGGTTGTCGGCCCGATTCATTTCATTACGAACATAATCGGTTACCTCCGAATAAAGTGCGGCTTCCAAGGGCGATAATTCATAGTTGGCGGTATAGGCTTTGCGTTCTGGAAATAACGGGGTGCCATCGAATTTGAGCAGGTCTTCTTTGACCATGCGCCGCATCATGTCGCTTATATCGACTTTATGGACACCTTCGCGGAATTTGCCATAAAAGCGGTCGCCATCCAGCAAAGAAAGAAATAACTGAAAATCTTCTTCCTTACCATTATGGGGGGTTGCTGTCATTAGTAGGTAATGACGAGTAATGGAGCCGAGCAATTTACCAAGTTTGAAGCGGCCTGTTTCATTCACTTTACTACCGAAATAGTGTGCCGACATCTTGTGCGCTTCGTCTACGATGATTAAATCCCAGTCGCTATTGAGTAGTTTTTCTTGAAAATCCTCGTTCCGCGATAGTTGGTCGAGTCTGGCTATCAATTGGTTTTGCGCTTCAAAATAGTTGCCGGAAGGGCATTGTTCCTGTTTTTCTCGGCTTAATATTTCAAAGGTTAGGCCGAATTTCTCTAATAATTCGTCCTGCCACTGTTCGGTTAAAGAGCCTGGAGAGACGATCAAGATTCGCTTGGCGTCTGCCCGCATGATTAGCTCGCGAATATACAAACCCGCCATAATCGTTTTACCCGCGCCCGGATCATCCGCCAAAACGAAACGCAAAGGCTGGCGGGGTAGCATGGATTCGTAGACCGCAGAGATTTGATGCGGTAGCGGGTCAACGTTAGAGGAATGAACGGCCATCATGGGGTCGAACAAATGAGCGAGGTGTATCCGGTAAGCTTCCAAGCCTAACTTGAATTCCTGTCCCGGCGCATCAAAGCCCCAAGGGCGGCCAGCTTTGGCTAACTCTAAACGTAATTCATCAGTACGAAACAGCGATTGCGTGCCGGGTTTGCCTTCCTGATCAACGTAGAACACATTAATCGCTTCGCTGCCAATCGGTTCTGCATGGACGATTCTGACTATTTTGCTACCTTCAAGTCCACGAATTTGAGAGTCTTTTTTGATGTCTTCGAGTTTAAGCATGGCGCTGGTTATTCCTTTAATCAAAGAGGCAGAACTATATCTGTTTTAAAATGATTGGTTGGAAAAGATTTAGCTTCCTGCTTGAGTGTTTTGGCGAATGCGCCTGAAACTTAAGGATAAGATAGCTACACCATCCCCTTAAGCCGATAAAGCAACTCCAAAGCCTGTCTCGGGCTTAAGTCATCCGGGCTCATGTCTTCCAGCAAACCCACCGCCGGATGACATTCCTTCGATGAAAATAAATCCAGCTGATTAACCCCGGTTTCCGCCTGCTGTTCAATATAGGCATGGTCTTCCAAATGCCGTAGCTTGGCTTTGGCCTTGTCGATTACAGAGCGCGGCACACCGGCTAACGATGCCACCTGCAATCCGTAACTTTGGCTGGCGGGGCCGTCTTTTACCGCATGCAAAAAGATGATTTTGTCGCCATGCTCCATCGCATCCAGATGCACGTTTGCGATGGTTTTTTGTTCGTCGGGCAGCGTGGTTAGCTCAAAATAATGCGTCGCAAACAGCGTAAACGCCTGGGTTTCTTTAGCCAGATGATCGGCGCAGGCCCAGGCCAGCGACAGGCCGTCAAAGGTACTAGTGCCGCGGCCGATCTCGTCCATCAAGATCAGGCTTTTTGAAGTTGCGTTATGCAGGATGTTGGCGGTTTCCGACATCTCCACCATAAACGTAGAGCGTCCGCTGGACAGGTCGTCGGACGCGCCGATACGGGTGAAAATCTTGTCGACAGGGCCGCAGGTTAAAGACTTGGCAGGAACATAACAGCCAATATGAGCGATTAACACGATCAGCGCGGCTTGGCGCATGTAAGTCGATTTACCGCCCATGTTCGGGCCGGTAATGACCAGCATCCGGCGTCGGCTTGAAAACGACAAATCATTAGGCACAAACGGAATATCCGAAACCTGCTCGACGACCAGATGCCGACCGGCTTCAATCGCTATACCGGGTTTATTGACCAGCGTCGGTTGCGCTAGATTCAAAGTTTCGGCGCGTTCGGCAAAGTTGACCAGCACATCCAGCTCGGCCAGCGCGGCGGCGCATTGCTGCAATGGAATTAACGACGCACCGATGATGTTCAGCAATTCGTCATACAAGGCTTTTTCAAAAGACAGCGATTTTTCCTTGGCGCTGAGCACCTTGTCTTCAAACGATTTCAGCTCCTCGGTAATGTAGCGTTCCGCGCCTTTTAAAGTCTGTTTGCGGGTGTAATGCGCGGGGACTTTCTCCGCATGCAGGTTGGAAATCTCGATATAGTAGCCATGCACCCGGTTGTAATTGACCTTTAGCGTGCTGATGCCGGTCGCCGCTTTTTCGCGGTTCTCCATGTCGATCAGGAACTGGTCGGCGTTCTGGCTTAAGTTGCGCAGCTCATCCAGTTCAGGATGGTAGCCCGGCGCAATCACGCCGCCGTCGCGGATCAGCACCGGCGGATTGTCGATAATAGCCGCTTGCAGCAGCTTTAACATCTCAGGATGCTCGCCGATCTGCCCGCATAACTGCGCAAGCTGCGGGTTATCGCCGCCGGACAGTGCCTGTTGCAGCGCGGGCAGAACCGCCAGGGTATTGCGCAATACCAGCAAGTCGCGGGGGCGCGCCGATTTTAACGCGATACGGGAGCTGATTCGTTCGATGTCGCCGACTTGTCGCAGATGGCTTTGAATGTCGC
>Ga0208117_100463_pt1 | contig 12617 bp, 10 predicted proteins | sample LakWasMet26_LOW6_2_FD_183870 | JGI IMG/M metagenome (GOLD analysis project Ga0208117, IMG submission 183870) | Freshwater sediment methanotrophic microbial communities from Lake Washington under simulated oxygen tension - Sediment Metagenome... | ecosystem: Environmental > Aquatic > Freshwater >...
TCAAGGACGAGGACGAATAAGCCAGTCTTCGGTGCCGACAGAAGTCGGCGCTGGCGGTACGGCGCCTGGCACAGGTTCCGGGGGATTCGAGCCGTTCAAATCACTGCGCGGCGCAGCCGCAGGGCGTTGGTGACGACCGACACGGAACTGAAGCTCATGGCCAGCGCCGCGATCATCGGCGAGAGCAGCAGACCGAATACCGGGTAGAGCATCCCGGCGGCGATCGGCACGCCCAGCGCGTTGTAGAAGAATGCGAACATCAGGTTCTGGCGCATGTTGCGCACGGTGGCGAGCGAGAGCCGACGGGCGCTGGCTATGCCGCGCAGGTCGCCCTTGACCAGCGTGATCTGGGCGCTGCTCATCGCCACGTCGGTGCCGGTGCCCATGGCGATGCCAACGTCGGCGCGGGCCAGTGCCGGCGCATCGTTGATGCCGTCGCCGACCATGGCGACGATGCGGCCTTCGGTCTGGAGCCGAGCCACCAGCTCGTCCTTGTCTTTTGGCTTGACCTCGCCATGCACCTCGTCGATGCCCAGTTTGCGGCCGACGGCGCGGGCTGTGGTGAGCCCGTCGCCGGTGGCCATGATCAGCGTCAGGCCGCTGGCGCGCAGCGCATCCAGCGCCTCCGGCGTTGAGTGTTTGATCGGATCGGATACGGCGACGAGACCGGTCGCCTGGCCGGCGACGGCGAGAAACATGACGCTGGCGCCCTCGTGCCGCAGTGCCTCGGCCTGCGCCGCCAGCGGCTGCCAGTCGACGCCGCTTTCTTCCATCAGCACCGTGTTGCCGAGCGCGACGGCCCGGCCGTCGATCATGCCGCGCACGCCGACGCCGGAGGCCGACTCGAAACCTTCGGCGGTGCTGAGCTTGAATTCGCGGCGGCGCGCCTCGGCGACGATGCACTGCGCCAGGGGATGCTCGCTGCCCTGGTCGAGGCTGGCGGCCACACGCAGAACCTCCTCTTCGCTGCCGCCGGCGGCAGCGACCACGCCGTGGAAGGCCGGCTTGCCTTCCGTCAGCGTGCCGGTCTTGTCGACGATCAGGATGTCCACCTTGCGCATGTTCTCGATTGCCGCCGCATCGCGGAACAGTACGCCGTGGCTCGCGCCCTTGCCGCTGGCGACCATCACCGACATCGGCGTCGCCAGCCCGAGCGCGCAGGGGCAGGCGATGATCAGCACGGCCACCAGGTTGATGAGACCATAGGCCCAGCTCGGCTGCGGACCGAACAAACCCCAGCCGAGCAGCGTGGCGAAGGCGACGGTGACGACGCCGAGCACGAACCAGCCCGCGACCTGGTCGGCCATGCGCTGCATCGGCGCGCGCGAACGCTGCGCCTGGGCCACCATCTGCACGATCTGCGCCAGCACGGTCTGCGCGCCGACCTTTTCGGCCCGCATCACCAGCGCGCCGCTGGTGTTCAGCGTGGCGCCGATCAGCTTGTCGCCGGGAAGCTTGCCGACCGGCATCGGCTCGCCCGTCAGCATCGACTCGTCAACTGCGCTTTCGCCCGCGATGACCACGCCATCGACCGGCACCTTCTCGCCCGGTCGTACGCGCAGCCGATCGCCGGGATGGACATGGGTCAGGGGGATGTCTTCCTCGCTGCCATCGGCAGCGATGCGTCGTGCCGTTTTCGGCGCGAGGCCGAGCAGGGCCTTGATCGCCGCCCCGGTTTCCGAGCGCGCCCTGAGTTCCAGCACCTGGCCCAGCAGAGTGAGTGAAATGATCACCGCCGCCGCTTCGAAATACACCGCCACCTGGCCTGCCACGCGGAAGGAAGGCGGGAAGATGCCGGGCAGCACCGTCGCCGCCACACTATAGATATAGGCCGCGCCCGTGCCCAGCGCGATCAGGGTCCACATGTTCGGGCTGCGGTTCTGCACCGACTGCACTCCGCGCACAAAAAAAGGCCAGCCGGCCCACAGCACGACCGGCGTGCCCAGAGCCAGTTCCACCCAGGGGCGCGCGGCTCCCATGAGGCCGTCGAACAGACTGCCCGACATTGCGATCAGGGCGACCAGAGCGGTCAGCGGCAACGTGCGCCAGAAGCGGCGGCGGAAGTCGGCAAGCTCGGGATTCTCGCCAGCCGCCAGTTTCGGCAGCACCGGCTCCAGCGCCATGCCGCACTTCGGACAGGTGCCGGGGCCGATCTGTCGTACCTCCGGATGCATCGGGCAGGTATATTCCGCGCCCGCTGGCGCGGCTGTATCCGGTGCCGGTTCGCTGGCCGGGTGCAGATAGCGTTGCGGTTCGGCGTCGAACTTCGCCAGGCACTTGGCGCTGCAAAAGCGGATCACGCGGTTGTCATGGGTCGTCCGGTGCGGAGAGTCGGGCTTGACCGTCATGCCGCAGACCGGGTCCTTCCCCTCAGCAGGCGTCACATCGGCAACGCCATTCGCGTGCGCATTCTCGTTGGCACTCAGCCAAGCGCGGAAGGATGCCCAGCACTTGAGGATCCGTGGCATCGCCTCTCCTTGCAGGCCGGTCGATATTGCAGATGGTACCGTCCAGCCACTGCGATCGACATCACTTGGCAGGCTTGGCCGGCCGTCCCTGCGGCAGGTTCATCCGGTCCTGCATCATCATCTGCATCATGTCCATGCGCTTTTCCATCATCTCCATGCGCTTGGCCATCATGTCGCCGGACCAGGCCATGCCCGGGCCGGCCATCATGCCGCCACCCATCATGCCTATTCCGGCCATGCCGCCGGCCATTGGACAGCCGGCATTCATGTCCCTCATCATCGCCTGCATGTCCTGCATTTGCGCCATCATCAGCGGCATGCGGGCCTGGGGATCGCTGATCTTCTGCATGGCTTCCATGCGCGCCTGCATCGCCTGCATCCGGCCTTGAATGGCGGCTTGTGCCTGTTCCGGGGGATAGCTGGGTTCACCGGCCTTGTCGGCGGCGAACAGCGCCAGGGGTGTCGCCAGGGCCGCGGCAACGAGGAGAGTCAGGGCCTTGCGGGATAAGGTTTTCATGATCGTTTCCTTTGTTTGTTCGAGACTGTATGGAACGGATTCTCAGTGGCGGGCGTAGGTGGCGGTCTTGCCATCCTTGCCGACCAGCAGAATTTCATAGGGGGTCTTGCGCGTGTCGTCCATGCCGGGTGCGCTGGCTGGCATTCCCGGCGAAACCAGGCCACGGGCGCGCGGCTTCTCGGCCAGCAGGCGCTTCACATCGGCGGCCGGCACATGGCCTTCGATCAGGTAGCCGCCGACTTCTGCGGTATGACAGGAACCCAGGGCCACCGGCACCCCGAGTCGGGCCTTGTGGGCAGCGACGTCTTCCGTTTCATGGGTGACCACCGGGAAACCGTTGGTCTTCATGTGCTCGACCCATTTTCCACAGCAGCCGCAGCTCGGACTTTTGTAAACCGTGACGGTCGGCAGGGCGGGGGCGGCCCAGGCAACGGGTGCCAGCAGCGACAGGAAAACAACAATTCGGATGGAGGATTTCATTTGAGCTTCCTTGTTCAAGACGGACTCAGTATGGTCCGGCGATTCCGACGGCAGGCTGACGCCCGGATGACATTCTCGTCATCCACGGTGCCGTCACTGCTTGTGGTCCATATGCCCGTCCTTCGCCGGTGCCGTTGCCGGGATGGGCGCCAGCGGCGTGAAGCGCGCCTGCTCGGCGGGCTTGCCGGCCAGCGTGACCGACACCACCACTTTCATGTCCGCCGTGGACGCGTACTTGCCGACACCCTTGAGCCGATTGTCGCCATCGGGAACCAGCTTGACGCTGGCCTTCTGCTTGCCGGCGAGGATGGTCGCCGTGCCGCCAGCGCCGACTGTCGGAATCTTGGCGTTGGCATGGTCGGTGACGTACACGACCACCGGGTTTTCCCTGGCCTCCTTGCTGTCCCTGGCCACTACCAGTTCGAAGTGATACATCCCGGCCATGCGCTGCTGGCCGCCGTTCGGCGTCTTCTGGGTGTCGAGGTATTCGTCGCTGTGGGCGAGCGCCGCCGGGGCGGCCATGGCGACGGTGAGTGCGGCGAAGGCAAGGATCAGCGTGTTCGGGGATTTCATTTGGGTCTCCTGGTGGTTGGATGAAAATCAGAAACTTTCTTGCGACCGGTCGGCCAGCAGCCGGTCCAGGGCGGGCTTGCCCCACAGCCAGAACATCAGCGGCGTGAGCAGGGAATCGAGCAAGGTCGAACTGACGAGACCGCCGAAGATCACTACCGCCACCGGATGAAGCACTTCCTTGCCCGGCGCGTCGGCGGCGAGCATCAGCGGCAGCAGGGCGAAGGCGGCCACCAGCGCCGTCATCAGCACCGGCGTCAGGCGTTCCAGAGAGCCGCGCACGATCATGTGCTGGCCGAAGCTTTCGCCCTCGAAGGCGCACAAGTTGATGTAGTGGCTGATCTTGAGGATGCCGTTACGGGTGGCGATGCCGGTGAGCGTGATGAAGCCGACCAGCGCGGCGACCGACAGCGGCTGGCCGGAAATCCACAGGGCGATCACGCTGCCGACCAGGGCCAGCGGAATGTTGCCCATGATGATCAGCGTCAGCGCCGTCGAACGGTAGCGGCTGTAGAGCACCATGAAGATCATGGTCAGCGACACGGCGGCGAGCAGGGCGATCAGTCGCGTCGCCTGCTCCTGAGCCTGGAACTGGCCTTCGAGCGCCGTGAAGTAGCCCTCGGGAAGCGGTTTTGCGGCCAGTTCGGCACGGACGTCGGCGATCACCTTCGACATGTCGCGGCCATCGGTATTGGCCGAGAGCACGATGCGCCGGCGCGAATTCTCGCGGCTGACCTGGTTCGGGCCGTCGCTTTCCTCGACGCTGGCGATCTTCGACAGCGGCACATGGCCGTTCGGCGTTTCGATGAGCAAGTCGGCCAGCGCCTGCGGCCCGCGCGCCGACTCGGGCAGGCGCACCAGCAAGTCGAAGCGCCGGTTGCCTTCGATGATCTGGGTGATGCGTTCGCCCTCGATCATCTGCTCCAGGCTGCGCAGCAGATTGCCGGGCTGCGCGCCATAGCGCGCCGCCTGTTCGTAGTCGACGCGGATCTTCACCTGCGGAATCAGCACCTGCTTCTCGATCTGCAAATCGGTCACGCCGGAAACCTTCGCCAGACGGTCGCGCAGGTCGCCAGCCAGGCCGCGCAGCGTGTCGAGGTCGTCGCCATAGACCTTCAGCGCGATCTGGGCGCGCACCCCGGACAGTAGGTGATCGAGGCGGTGCGATATCGGCTGGCCGACGCTGGTCACCGCCGGCAGGGCGGCTAAGCGCTGCCGGATGTCGGCGATGATTTGCTCGCGATTGCGATCGGAGGCCTTGAGGTCCACTTCCATCTCTGTGTAATGCACGCCCTCGGCGTGTTCGTCGAGTTCGGCGCGGCCGGTGCGGCGTCCGACCTGCGTCACTTCGGCCACCTGCATCACCAGTTGCTCCGCCAGCGTGGCGATGCGATTGGATTCGGCCAGCGAAGTCCCCGGATTGAGCAGCACATTCACTGTCAGCGTGCCCTCGTTGAACGGTGGCAGGAAGGAACGCGGGAAGAAGGGCACGCTTGCCGCGACGATTACCACCACTGCCAGCGCCCCGGCCAGCAGGCTGCGGGCGTGGTCGAAGGACCAGTGCAGCAGCTTCGCGTCCCAGCGCTTGAGCCAGATCACCAGCGGGCTGTCACCGGCATGCAACTGCTTCATGCGCGGCAGCAGGTAATAGGCCATCACCGGCGTCAGGGTCACCGAGACGATCATGCTGGCGAGGATGGACACGATGTAGGCGACGCCAAGCGGGGTGAATAGCCGGCCTTCGATGCCCGGCAGCACGAACAGCGGCACGAACACCAGCACGATGATCACCGTGGCATAGACGATGGCCGAGCGCACTTCCAGCGTGGCGGCGGCAATGACCTCGGCGACCGGGCGCTGGACGGGGGCGGCGCGGTTAAGCTTGAGCCGGCGCAAGACGTTCTCGACGCCGACCACCGCGTCATCGACCAGCTCGCCGATGGCAATGGCCAGCCCGCCCAGCGTCATGGTGTTGATCGACAGCCCGAAATAGTGAAACACCAGCGCCGTCGCCAGCAGCGATACCGGGATCGCCGTCAGCGAAATCAGCGTGGTGCGCACGTTGAGCAGGAACAGGAAGAGGATCACCGCGACCAGGATGGCGCCGTCGCGCAGCGCCTCTTCGACGTTGGTCACCGAATGCTCGATGAAATCCGCCTGCTTGAAGAGGAATTTCGGCGCCTCGACCCCGGCCGGTAGGCTCTTGGCCAGTTCGGCCATGGCCTTTTCGACCTCGCGGGTGAGCGTTACGCTGTCCGCTGTCGGCTGTTTCTGCACCGACAGGATAACCGCCGGCTTGCCCTTGTAGCTGCCGTCCCCGCGTTTGATCGCCGGCGCTACGCGGACCTCGGCCAGCTGCCTGAGCAGCACCGGCTGGCCGTTCTTCACCGCCACGACGAGGTTCTGCAAGTCCTCGACGCGCGAGCTGCGGCCTATCTGGCGGATCAGCCATTCGCGGCCCTGTGCTTCGAGAAAGCCGCCGCTGGTGTTGGCGCCGAAATCCCTCAGCGCCGCCTCGAGTTTCTCGCGCTCGATGCCCAGCGCCTGCAACTGCGCCGGCTTGAGCTCGACGCGGTACTGGCGCACTTCGCCACCGATCGAAATCGCCTGGGCCACGCCGGGAATCGTCAGCAGACGCGGCCGCACCACCCAGTCGGCGAATTCGCGCACCGCCATCGGGCTGACCCTTGCCGGGTCGGCGGGCAGCGCGATCAGGAGTATCTCGCCCATGATCGAGGAGATCGGCCCCAGTTGCGGCACGATGCCAGGCGGCAATTGTTCGCGCACCAGGTTCAGGCGCTCGGCGATCTGCTGCCGGTTGCGGTAGATGTCGGTGCCCCATTCGAACTCGACATAGACGATGGACAGGCCGATGCCCGACACCGAACGCACGCGGGTGACGCCGGGCATCCCGTTCATCCCCGATTCGATGGGGAAGCTCACCAGCTGTTCGACTTCCTCCGGCGCCATGCCGCCGGCCTCGGTCATCAGCGTGACGGTGGGCTTGTTCAGGTCGGGAAAGACGTCGACCGGCATCTGGCGCAAGGTGATCGCGCCGTAGATCACCAGCAGCAGCGACGCGCCGAGGACGATCAGCCGCTGTTTCAGGGCGGTATGGATGATGAGGTCGAACATGTCAGCGTACTTGCGACAGCAGATTGGCACCTTCGATGACCACCCGATCGCCCTCGTGCAGGCCGTCGGCGATGGCGACGTTGTCCGCGTCCAGCGCCTGGACCCGCACCCGGCGCGCGACGAAGCGTTCGGCCTCGGCATGCACCCACACCGCCGTGTCGCCAGCGCCGACTCTGGTCACCGCCGCCCGTGGCACGGCGGCGCCCTGTGTCTCGTAGGCGGTGCGCACCATCACCTTGACCGGCTGGCCGACGGCCAACATCGAATTCGGCGCGACGATGCGGAACAGCAACGGCAGCGCCTGTTCGCGCAGCTGCCGGCCGCCGCCGACGAACTTGAGTTCGAGCGCGGTCTGCCCGGCCAGCGCACTGGCCGACACCAATGTCGCGCCGATGCCGGGATCGTAGGCCAGCGCCTCCACCGCAAGCCGCGCCGGGTCGACGATCTCGAACAGGACCTCGCGGGCATCGACCACCTGCCCGGCGACCAGATGGTGCGAGGCGCTGATCACGCCGGCCCCGGGCGCCAGCAGCGGCTCGGCGGTATCGATGCTGGCGCTGACGAAGGCGCGGCGCTTTTGCAGCGCCCTGCGCTCGATCTGCGCCGCTTCGATTTCCTTTTGCGGCACGGCGCCTTCGAGCTGCTCGAAGCGGCTTACGCGGCCGTCGGCAATGGCGAGCTGGGCCTCCAGTTCGGCCAGTTGCGCCTTCTGGTTGCCGCGTTCGATGGCGCTGGCGATGGGACGCAGCCAGGCCAGCACTTCGCCCTTGGCGACCTTGCGCCCCGGCACCGGCATGCCCTTGGGGCCGGGCAGGACGCTGCCGGAGAAGGTGGCCTGAACCCGGCCGCCGGTATCGGGGTCGGGGATCACCTTGCCGTTCAGCTCGACGGTCGCGGCAAGGGCGCCGATCTTCACGGGGTTGGTGCGTATCCCCAGCTGGCGCTGTACCGGCTTCGGGATGAACAGGCTGCCATCGGCCAGGCGCTGCGGGCCATCGCTGACCGCCAGGCTGCTTGCGGCCGCTGCGGGTGCTTTTTTCGCATCCTGGCTGTGATCTTCGTCGCCGTGCGCGGACACGCCGTGCGCGGCGAATGCCACCACTACCGCGAACGCGATGGTTCCTGTCTTGTGCCTCATTGGATTCCCTTCCTGTTCTTCCGGCGACGAACCGCCATCAACCCGCCCGCGGCCAGCGCCAGCGCAGCGGCACCCAGCCAGATCGCCCATTCGCTCCAGCCATGAACATGCGCGACGGCGGCCTGCGGCGGCGTGGCATCGAGCGTGGCCAGCAACAGATCGGCGCTGTCGCCCGCCTCGATGGAAATCGTCAGCGGATGTTTTGCCAGCGTCATCGCTGCCGCATCGATGGCGTACACGCCGGGCGAGGACTCGGCGGCAACGCCCTTGAGGCCGCCGCCTTCGATCTCCACCTTGGCGCCGGCAACGGGCTCGTTGCTGGCGAAGCGATCCAGGTACAGCACCAGCTTCCTGCCATCGAGCACGGCCACCGCCTCGAACTCTTCGGAGAAAGCCGCAGCCCGCGGCGACACCGCCTGACTGACGGCGGGCGCCGGCGCGCCATGGTCTTCGCCGCCGTGACCGAAGGCGGCTGGCGTCACGGAAAGCAACAACGAGGCAAGGACAACGGCAGGTTTCACGGCAACACTCCCAAGGCTTGATTCAGACGCGATATCGCCGCCGCGCGGTCGAGCCGCTGGCGCTCGTGAAATCCCTCCGCATCGTAGGCGGTGGCCCGAATACGCAGCAGCGTCGCCAGATCGGATTCGCCGAGCGCGAAGGCCTTCTCGGTCAGGCGCAGGTTTTCGGCGGACAGGCTGCGACGCTCCTGCGCCATCGCCAATTGGCGATCGGCGGCTACCAGCGCACGGCGGGCGCGGTCGGCTTCCAATTGCACGCGGAGCTCGGCGCGGCGCATCTCTGCGTCCGCCCGCTCGGCCTCGGCCTGGGCCGCGGAGCCGTCGCGGCGCACCTGCGCACCGGACGAGAACGGGATCTTCAGTTTGACGCCGACATTGTTGGCATAGGGTTGGGCAAAGTCATCACGGTCGCGCACTACGCGCAAGGCCAGTTCCGGCGCGGCGCGGCGAGTCTCGTCGGCAAGCTTGACGCGCGCCCGGGCGCTGCGCGCCGTCGCGGCCGCCGCCGCCAGTTGCGGGTGAAGTTCGGCGGTTCCCGTGTTGCCTTGGGTATCAGGTCCGGGTGTCACGGCTTCAGTACCCAGTTCGGCGGGCGCGGCAACGCCTGTCAGCAGCCGGAACGTCTGCTCCGCCTGCAGCAGCGCCGCCTCGCTGGCCATCATTTCCGCCTCGGCCGCAAGCACCTCGCTCTGGGCCAGATTGGCGTCGATGCGCGACAGTTCGCCGACCTTGTAGCGCTTCTGCACGACGTGATCGAGCGCCCGCGCTGTATCGAGCCGGCGCAGCGCGAGGGTCCTGGCGGAGCGCGCGGCGGCGACCGACCACCACACCTCGCGCACCTCGCCGGCCACATCGAGCCTGAGGGCGGTGCGTCGGGCCGCGGCTTCGCCGATGCGGCTTTCGGCCTCGGCGGCGCGGGCATCCTTCTGGCCGGGTAGCCACAGCGGCACGGCCAGTTCGACTTCCCACTCCTGCTTGCCCAGATTGCGTCCATGGCGGTCGTTGAGATTGCCCAGCGAAACCGACGCCGGGTCCGGCGTCAGCCCGCCGGCCACGTCCCGCGCTGCGCGCGCTTCGGCTTCGCGCGAATCCAGTCCGGCGGCCTCGGGGTGCCGGCGCCAAGCCTGATCTACCGCGCCGGCCAAGCTCGCCGGCGACGCGTCGGCGGCGGCGACCAGGGCCGGCAGGCCCAGCGTCAGCGCCAGCGCCAGCGTGCAAATGCCCGCCCGTCTGTTCCATCCGTGAAGTTTCGTTGCCATGCCGGATATGCTCACTCGTTGATCTGTGGATCGAATTCTGCAAAGGGCTAGCCGACGGCAAGCTGACACGCTGATTACATTTCTGTAATCTCGACCGGGCGTCGATGACACGGGCGCACAATCTCGGCATCGCAACGAGCGGGAACGGGCAATGAAGCTTCTGGTGGTGGAAGACGAGCCGAAAACCGGCGACTACCTCAGGCAGGGCCTGATCGAGGCCGGGTTCGTCGTCGACCTGGCGCGCGACGGCGTGGATGGCCTGCATCTGGGCCAGACCGGCGACTACGATCTGGCGATTCTCGACGTCATGCTGCCGAAGCTCGATGGCTGGCAGGTGCTGGCCGGGCTGCGCGGCGCCGGGCGCGAGATGCCGGTGCTGTTTCTCACCGCGCGCGACCAGGTCGATGATCGCGTCAAGGGTCTCGAACTCGGCGCCGACGACTATCTGGTCAAGCCCTTCGCCTTCGCCGAACTGCTGGCTCGCGTGCGCACCCTGCTGCGTCGCGGCAGCCGCAGCCAGGAGCCGCAGCAGATGCGCGCAGCCGATCTTGAGCTGGATTTGATGCGGCGTCGCGCTTCGCGCGGCGGCCACCACATCGATCTCACGGCCAAGGAGTTCGCGCTGCTGGAACTCTTGCTGCGCCGCCAGGGCGAAGTCCTGCCACGCTCACTGATCGCCTCACAGATCTGGGACATGAATTTCGACAGCGACACCAACGTCATCGAGGTGGCAGTGCGCCGGTTGCGCGCGAAGATCGACGACGGTTTCGATCCGAAGCTGATCCACACCGTGCGCGGCATGGGCTATGTGCTGGAAGCTGATGCGACATGAAGCGCAGCACGTCGATTACTGCGCGCCTGACGTTGCTGTTCGCCGCCGTGTCGACGGCTGTGCTGCTGGCGCTGGGCCTGCTGATCGGCAATGCCGTCGAACAGCATTTCGTCGAACAGGACATGGAGGTGCTGAGCGGCAAGACCCAGCTGGCCGCGAACCTGCTGGAACGGGTCCGCTCGTCGGCCGATTTCAGCTCGCTGCCAGGGCAGCTCGATAATTCCCTGGTTGGCCATCACGGTCTGGCCGTGGTGATCGTGGATTCTGCCGGGACGCGCGTGTTTGCGACCTCCAATGCCGCATTTCCGGGCGCAATGCTGGAACCGGCGGGTGCCAGCAGCAAACCCCGAACCTGGACGCAGGCCGGGCAACCGTGGCGCGGCATTGCCACGCCGCTGCCGACCGGCAACAGCGAGTTGTCGCCGATGCTGGTCGCGGTGGCAGTGGATATTTCCCATCATGAGCACTTCATGGAATCTTTCCGCCAAACGCTATGGCTGTTTGTCGCCATTGCCGCGATCCTGGTGGGCTTCCTCGGTTGGGTCGTGGTGCGGCGCGGACTGGCGCCCTTGCAGGCCATACGTCGCGACGCGGCAAGCGTCACAGCGAACCGCCTCGACACCCGATTGAGCCTGGATGCGGTGCCGGTCGAGCTCGCCGAGCTGGCGGAGACCCTGAACGAGATGCTGGCCCGGCTGGAAGATTCCTTCCAGCGACTGAAGGACTTCTCGTCCGACCTGGCCCACGAACTGCGGACGCCGATCAGCAACCTGATGACCGAGACCCAGGTTGCCCTGACACGGTCCCGCAGCGCGGACGAGTATCGCGAGGTGCTGGCCTCGAATGCCGAAGAATACGACCGCCTGGCGCGCATGGTCGGCGACATGCTGTTCCTCGCGCAGGCCGACAACGGTCTAGTGGTGCCGAGCCGCGAGCCGGTCGATCTGGCGGTGCAGGTGCGGGAACTGTTCGATTTCTTCGATGCCCTGGCCGAGGAGAAAGGCCAGCACCTCACTCTGACTGGCAGCGGCCAGGTCTCCGGCGACAAGCTCATGCTGCGCCGGGCGGTGGCTAACCTGATCTCCAACGCGATCCGGCACACGCCGGCGGACGGCAGCATCCGGGTCAACATCGAGGCTTGCGACGAGGGGACAAGACTGCGTGTGGAGAATTCCGGCGAACCGATCCCGGAAGCTCATCTGTCGCGGATATTCGATCGTTTCTACCGCGCCGACCCTTCGCGCCACGGGGGCGGTGAAGGGGCAGGCCTGGGCCTCGCCATCACCCGATCGATCATTCGCGCGCACGGTGGGGAGATTTCCGTCCGGTCTGGTGCGGACGGCGTGTCTTTCGAACTGAGAATACCGTGATCGGCGCTATGCTTGCGCCAGCATTCTTGTTTCCTAGTAGCCCTTGTCAAAGGAGTGATTTTCTTGAAATACCTCGTTTTGCGCGCCCTTGCCGGCGCCACACTCGCAATCCTGCTGGCCCCGGCCCCGGCCCCGGCCGCTGCAGCTGACCGGGCTCCGGCGGCGACGGCAGCCAGCCAGCCGATGTCCGAAGGCACGGTAAGAAGACTCGACCGTGCGGCGGGCAGCGTCACCATCACCCATGGCCCCATCGAGAATCTGGGCATGGGCGCCATGACCATGACCTTCAGTTTCAAGAAGGGGGTGGTGCCGGCGGCGGTGAAGGAG
>Ga0208117_100465_pt1 | contig 12606 bp, 10 predicted proteins | sample LakWasMet26_LOW6_2_FD_183870 | JGI IMG/M metagenome (GOLD analysis project Ga0208117, IMG submission 183870) | Freshwater sediment methanotrophic microbial communities from Lake Washington under simulated oxygen tension - Sediment Metagenome... | ecosystem: Environmental > Aquatic > Freshwater >...
ATTATCAGTTACTAATACACGTAATACAGCTGTACCAATCATCTCAACACCAGAACCTATAATAGGAATTGTTCGTTGAGGTATATTATATGTTAAGCCATCAGCGTAAATAGTAGCTGCCTTAATAGTAATAGAATCAGCAGCAATATTATCTACTTCACCACCACTTAAAATAGAACCATTAGTAACTAAATAGTTAGAAATATTTTTGAGTTCATTTAGAATAGTATCTTGAAGCTCATTTAATTCAGATGACTGAATACCACGACCAGCTACGAAAGCTAATCGTTTATAACCCTTTGTGCTATCAAAACGGTTATAATAATTTGAAGGAAAATTTACCATTATTTAGTTTCTCTCTAGAATACGATTACAACATCATGAATTACACGTGAAGATACATTCCGGAAGATCGGAGGTGTATTTTCTAGTGCTAATAAGCTACCAACATTACTAACATGATCTGGTGTCAGATACAAAGTAGATTCTTGTCCAGCAGTTGGTACTGTATTTGCAAATACAGCAAATTGATAAATTGTATCAGTAGGTGCATCAAGGAAATCAAAGCCTACTTGTAAGTATAGATACTTAGTAGGATAATTAACTTCTGTCCATCTACCTTGAGATGTAACAACACTACCAGCTACGTCAGGAATTACATACTTCTTAAGTAATATTTTTCTACGTCCTAATTCCTTAAATAATTTATTATGATTAGGATTAGGAGCATCTGGAGTATCAGTCCAAATGTTGAATGAAGTCGTATTACTTAATGGAGGTGATTTGGTAACATTACTAACTAAATCACCTAAATCTGCAAAAGTTAAATTGCTTGTATTAGCTAGGAAATAATAGTCAGGATCTGTAGATTTTTTCAGATAAATATCATAAGACGTAGCACCTACGACCATATCCCATGTTAAATTGACCTTACTTGTATTAATAACAATCTCAGCAGCAGCTGGGATAGAAGCTAATGTAGCTCCAAAATAATTTTTAGCTACTACTACATATGATAATGAAGCACCAGTAGAATAATTACCACCTGAAGTTACTATATCAGCAGATAAGTTTGCTGGTGTTAGTAATGGATCTGGTCTATCTCCCCATGCTAAGTGTAAATCTGAATTCTTGATTGCTGTAGCTAGAGCTGAATGCCCTTCATCTACTAAAACCATATAACCCATATAGAGCTCCTAATTAAATGTCTATGAATGTTGTGTTGTAATGTTTACTCTGTCTTAGGAATTTCTAAGTAGAGCTATAAATGTTAAATTTTACTAATTTGTTCAAAGGTTGTAGCTGATTCTAATTGAGACTTTCTCAACCATGATCTTTTGAGTGTACTGTATTTGAATTGTTGTGAAGCTCTTAACATAGCTTCTAAATCACTTAATTTAACATTAAGCTCAATATTGTTAATACTTCTCCAACTATAATCTGTTGGTAATGGTACTATCTTACCTGAACTTATAGCTTCTACTAAACTAGATGTACTATTAGAGTCACATGCAAAATTTAATCCACCATAAGAGAATCCTTTAGTTAATTCTATATCTCTTTCTTTAGAAATTAACTTATGTTTTCTTTTCTTAGCCATAGATACTGTATATTCATCATATACAAAATTACTTAATACACCTGAAATACTCTTACCACCAAATGTGCCCATGAAAGTAGTCAATTGGTCTTTAGTAATTAAAGATGAAACTACAAATCCAAATAATGGAATTCCACTATTAGCACATACTTTTTGTAAGTCTCTCACTTCTAGTAAAACAGCATGACCTAATACTCCTGTCATACTAGTTACTACTATACCTACTAATTTAGCATCTTTTTCTCTGATATAAGGTTCTACTGTCAAACCTTTCCAATATTTAGCAATAATTGGAGCTACTAGATCATAATCTACTTCAGGGTAAGGTTCTAATAAAGTATTTACTTTATCATTAAAAATCTTATCACCAATTTGTATATAAGAATTATTTAAAGCAAAATCAGCTGCAGGTTGAGATTTAATTTTATTCTTTAAAACAATAGATTTTATATCATCTATATTTAAAGAATCTTTTAATTCAGCTACATCAGAAGCTCTCTGAACCTCTGAATGAGGTAGGAATCCTTGTATATATTTATCTAGTTCTTCACCTATAATAAATTTACCATTAACAATTGGCAATTGAATATTAATAGATGGATAACCATTATCTGGTTGAACTAGTATAGAAGCAGAAATTTCATCAAATTCTACTATTTTATAACCTAATTTAATTGTCATACTAATGCTCCTGCTCTAGTTCCTGTTCTAATCCAAGTAATAAATGATGATCCAACAATACAATTTCCACCTGCACCACCATTTCCACCATATGTAGTACCATTAGCGCAATTCTGTGCATTTCCACCATATGCACCAGCAGTTCCTAATGACCCACCTCTAGTACCAGCAGCTGTAGTATCTTCCCCCTTACCTCCTGGAGATCCAGCATAATTAGTACATGTGTCACTTTTATTAACTGTAGTAATTACTCTATAATTAGGGCTACCACCTCCACCTCCTCCTCCACCGCCAATAGTACCCCAATTCTCTATTGAGACTAGACCAGTAGGGATATATAGAGCTGGACCTCCAGGTTGACCTGCACTAGATGCAGCTCCTCCTGCTCCACCCTTACCTATAATATTACCAAAGTTAATTAACTTAACTTTATCATCAGACCTAAGTCCAATCATTGTAAGGGCATATACACCTGTGGTTGTAGCATATACGCTTACTCCAGGACTGATAGAAAGCTCTACATCTAGAGTCTTAACTCCATCCCAACCAGCTGCAGTACATGCAGTTAATAAATTAAAATTAGTAGTATCAGTATTTAATACAATTTTAACAAAGAATACTTTGTTATGAGATTTAGTCCATACACCATCTTTTTTATTAAAAACACTAACAGCTTCTTTCCAAGCTCCTCCTGATTTAACATAAATATGTTGTACTTCTTTCCATACACCAGACTGTCTAATTTTAATCATTATGGAGCTACCTGAAACCAGACATCTCCATCAGCTCCACCGCTAGGCGCAGCTGTAGAAACAGTCTTATTAGAACCTAACCATTTTACATTAGTAACTTGAGAACCATCACCAATGAAATTAGTAGCTTGAACTTGGTCAGCTGTAATATCATCAACTACTAAATCCTGAGCAGTAATATTATTTACTATAATATCTAAACCATTGTGACTAAATCCAGCTGGATTTAGTAAGATATATTTACCTAATAATGTAGAATATTTAAATAATCCAACAAAATTAAGTCCTGGAATATCTTTTAAGCTTAAAGGTAAGTCATTACCTTTAACAATAGTCTTAGCACCTGTACCACTAATATTAAGAGTAGGATTTACAACAGTATTTGCACCTAGACACAATACAGCAAATATCACATTATCCTTCAATGTGCTAATACCTAAAGAAGCTGTCATAGCATTGGCAGAACCTCCTGTTAGATTATCAACAGTGTTGAATCCTGATTTGGTTCTGTTATCAATATCCTGTACTAATGCTTCCATATCAGATACTGATTGAGTTTGTTCTTCAACAGTTTCAGCAAATATCAGAGCTTGTGCTTCTATAGCTCTGATATCTCTAGTTTGTTCATCATGGTGAGTGCCAGTTAATACTGCACCACTTAATTCTGTACTTAACCTTGATTCACCACTCATAAATTTAACTCCAAACAATGTTATTAAATGCAGTTACGTAATCTGAATTTTCAGTTACTAAACTAATTTCATATTCTAATTTCTGACGCTTGCCTATAATAGTACCACTAATTTCAGCAAATGCATCTGACTTAGCTATAACTCTAGGTACCAGAAATTCTACTGTTAATCCTCTAGCATTAGCTATTGCTAATAGTAATGGAGTTGGAGTAGAATTATCTAATACAAAAGCTCTAGCTTCTGCCTCTTGTTTACTCCAGCTTGATATTTCACTAATAGGATAATCATAAGTAATTGCTCCCATAGTGTTTTCATAAGCTGAAGTAATCTCTCTAATCTTATTGAATTTAATTTGATCAAATGTAACAAAATAAGGTTTTAGATGCTCAGGAGCATTAGATTTTAATAAGCTACATAAAGATTCAGTTAAAGCTATTCTTTCAATTGGACCTTTATTAGCTACAGATGGTACAGTAACATTTTCATCTAAGTGAAAATATTTATATTCATCTATATTACCTAAATCCCAGATAGTAGATAATCCACTTAATTCAGGATATATCAGATTGTCTAAATCTATTATACTAATTCTATATAAATTAATCATATTAGCTCCTTAATAATCTAATAAATCTTCTTGAAGGGTTGGGATAGTTATTCACATATGATTGTCCATCTAATGATCCATAAGTAAATTCTCCAATTCCATAGACTTTACCATGATTAGTTAAAATATGGTGAGAATAAGTACCATCATAACCATTAAACACTATGTCAATAATTTTTTCATCTAAACTATCTAAATTGTATAAGATTTCAGTAAATCTATTAATAGTAGTGGCTGTAGCATTATTAATATATAAAGAATAATCATATCCTGCAAACCATAATCTTTCATCAGTATCTAGAACTATTAAATTATTATGACCATTAGATGCACCATTATGACATAATAATTTTATTTTGCCTTGAAATGGTGGGAGAGCAGCAATATTCTCTGCAGAAGTTGATACAGCAGTAAATGATGTTCTATTAGTAGTATCACCTTGCCCTAATTGACCTTGTCCATTATACCCAGTAATAGCTAGATAACCATTAGATAAATAAATATAAGTCCATCCATATATTCCACCAGAAGTACCAAATTTAAGTACTGTAGAACCTAATCCTGGTACTAGAACAGGTGTAGTTCTATTAGTAGTATCACCTAATCCTAATTGTCCATAAGCATTATATCCCCAAGTGTACAGAGATCCATTAGAGTGTAGAGCTGCAATATGACCAGATCTAACTGCACTAGAAGCAGTAGTCCAACCTGCAGTTGCATCAATATCAACTATACCTGAGCCACCTCCAATTAATCCACCACTAACTACACCCCAAGATGTTCTTTGAGTAGCAGTACCATCACCACACTGACCTTCTAAATTATATCCAGTAGCTAAAACATAACCACCATTTGTTAAGATATATCCAGTAGCTTGATGGCAAGCAGTTATGACAACTTTCTTAATTGTATCACTACCAGCATCGTAAGTTAAGAATGGAGTTAATTGATTAGTTAAACTAGCATTACCTAATTGACCATTATTATTATATCCACATGCATACATTTTCTTTCTGTCAGTAGATATAAAGAATACACCTGTAGCAGCAGGTACTTGTCTTGGTCCAGTAGAAACTACTTCACTAATAGAAATACTATTAGCTATAAAATAATTTATTCTGGTAAATGCTGGTCTATTAGATGTATCACCATGACCTAATGCACCGTAACTATTGATACCACAAGAATATACCCAACCATTACTTAAAACTGCATAAGATGTTTCACCAGTTATAACAAAATCAATAACCTTTTCACCATTAGGTATTCTAGGATAGAATAAAGCTGGAGCTGTTACAGACATTGTATCAGCAGCAATATTAGCTCCCATATTGTAAGTATTAGTCCTACCCCAAGTCATTAGAGTACCATCTTCAGTTAATACTCCATTAGCTCTATATACAGTACAACCAGTTACTGGCTTATTAAGTCTTGCAATTTTCATTACAGTAGAATGATGTAGTAGATCTCTAGTAATACTTTTTTGTGGTATAAATGGAATTACTGAAGATAGTTCTTCAATAGCACCTACACCTGTAGTGGATCTACCTAAAAACTTATTAGCATTTATTGTTAAATCAGAATCTGTAATTAAACCTGATTTAGCTGCACTTAATACAGTTCTAGCTGCTGCAGCACTAATTGTAGCAAGTAATGATAATCCAGTAGATCCTGCAGCACTGCTATTTAACTTAGTACCTATCAATGTTGTTAATGTAGCACCTAAGTCATCAACAGCTTGTTGATTAGTTATTACTGCATTTAAATCTTCAGTAACAACCCAAGTAGCAGGAGATACTTGTGACAGTCTATATAACTTCTTTTGAGTTGTATGGAAATACTCACGACCTACAAACAGATTAGTAGTAGGAAGTACAGTACCATTATAAAAACTACTACTATGTTTTAATAATTCAGTTAGAGTTTCTAAATCTCTGATATCAAGAGTCTGATTATCATGATCAACTCCCTCTAACTTACTTGATAAAACTTCTGAGGAAAGCTGTGATCTTCCACCCATTATACACTCCTAATATTCTGTAATTGAAGATTATTTATATGGACATTCTTTTGGAAACTTATCGTAAATGTCATAAGCTTCTAATTCTTCTATTGATAATGATTCAAGTTCAGATTTCTTAGTTCTAGCAATATTAAAAATAATTGCTTCATTAAGTTCCATACCATTAACAACTTCTTTTATCTTACCTGTTGTTAATGGTACAGAGAATCCACCTAGAACTTGCCATTCTACTTGCACGTTACTAATTAAATACGGAGTAGAATCTTGAGTTCCTGATGATCTTGATATCATTCTCTCCCATTGAGTTCTACTCTTAACATCATTATGGAACCAGTAATCACCAATTTTTACACCTGATTCAAGCAGAGAGTCTCTGTGAACTTTTATTTTATTCCATAAAAGTTCACGTATACTACCTAAGTCTTTTGGTGTATTAATGTATGTTAACTTATCCTTATCTAATACTTCATTTACAAAGTAAAATTCTGTATTAGCTGGAGAATTAGTCTTTACCACTTCTACTAAACCAATATCGAGTTTTTCTTGATTTGTACTTTGATTAAGCCAACTACTAGGATAGGTAACACCATCTATAGTAAATTGATAACCTTCATGTACATATTTGTCTTCAGTTTTATTATAAAACATAATAGTTCCTATTGAGCATTAGTGTATTGAAATGGTCTACCAGCAAATGCTGCATAAATATATGTAGATGCTGATGTATTTAATGCTGAGTATGTTCCTCGTAATTTAAATCCATTTGAAACAACATCTATAAGAATTGTTGAAAGTGTTGCTTCAGCAGCAGTATTATTTGGAACTAAATAAATTTGAGTAACGTTATTAGGAGATCTTGCTGTATCAAATATTATCCAACTATCAGCTACATCTATGCGCTTAATCATTATAAATCTAGGTTTAAACCCAGTGTAAACAAATGGACCATCAACAGAACCATTGCCGATATAAGAACCTATTTTTGAATAACCTGATACTTCTACAAAACAATAACTAACATATCTAGTAGTGTTTTGATTAGTACTTAAATTAGTACCTACAGTCAACACTGAAGAAGATGGATTAGTATTGTTATAGTAAGTAGAGTCAGCAAATCTTGCAGCTGTATCCTGAAGCCCTATTACATAATTAGCTGGTAGACTCGTATCCATATTAGCATGATATACAGGCCAACCATATTGAGCACCACCAATTGATGCTGATTTAGTTATAGTTAATTTAGGAGCAGACGCTAATCCATGTCCAATAGTTCCTATAGCTCCAGTACCTGTATAAGTTACTATACTAAAACCAGCTAATTGATTAGCAGATACTTGAGATGTAATAGTACCATTAGTATTAGCTACAGGTGCACTATCAGAGGCTCTCCATACCCAACCAATACTAGAACCTGTTGGAGCAGTGTAAGTAGTCTCTGCTGCAGTTGTATTAGATTGTAATACAGCATTTGATCCTCTTACTGAATCAATTAATTGGTGATTATTAACATTAGCACGATCTTTAATCCATTCAAATTCATTAGTAAATAATGATTCGGAATCTGATTTAATATTAGCACCAGTTGATAACTTAATATTAAAATGTTGACTAGGATCCACTATTGATGGTACTGGTAAATTTGTAGTACATAAAGACTTATACCCAATTGGAGGAGTATAAACATATGCCCTCTGTCCAAAATTTACTTGAAATGTAGCATTATAAACACCTACATAAAATTTCCAGTTATTAGTAATATAAACTGAATTAGTTACACTATTTATTAATACATTATTTTTATAAAATGATAATATACCATTAATAGTGTCGAATGCTACACCAATTACATCATTAGTAGTATACGATACTAATCCAGTGGTATCACCTATACCAGTTCCAGTTCTTGTAATAGTTCCTGCTTGTTCATATACTGATCTGAAAGTATCTAATTGAGAATGAATTTTACCATTTAATTCAGCTTTGGTAATACCTATATTTGCAGAACTAGCTACTGTTAGAGTTCCTTCTATATAATATTTCCCGCCTTTAGGAAAATGTATAGAGCTAACTCCATCATACCATGTATTAGCAGCTGAAACACCTACATGTAAATTTGATGCTAATAATGTAGCAGAACTATCTAGTGGATTAATTATAGCATAATTACCACTAGGTTGAGTAAGACCTTGAGCTCCAACTGTTGGAGTATCTAGCACCCAGCAATCATTAATACCAGCACTTCTAGTAAAATTAGTTAAAGTCCAATTATTACCATTACCTGATAGATCATAGCCTAAAGTGGTTGTAGATACACCATTTTTAAATGTTAAGTATGATCCTTGAGTACCATAAAATCCTGTGTACTTCTTAGCTACCCATTGACCTAAAGAATTTACTTCTGCAAAGTAATCTGGAGTTAATGCATAACCGTCAACAAAGTCTACATTAGATATTGAACCATCACAATAATTTGCTCCAAATGCCCAACCTAATACATGAGGGTTTGTATTATTAACAAAGCTAGTAGCATTTTGAGCTAAGTTATTATTTGTAGTAAATACAATTACTTCAGTATTGCCTACAAATATTCTAACTCTGTTGGCTGCAGTGGCTTGAGTAGTATCAAACATTACTGTAATATGATAGAAAGCACTAGGATCTCTATATACAGCTGTTGTTCCTCTTAATGTTGTAGGTGTTGATGCTATAGTACTTACTAATGTAAGAGTATCATTAGATTCAAAAGCTAATTGTAATCTATTAGTTTGAGTTCCATCACCAGCTGTAAATAAATTATTCTGAACACCTAGAGTACCTCTCTTAATCCACAAACTTAACGTCCATGTCATTCTGTTGCCAGCAACTCCAGGAGTCCGAGTAAGATATTGACTAGATGCGTTAATAAGTCTTAGACTTCTTTCAATTACAGAGCCAGATTCTATGGCGTTATGATTTGCTAACATTATGTAAGAGCTCCACTAGAAGTAACGTAAACATCAGCACCGTCACAATAATAAGATAGTAAATAAGTTCCAGCTACACTAATTGTAGATAGCATAGAGGATGAACAATAAACTCCTGCAGCCTTACTCACAACATAACCGCCTACATTATTTAATAATACATACCCTGATTGACCAGCAGCAGGATTAGTGAAAGTTAATGTAAAGTTAGCAGATGGAGTACACTTAAAGTTATTAGTTGTTGATAAATTAAATGAACCTGTATTAGAAGTAGTTTGAGTACCTCTTTGAGGTGCAGAATAAGTTTGAGCTACATTAAGTTTAGCTGTATTAGCATCATAAGCTTGAACATCTGTACCTATAACTAATCCTAATGCAGTCTTAGCAGCAGCAGATGATGTAGCACCAGTTCCTCCTTTAGATATAGAAAGAGTTCCACCTAAGTTATTTAAGGTTAAATTACTTTCATTTACATCTATAGAAGGATTACCAGCAGCTCCATCACCATTACTAACAGATAATTTAGTTGAACCTGCTGCAATAGATCGTTTAATTATTGCATTGGCATTATCTAATAAAACAAATCCTGGACCAACTAATGCAGCTATAGCACTTAATTTTGCATTGACTGGTTGTTTGCTAGAAGTAAGTGCAGTTATATCTGTTTGATTCTGAACAATGAATGCTAATAATTCAATTATATTAGTATCCATTTCTACTGGAGTTAAGTTACTACCTTTCGATACAACTCCTGCTCCAGCAGTTAATTTTGTTTTAATAGTCATTAATATTGCCTTTATTTAATAATTTAGTAACCTAAATTTCTATAGAAACATATGACTCTGTAAAATAATCATCTACATAATTATCATCATTAGGACCTACTATAGTTACTAAACTATCATAAGCGTTTTCTACAGGAGTTGGTCTATAATCAGCTTCTAAGTAAGAATTTGGATTATAACCAGCAATAACCTCTTTTAATAAATATTGATCATTATAGGCAAGTGATAAGTATTGAGTATCTGGAGTATCATTAAAGATAGCCATATAACTAGAAATACCTTTACTAAATCCTACTTCAATTCTCTCTATACCAATTGGATCTGTTATAGAAGAAGTATTAATAGAATATGATTGATCTTGAAGATCATATCCTTCTAATATAACATCTTGACTGATAAATTGTCTATTAAGATTGCATCTTCTTATTCTAATAGAAGTTACGGAATTATCTAATGTAGTAGCTTCATAGTCGAATACTGAAGTATCTAGACCAATACCATCATACATAACTATATTAACTGGTGCATCTAATGGAGCTAGATCATAATCTAAACTATCATTATAATCCAACATAGGTTGGAAGTTGCACCATTGAGCATGAGTAGCATCACTATTAGCATAAGTAGATTCAGCATAACTCTGATACAAGAAGCCAATAGCTGATGGCATACTTAAGAAATCTAAGTAAGTCAACTCATCTAATTGATAACCATAATCTAATCTTAGATTAGCATTCTTATCAAAAGATATCTTAGCACTCTCATGATGAGTTGTAGAATTATTAGCTTCTAATCCAGTTACTATTACATCAGATGGTGTATTAATACATATCCGGAAGTAAACAGTAGGACTAATTTCAGGAACTAATGAACCAATAGCACCATCCATAATTGTATAATCAGCAACTACACTATAATCATACTCTTGTGATGTTAAAGATTCAATACCTTCAGGTAAACAATTAGTAACACCTACTAATGTTAAATTAATAGGAAATAATTCTCTTGTTAAGTCTTCTAGTCCACGTAAATTATTAATATCAAATACTGCTCTAGGAGCTAATATTAATGTTACATTAGTACAACCACCGACTGTGGTTGTAAATTTTAATGATTCATATTGTAAATTTAATAATTTCAATACAGCTAGGAACCCTGCTTCTGTACCTTTGATATTATGAATATCAGAAAGAATTAAAGATAGGGAAGTCTTGTCTGTATGATTATTTAAGAAGTTATCTAGTGTTTCACCACCTAATAACTTAATTACCTTAGCAGGATCATAATTACTATCAGATGGATTGTAAAGCGATGTCAAGCTTTCCATATCAGGTACATAACCTGATTGAATAGCTTTATCCAATAAGTTAGTTATAGATATGAATAATTCTTCATTCTGTAACAACTCTGGTAAATAATCTACAGACTTGATTTGTTCCATTATGTTGAGTATCCTATAGAAGTATTTGTACCATTAGATTCTATTAGATTCTGATTAGTCGAGAATTCAATATTTAATGCGTTTAATACAAAATACTCATTAAAATTACCTTGTTTATCAATAATAGGAGATTTAATATATAGTCTAGATATATTAGTTAGACCAATAGTAAATAATCCTGATATCGAGAATACTGAATTTAATTTATAACATTGGTTATTTAGATATTCTAAAATAGTACTTCTAATGTTTTCAGTATTAGTTGTAGGATAGATAACAATTACTAGATTTACAGTAACTTCTACAGGTGCTGGATCTACTAAAATTATTTCAGTACCAATAATTTTATGGGTAGCTAAGTATGCTAAATAATTAGCTCTCTCAGAAGATAGTAATGGTCTTAATGAATCAGTGATATAAGCTAATTCAACTATACAACACGAACCTGCTTGTTTACGAGCAGCTACTGATATAATACCATTATATGATAATCCAATATAATCAAAATCACTTAAGGTAATTAACCTACGTTTGGTAGTGAAATAACCTGAACTTACAGCTTTTAATTTGTTATTTGAATCTTCAAATGTGCCATAAGAAGTAATATCTGCACCAGTAGTAGCACCAGCTAAATCTAATTCTACAGCTCCAATATTAATAACATTGTCTAATAAAGTGTTACTAGTCTTAATATACTTAAATTCTATCTCATCATTTAGAGATAATGCTTTACCTAATACTCCATCACCCCAGATTAGAAATACACCTGTAATAAATGATCTAATCAATATATTATTAGGTGTTAATTCTTCAGCATTTCTAACTATAGCAGTTTTAGTGCCATTAATAGTTAGTTCATACAGATTATTATCTACAGCATCTGGAACTAGTACATGACTAAATTCTTTAGGATTAGTAGCAACATAATTAAATGTTTGCCATTCTCCAAAAGCTACTAATACATCATTATCACCAGCCATTAATGTCTGATCTTCTAATAATGAGAAAGTAAAATTATTATATGTACCGATTGGTGCATCTTTTACTATAAATATATTATTA
>Ga0208117_100471_pt1 | contig 12469 bp, 6 predicted proteins | sample LakWasMet26_LOW6_2_FD_183870 | JGI IMG/M metagenome (GOLD analysis project Ga0208117, IMG submission 183870) | Freshwater sediment methanotrophic microbial communities from Lake Washington under simulated oxygen tension - Sediment Metagenome... | ecosystem: Environmental > Aquatic > Freshwater >...
CGTTGAATCACATGCTGAGGTATCCCAATTGGGCACACTCTGGATAGTCTTGCCATTTGTTTTACCCGAAATTAAAGAGTAGAACGCAGTATAGCAGAATTTAATTTTACTCTGACCCCAGTTATTTGCCAGTTATTTGACCCCAGTTATTGTAGCGGAGCGCATTATGACCCCAGAATGGTTGGAAGATGGAAGAAAAGTACCTGATGATGTCATGTACTACATACGGAGGATGGCGGTGTATGCCGTCCGCGTTCTGGGTCAAAGTCCGGAAAAGGTGGCCAAAGCCTATAACTTTGATCGTTCGTGCCTTTACCGCTGGTTGAAACAATACGACAGGGGCGGGTTTGAGGCGCTGGAGAGCCATATGCCGCGCGGCTCCGAGGCCGTTATCAGCCAAGCGATCGAGGACTGGATGAAACAGGCGGTGCTAAACAGCAGCCCAGCCGACTTCGGCTACGACACGCACTTATGGACCTGCCCGATTTTGGCTGCCTTATTGTTGGACAAGTTCGAGGTGAGGGTGAGCGACACGGCGGTGAGGCAGCACCTGAAGGCGATGGGTCTGACCTGTCAGAAACCCGAATACCAGGACCTGGCAAGGGACGAAGGGGAAATTGCGCATTTCTTTGACGATAAGTTCCCAAGGATACAACGGCTTGCCGAAAAGATAGATGCAGACATCGCGTTTGAGGACGAGGCGGGCGTGGGGGTCATGACTCGCCACGGGCGGACATGGGGGATGAGCGGGGAAACCCCTGTCATCAAGGCCAGCATGCTGAGGGGCGGGTACAACGTGCTGTCCGCCGTCACCGCCGAAGGGGAAATGGATTATTCAATCCAGGACGGCACGGTCAACGGGGAACGGTATATCGGGTTTCTGGGCGGATTGATTGCGGGCAGGAAACGCCCCCTGATCGTACTGGCCGATCACGCCACCTTCCACCATTCCAAGCAAGTGCGTGATTATGTGCGGGCGCACCGGAGCCGATTGCGGGTGTTCTTCTTGCCGAAGCGGGCGCCCGAATACAACCCGGACGAACAGGTTTGGAACGAGGTCAAGAACAACAGCATCGGAAAGCAACCCGTGAAAAACAAGGAGGATTTGAAGGCCCGCCTCACTTCCGCATTGAATTTGTTGAAACAAAACACCCAGCGTATTGTTTCTTTTTTTCATCTGCAGGACACCAAGTATGCGGCGGGTGTCGCTTAATCAGCTTCGGGCTCTATACGACCTCAGTGTCGGCAAGCAGGACACCATCCAGTTTGCGGCGGGGATCTTGGCGGCCGATATTACAATAGCCCGCAACAGCAACGACCTGATTCTCGGTATGACCGGCTATTTCAACAGTGACGCGGCTGGGGCCTATAAGGTCGAAGCGATCAAGTTTGCCGATGGTACCGTGTGGGATGTGGATACCGTCAAGGCCAAGGTCATCGTATCCAGCGGTGCTGACGACACCCTGATCGGCTATGGCACGGCTGACACCATCAACGGCGGTGCTGGCAACGACTTTATTTATGGTCGTGGCGGCAATGACACCCTGAACGGCGGAACGAGAATATCAGGCTACCTCCCCATTTTTGTCCAATCAAGCGTTACCTATACCTTGTTTGACAACGTCGAGTCATATAGGGTACGCCGTTTTACTCGTCACCTATTATCTACAACTCCGCCTTACCATCACAAAAGTGTGGACATCGAGTATGTAACTAGGCAGAATCGAGCTTAAGTCGGCTTACTTAAAAAACTAGATACATTCTCTGATAAGTGAGTTAAAAAATGCACAATGAAAGACCTTCCACTATTCTTCCAAAATCAAATAGAAATTCAATTATCGAGTTAGCCTCATGAGAAAACTTTCACTACTATCATTAGCTTTAGTTTGGGGATGTTTGGTTTATGGTTTCCACCAAAGCATTGGCTATGAAAAGGGTTCTGGCTATCCATCCGTGGCATCGAGCCTTGGATGGGCTTTTCTGGCCGCTCTACCGTTGCTTATAGGGCCATTTGTTACTGACCACAAAGATGAAACACAAAAATTTAACCGTTGGTTTTGTGTGACGTGGTTGTTGGTACAGGCTGTCTTCTTGATCATCCTAAGCTGGTTAAAAATATTTGGTTTGATACCTCTATTGGGTATTGGCCTGATCCTATGGCCTCAATACGAGCAGTCAGAACAAACTGAAAATAAACAGCAAGTTAAATATTACACAAACCACAAAATAACAGCGCTACTAGTCGCAGGTTTATTGTATTGGTGGCATTACAACCCGCTGCCGAGCGATGAAGAGATGGTCTCTCACTTCCATAGCCACCGTACCGAAATCGAGGAATTGGTCAAACGCTATCGGAAATGGGAGCCATCGGTTGCGGCTCCGAATTGGTACGTCGTACCGGACAAGGCATTGATGGAGCAGGCGGGAGTAAAACGTGTTGTAAACAATAGCCCTGTAGGTTTCCAAATCCATACTCTAAAGAGGCCTCGAAACAATTTGATGATTCGATTCGTGCCGGTAAAGTACCTAGCCTCAATCCATTTTCAACGATTGTAGTTGAACTGTTGGATGAGGATGATCCAAAGCGTCATTTTGCAAAGGTCTTGACTTCCAGCGGATTGCGCTGGATTTTTAAGGAAATAGTTTTCATGCCGGAAATTGTAAGAATTGAAGGCGAAAACTTATGGCTACCAGCGCATGTCTTTTTTGGGGTTAGATCCAAAATGCGCATCTTTCCAAGTCTAAATAGATATCCATCCAATTGGACTAAAGGTGAATGCGTGTATCGGCAATTTGAAACACACTGGTTTGTTCGCTTGTGTGCAGCGGCAGTTTAATTTAAACAATTTAAAACGGGGAATATAAATGAGCTCAATTTTTTACTTTTCATCAGTTTCAAAAGAATATTACAGTACGCAAGCTATTAACGGTTACATTGAAACCCTACAAAAAGACAACATAAACAAGAAAATAGGGGACGGAGCCCGATTACGCAGTCCCGTTGTGAAGAATATCGGGCTCCGTCCCCTATTTCCCTTCTACTATTTCCCTTCTACTATTTCTCTCGCCCTATTTCGTCTTAGAGCAATAGCATGAGCGGTATTATTCTTTTACTGATCTTGTCCGTTTGGTTTTATACGGTAAAAAAAATTTCCGGTTTATGTACTTCTACTATGCTACCGGGAACTAAAAAAATAATAATTTATAGGCTTTTATTTGTACTTTTTTTTATTGCACCGGTTGCGGATGACATTATTGGTGGGTTTCAGTTTCGATCACTATGTAAGCATGGATATCCCGCTGTTTACAATTTAAATAAAGCTAAAAATAAAACTGTGTATTTAAGGCAAGTGCCCGTCCAAATACAAGATCTAAAGCTATATATGGCGATACCTAGTAAAAAGATTGAATATACAATAATTCCCATCAGCGAAGAATCATGGGAGTTTATTGATGTTACGTCGAGCGACATTCTAATTAGCTGGAAAGACTATCACGCAAAGGGAGGTTGGCTCAGTCGTTTGATAGGTTTTCCTGAAGGTAGCCCCCCTTATACTTTCAATGCAATTTGTAGTTCCGAAGGAAATTTTTCCTTACTCAAACGATTAAATATGAAAACTGTAAATGGAGAAAAAAATTATGAGTGATATTTATAATGCTTATGTCAATGCTCTTCTTGCGGATGCTACTTATGCGCTTGACACTAATGGATTGGAAGGTTTGACCAGCACAAGTCTTGAAGCAAAGCTTTCTACACGCATGACTCCAACCCTTGCCAAATACATCGGCGAAAATTTCACCGTAGTCACGCACATAGAAACCCCCGATGCGTTTGATAGCGGTTTTGATGCGACAGTGTGGCGTGATAGTTCCGGCAAAACCTATGTTTCCATGCAAGGCACAACGGGGCTAACCGATATAACCGCGGATATCGATTTGACTATCTCGGGTGCCGCCAGAGCCCAACTTGTGGACATGGCGAACTGGTGGATCAAGAATACGACGCCGGCCGGTCAAAGCGCGACACAAATCGAATTTTTGAATGGCGTATTCATTTCCGCTCCTCCTGCAGTCGGTACCGGAATTTTGAGCGATGTCGCCAGTGTGTCGGTTAATGGGCACAGTTTGGGAGGCCATCTTGCCACCGCATTTACTCGACTATTCGGCGGCCAATGGGCTGTTGATCATACCTATACCTACAACAGCGCAGGATTTACGCTTACGAGCGGGTCAGTGCTGGACAGCATTTCCGCGCTACTGGGCGAAAGCATGGGCATGGGGCGCTTTCCCAATACTAATGAGCAGAGTAACTTTTTTGCGGAAAATGGTATCAACGCAACCACACGAACCTTGTTTAATGGACAGGAAGGTCAACGTATCGCTTTATTCAACGAAGAAGGCACCGGCTTTCCGAACCACTACATGTACAAACTGACAGACGTTCTCGCTCTGGGGGATGCAATAGCGAAACTGGATAGTAGCTTTGACATAAATAAAATGAACATTTTATTTGATAAAGGCGCAAATCAAACAGAGGCTTCACTTGAAGGTATTTTAGATGGTTTACGTAAAACGCTATTGGGCAGTGCGGTTACACCCACACCTATTGGTGATGCGGGAGACAACCCAAACTCGAGAAATGACTATCACGAAAATCTATCTTTTTTATTAGAATCAGATGATTTCAAAAATCTAATCGGCAAAGTCACCATCACAACCCCGCCCAGCACAGCCAGCGAAGCGAGAAGCGACTTCGGTGCATTTTTAAGTTTGATTTACTTAACGCCATTTGCCCTTAAAGCCAACGACATAACCGCAGCTGTCCTGCTTGAGACCCTCAACCTCACCAATATCGAACTCGCACTGAAATGGGAACAAGACAAAACGCTTACTTCCGCACAGATCGCAGACGGTGAAGGTAATTACTCGGATCTGTGGCTGGCAGACCGGGCTGCCATGCTCAGCTGGCAGAACAAATTAAACGCACTGGATATTGATGCTACAGCGATTAATCCGTATATCACTAATGCGGCTTCACAACACTTCAAAGATATTACCAGCGGCAAAGAGATTTTTATCAACGGCTTAGTAGAAGAATCACGAGATTTCATTTTTGGTTCAAACACACAGGCCGATGTCATTACCGGCCATAATAAAAACGACCACCTCTATGGCCTGGACGGCAATGACACCTTAAACGGCGGCCTAGGCAACGACTGGCTGGAGGGTGGTCTTGACGATGACACTCTTGACAGTGGGAAAGGCGACGATATCCTGTTCGGTGGTAAAGGCAACGACATACTGAACGGCGGCGAAGGCACTGACATCCTCAAAGGCGCCGCTGGCACTGACACCTACACCTTCACAGGCAACTACGGCACAGACATTATTACCGATAGTGACGGTCTCGGTGTCATTAAGATAGATGGACAAGCCCTCAACAGTGCGACCCAACAAGCTGAAAACATCTACAAAAACGACAGCTCAGGCTACACCGCTGTCAAAGTCAACGGCGGCAACAACCTTATTATCACCAAAGCAGGTGATGCTAACCGCATTATTGTTAACAATTGGTCCGAAGCCAAGAACCTTGGCATTAGCTTACAGAACGACATAGCGACTCCCCCGGTAGCTACTTTAGTAGGGGATTTTAAAAAGAAAATAGACGACCACGGCACCGCAGATACCGGGGATGACACCTACGTGATGACCAATGGCAACTACACTGCCGACGAGACCGCTCCTGATGGCGAAGCAGGAGCATTAGACCTGATCACAGGCACCGAAGACAATGACGTTATCGACGGCAAAGGCGGCAGCGACGCACTCTCAGGCAAAGCAGGCGACGATTACATTGAAGGCGGAGCAGAAGGCGACATCCTGCAAGGCGGCTTAGGGAAAGATACCCTCAATGGCGGCGCTGGGGATGATGCCATTTACGGCTCCAGTGATATGGACATCAATAAGCCGACTGATGTGAACTTTGCCCAACCGGTTAATGACTATTTATATCCACAAGCAACCGGATTTAATTGGACTAAAGGGTATAGCTCTACGTGGGAAAATGGCGTGCCTATTAGTTCTAATAATGCCCCCAGAAACAGACTGGTCGATGATCAAGGCAACATCATTGATGGCGGTACAGGTCATGACTTTATTGCGGCGGGTACGGGAGCCGACTATGTGCATGGCGGTGCTGATAAGGATCAAATATGGGGTATGGACAAGGATGACATCCTGTTTGGGGATGGAGGTAATGATTTCATTTACGGTGACGGCAATCAGCAAGGTAATGACACTGTCGTATGGTCATTACCGGAAAACCATGGCAACGACATTATTGATGGAGGAGAAGGCGATGATATTTTAGTGGGTCAAGGTGGAGATGACGCTATCTTTGGCGGAAACGACAATGACAAAATCTGGGGGGATGACTACAATTCCACCGAACTAGCTCCCACCTATAATGGCAATGACTATATAGACGGCGGTCAAGGTAATGACACACTCATAGGTGGAGATAAGGACGATATTATTTTAGGGGGGGAAGGTAACGATGAAATATGGGGCGATGATTCCGAAACCAACTTATCTATAACGAATCATGGCAATGATCATCTGTATGGCGGTGCAGGGGTTGATACCTTGATCGGCGGTGCCGGCAACGACATACTTGACGGCGGAGCCGGAACCGACCAACTGCAAGGCGGCGCAGGCGATGACCTCTACCTCAACGTCACCGGCGAAGACACTATTACAGACACCGAAGGCCACAACACCCTCCGACTGGCGCAAGTCAACAGCATTGGGGCAGGCGGGTTGACGGTCGTCAATTATGGTGACCAAGGCCAATACCGACGCCTGGACATCACCCTGGACAACGGCGAAACCCTAAAACTGGAGGATGCCTTTTTTGGCACCGATGCCACCCTCCAGTTTGCCAACGGCAATCAACTGGACTTGGAAACCCTGGTGGGTACCTCGCTGACCACCGCCCTTAACCTGCAACTGGACAACAACGGCGGCAAACTCTACGGCGGTGCCGGAGCCGATATTTTATACGGCGGTAGTGGCGCGGATGTACTTAGCGGCGCATTGGGTAACGATAAACTCTATGGCAATGCCGGAAACGATACCCTCAAAGGCGGCGACGGCAACGACGCCTTGGATGGCGGAGCCAACGACGACACACTGATCGGCGGCGCAGGGCGCGATCTTCTACTGGGCGGTTCCGGCAATGATGTCTATGAGCAGAGCGCCAGCTCCGGTGCCGACCTGATCACCGACACAGAAGGCGAAAATATCATCCGCTTTGCCGCCGACATAAGCGCCGCCAACTTGACGGCCGGCACCTTGAGCATTGCCAACCAGCCTGCACTGCTGATGAAAGTGAACGGAGCGGATGCGACGACCATCATCGGCGGCTTTGGCAACTACAGCTTCGAATTTGCCGACGGCAGCCGCATGACCTCGGCCGAATTCCTGCTGAACTTCCGAACCGACCCGCAGACTGTTTACGGTGACGATACCGGCAACACCCTGTATGGCGGGCAAGCCGCCGATACCCTTTACGGTCAAGGCGGTAGCGACACACTCTGGGGCGGTGCCGGGGATGACCTGTTACTTGGCGGACTGGGTTCAGACGACTATCACTACCGTCCGGGCGATGGACACGATGTCATCGAAGAGACCGACACCCCCGACGCCGGCCAAAGCTCGCAAGACCGGGTGATATTCGGCGCCGGCATCGCCTTAAGCGACGTCACCTTCAACCATCAGCCCAATGGCGACTTATCGCTGAGTGTCGCAGGCCTAGCCGATGCCATCACCGTGACCGGCTGGTACTCAGACCCTACAAAACGCGTAGAAACGTTTGTATTTGCAGACGGACAACAAGTCACCGCCGATACCTTGGCCGCATTGGACGTAACGCCCTTGCAAGGCACCGCCGGAAACGACTCACTGAATGGCACCCATTATCGCGACATCATCATGGCCGGAGCCGGCAACGACCTGTTGACAGGCAACGGCGGCAACGACGACCTGCATGGCGAAACCGGTACCGACAGTTATCGACTATCTCAGGGCAGCGGTGCCGATCAAGTGTTCGAAGTCGAAGGCGAAACCTCGGTCATTGAGGTAACTAATTACGATTTATCGCGCCTGACCGGAACCCAAGTGGGCAACGATTTGCTGTTGGGTGTTACCGGTGCCGGTGACAGCATGACATTGAAGAACTTCTACACCATGAATCATGACTGGCAAGTTAAGGATCAATCCAGCGCGACCCGTGGACTGACAGGGTTGCTTGCGGATAATGTGGCATACCGAGCCAGTCGTAGCGAAATGGATCTTTTAGACGAAGATTTTATTGCACGTACTCAAGACAAAGTCGCTAAATATTACAGAGAACGGAGTATGGAGTTGCAAGCGGATGGTACTTGGCGGACGCCTTTACAGCTTTCGATTATCCATCAGACAGAGAATTATGTTCGCTCACCGGGATATAACGGTTATGTTCCCTCCGGCTCAAGCTATTATTATCTGGATACTTCAAGTTTAGAGGTCGGCACGATTAGTGTTTCGACCTATTCAAGCGATGCCGCAGAAATAAATCAATGGGACGATTACCCACTCAGTTTTCCAAATAAGAATGTCCAAGTCGAATGGGGAACCCCACAAACCGATTCAAACTCTCGGGTTATAACAGGATCAATAGGACATTATTTATACACCTTGGAGGAAACGATTGCGCTGATGGAATCGCTTGGGGTTAGCGGTATAGTAAACCCTTATGTTTATACCGAAACGACTACATATATCCAAACAACCATGATCGCCCGACAATCTGCAACCGTCTTGTCTGTCACACCTGCCGATGGCACAGGATATAACATCAATCAATTCAATCCGCTATCCTTTTTCCAACAAGGTAATTTCTCTAGTACGTTTTCTATGCGGGTAAGCAACAACGATTCAAATATTAGAATTATTAATGCGGGGGAAGGAGATAATACGATTTCAGTGGGAAACAATTATGGAATCGTGCATGCCGGCGGGGGAAATGACAGTATTGATGGTAGCGGCGGAGCAAATATGCTATTGGATGGTGGTACGGGAGATGATCTGATTTATGGTAGTTTTACGTCTAGTGACACGATCATCGGTGGCACAGGCAATGACTTATTATATGGAAATGGCGGTAATGACCGGTACTATCTTATGCTGGGAGATTTAGGGATCGATGTACTTTTCGATGTGGACTTATATCACTATGGTTCAGGGAATGAAGCCGATACCGTCGTTTTTGGCGAGGGAATAAATTTTGCTAACTTCAGCGCTTCATGGGGGAGTGAGAACGGAGAGGGGTATTGGGCAGATATGGCGTTGCATCAAACTCTGAATGTTAGCTGGCAATCTGGATCGGTAGTTAAAATTGCCATGCCGCGCGCAGATGAAGAATGGTGGAATAAAACGGGCATAGAGTTTTTTGAATTTGCCGACGGCAGCCGAATGACGATGGCGCAAATGTCGGAATTAGCCGGGCCATCTCCCGAGCATGCGCCTGTCATTAATACCGCTTTGGAAGATCAGATTGCCACGGAAGATGTGCCATTCACATATACCATTCCTGCCAGTGCATTGATAGATCAAGATGTCGGAGAAGTCTTGAGTTACAGCCAAAATACCTGGAGTGAATGGCTAAGTTTTGATCCCAATACCCGTACCTTTAGCGGCACCCCTAATGCCAACACTATTTACCCGATCAACATCACCGTGACTGCAAAAGATCAATTTGGAGCGTCGGTTAGCGATACCTTCACTTTAACGGTGAATCCCATTAACAAGATTACGGGAACCACGGGCAACGATACATTGCTAGGTACAGCGGTTTCGGACAAACTAACCGGGTTGTCAGGTTCCGACATTCTGTATGGCGAACTGGGTGCGGACATGCTGATAGGCGGTCAGGGTGACGATATGCTTTATGGCGGCGCTGGAAGTGATTATTACCAGTTTGGTCTCGGCTCCGGTGCCGATACACTTATCGATCAGACGCTTTCCGGCAGTGACGACATTAACACCGTTGCGATGGGCGAAGGCGTACTTCCCGAGAATATCATTGTTAATAGCGACGGAAGCCACATCATTCTCTCTATTGAGGGAGCCACTGATAAATTGACTATTCGGTGGGATATGCAAAACGGCTATTTTGTGCAGCAAGTTGTATTTACCGACGGAACGGTTTGGGATGCGGCTACACTGGAATCGATGGACATACCGCTTAACGTAGCGCCGATACTGGTCAATTCTATATCGGACCAAAATGGCGTGGAAAATCATCCCTTCAGCTTCCAGATTTCAGCAGACACTTTTCACGATACCGATAGTGGCGACGTTTTAAGCCATACCGCCATGCGGGCTGATGGTTCGCCGTTGCCCGACTGGTTGAGCTTCAATGCGGCGACGGGTACCTTCGCCGGAACGCCGGGATTGAATGATGCGGGAACGCTTGCGCTGATAGTGACGGCAACCGATCAAGGCGGGTTGAGTTCAAACAGCGCATTTAGCCTCAACGTAGCCAACCTGATCGAAGCCACAGTTTATAACGATACGATTGTCGGTTCGGCAGGCAATGACTACATTTCGACAGGCGCTGGTAATGACACCGTCAATGGCGGGGATGGCAACGATGTCATTATCGGCGGCACCGGTTCCGACCTGCTGGCCGGCGGCGCGGGCGACGATATTTTCCTGATCGCTGGTAACGACACCGGCTACGACCGTTTCGCGGGCGATGCCGGTATCGACACCATTCAGGGCGGCGCAGGCGACGACGTGATTCGCGTCAACCGTTTCAGCGGTGCTTACACGGTGGAGAAGATCGACGGCGGCCTGGGTGTCAACACCTTGGCAGGCACCCAATACAACGATACCGTCGACCTGTCGGCTACCGAGCTGGTGAATATGGCTTCGATTGATGGCGGCTTGGGTAACGACACCATTATCGGTAGCACCGGCAACGATGTCATCATCGGCGGCACAGGTTCCGACCTGCTGGCTGGCGGTGCGGGCGACGACATTTTCCTGATCTCGGGCAGCGACAGCGGCTACGACCGTTTCCAAGGCGATGCCGGTGTCGACACCATTCAGGGTAGCGCAGGCGACGACGTGATCCGCGTCAACAACTTCAGCGGTGCCTACACCGTGGAGAAAATCGATGGTGGCTTGGGTATCAACACCCTGGCAGGCACCCAGTACAACGATACCGTCGACCTGTCGGCTACCGAGCTGGTGAACATCGCCTTGATTGACGGCGGGCTGGGTAACGATACACTCACCGGCAGTGCCGGCAACGATGTCATCGTGGGCGGCACGGGTTCCGACTTATTGGCCAGTGGATCGGGCGACGATGTTTTCCTGATCGCCGGCAACGACACCGGCTACGACCGTTTTCAAGGCGATGTCGGTATTGACACCATTCAGGGCGGCGCAGGCGACGATGTAATCCGCGTCAATAACTTCAGTGGTGCTTACACGGTGGAGAAGATAGACGGCGGCTTGGGAATCAACATCCTGGCAGGCACCCAATACAACGACACCGTCGACCTGTCGGCTACCGAGCTGGTGAACATCGCCTCGATTGACGGCGGGCTGGGTAACGATACACTCACCGGCAGTGCCGGCAACGATGTCATCGTGGGCGGCACGGGTTCCGACTTATTGGCCAGTGGATCGGGCGACGATGTTTTCCTGATCGCCGGCAACGACACCGGCTACGACCGTTTTCAAGGCGATGTCGGTATTGACACCATTCAGGGCGGCGCAGGCGACGATGTAATCCGCGTCAATAACTTCAGTGGTGCTTACACGGTGGAGAAGATAGACGGCGGCTTGGGAATCAACATCCTGGCAGGCACCCAATACAACGACACCATTGACCTGTTGGCCACCGAGCTGATTAATATCGCTTCGATTGACGGCGGGGTGGGTAACGACACTATTGCTGGCAGCGTCGGCAACGATGCTATGGATGGAGGGGCTGGTAACGATATGCTCTACGGCAATGGCGGTAATGACATCCTGCAAGGCGGGGCCGATAACGACACCCTGTCCGACACAGCGGGAGCCAATCTGCTGGATGGCGGCTCGGGCAACGACACGCTGACCGGAAGCGCCAGCAATGAAATGTTCGTTGGCGGTACCGGCAACGACACCATCAGCACCGGCAAAGGGGCGGACATCATTGCCTTCAATCGTGGCGATGGCATGGACATCGTCAATGGCGGCATCGGCACCGACAACACCTTAAGCTTGGGCGGCGGCATCCAATATTCCGATCTTGCCCTGTCCAAATCAGCTAATGACCTGATTGTGGAAGTGGGCAATGGCGACCAAATCGCCCTGACCGGTTGGTATGATACGACTGCCAACCGCAAGAGCGTCCTCAATCTGCAAGTCATCGCCG
>Ga0208117_100482_pt1 | contig 12350 bp, 6 predicted proteins | sample LakWasMet26_LOW6_2_FD_183870 | JGI IMG/M metagenome (GOLD analysis project Ga0208117, IMG submission 183870) | Freshwater sediment methanotrophic microbial communities from Lake Washington under simulated oxygen tension - Sediment Metagenome... | ecosystem: Environmental > Aquatic > Freshwater >...
GCTGCCGCCAAACTCTCCGATCGTTACATCACCGGCCGTTTCCTGCCCGACAAGGCAATCGACGTCATGGACGAGGCCGGCTCGCGCGCCCGCATCACCACGCTCAACCGTCCGCCCGACATCGAGGGTCTCGGCAAGGAGATTGAGGAAGTCTGCACCAAGAAGGAGCAGGCCATCGCCGCGCAGCACTTCGAGGAAGCCGCCAAGTTCCGCGATCACGAGAAACAGCTCCGCGCCAAGCAGGAAGAGCTCATCGAGAGCTGGAAGAAGACCCGCGATGAGAACCGCATCACCGTCGACGAGGAACAAATGGTCCGCGTCGTCGCCGAGTGGACCGGCATTCCTCTGAGCCGCCTCGAGAAGAAGGAAAGCGAGCGCCTGCTCGCCCTCGAGGGCGACCTTCAGAAATTCATTGTGGGTCAGGATCCGGCCACCATCGCCATCGCTCGCGCCCTTCGCCGTTCGCGCGCTGATCTCAAGGATCCGCGCCGCCCGATCGGTTCGTTCATGTTCATGGGCCCGACCGGCGTCGGCAAGACCGAGCTCGCCAAGCAGCTCGCCGCCCAGATGTTCGGCAACCAGGACGCGCTCATCCAGATCGACATGAGCGAGTACATGGAGAAGTTCGCCGTCTCCCGTCTCGTCGGTTCGCCTCCGGGTTACGTCGGCTACGAGGAAGGTGGCCAGCTCACCGAGGCCGTCCGTCGCCGCCCGTATTCCGTCATCCTTTTCGACGAAATCGAGAAGGCGCACCCCGATGCGCTGCAGTTGCTCCTGCAGATCATGGAGGACGGCCGCCTGACCGACTCGCTGGCCCGGACCGTGGATTTCCGGAATACCATCATCATCATGACGACCAACGTCGGCGCCCAGCTGATCCAGCGTCAGACCACGATGGGCTTTGCCGCCGCCGGGGCGTCGGATTTCAGCGACCTCGAGAAGTTGAAGGAAAAGGTCCTCGAAGAGGCGAAGCGCGTCTTCAAGCCCGAGTTCCTGAACCGCATCAACGACCTCGTGGTCTTCCGCCCGCTCGACAAGAACGACCTCCTGAAGATCGTGGAAATCGAGACCGGCAAGGTCGTGAAGCGTCTCGCCGCCCGCAACCTCCAGATCGAGTTCTCCCCCGAGTCGAAGACCCTCCTCATCGACAAGGGCTACGACGAGAAGTACGGCGCCCGCCCGTTGCGCCGCGCTGTGGAGCACTACCTGGAAGACCCGCTCGCCGAGGCTCTGTTGCGCGGCGAGGTCAAGGAAGGCGAGCCCATCCTCGTTGTCCGCAACGGGGACAAACTGGAGTTCAAGGCCCAGTCGCCCACCTCCGAGAGCGAAGTGAAATCCTAACCCGGACGCGGGGCACAGGCCTCGCCTCCACTCGATTGCCGGGCGGGACTCCCAAGTCCCGCCCTTTTTGTTTTAAGACATTGGCCCATTGCCTGAGATGGGAAAGGACCTCCGGTCAGGTTGGCTCGGTGCAAACGGAAAATCCGCATTAGCGTCGCCGGATTCATGCACTGGCACGTGTGGGAGCGAGCTTGCTCGCGACTTAGCGCGCGGAAGCTCGCTCCGGCTTCACCGTCACCGCAGGCGACCCCCTTTCCCATCAGCGCGTGGTTCAGCTGCATGGGTCCGGGTGACTAGGCGTGTCCGCAGGTCGGGCCGAGCGAAAAACTCTTCGCGAGTACTCTTCATCGCCCTTGTTGGACCACTGCTCGCGGGCGTGACGCGACCTCAAAGGCGATTCGTGTACCAGCCCATCCACAGGCACAGCCGCCTTTCGCACCAGCCACCCGACCACCCAAATTTAGGCGGTATCGTTTCTGTGCTTTTCAAACACGACGCAGTACCGTGCACCCGATTGATCGTATTCAAGCAAAGCATGCGAGCGGGCCGACTCGTGGTGGTGGCAGGCCTGAAACTTGCAGCCTCGGTGGCAGCGGTCGGGTTTGTAACCTCCTACGCGCCCCCACGATGAACTAAATCGACCGCATCCTTCGGCTCGGGCCGTCGAGGGAAGTGTACTTCCATGAAAATAAAAACTGCCCCCTTTCGTGTGATCTTTGGACTGCTGTTGGCGTATCTTGGAACTGCCGAACCGGTTTGCGCGGCATTGAGTGCGCCAACCAATCTCACCACCACGGGACTCAAGGCGACGGAGTTCACGTTGAAGTGGACAGCCGCGAACGGGGCCATCGACGGCGTTGCGGGCTACGATATCTACCGGGATGGGGAACTGGTGGGAAGTACTCCGGACACGCCCCGCGCCCTCCTGATCACCGGGCTCTTTCCGCTCACCTCCTACACGATGACGGTCGTGGGACGGGACAACGCCGGCAATTTTTCGCCGCCGAGTGCCGCTCTGATTGTGATGACCCCAGCGGACACGAAGGCGCCCTCCCGACCGACGGGGCTGACCGCTGCGGCGGTCACGACGACCTCCTTTCTCCTGCAGTGGACGGCACCAACCGATAACATTGGGGTGACGGGCTACCAGATCTACCGCGCCAATGTGCTGATCGGAGCGTCCAGCACGACATCGTTCAACGTAATCGGAGTCTCTCCCGACACGGTTCACCGCATGACGGTTCGGGCGCTGGATGCCGCGGGTAATCTGTCTGCCGCGAGCGCCGCGCTAAAGGTGCGTACCCTGGCCGAACCACCCTCCGTGCCGCAGGATCTCATGATCGCCAATCTGAAGGCCGCCTCGTTTGTGCTTCGCTGGACGTCATCCTCCGGTGGCACCGGCGGAATTGCGGGTTACGATGTCTATCGCAACGGCAGCTTGTTCGGATCCACAGCAAAGAGGAGTTTCACCTTCCGCGAACAGGCCCCGCTGACCACTTACAGCCTGGCGGTTGCTTCCCGGGATCACGAAGGCCGGGTTTCGGCTCAAAGTGCTGCTTTGCCGGTTACGACGCCGGCGGATACCAGCAAGCCGTCTGTACCCAAGGATCTCAGCGCGTCTGGAGTCACGCATAATGCCTTCACTCTATCGTGGACTCCATCCACCGACAATGTCGGCGTCACCGGTTACGAAGTGTTACGCAATAGTGTGGTCATTGGCTCGCCGGTGGCGGCCAGTTTCTTGGTTCAGGGTCTGTCGCCACTCACGACCTACTCCATGAAGGTGCGGGCCAAGGACGCCGCTGGAAATGTTTCCGCTTTGAGCACCTTGCTCCCCGTGACCACGGCTCAAGCGCCCAATGTCCTACGTTTGGTCAGCCTGAATGCTCCGGTCGACAATACCTTCTTAACGCTCCCGGCCAGCCTGACGCTTTCCGCCGGTGCAACCGATCCAGATGGGTTCGTTGCCAAGGTTGAATTCTTCGACCGGAGCTACAAACTCGGAGAAGTCCTCTCGGCTTCAGCCCCGCCAGACACATTCACCTTGCCAGTCGCGTTCACGACTCCGGGAGCGCACCTGCTATTCGCACGGGCCACTGACAATCGCAACGGTACGACCGACTCGGCTCCGGTCTGGATCCGCCTGCTCCCTGGGTTGCCTTACACGACGGATTTTGAGGAAGGGGAGGGCTACCAGGCGGGCAACTTGCAGGATCAGCTCGGTTGGAATGTCGGGGGTGGTGTGGCGCAAGTTACGTCCGACGATTCGGCCTCGGGTGAGCAGAGCGTCCGCTTGGAGCCCGGCTCGACGGTCTCGATCGTTGATCAGGAAATCGGGACAGGGACCTCCAATCCGGCCGTAGCCTTCATTGATGTCTTTGCCAAGCCGGTAGCCGGCGCCACTCCCGGTGCCGGCAGCCTGTTCGACCTCGACAGTGCGCGAATCGCCTTCGTTCACAACGGTACGGTTGGGCGTCTGGCCGTCTTGCACGGTGACGGCGTGGGATCAGGCGTCTGGCAGAATCTCTCCAACGATATCCCGATCGATGCCAACCGCACGGCCAGTGCTTGGCTGCGCCTGACCGTCCGTCTCGACTATTCGACCAAGACCTGGGACTTCTACCTCGATGGCCACCTGCTGGCCTACGACCTGAAGTTCCGGTCCAATGCGGCGACGTTCGTGAGTGGCCTTTCTATCCAAGGCCACCCCACCGTCGCGAGCAGCTTCGATGACCTCTACGCCGGTGCCACCAACCCTCTCTTCACCGACGAAGACCACGACGGCATGGACGACGCATGGGAAACCGCCCAAGGCACAAACCCCGCCATCAACGACCGCAACAGCGACATCAACCAAAACGGCCTGACCAACATCGAGGAGTTTTTGAGGTATGCCAATGCCACCGCGGACGACACCGATGGCGATGGGCTGCCCGACGAATGGGAGAATCTATACTTCGGTGACACCAGCCACAATGCCACGGAAGACACCGACGGTGACGACAAGACCAATCTTCAGGAGTACTCGGCCGGCACTGACCCAACTGATTTCTACAATGGGGCAATGCCGGTTCTCACCGTCGTTGAAGGAGGCAACGGCCAACCCGGTCTCAACGGCCTCCTGCAGGTCCGTGTTTCCAGTGCAGCAGGCCAACCCCTACACAGTGCCCCGGTGCGGTTCAGTGTCACCGCGGGGCAAAGCCAACTTGCCACATCGTCCGATGCGAACGCAGCCCTGTCCTCAACCGTAGTCATTCGAACCGACGCCAACGGCTTGGTCGATTCCTACTACCGTACACCCGCCGGTCAGTCTGCCGCAGGCACCGTTTCTGCCCAGGCTGGATCTGCCGCGGCGCAGTTTGTTTTCTCAAACCAAACTGGCAGCAATAACCAACCTCCCGCAGTGGTGGTCACAGCTCCGGCGACAGATACTATCATCAAAGAATCGTTTGGTCTCGTTCTCGCTGCCAATGCCAGTGATGCAGATGGGTCAATATCCAAGGTGGAGTTTTATGCTGACGGGGAAAAGCTTTCCGAATCTGCCACAGCTCCCTATTTCTTTGCCTGGAGCAGTCCATCCTACGGCGTCCACGTAATCACCGCCAAGGCGACCGATAGTGCGGGTTCCAGCACGACGTCCCTTCCGGTTACTATAATGTACACCGAAGCTGCAGCACCAATGCTTTTTCATGGATTTGAGACGAGCGAAGGTTTCAGTCTGGGCCCGCTTGACGGTCAAAACTCATGGGAGAGTCCTGTAGAAGGCGTAACCGTAACGAGCTCCGAATCGCATACCGGCCTACAAGCGCTGCTGCTAGCGCCACCACTGGACGGAGACGCCACCGATTATCGAGCTGGCCTCCCTATTCCCAGCATGCAGCCAGACCAGTCGTTCCGTTACATTGATTTCTGGGTCAAATTCGATGCGGGTACTTCGGTCGCCGACGCCTCACATTTTAGTTTTGGCTACTATAGGCCAAATGTTGGCTTTGTGCGTGCGGGGAATCGCGCAGAACTGCAGGCGGGCTATAGGGATGACAGTGGTTCCACTCAGACATGGCTTTCAGGCCTAACAGTAGCTGTGGATGGCAGTGGCCAGACCATTGCTTGGCATCGCCTCACCATCAGGCAAACTAACAAAGGTCAGGATGTGTATCTGGATGGTCGGCCGGCTCTCGAAGGATTGGGGACAGGCAACAGCTTCATGGTTTATGGAAGTTCAAGCCAGCAAACTCTTTTGGACCACTTTTCAATTTTATCTGATAATCCGCTCTTTGTAGATGGTGATCAAGATGGGATGGAAGACACCTGGGAAGTGATGCACGGATTGGATCCAACCAGTGATGATCGTAAGAATGACAATGATGGCGATGGGTTGAGTAATATTCGTGAATATTTCCTCGGGACTGATCCTGCCAATGCGGATACCGACGGCGACGGTTTGCCCGACGGTTATGAAGTGGAGGGGGGCTTTGACCCGCGTACGCGCGAAGCGAGTGAAATATTGAACAGCGATGCCGATGGAGATGGGCTGACGTTGGTTCAAGAGATTCAATCAGGTACCGATCCCTTCATGTCGGATACCGATGGAGATGGCATGCCTGATGGCTGGGAGGTCGCTCATGGGCTAAACCCCAACGATGCCTCGGATGCGTATTCGGACTTCGATGGCGATGGCCTCACTAATTTAGATGAGTACTCCAATGGGACAAACCCAGCTGATCCTTACAATGGTGTTACTCCAGGCTTCACTCCGCTGATCGGCAGCGATGGGCAGCTTGGGCCCAATGGGGAGTTCGCTGTTTTAGTTACTACTGAAACGGGCACACCGATGGCTGTGGTGCCAGTAAACTTTAGTATCGTTTCAGGTTCGGAGAAGATCGCCAGCCATCCTGAAAGCGGCATCTTGCACCGGTCATTAACTGTGCGAACTGGGAGTGATGGAATCGCCCGAGTTTATTTGAAGACTATCGCCAATTGACCATCCTGCCATGAAACTCCAACGCTACTTCCGGTTTTTAAAGCGATTCGTTTGTACGGCAGTACTGATCGCAATTACTGACCTGCATGCTGGTAAGGTGGCCGTCAATCAGGCCTCGAATTCGGTGTCCGTCATTCCCCCTCCTGTTTCAACGCAGATGAGCTTGGCCGATGCACGGTTCCTGGTGGGCAATCTGGAAGATGGGGTCGGATTTGGACTCTATGCCTACGACATCAACAATTCCGGTCAAGTTGTGGGCAATCGATGGGTTCTTGGAGTGGGATTGTCGGGCTTTATTTGGCAGAATGGCCAATATTTTGCTGATTTTCCACCAACCGACTCAAACCATGCATTCAGTCAGGAGTGTTACTCGATTAATGAAAACGGTGATGTGGCCGGGCTATCCTTGGGGGTATCCGTGTATGATCCGGAGCTGTCTCAGACTACGACTCCTACCGATGTCGCAATTTGGCATAGAGGCTCAGGAGGGTGGGCGGTGACATCATTGCCAAAGTCGGTCGGAAATGGAGTGTGGATTCCATTGGGGTTGAATAGCTCTAGTCAAAGTGTTGGTACGGTAAACGAATTTGTTGCGGTCCAATATGATAGCGTTACCTCGAACAATTTGCCCAATCCGTACTTGAACCCTGGCGGACCTCAGTCGGGCGCTGCATATCGCATCAATAATTTCGGTGTAGCGGTTGGTTATGTTGGCAGATCATTCGGCAACTACTACTCTGAGACCAGACAGGCATGTTATTGGAATACGGCTGGACATCATTTGCTGCCAAGTGATGGGAATGAGGCAGTAGCATTTTCCATCAACGACATTGGGCAAATAGTTGGATATTCAAATGACGGCAGTTTGGGAGCATTTGGATTTGGGAGTCCTGTTTTGTGGGATGCAGGCTCTAAAATTTCATTGGGCCAGATCATCGGAGAAGCCCTCGACATAAACAAATATGGGCAAATCGTTGGTTGGGGGCTGAATGACAGTTACGAGTGGCGCGCATTGCTCTGGGATCGTCTCCAACCGATAGATTTAAACACCCGCATTCCCGCAGATTCCGGCTGGATTCTCACAGAAGCCAGGGCCATCAATGACAGCGGTATGATTCTTTGTGAGGGCCAATACAAAGGAACCCCAAACTTCTGCGTGCTTACGCCCTATCAAGCCTCCTTAGCCGTCGACGCCAATCGCGACGGCGTGATCAAACTTACGAGCGAGGATGACTCAGACGTCACGACTGAGGAGAAGCCCTTCCGGTTTTGGCTCAATGATGACATTGACCGGACGCACGTCACGAACAACGACATGTTCCAGACGACGAACGAACAAGACGATTTGGAAAGAAGTCCGACCGGAAAGGTCGATTGGCAGGAAAACCGGATTCCTTGCAGTCGTGACTTGGAGGACTTCGCGCGACTTTGGATTTCAACACAGGGCTTGACCGCAGCGTTCCGGCCCAAGGATGGCACAGACCAAGCGGAGGCCGATCTCTACTTAGGGCTGCAATGGGCGACCGAAGGAAGAATGGGGACACCGGCGATAAAAATTTATCCGGCGGTCGAAACGGACGGCGGCAACCAATACCTCAGTGTTCCTTCAGTTGCCGACCAACAGGTCAACTTCGACTATGCGATGAAGGACTTCCGGGATACGGCGACACCTGACATTTCGCTCAACAATGTATTGGCAGGAACGGACTTTTTCGTCATTCCGCCGCGCTACTTTGCCCGTCTTTCAGACGCTCAGCATAAAACCTTCTTCCTGTTCGAGGGCGTCTCCGCCGGAAAGGGTCAGTTGAAATTGGTGATCCTGAAAAAAGAGAACGGCTCCTTTATGAAGGTTGGCGATGGTCCCGGTGCATGGTTCGACCTCCAGAATATCCGGAATCTTTACCAGACTTGGACCGTGGGCGACAACACAAAGCCGGGTGTGCATGCGGATGTCACACCCGCCTTTACTCACAGTGTCGTTTCAGGCTCGCCGACGCTGCCTGAGCCCGCGACGGAAGATGAGAACGACTTCGTGCTCTTCGTGCATGGTTGGAACATGAAGATTTTTGAAAAAGATCGTTTTGCCGAAACCGCTTTAAAGCGGCTGTGGTGGCAAGGTTACAGGGGACGCTTTGGGGCTTTCCGCTGGCCTACCTATTATACGAGGTCCTATAGCGAAGACGACCCCACTGACAGCCTTGGCCCGCCGCTTGATCCGCGGAACTTCGACGGGAGCGAACTCAACTCGTGGAAATCGGCGTCTGGGTTGCTGCAATTACTAGCGGAGTTGAAGGACACCTATCACGATGCAAGCGGGAACTCTCGAGTGCGTGTGCTGGCCCATAGTCATGGCAACATCGCCGTTTCCGAGGCCTTGCGCCAGGCAGCCTCCCCAGTTGTTCAGACCTACGTTGCGTCTCAAGCGGCTCTCGCGGCCCATTGCTTTGATAAGGACGCTCCTGATATCTCGGGCGATTGGCAGAATGGCCACTGGTATTTGACCCTCATAGATTTCCTCAATCTCAAGCCGGTCAGGGTAACGACACCCAACGTTTATGCCTACTACCCCGGCAGCGCGGGCCTCAACAGGGATGTGCAATATCCGACGGCAGGCCAGCCCTACATGACCGGAGCGCTGGGCGGTGAGAAATGGGTGAACTACTATAATCAGAGCGATTGGGCTCTTGACGGATGGATTACTGACCAAGCGTTGAAGCCTGATGTCGGCTTCGATTATCGGGTTCAATTCGATCTTTGGAATTTGCACCTGTACTACTCGTTTACCGATGACAATCTGAGCGGTAATCCCGAGCTCAATATACCGACGAACACCTATAAGATATTTTCCTTTGCGGCGCAGGCCCGTAGCCAGCCACTCGGACGCCAACCCAGTGTAATGGGCCTGTTTGACGGCCAGCAAGCTTCGTGGAATGCCTATGGCGACAAACATCCGGGCCACTCGGCTCAGTTCCGTTCGTCTATCGCGCAACGCGGAGATTATTGGAAGCAATTGTTGATCAGCTTTGCATTGAAGGCCGCACCTTAACCCATGAAAAAAAGAACATTTTTTGCGGCCGCGTTGCTTGCCATCATTGGCGTGGTCGTGCTGCTTTGGCTCAAAGCCCACCGTGCATCACCGCCCTTGGAGTCGGCTGAGCCCGCGATCTCTGAGGCCGCAAAGAGTGCTGCGCAATCGCCCACGGCTTCGCCTGTGAGGCAAACGCCGCTAACTGTTCAGCCAGACGCCAAGAAGCTGTTACCTGACGAACAGCGCCGTGAGGCCATCACAGCTTGGGAGCAAGCGCGGGAAAAAGAGGTCGAGTTTTGGGGCAAGGTGATCGACCAGCATAACGATCCCGTGGCTGGCGTGGTGGTGACCGCGACGATAACCACGCACCAAATCCCGCCACCGGGTTTCAAGCCACAGCCGACAGCGATCTACTCGGCGAATACGGATGCCAGTGGCGTCTTCTACATTAAAGGGCGGTCGGGGCGGGGGTTCACCATTGAGACGATGAAGAAAGAGGGCTACCTTTTGCCTCCAGCATTGCAGAATCGCACGGACAACTTATTTTTGTATAACTACGATCAGCTCGATCCCAAGGGCTTCAAGGCAGAGAGCACCTCGCCTGTTATTTTTCACATGTGGAAAATCGAGCAACCGGAGAAATTGATCAAAGGAGAAGGGTTTTACGGCATCATCCCAGATGGTGTTTTTTACACGGTCGATTTACTCACGCAAAAACACGCTCGGGGTGAAACCATGGGAGATTTTAGGGTGAAGATCGACCGTCCTCAAAATGTTAAGTGGGGAGCTCGTGGCTACGAGTGGTCATGTGAAATTGAAGGTGTTGGAGGTGGAGTGATCGAGACTCAAGACGAGTTCATGTATCGTGCGCCAGAAAACGGCTATCTGCCGCGCTACAACGTTAAGATCTCAGCTAACGATGAACACTGGTCCGATCAGGCCAAACGCCAGTTCTATCTCAAATCCCGCGAAGGGAAAATATATGCTCGGTTGGAGGTGGAAGTCCTTGCGAACTACCAGGACAAGGCGGTCTTTAGCGTGAAATACTACGCCAACCAAAATGGCTCGCGGAACCTCGAATACGCCCCGGCGCAAGCCGTGCTGCAAGAGTCGCGGCTCAAAGCGCCGACCAGCGCGCCAACGTCCAAGCCGTGACGCTCGCGATACTCGGTCGAAGGATCGGCCGATGTCGTTAGCAGAGGATTTCACACGGCGACTCCCGGCGCCGCGAGGCGGACGCTTTTCAGGACTCTCGCCGCAGAAGCGGCGGCAGCGGCGGCAAAGGATAGAGCGAGACCAAAATAGGAAGCACGTTCGAAGTTTTCTACGAACACGAATCGACTTATGAATTTGTTTCTGGACTATGAAGCTGTCGATTCGTTCTTGAGGTTTACACGGTCCCCAAATTGAAAAACTAAAACAAATGCTTCCTTTGGTCGCTCGAAAATCCCGATGGCGTTATGTCGTGCCACTTGTTTGCTCCTCCGTAGCCATTGGAATTACCTTGTGCGTTCTGGTAGATCGCGATCTCTCCTGGCCTATATGGACATTGTTTGTGATTTATTGCGGAAGCACCGTATACTATCTGCAGCGGATTTTTGATTCAACACCCAGTCTTCTTATTTCGGAGGACGGTATATGTGATGCCCACTGGAATATCGGAGTAATTTCGTGGACTGAACTCAGTGACGCTTTCCTAAAAACTGATTCTGGCGTAGTATATATTTGTCTCACACTCAGGGACCCCGTGAAATTTCGCAGCAAAATCGGTCAGATTGGGCGAATTGTTAATTCGGCAGCGCGACAGACTGGGTTTGGCGACTTCACCGTGAACCCTTCGTCAATGGGTTTAGATGCGAGTGAGGTTTACAAAATCGTGAATGAGCAACTACGGCTGCGAAGTGGAGCCTGAGGTGGACCACACGTTAGATCGCGACAAACCCTCCAGGCGCTGTTCGACTTCCAGTTGGACTATCACGGCGCATTCGCGGCATCGACTCCCCAACTGAAGTTCGAGCTGCTTCTTGAGCTGTTGGCTCGAATCAACGGCGTCGTCCTGTCGCCGGGCGCCATGAAGCTCCCGGCCAGCATCGAGCCCCTCCACCGCCAGAAGGGCATCTCCAAGAACGCTCCGCCTCGGATGGGAGGTTTCCGAAGGTAAGGGGGCAGGGCCTTACATGATGTTGGAGGGAAACGACGCAGAGTAGACCATGGAGCGGGTGTTAGCAGGCACCGGGGAAAACACCGCCGGTATTGTTATTCAGCGGTGCCATGCAAAGTACCCCGCTCATCAACCCCACCGCCGATCTGACCCACCGCCAGCGCCTCGGCCGCTGCTACGAACTCAGCGGCCTCATCGCCCTCCACAACCCCCACGTCACGCTCGTCCACGGCTCGATTCAGGGCTTCAACTTCCCGCGAATTGCCCATGCCTGGGTGGAACTGCCCGACGGGTCCGTGTGGGAGCCGGTCACCAACAAGGTCTGGCACCACTCGATCTTCGATGGCTTCTACCGCCCTCAGGTCACCATCAAATACGACCACCAGGCGATTTGCAGGCTCTGTGCCCGGTATGAGCACTGGGGCCCGTGGAAAACCTGCGCCGCCTGATCCCAGCGACTACCCCACGTGCTACGGATGCCGCTTCAAGAACTCCCACGCCAGCATGGAAGTAAGCGTCCGACCGAGGGCCTCGTAGACAGGTCGTAATGGTGACGATTTTGGGTAGAGCCGTCAGAGTGGTGACGGTTACGACGGGTTCGAGCGGGCCGGGGTCAGAACGGTGATATCGTCCTGATTGGCCCCATTCCTCCGGGATTGCGTGAGGCCGGGGCGGGGGCTTTGCTGGTGGGGTGTTTGGGCGACTTTACTTGATTGGACTTCTGCTGCTTGGGCCTGTTTGGGCTCAGGAGAGCGGGAGTATTCCGGTGGAGGAGACAAGTCGGGTGCCGACGCCGGCGCGGGTTGCGGCGTTGGTCGATCAGGCGGCGGCGCAGGGGT
>Ga0208117_100486_pt1 | contig 12264 bp, 11 predicted proteins | sample LakWasMet26_LOW6_2_FD_183870 | JGI IMG/M metagenome (GOLD analysis project Ga0208117, IMG submission 183870) | Freshwater sediment methanotrophic microbial communities from Lake Washington under simulated oxygen tension - Sediment Metagenome... | ecosystem: Environmental > Aquatic > Freshwater >...
CAAAAAATCCGAAAAGATATTTTCTTATATAAAGTCGGCCTTCCGACTACAACCGGGCTTGTCCAACAACCGGTTCAGATTGTGGTTCGCTATCGCTCACACAATCTAACCTTATTCGTTGGGCGTCATTGCTCACTGTGCTGCGGCAGATAGGGAGCAATATTATTCATTGCACGGGAAACATACTCATCCTTCTCGCCGACCGGCGCGATATAATGAAGTGCATTTCTCGCGGCCTCATCGCCCTCAGTGCGCGTGATAATCCAAGCGGCAAGATATTGCGACGCTAAGCAACCACCTGCGGTTGCAACATTACCTTGAGCGTAGAAAGGCTGATTGAGAACCTCAATGCCCGCCTCCTGTACCCAAGGCTTCGTTATTAGATCAGTACACGCGGGAACGCTATCAATGAGACCGAGCTTTGCCAGAATCAGAGTGCCGGAGCATTGGGCACCAATCAACTGGCGTGCGGGGTCTAACTGGAGCTTCGCCATTAGCTCTAGGTTGTTTACGATTTCCCGGGTTTGAATGCCGCTTCCGATGATGACCGCATCGGCCGTGCAGGCTTCGGCCAATGTTGACTGCGCATGCACGGTTACTCCGTTCATTGAGGTAACAGACGGCGCTGCGCATGAGAGCGTTACCCGCCAACCAGGTTTCTTGATGCGATTGAGTACGCCCAAGGCGATCAAGGAGTCGAGTTCATTGAACCCTTCGAAGGTGAGGATGGCTATGTGCATGGCAATATTCCGTATGACGCCCAATGTAAAGCTAACCGGGCGCGGCACGGAAAGCTGAAAAATAAAACCGCATTATAACCGCGCTCCGGTTGAGCGCATGTTAGGCTTTGGAGCAAAAATTTAACTTTACTCTGACCCCAGTTATTAGTTCAGTTATTAGTTCTGACCCCAGTTATTAGTTTTTTGGGCATGCGGATGAAAACGTTTTTTGCCCCACAACAGCATTCCCCGAAGTGCCACAACGCACGGATAAGAACCAGAAAACGCTGGAGAAATGGTCTGTTATTCCATCAATTCTCGTGTGCTATTCTTTTTTAGTGAGTTCGAGAATTATGGCGTTGCAAGATCAACAGCCATTCGATGGACGTTTTCATCTACTTTTTTAGCGGTGTTTTCTATATCGGTAATGGAAGCCCTAAAATCATAAGTCACTTGAGGCCCACTCTTTAAACGGTAAGAGGTTGAACAGTAAAGCCCGCCTGTCGAACCGGAATCATGGCAATGCAATGTAAACGGCTCCCCAGCCTCATTCTTCCATGCTCCATCACGAACGACCCAATACCCATTGGCATAACGTTCAAAAATGCCCATTTGCCTTGATTCAAGAGGATGGCGGCTAATCTTTGCTTTTTCAAACTCATCAACAAAGTTTGCATAAGAATAACTTGCCAGCATACGCCTATGATCAAATTCTGATGGAGAAGAAATATTTGCCTTCCTAGGATAGTTTTCGTCAATCCAATTGAAATCGGAGTCGCATAAATTTTTCAACCATTGATTGCTTGGGTTTGGGGTTTTACAATACGGATGTTTTTTAAATTTGCCTGCCGTCATGTCTATGGAGAACAAAATAACATGAATGGGTTCGGAAGAATGGGATGATTGCTCGCAAAGGGTGCGAATATGTTGATTGACTTCAAATAGAGATATAGAACCCATGCCAGTCCATATCGTAAAATAGGGCGCAGAGGGCAAATAATAAACAGCTCCGCCGATGGTTACCGGATGTTTTGTCATTAAACAGTTTTCAGAAACCGGTCGCATTTGCCATTGTCTCCATTTGTACGATGCGAACATTACGCTTGGTAGCAAAACAAATCCAATCAGACCTATAGCAACACGAGAAATCGTTTTAATTTTAAATCGGGCTGACAGAATGAATATCGTGCGTGTAATAGCACCTGAGATTAAACCGCCAGCCACATATAATGCTAAACCTAAGGCAAATACAGCACCAAAGCCATCAGCATTACTCGCAGAAACGTATAACCAGCCCAAAACTGAGCCAAGCACAACAGTCAATCCAAAAAGGGAACGCCAACCTGGCATGACCAGAGCTATTCCAAAAGGCACGGAATAGAGGAGAACGCCAAATAGATAAAAGGGATTTATGTCCACTAAGACCGCCCAACGTAAAGGTAAGGGGCGTGCCGCCCAAAGACTTAACTGAAGCCGCCGACCCCGGATAAAAAACAAACCTGCAAAACCGCCTTGAAGCGGCGCGTCCCTTTGACCGCCATGTTAGGTCGATGTGAAACGCCCCGCAAGCGAAGCCAAGGAAAAAAACCTTGCCGAAAGCAGGCCACCCCGCCGCCTGGAACATACCCCCGGTTTGCATCGCGGGGACTTAAGGCCAGCGGGCTAAAAGCCACTAACACCCGGCGAAGACCGCTGCGGCCTCAAAAAAGCGAGCGTGACGCAAACGGATAAGCTTTGGGCAAAGCTAGCGACCATTCGAAATGGGGACAACCCCAACCCTGAGTCACCAGCAAAACCTTAAGCCAAGCCACACCTAACGTTTCGAGCTAAGCACCGCTTCTCCGTGAGCTTTGGAGTCTCAACAGTTTTTTGGTCATCTTAGCCCTCTTTAAAAAAATCAAACCCAGATGAAGCGTGTGCTTGAGCGAGGCGTTAGGCCACGCGACTGGACGATCTCCGATACGCAAAAAAGCCGCCAAGTTTTGCAAAACACCGGTTTGTTTAGCGAAGTAGACGCGGTGCATCAACTCGTTATGCACCGCGTCTACTTCGCTAAACTAATAACATTTTTTGCTGAGATTGGCAATTTTTTGTTTAGAATCAACATGATCTTTCAATCGTGGGGCTTAACGTTAAGTAGACACCTTTTCAGGTGTATAATAAATTTCAATTGCAGGTGTATATTGCAACTCCTGAAATCCGTTAGGCAAGATACTATAGGCATTCAATTATTGATAGCAACCTTTTTACGCAAACCAAAATACACCTTCAAATCCCCTATTCGCGCTTAACCGAGTTATCCTAATCCGCCACTATCACTGCCGCCCCGACAACCCGAATAGTCAAAGTCATATAGGGCGGATTAGCGTAGCGTAACCCGACCTATCCGGCTGACCTGCTGTATGCTTTTTTGACCGTAAAAACAAACAAAATAAAAGCGCCGCATGAACCAACAACGGCAACCAGCTCTATTTTGTTTGGCGGAATAACAAAGATGAAACCCTGCCCTTTTATCAGCGATGAAAAGCTTGAAACACAAAAAGGCATAGCAAACAGACGAAATACCTGCCATTTTTCCATTTTCGATCCGTTTTGGGACGAGACGCTGAGGATCAAGGCAATACCGATAACAAGGCTAATACCGGCTGAATTTAGCCAAATACGAATCTCCGAATCAAAATAAAAACAGACAATTACGAGGTACCAAATAAGGTAACACCACAAAATTACCTTACCTTTAGCTATGTTTGCGAAGTAGTTAATCATACATATTGCCTATTTTAGGTATCAATATTCAACCGTAAGCGTATAACGCATCTCCCGCAATCCGTTAGACAATCACTACTTCATGCGCATTCCTAAGCTGGGATATTCATAACCCCCTCAGCCACCATCACCGCCGCGCCGCCAACCCGAATAGTCAGGGTATTTTCCCGCTTATGATCCATCTCCAGATTCAGTACGCTTCGCCGGTTACAGTGCTCCCCGCGATCCACGGTAAAGGTATAAGTCCCCTTTTGCATAAAATCGAATGAACACAAATACGAGGCAAACGCCGGCATCGCGCTACCGACCGGCGGATCGTCGTGAATGCCGATTCTCGGCCCCAGCAGCCGGGCATTAAAATCGGCATCGGCATACGGCGTTTTCGGAGAAAACAGCAGGATTTCCTGGGCGGCGGTTTGCGGAGCAATCGATTGGCTCCAGGCTGCGTAATTGAATTTTGCGTTTCTAACGCTTTCGTAACGCCAAACCGGAACGATCAGGTACGGAACGCCGCAAGATACCAAACGCGTCGCATATTTTTTATGGTCCAGTTCCTCCGGCTGTATGCCCAGAAAACTCGCTAATTCGTCATCGCTGGGAGTGAAATAATCTATGACTGAAGTCACTTTGCGGCTGAACTGCACAAAAATGGGCTTACCGTCTTCAGAGGAAATATTGACGTTAACCAGACCGGTATTTTGCTCGAAAACCATCGGCGTAATCGCGGCATTCAACGGAATATCGCCGCAACTTGCCAACACAAAGGCGGTGGCGATGATCGGATGGCCGGCAAAATCGATTTCGCTGAGCGGTGAAAAGACCCGCATCACGCGGCTGGCGTTTTGTTTATCGGGATGAAATACAAATACCGTTTCCGATAGGTTTAATTCCCTGGCCACCAGTTGCATTTGCTCTTTGCTTAAGCCTTCGGCATTGGGAAAAACGGCTATTTGCGCGCCGCTGAAAATCTGTTTGGTAAAAACATCGGCGATGTAATAGTTGTATTTCATAGCACTGGCTCTCCGTCCTGCGGCAATGATGAAAGGTTGACTTGAACACTGCCGTTTTCGATGCGAATGGCATAAACAGGGATTTTCACGGTTTCATCTTCCAGGCAAATACCGGTTTGCAGGTTGAAATGTTGTTTGTATAAGGGCGAAGCGACCACCGGCTGTCCGCCAATATCGCCGATTAAGCCGCGCGACAGCACATTGGCGTTGCCGAACGGGTCGTAATTGCCGACCGCGTAAACTTGCGCATCGGGTTCCGGCCCTTCGGCTCCGCTCAGGACAGGCATCCAAAAAATCGCCACCTGCTCCCCTTCAACCAGAGCGCATACGCCCGAATAGGGCTGTAAGTCATCAACACTGCAAACATCTATCCACCGCACCATTACGCTACCTCCACCAATTTAAAATGTTTCCGTTCGTTTTCATCGGCAGGACGAATCTGCCCGCGTTCTTCGACAAAGATTACATTATCGTCGGTTTGGTCGCTGTTAATAAAGTGCCTAAAGCGTTTGAGTTTGGCTTCATCTTCAATCGCGGTTTTCCATTCGCATTGATAAGTGTCGATCACATACTGCATTTGCTGTTCCAGCTGATCGCACAAGCCCAGTTTGTCTTCTATGACGACCGATTTCAGGTAATCCAGGCCGCCTTCCATGTTTTCCATCCAGACCGAGGTGCGTTGCAAACGGTCGGCAGTGCGCACGTAAAAGCTCAAAAAGCGGTCGATGTATTTAATCAGCGTTTCTTTGTCCAAAGCGGTGGCGAATAAATCGGCATGGCGCGGTTTCATGCCGCCGTTACCGCAGACATACAAGTTCCAGCCGTTTTCGGTGGCGATAACGCCGACATCTTTGCCCTGCGCTTCTGCGCATTCGCGGGTGCAGCCGGATACCGCAAACTTGATTTTATGCGGCGAGCGCAAGCCCTTGTAGCGGTTTTCCAGCTCTATCGCCAGGCCTACGCTGTCATCGACGCCGTAACGGCACCAGGTGCTGCCGACGCAGGATTTAACGGTACGCAGGGATTTGCCGTAAGCGTGACCCGATTCGAAACCGGCCGCTATCAGTTCTTTCCAGATGTGCGGCAATTGATCGACCCGCGCGCCGAATAAATCGACGCGCTGGCCGCCGGTGATTTTGGTATAGAGCTTGTATTTTTTGCCGACCTGTCCCAATGCAATCAGCATGTCCGGGCTGATTTCGCCGCCGGTGATGCGCGGCACCACCGAATAAGTGCCGTCTTTTTGCATGTTGGCTAAAAATGTATCGTTGGTGTCCTGTAGACCTAAATGGTCTTTTTCCAGAATATGCTCGTTCCACTGTGAAGCAAGAATGTTGCCGACGGCGGGTTTACAAATTTCGCAGCCGTGGCCTTTGCCGTGTTTGCGCAGCAAGTCGGCAAAGGTTTTAATCTCTTCAACCCGGATCAGATTATGAAGATCCTGCCGGGTATAGGCAAAATGCTCGCAAATATCGGTGTTGACTTCAAAACCCTGTTTCGACAGCTCAGAATCCAACACCGACTTAAGCAACGCCGAACAGCCGCCGCAACCGGTTGCGGCTTTGGTTTCGGCTTTTAAGGCGCTCATGGTCATACAGCCGCCCTCAATCGCCGAACAAATCGCGCCCTTGGTCACGTCGTAGCAGGAACAGATCTGTGCCGAAGCGGGCAAGGCATCCGGACCCAAGCCGACCGACTCGTCGGAGCGGTGCGGCAATATCAGCGCATCGGGATTCTCCGGCAGTTCGATACCGTTCAGGCAATATTGCAATAAGGTGCCGTAACCCGAGGCATCGCCGACCAGCACCGCGCCCAACAATTGTTTTTTATCCTGGCTGACAACCAGGCGTTTATAGATTTCGCTTGCACCATTTTGGTACGTGTAAACCATCGCGCCTTGGGTTTTAGCATGCGCGTCACCGATACTCGCAACATCAACCCCCATCAGCTTCAACTTGGTACTCATGTCCGCGCCGGTAAAACTGGCCGCATCGCCTGCCAAATCGGCCACTACGGTGCGCGCCATCGCATAGCCCGGCGCCACCAATCCGTAAATCATGCCATTCCACAACGCACACTCGCCAATCGCATAAATGCTGTCATCGGACGTGCGGCATTGGTTATCGATAACGATGCCGCCGCGCTGGCCGACTTCCAGGCCGCAGGCTCTGGCCAATTCGTCGCGCGGGCGAATCCCGGCCGAAAACAGCACGATGTCGGTTTCCAGCTCTTCGCCGTCGGCAAAGCACATTTTGTTCACGCACTGTTCGCCGTCGGTAATGACGCTGGTATTTTTGCCGGTATGGACGATAACGCCCAGGCTTTCAATCTTGTGCCGTAACATCGCACCGCCCGCGTCATCGAGCTGCACCGCCATCAGGCGCGGCGCGAACTCAACCACATGGGTTTCCAAGCCTAAATCCGTTAGCGCTTTGGCTGCTTCAAGACCCAACAAACCGCCGCCGACCACGGTGCCGACCTTGCCTGTTTTGGCCGCGGCGGCAATGGCTTCAAGATCTTCAATAGTGCGATAAACCAGGCATTGCGCGCGGTCATGCCCAGGAACGGGCGGCACGAACGGATAAGAACCTGTCGCCAGCACCAGCTTGTCGTAAGCGATGCTCAGGCCTTTTGCCGAAGTCACGGTTTTAGCGGCCTTGTCGATGCTTGCGGCCTTATCGCCCAGATGAAGGGTAATGCCATGCTGCTCAAAAAAGCCGTCTTCGACCAAAGACAATTCTTGCGCAGTCGTGCCGGTAAAAAATGCCGATAAATGCACCCGATCATAGGCGGCTCGGGGTTCTTCGCAAAAAGTAACGATTTCATATTGGTCTTTAATGGGGCTTTCGACCAAGCTCGCCAGAAAAGACTGCCCGACCATGCCATTACCAATGACGACTAATGTTTGTTTGACGCTCATATACAACCTCGATAACGATGTTTCCTGTTTGGAGTTGTAGAGCAATGCTTGTGCCACAATAAACAAACCAGTGATTTTAATTACTTATTGCCTCAGCAGCCTGAAAACAAAGCCTCCTAATGAGCCAAAATGGTGCGTACAATCCAGTAATGCTCATTATAAGTGCAATACCGATTACCTTTTCTTCGCCGCAGGCCGGTTTGCTGTCCGCCCCACGCCTATCCGTATTATTCGGCACAACGATAGAAATCAATGGACGCTTTATTGATTGGCTCAGCCGCTAGACAATTAATATAATCAGCACCAATAAATGGCGTAGTTTGTGCTAATTACTCGAGAATGAACACCTTAAATATATTACTTATTGAAGATGAAACGACTGATCAGTTCTTAGAAAAAACGCTGATCACTCAAGGCTATTCAGTCAACAATACGGTTCCATCCGAAGCCAATATTCCATCCTTGGCGATGTCCAATAAGACCGATATTGTTATTTTCAATATCGACAGCCCCAAAAAATATTTTCCGCATATTCATTATCTTAACCAGAACCAGCCGCTTCCCATCGTCATTTTTGCCGCTGACGATACCTCCGACACTATCAAGCAAATCGTTAAGGCCGGAGTCAGCGCTTATGTTGTCAACGGCTTGGAAACCAGCCGCATTAACAGCATCATCAATATCGCCGTGGCCAGATTTAAGGAACAACAACGGCTTACAAACGAACTGGAAAAAACGAAATCCAGGCTTGAAGAACGGAAACTCATCGACCGGGCAAAAGGCATCTTAATCAAAACCCGTGGTTTTACCGAAGACGATGCTTATCACACCCTGAGAAAACTGGCGATGGATCGCAATATTGCAATCGGTGAAATGGCGAAAAACATTATCGCCATGGCTGAACTGCTTAAGTAGCCGCGAAGCGGGATAGCGCTTCGCGGTAATAACGCCTTAGGCCGTTTCCATGAAAGAACATACCCGAATTACGCATTATTTTCTCACCATGAAGAGCACGAAGAAAAAATATAAACTTCGTGTTCTTCGTGGTGAATAAAAAATAAATTATACGAGGTATATTCTTTACCGGACATCGCCTTAGCTATCGAATAAACCAAAGGTCATTGGCATCCTGAAATTAAGCGTAACGTCTTGCGAATCTGTCGTAGTGCCGATGCCTAAAGATAAATTGAAGGTAGTTCGTTTGGAATATTTGAAGGAATAGCCGACCAGCAGCTGCCCAATATCCAGAGTACTCCCCGAAATCGTTCTGCCATCAATTTGAGAATCAAACACATGTTTGTGCGAGTACCCTAAACTGTATGATGAGCGCTCATTAATGCCAAAGCCCATGCCAAAACTTAATCCTACGGTATCGCCCGGATCAATCTTACCGAAGTTAGTGCCGGTTTCGGCATTATAACTGTAGCTAAGATTACCGAAAAAAACCGCCGGATCGGTTGGATAAAGCGCCGTAACGCTGGGCTGAAAGCTGTAGTATCCGGCTCCGGTCGGCAATTCGGTTGGAAAGGTCGCTCCGGGAACGCCTTGCGCTTGCACGGACACAACATCGAAAGGGCTTTTTCCTGTCGGCGCCGTTGCGACGATATTACCGACAAAAATCGGCCAACCGCCGACGCCGCTGTTAAGCTGATAACGACTGGCAAATTCAAGATCGCCAATACCGCTTCCGGTTGCGTTAAAGGTTTCATCAATACCCGCGCCAATACTGATCGGCCGCGAGCGCTGCGTATCATCACGGTATACATAAGGAAATCTGAATTCCACCTCCAATCGATCCGTTATGCCGTAACGCGCGCCTAGAGCGCCGATAAAATTGTGCCGTTTAACTGAGCGAAGATCGATAAGGCCAATGGCGATGGCGGGAAGAAAGGTAAATGCATCGAGAAACACCCGGTCATTACTGGTGTAAGCGTAATATAACGACGGCTCAACAACAATTTTGCCTTTTCTGGTTAACACGCCGCCTACGGTGTCGCTTAATCTGGGTATTTCCGGCGGCCTCGGTTTTTCCGTTGCTCCGGGAGGCGCCTGACCGACAGGCTTGGAAGGGAGCTTATTAGGCGATACTGACGGCTCATTGTTATTTTTTGCCGAAGCGATTTGAGGCTTGTTTGATACTTGGGTCGGCGCCGCTTTATTCTCCGCGGCTTGATTGGCCAAAGCATCAAGGCGCAATTTAAGCCGCTCCAGTTCTTTGCCTTGCTCCGCAATAATCTGCCGTTGTATTTGGAATTCTTTTTGCTGCTCGGCAATTAATTTCTTATATTGCGCCGCAGTATTACTTTGCTTAACTGTTTCTGCATAACTCCTGTTTACAAAAAACAGGCAACAGATAAAAAGCCCCCCTTTGATAGCCAAAAATAGGGGACATAGTCCACTCCTAACTTTCATCTTCATATTATTATTTCCATTTTTATGATATTGACTTAACAGCAATTAAATTCCCTATATTGTCATGTAGGATTGAACTTATCTGCATCAATCAATAATACAAATGACTTATTAATTGTTTTTAAAATAATTATTACTCGAACCTTATATATAAATCCCTGAAAAGATAGATGAGAAAAACAGGCTATCCGGTTAACTTTATAAGTTATTAAACTTGTCTGAACAATTAGTATAAATACGTAGGCGCTATACTATTAATTTGCTGAAAATAGCGCTTCCTTACATCAATTTAGTTCACATGATCAGCAAGATGCTCAACTAACCAACCGTAAAGACGCGATTTATCGCGTCTTTACAGGTCGCATTTTTTTGGAACTAGCTACGTTGGTATATCGAATATTTTGTCTCCGACTGAAGCTTCATGCACAGCGCGACAAATCGGCTTCATAACGAGCCGGATCACAGACGTAACTCGTTTTGCTCTTAAACGAATCAATGGGACTATCGGGATTTATTTAACACCGCCACAGAGTGGATAATGACCGACCACTAAACCTTTTAATTGGCTTAATGCACATTGGGCATAATCAGGTTATTAAAAACCGCACCACCATTATTTAAATCCAAGCCGTTTAAGTGGCTGACCGCTATATTAATATCGGTAACCGTTGTGATAACCTGATTATCGAGATTATTCTGAATAGCCGATCCCAACCCCGACATGGCCAACTCCGGAGCTTGATTCAGGTTTCCGTTCTGAAACAATGAGGCATTTTCCGGTAACTGGAAAAATGAGGACGAAACGACCGAACCGTTCAACGAAGTGATTCTTTCCAAATTAAAATCGATGTTCGTTCCGTTGGGCAGCTCAAATCCTCCTCTTAGCTGATCCAACTCGCTGTCAGAGGCACGATCCCACTGGTCAAACTGTTGAGCGGCAATGCTTGTCATATCATCCGCCGATACTTGGCAGGCCAAGCCGGAACCGCCTAAAACCGTTATCCGGAGCCCAGCTTTAATGAGTTTTCGGTAAACGTTAAATTTATATGTTTTCACGTTAAACACTCCGCTTAGTTAAAAATCCCAACGTCCCGGTTGCAACATATTGAATGCACCTAAACTGGCTCGATCGGCGGCGGAACCTAACGGCGCCTTGACCCGAAGCCCCCACTCTTGCTGATCTTGAAAATGGTTTGCCGCGACATCCTGTTTATCATGGATTAAAAATAAAATACGGTTCTCCCACATGTCTTCAAACTCATCGCGGGGCATTGCCTTTATGCCTACCGCCGGATCGCCCACCAGAACTTCCTGGTCATTAACGCCTTTAATAATAACGAAATGCAGGTAACCGTTATTATTGATGATAGTGATAGCCGGTACATTGGCTGTAATCAATTGATCCAATTTGATCTTGAAACCATCGGAACGATAGCCGTGCCTTTCCAGATAAAGCTTTATATCCAGCAACGAAAACCCCTGTTTCTGAATCTTCTGCCGATCACCGTTTTGATACATATCGACAAATACGCTTTGCTCGTCTACCGCATCGTCATAATGATAGGTCAGCAAACTGGCCAACGTTGCCGAGCCGCAACTAAAATCGTACTGCTGCTTGTAGACGGTCTTGAATCGTCGTTCTAAAAAACTGGTCACGGGAACCTGATAATTGCCGGCGCCCGCAATAGCATTAAAATTCAACGAACCTGCATTGCTACAAAATGCGGTCAGCATGAGAAAAACACATTGAACAAAAAATCGCATCATGTCGCACCTCCACTCACTAAAAATTGCCTAAGGTGCGATCGTTACATTCACGATAGTCGAATCCTGAATGATGACGTTGTTGCCGCTGTTTTGAATAACACTGGTAAAGCCGCTTGCCTGTGTAAATGAGCCGCCGTCAATTATGTTGGCGCCATTCACATTATTGTTTGCCTGGTTGTCAGTCAGCGTCGCACGCACATTCATGTTATTAAGAGTAAATATATCGACGCCTTCGCGCCCCCGCACATTATCCAGCTCTTCTAATAACGCGGTTTCGGCCGAAGAAAAAATCAACTTGTCCTGATTTTGAACCGAACCGGCTTGCGCCGCCTGGCTTTGCGCCATAACTACAAATAGCGTTAACACGCCGCTTTTTAAAATAGTTCCCATAGCACCCTCCTCACCTAGTTGACGATATGCCAGTTAAGAACCGGCGAGCGATTGCTCACTCACCGGCAAACTGAAGTTTGTTAACTAATGCTGTTAATAAACCTTATGGTGCAAAGCTGCCGCCATTACCAACCGTTACAGTGCCATCAACTAATACCGATTGTTGCGCCAAACCATTGCCGGAATTTTGAAAGGTTTGAGTAATACCCGCGTTACCAACAATCGATTGGTCGATACGATTGCCGACGGGTATGACCGCCAATACCGTAGCATCGGTTGG
>Ga0208117_100504_pt1 | contig 11852 bp, 10 predicted proteins | sample LakWasMet26_LOW6_2_FD_183870 | JGI IMG/M metagenome (GOLD analysis project Ga0208117, IMG submission 183870) | Freshwater sediment methanotrophic microbial communities from Lake Washington under simulated oxygen tension - Sediment Metagenome... | ecosystem: Environmental > Aquatic > Freshwater >...
CGACCTTGACATACCATTGGTCGGTCAACAGCGGTTCGATCACGCTGTTGGTGCGGTCGCCGCGCGGCACCATCAACTTGTGGTCGGCGATTTTTTCCAGCAAGCCTGCCGCATCGAGATCGGCGACTATTTGCTTGCGGGCTTCAAAGCGGTCCAGGCCGCTGTATTTGGCCGGAATCAGGCCGTCCTCGCCTTCATCGTTGCTGCGTATCGCGGCGTCAACGGTAAACAGGTTGATCAGGCCGCCATGCGGCAAGTCCTGAATAACCGAGGTGTGACGGTGGCGCGTCCAAACCTCGTAATCGTTAAAATCATGCGCCGGAGTAATTTTCACGCAGCCGGTGCCGAATTCCGGATCGACATACTCGTCGGCAATAATCGGAATGCGGCGGCCGGTTAGCGGCAGTTCCACAAATTCTCCGAGCAGATGCTTGTAGCGCTCGTCATTCGGATGAATCGCGACCGCCGCATCGCCGAGCATGGTTTCAGGACGGGTCGTGGCAACGATCAAATGCCCCTGTCCATTCGACAGCGGATAACGCAAATGCCACATCGAGCCGTTTTCTTCTTCGGACAGCACTTCCAGGTCGGAAACGGCGGTATGCAAAACCGGATCCCAGTTAACCAAGCGCTTGCCGCGATAAATCAGGCCTTCTTCATACAAGCGTATGAACACTTCCTGCACCGCATCGGACATGCCTTCGTCCATCGTGAAGCGTTCCTTATCCCAGTCCAGCGAAGAGCCCATGCGTCGCAATTGACGGGTAATCGTGCCACCGGATTCTTCCTTCCATTGCCAGACTTTTTCCAGGAACTTTTCACGGCCGAGATCATGGCGGGTAAGGCCTTCCGCATTGCATAAACGCTCGACCACCATTTGCGTGGCAATACCCGCATGGTCGGTGCCCGGCTGCCACAACGTGCTGTAGCCTTTCATGCGGTGGTAGCGCGTAAGCGCATCCATGATGGTATCCTGAAACGCATGGCCCATATGCAAACTGCCGGTAACGTTGGGCGGCGGAATCATGATGCAATAGGATTCACCCTCCGGTTTGGCCGCTGCCGAACCTGCTCCCGGCAGGTTTCCGGCATACGCACCATCCCTGGCGGTTGCCGCGCCAGTTCCCGACTGGCTTGCGGCATACACACCATCCCTGGCGATAAAATAGCCTTTTTCTTCCCAGGTTTGATACCAGCGTTGTTCAATTGAATGCGGGGCGTATGTTTTTTCCATGGATGGGGTGCTCTGTTTTATATGAATTATCGTTATAAGTCTGGTGGAAAATGGATTTCTGTACGGATAGGGTTCTGGAAAAGTTTTTTTACATTTTGAAACACCTTATTCAAAGTGTTTGTTTTGCTTATCCTGGTATGTTTCTTACCTATAACACCCTAAAATGAGTGTATTGTATCGTTTTCACGGAAACCGTGGGAGCGTAACTTCAACACAAAAGCAACAAACAGCGCGAGAAACAGGCGCTTAATCCTGCTGGTGTGAAAGCCGGAAAATGGTGTGGTTAAGTCAGGATGCGTTTTGAATCCAGTTGACCAAGTTGGTTTTTATTTTTATTAGCCTATTGGCATCAACAACCCCCAACTTGCCTATCAGTATTTCCCTATTAACAACAGCCAGTCTACTTATGCGTATTAAGCTTGACTGCTTTAGACCGGTTTGCCGGAAATCCGGTTCTTCCGAGTCAATAACTTCATCCAGTTCTGGAATTACTTGATGAAGCTGGCTGGAGATCATGCAGATTAGCCAATCGTCAAATTTTCCAGGAAGTTTTCGAAGTACAAGTGCAGGACGAAGTTTTCCGTCTTTTTGATCGGCTTGAGGGAAACGAAAAAGAACAATCTGACCTTCTGAAATCATCGGTATGTTTCTTTCAAATCAGTAATGGAATAATCGGAGTCCTCATTTTCCATGCCCCTTAATGCGGCGGCAATAGAGAAACCGCTCCAATTATCATTTTCTTCTCTTTCCGTTTTTAGTTTGAGGTATTCCACAAAATCAAGCACTTCCACCTGTTTCGATTCGGGTAAAGAGGCTACGGTTGTTAATATTTTTTCTGACAAATTCATATGTGCCTCCGGTTAAACTGATTTTATCTGGGCTTATAAACATTGTATCGTGTCCACGGTAGCGGTGTGAGCCTTCTTCGATAATTAAAAAGCAACAAACAGATGCTTAAGATGCTGGCGCAGATTCCATTTGGCATCGGTGTTCAGGGCGCGTTCCAGGCAGATAAACGCTTGCGGTTTTTCCAGTAATTGCTCGACGGTTTTATTCGATAGGTTATTGTCCAGGCAGATTAATGCTGACTTCTCGCCGTCGTCTATAAGGTTAACGGCGTTGGCGGTGAATTGGGGCTGTTCCTGCAACTGATAATTCAGGCGGAAGCCGTTTTTCAGCAGCACCTCATCGCGTATCTCGTGCGGCTCAAACAGGCCGATCAGTTGCGCTTCCTTTTCGGTGATGTAAGCGTCCAGCCGTTGCAGGTTTTCCGCTTCCGAAGCTTCCGGGTCGGGTTTGAAATCGACGCGCGGAAAATGCGATTTGGTCAGTTGGTAGACTTTGAAACCGGCGTCCAAAGGTTGGGGAGTGTCGCCACTTGTGCTCTTGAGGGTATAGCCGTTAATCACCCGTTTAACGCGCTCAATGGTGATGTCGGATATTTTTTTGAAACCGGCGTTGTAGGCTTCGGAATCGGCTTTGGTTTGTTCAGGCAACTGGACAAGGATGAATTGCCGGCTGCCGTTGTCTTGTTTGTTGAGTTCCAGGACGGTTTGGGCGGTTGTGCCGGAGCCACCAAAAAAGTCGAGAATAATGTCATTATTCTCTGTTGCTTGGGATAGGAAAGCATGAATTAACGATGTAGGCTTCGGAAAATCAAAATACTTCCCTTGAATAATATCGCTTAGCTCTCTAGTTCCATTAGTCGTGTATCCTACATTTTTAGAATCCAACCATGTTGAAAAACCTGTGATATTAGAATTTAAATCTTTCAAAAACTTCTTTTCTCTTGGTCGTCCAGATGGGCTTTTGGGGAAAAGTATCCGTCCATCTTCAATCATAGCTTCAACATTTGATTTGCTTTTTGACCATCCTCTGTTTGGATTGGCGGGGTAAATATTTTCAGTTTTTGGGTCAACTATATCGTAATGAAGATTAGGTCTTTGAGTTGCAGTTGCTAAGCCCGAAAGATCAATACTGGCCCAAGGGCCTCTGGCATCATTATCTGGATTTGTATATTTAGTAATGTCAATCTCTACTCCCTTCAGAGTGGTGTTAGTGCTTTTCGAATATGAAACAATATATTCATGATCCGAAGATACGTTCGATTGATTTCTGCTGTCCGCTCGTTGTCGTCTTTGCCACTGAAAAATCCCAAAGAAATTCTCCTCCCCAAACACCTCATCCATCACCTTGCGCAGGTTATGCACCTCATTGTCGTCTATTGACACAAAGATCACGCCGTCGTCTTTCAGCAGTTGCCGCGCCAGCAACAAACGCGGATAAATCATATTCAGCCAGTTGGAATGATAGCGGCCGTCGCTGTCCGGGTTGGTGTCGACTTTTACCCCGGCTTCCACGCCGCCGGTTTGCTCCCAATAGGCTTTGCGTTCTTCGTTGTAGTTGTCTGAATAGACAAAATCCTTGCCGGTGTTGTAAGGCGGGTCGATGTAGATGCATTTGACCGCACCGCGATATGCGGCCAACAGGCATTTAAGGCTTTCCAGGTTTTCGCCTTCGATGATCAGGTTGCCGTCCGCCTTATCGGGATTGACCGAGCGCGTTTCGTCATAAGTCAGCGCCGCTGTAGTAGGGCTGTAGGCGGCTTGTTTGGCGTTGCGTTTGCCTGACCAGGTGAAATCGTAACGTTCCTTGTGGTGGACGGCTTCGCCGGTCAGTTGTTTAAGGTCGTCGAGCTTAAGTTGGCCTTCACCGTCAAACAGGTCGGGAAACAGGCGCTTTAATTCCTGCAAGCGTTCTTGCTGAACGTCGGGGGTGTTGGGCATTTTATTTTGCAGGGTGTTTTCGTTCATTTTTATTCAGGGTGTTGGTGTGTTGCCGCGTTGTTGGGCTGGCATCGCTTTGTTGCCCGCCACATTGATGAGTTCATACATGGGGTGTCGTAAACGGTGGGAAAAAGCCCGTCTACCCTGCAATCTATAGCCGATTGGCCCAGTAATCCGGTTTTCTATGTAAATGGGGTATAGCTACAATCAATATTTCATTAGCCCGAATTTGGTAAATAATGCCATAAGGAAATTGTTTGATGAGGCAGCGACGTGTGCGCCGGCTTAATTGCTGCCACGCATCAGGGTATTGTTTAATCCGGCTTACGGCTGACTGCACTTGGTCAAGAAATTCAAAACCAAGGCCTGATCTTTGGGCATTGTAATATTCGATTCCCTCATCAAGCTCTTTTTCAGCGGCATATAAGAAGTTAACGATCATTTTTTATATTTATCGAATACTTGCTCAGCGCTAATAGCTTTTATGTTTCCTGCCTCATAGGCATCGATGCGGTTTTCTGCTTCTTTTGCCCAAAGCTCATCGATTATTTTATCCGGCTGATCAAGACTCGCTAACAGTTTTTCAACTAAGCTAGCCCTGTTTTTAGGCGCGAGCGTTAAAGCTTCTTTAAGTATTTGATGTTCTAACATTGTGTCACCTCATTGATGATTTATGTTGTTGAATGCCTAGTGTTTAGTGTTTCTTTTTGCCGTGATTATATCTTTATATCGTCGTAATCTTTAACCGGTGCTCGAAAGGCGCTATTGGTTTGTTGATAGTCGCTCGGCGTTTCTTGAACTTCGTACCGTAGTTCGCCGCCAATCTCGGTGCGAATGCCTAAGGCCTGAAAATGCTTGACCGCGCAGTGGATTTTGGTGCGTTCGTGTTCGGTGAGCGCTTTATCGTCGTTGATGTCATTGGTGCTTTTGGTCTCGATGACAAAATACAGTTCTTTATCGCCAGGGATGGTGTGTATGCCGCAGGCCAGTTGGGAACTGGCGCGGCAATCGCCAGGGAAGGTGTGTACGCCGCTAGCTCGTAAGGAACGAGCGCGGCCATCGGCATCGCTGTTTTTAAGGCTGCGCTGTTTTACCACCAAGCCAAAATCCGGCCGGTAGTATTCGCCGATGGGCGTGGGTATTTTGTAGAATTCGGGCAGTTTTAGCAGGCAGACGACTTTAGGGTCGTTGTCGGCATTATGGGCAAATTCATGTTCCGGCCGGGAATCCGCATCGCAAATGGCATAATCGTAAATGCCTTTGTTGGGCGTCGGTTCCACAGGCGAGTAGGTATGAATGGCCTCTTTGAATAGTTCCAATGGAAAGCTGCCACCGGTTTCATGATAACTGAGGGTGCGCAGCATTTCCGCCAGTTCAATGCGTTTGAGCTCTTTGCTCGCCAGTTGGATAAATAACGGGGGATTGCGCAGTATCTGGGCCTTATTATCCAATGCCTTGATGATCCTGAATACCACGCTGTAGCTGAGCGAGGTGTTCTCGCTGATATGTTCGACTATGTCCGCCGCCGAGTAGCTGGCTTTAAGCTGGGCGATTTCCCGGCCGATTTCTTCGCTTTTGCCTTGTATGTTTTCCAGTTCCTTGATGCGGGTCAGGCGTATCTCGGCTTCGTAAGCGGGTATTTTTATTTTGCCCAGTTCCTGTATGCCGCGATTGATGATTTCGGCTTCATCGAAGCTAACCGTGTATTGGGTTTTTCTCGCCAATGTTTTCCAGAAGCTGCGAAAACTTTCGCTGTTAAATCGGACTTCGTGCCGGGTGAGTTTGTTTTGCTTCTTGTTGCCTTTACTGTTTTTACGCAGGGGCGGCTTTTTAGCGTCTGCGCCGAATTCGTCCGCCAATTGCGCTTGGTATTGCAGGGCGAAGGTTTCGTAAGATTCATTGGGGATCAGGGTTAGCACATTGACTTCATCGTCGGCATCGTCGCTGGCCGGATCGTAAATGCGTTGGCCTTGCTGGTTAACGCAGATACGCAAGCCTCGGCCTATCTCCTGGCGTTTTTTAATTTCGCTGTAGGTCTGGTTAAGCGTGGCGATGTTGAAGATGTTTGGGTTATCCCAGCCGACGCCCAACGCGGAATGCGAGAAGATGAATTCGACCGGATTGTCCAGCGACAACAGTTGTTGCTTGTCTTTAAGGATAAGGTCGTAGATTTCCCGGTTCTTGAGCATGGTGCTTTCGTTGTCGGTAAATTCGCCTTTGCCGGTGCGCGCAAAGTAATAGCCTTGTACGGCTGTAATTTGTTCGGGACTGGGCTGTTTGCCGGTGCGCTCTTGGTGGACGCGCTGATATTCTTCGGCAAACAGTTGTTTTATCAGCGGCTCGGCACCGATGTAATTATCGACTTTGTCGATAAAAACAAGCGACAGACATTTGATGCCGCGTGGCGCAAGTTTTTGCTGTTTATCGAAATGACTGTTGATTAACCAGTACAGTTGCTGGCGGAATATGCCGCTTATATCGCCCTGGCGCTGGTTTTGCTCTATTTCTACGCCGTTGCTGAAATGGATTTTCCAGTTTTTATCCCGTAATCCTTTGTAGATGCGCTCTATGGTAAAGTCTTGATAGCTGATGTTCTTGGTTATTTTTCCCAGATTATCGCCGACTTTGAGCCAATTGCTGGGTTTGAGCGTAAACCCTGCCTTAATGTTATGCCAGAGGTTAAGCCTAACTTTGGGGTTTTGTCCTGCCTGGGCTTGAACTTCCTGTAACTCTATTTTCAGAATGGCTTCGTCATTGATTTCTGCAACGGACAGCACTTCTATTTTCTTCACTAGGCCTTCGGCATAAGCATCATAAGGCGTCAGGCGGTAAAGCCGGTTGATGATGCGCTTATGGGTGGCCGAATAACGAAACACAAAAAGAGGCGTTAAAGTGTTCAGGCGTTTTTGCGCCAAGTCAGTGTCCATGCCTTCTTGCGGTTCGTCCATGATAATGATGGGGCGGGTTTGTCCCAGGGCTTCAAGGAAGCTAAAGCCGCCGATGCTGTCATCCCTGCCCGGCTGGTTGAGGATGCGGTCTTCTGCGGTGAAGGCTTGAACGGTGGTCAGCATGATTTGCGGCTGATCGTCGTTGATAAAGTGTTTGAGTTGATTCAGGCGCTTGCTGTCGTATTCGAACCAGTGGATGTTATGTTGATAATGGTCTTTAAGCTGTCCGGCAAAACTTTCTAGCGTGTTGATGATGCCCTCTTTTACCGCGATGGATGGCACGAGGATGATGAACTTGGTGTAGCCGTATTCTTTATAAAGTTCGTACAGGGTGCGGATATAAACCAGTGTCTTGCCGGTACCGGTTTCCATTTCGATGCAGATTTGCGGCTCTTCGCTTAAGGCGGCTTCGTTTTCTGCAAGGACGTTTTGTCGCAGGATGCTAATTTTATTTTTGTGCAGCTGCTCCTGGCTTAATAAGCACTGGTTTGGGGTAATGTCGATGGCATTGAATTGGGATAGCAGCGTACGCTCAGAGACATTTCTGCTTTGGCCTTTGAAAAGCTGGACTGCGCTTTGTATGGCTTTGTTTTGATAAAGCAGGTCTTCAAGCTGAAGTTGCATTGTGTTCCTTGTTTTGCGCTAAATGTTGAAAAGGCGAGCTTTACTGCCAATCTTTATGCGTAGTGATCTTCATGCCTGACTGCTGATATCGGCGATAGCGGTCTCTGCCCGCTGCCTTGGTCGTTTCGCTGTTATCCAGTATTTCAAGAATGCGCTCGGTTTGCGGCCCTACCTCAGGATAGCGTGAGGATAGATTGAACAGGATTTTTTGCCAGTGCTCAGGTGGATTCACTGAGCCGATCAAGATGACTTGCTCAATCGCCGCGCTCGCTTCCGGCGAGCTTGCGGCATACACACCATCCCTGGCGATTGCCGCGCCTGTTCCCGACAGGCCTGCGGCATACACACCATCCCTGGCGATATCCGGCGGCTCGCCGGTGTATATCTGGTGCGGAATAAAACTGCCTGCCCTGAAAGTCCAGAGCAGGTCGTCTATGATTCGGCTTTGTTCGGCAGAATCGGTGAGCACATAGCAAAAACTGCCGCTACGATAGGCTTTCTCAATCAGTTTGCAGGCGAACAGATGCCGATCTTCCAACGATTCTGTCGGCAGTATGTAAAAGCTGACTTCAGCCACTTATGTTCTGGGTATGCGCCCGGCTAATCAGGTATTGGATTAATAGTGATACAGGACGGCCGGTTGCGCCTTTGGTTGGGCCGGTGCGCCAAGCCGTTGCGGCTATGTCCAGGTGCGCCCAACGGAACTTCTCGGCAAATCGCGCCAGAAAGCAGGCGGCGGTAATCGTGCCGCCATCTTTGCCGCCGACGTTGGCCATGTCGGCGAAATTGGATTTGAGCTGCTCCTGGTACTCTTCCCAGAGCGGTAAACGCCAGACGTTGTCGTTGGCGATCTCGCCGGCTGTGGACAGCTCATTGCATAAGGCATCGTCGTTGCCGAGCAGGCCGCTGACTACGCGTCCCAAAGCGATCCCGCACGCGCCGGTCAGGGTGGCAAGATCTATCACTACCTCGGGGTTGTAGCGTTCCGCATAAGTTAAAGTGTCGCAAAGCAGCAGGCGGCCTTCGGCATCGGTATTCAGTATTTCGATGGTTTTGCCGGACATGCTGGTGACAATATCGCCCGGCTTGTTGGCGTCGCCATCGGGCAGGTTTTCCGATGAAGGGATCAGGCCGATAATATTCAGCGGCAGTTGCAGTTGCGCTACAGCGAGCAATGTACCCAGAACTGATGCGCCGCCGCACATGTCGTATTTCATTTCATCCATGCCAGGCGCCTGCTTTAATGAAATGCCGCCCGCGTCAAAGGTCAGGCCTTTGCCGATCAGCACGATAGGCTTGGCGTTTTTCTCGCCGCCTTGATATTCCAAAGCAATTAATTTTGCGGGTTGACGGCTGCCGCGCGAGACGGACAGAAGCGCACCCATGCCCAGTGCCGCCATTTCAGGTTCTTCTACCACTTTAATTGCCAGGCTGGGGTATTTTTGCCCCAGTTCAATCGCCTGTTCGGCAAGAAAGGCCGGGGTGCAGATGTTGCCCGGCAAATCGGCCAGATGTTTGGTCAGTTCCATGCCCTCGGCAACAGCCTTGCCTTGCAGCATGCCTGCGTGAGCCAATGCGCGATTGCTTTCCGTGGCGGAAACGGAGATTTTTTCAATCTTGCTTTCGGTTTCTTTATCCGATTTTGTGTGCGTAAACTGATACACGGCATCGCTGAACACTTCAATGACATGCCTGGATTTCCACTGCCAGTCGCGGCCTTCAACATCGCATTCCGCCAAACAGCAGACGACCGATTTTATTTGCGGTTTTTTCAGGCTGTTAACGGCGGCCAGCAAGGCTTTTTTGTAGTTCTTGCCGGATAAGGGCTTATTTTCACCCAGTCCGACCAGCAAAATGCGTTCAATCTTATTGCCGGGAATGGCGTTGATTAACACGGTCTCGCCGTTTTTTCCGCTCAGGTCGCCGCGGTTGACGATGCTATTAATAAGCCCTTGGGTGCTGTTGTCCAGAGATGCTGCTGAGGGACTGAGCTGTTTATCTTGATAAACGCCAACAATAATGCAATCACATTGCAGTTCTTCTAGTGGCGCGGTTTCTATTGAATAGTCCATAACTTAACTCCGTTATTTGTTAGGTAGAGCAATATCTTGAGCGGTCTGGGAAAAATAGGGTGCTACAAGATGGGTCGTTTAGCTGGGATTATACAACACAAATATAGGTTTTTGATTGGAGAGGTAGGGCTGATGGTAAATTGGATTTTATTGATCACCCGAAAACACGAAGTTCTTGCTCGGCCTCCCTGAGAGCATATTGATTTATTTAAAGGTGGCAACTAACTGTGACAGTGCCATCAAGCGGCAGAACGATAATATAGTTTGAAAAACAACCGATAAAACCATACCCTGTACGGTTTTTTGACCATCATAAACTTCACGGCAGCGAAGTTATTCAACCTCCCACCATTGCACTTACAGGGGCAGCAAGTTTTGAGTTTACACAGTTATCAATCGGTAGATCGCGAGCAATTAGCCAAAGACATCGGCGAAATTCACCAACAAGCTTTAGCCAATATCGGCATTGACGATTTTGAGCATTTAACAAGAATGGAGCGCTGGGGAAAAATGTGTTCCATCATCGGCTATGGCACGGCTTGGATTTTCCCCAATCCGATTTCCGCACTGTTAATCAGCCAAGGCAGTTTCACTCGCTGGACACAAGTAGGGCACCCGATTGTTCATAGAGCCTACGACAAACTTAAAGGTGTCGATAAAAATTACACCAGCAAAAAATTCGCACAAGGTTGGCGACGGTTTATGGATTGGCCGGACTGGTTTACTGTCGAGGGCTGGCATCACGAACATGACGTATTGCACCATTATAGTTTGGGTGAAAAAGCCGATCCCAATAATGCGCAGCACAACATGGAATGGCTAAGGCAATCAAACCTACCGATGTGGCAACGCTATGTCATCGTGGCACTTTTTTCCGGGATTTGGAAAATTAGTTATTACACGCCCAGAACCCATAAGGAATTACGCTTAAATTCCGCCAGACAGCAAAGAGAGCTTGAACCTGTGATGACCCGCCTCGGGGCATGGAGTTTATTTACCAAGCAGGGTCGAGGCTTATGGTTGCATAGCATTTTGCCTTACATCGCCTATCGCTTTGTGTTGCTGCCTTTGCTGTTTTCCCCATTAGGCAGTTTTGCCGTTATCAGTGTATTGATTAATTCAATTCTGGCGGAAATTTTTACCAATATGCACAGTTTTCTGGTGATGATCCCAAATCATGCCGGAGATGATGTGATGATGTTTGACGAAAAAGCCAAAGGCAAAGGCGAATTTTACCTGCGGCAGATTTTAGGATCAGTCAATTATCCGACGGGCTCTAATCTGAATGACTTTTTTTACGGCTGGTTGAATTATCAAATCGAGCATCATTTGTGGCCGGATATGCCGTTAAGTCAATATCAAAAAGTTCAACCGCAAGTCATGGCATTGTGCAAAAAACATAATATTCCTTATCTACAACAGTCGGTTTTTAAAAGGTTGTTGAAAGCGGTGGATGTTATGGTGGGGAAAACTTCGATGTTGAAGCTAGTGGTTGCGTAAAAGTGTAGAGCGAGGTGGCGTTGCCTACATGGACAGATATTTGCTCCTGCAATATCTGCATTCACCACATCCCTGTGGATTATGTAGGTAAGGAGCGTGAGCACGACGGCAAGGACAGGAAATGATCCAGTCATTTCTCTGCATTCCCCACATCCTTGTGGGTTATGCAGGAGGTAGAGCACCGAAAGTAGGCGCTTTAGGCGACACAGGAGCAGTTGCCGAGGAGCGGAAGCTTTTCCGGCAAGAATCATCCAAATTCGCCGGAAACGCCTATTTTCGCTGCCGCTCAAACAGGCTTATTCCGGCCTTGTATATTAAATACATCTCTAAAACACAGGATTATGTGACACAAAAAAGTTTATAGTGATAAGTGATTTTCTGGGGAAGCCGATCCGGCCTTAAGCTATGAGCTTGCTTGTAGATAGGCTCCCCACCCTCGTCATCCATGCCGTGGAGTATCTGAGACCTGTAAGCATAAGCTTCTGAGTCTGCATTCACAAGGACGGTAGGTGAAGTGCCAGGGTTGGGAAACCAGTCATCATCATAACAAAATAACACTAAAGAGATGAAACGATGAATTATGCAGGCATTGATGTTAGCCATAAAGAACTTGTTATCGTGGTCAGTGTACAAGGTAAAACTCATAAAGCTAAAACCTTTGAAAATACCGCATCCGGGCATAAAGCGA
>Ga0208117_100505_pt1 | contig 11842 bp, 10 predicted proteins | sample LakWasMet26_LOW6_2_FD_183870 | JGI IMG/M metagenome (GOLD analysis project Ga0208117, IMG submission 183870) | Freshwater sediment methanotrophic microbial communities from Lake Washington under simulated oxygen tension - Sediment Metagenome... | ecosystem: Environmental > Aquatic > Freshwater >...
TAAGAAGAAAAATCGGGAAAACCGGTTAACAATGCTATTTATTGGGTGTTGCCAAGTGGCTATTTTTCAAAAAAATCAGCTTGTCTGGCAATTGTGGCTGGAATACGATTTGTTCAGCGCTTCCCTAGGAGCCCTAAATCCAAAAAAAGCTAACTACCCAAGCAACATTATTAATGATTAATGTTACATACAGCAGTTCTGCTTTTCTTTTTCTCACCAAACAAAATAGAAAGCTGAGGTAATTTATATGAAAATTCAACAAATATTATTAGCGGGCGCAACGACGATTATGTTACTAACAACGGGTCCTGTTTGGGCTGAACGTGGAGGAGAAAACAGGCCACATGTAGAGGCGCATGAACATGGGCATGGAGATAGGCACGGACATGGACATGGACATGGACATGGACATTGGCATGGGCATGTAAAGGCCCCTGAAATTGATGCTGCATCCGGAACCAGTGCGATCGCCCTGTTGGCGGGCGCTTTATTGCTAGCGGGTGAAAGGTCTCGGTCTCGACGCTCTTAACATTACTTGATGTTGAGTATCAAAACCGGACCAGAACATTGAAAGAATACAAAAATGCAGCATTAGCAGAACACCGCGTAGCTGCATGGAGTATTTTGACGAAGTTGGAACGCTAGTGAAAGTGCAGTCAAAATACAAGGCCGTCCGACACGGAGTCAAGACATTGCATTCACCTTGTCGTGTGCAAACGAAACAAAGTATGCGACAGGGTGGACGCGAGCCGCCGAAGGACGATAACCGCTAGGTCATTTTTCTCTGCTAAAATCGAATAGTTACCTTTATTAGTAAAAAAACGTCTAGCTTCTGAAAAATCGACAAACCCTTATTATTCAAAAAATTAACTAGGTTGAACGCATCCTGATTTGAACGTTTTTTGCGCAAGATGAGAATAGTGAATGATTTCTGAATATGTGATGCCAGTAAACATGCCCGTAACCTCGAAACGATTGGCTATTCGCTGGATGGCGCTTCTAGCGATCATGGCATTCGAACTGATAGTGATAACCGCTCGATATGAAGTGCCCCTCCTACCGGTCAATAATGCCGATTGGTCAGCGTGGCTGTTCCATTTTTCGAAAGAGATATGGTCGTTAAGTCTCTGGATTTTTTGCGCTTGCTTCCTTATCGTCAGTCCACGACTTAAGGTCATTCTCGGCAATTTACAGGCGCAGTCGAGCGATTATCGCTGGTTGGTTTGGCTGGCATTCCATATCCTCGCTTTCATTGCGTTCGCGATTATCACCGCACTTATATTTGAGACACCCACCAATCCCGCTCGTCTGTCGGCCCCCTGGTTTACAGGTTGGTTTGCGTTGGCAAGCGCAACACTGCTGCTATGGCTGCTCGCCTTGGCTCCAGGCCATTTTTGGTTGCGGCTGATTCGCCAAGAGCAGATGTCATTGCTCTTTGGATGCCTGCTGGGACTCTGCGCCTGGATGCTCATAGGAATGCTCGTCCGGCAAGAAGCTCCCCTCGGTCAAAAAGAATTTTGGAACTCTCTGGCTGTACCTACCTTGCAACTCGTCCATTCACTGCTCGGCTGGGTTTATTCCGACCTCGTCTATCAGCCGGAGAGATTTTTATTAGGCACCGCCGATTTCCAGGTTGAAATCAGTTACGCCTGTTCGGGTATCGAAGGTATTTCCCTCATCACGGTATTTCTTGCAATCTATCTTTGGCTATTCCGCAAGGAACTGCGCTTTCCGCAAGCTTTCTGGCTTTTTCCGCTCGGGATAATCACTATCTGGTTAGCCAACGCCCTACGCATCGCCATACTGGTTGTGATCGGAGCATCTTTTTCCTCTGAAATAGCGGCATGGGGTTTTCATAGGCAAGCCGGCTGGATAGCGTTTACCCTAATTGCACTCGGTGCAATTGCTCTGTCGAACCGGTTACAGTTCTTTGCCGCTACCCAACCGGACGTTCCAGTTAGAACCGCTAAACCTCTTGCCGCCGCCCTGCTCGCTCCCTTTCTGGTTCTGATGGCGGTTTCAATGGTGTCATCGGCTTTCTCCAGCGGCTTTGACACGCTATATCCGCTACGCGTTGTAGCTATCGTCATAGCGCTTTACTATTTTCGTAAGGCCTATGCCGGCCTCGGTTGGCGATGGACTTGGCATGCACCGGCAATAGGGGCCGCGGTATTCATAATATGGATATTACTGGAACCGGATATTGACAGCAGCAAGACCGCGCTATCGCAAGGCTTGGCGGAGCTTACCAGCGGGTCGGCGGCAGTCTGGTTGGTGTTTCGTGTACTCGGCTCGGTAATCACCGTGCCTTTGGCCGAGGAACTCGCCTTCCGCGGTTACTTAATCCGTAAGCTGATTGCGAAAGACTTCGAAAATGTACCGCTCGTGCAGTTCTCATGGTTTTCGTTCATGCTTACGTCGGTACTTTTCGGATTACTGCATGAGCGCTGGATTGCGGGGACTCTAGCCGGAATGTGTTATGCCTTGGCCCTTTATCGCCGCGGACAGATTGGCGATGCCGTCATTGCCCACATGACGACTAACGCACTGATTGCCATTTTCGTCCTGACCCAGGCACGGTGGTCTTTATGGTCATGAAAGTCTGTCAGGAGAAAAAACGGAGGATAGATCACGCGCCATTCAATCGGCCGGCGGTTCGGTTTTTTCATAAAGGAACGGCTTCAGTCTATTGACTGTTTGCATCAGAATCCCTTGAAGGCCGCCAAGAATACATAGACACGCCATCTCCACAACTTTTGAGCATTACGCTATGGATACACGAAAATCTTTTCTCATTGTCGGCGGTGGTTTGGTCGGCTTGGCAACCGCTTATCGGCTACAGGAGCGATTCCCGCTAGCAAGCATCACCTTGCTTGAGAAAGAGGCCATCGTCGGCGCGCACCAGAGCACGCACAACAGCGGTGTATTACATGCCGGCCTCTATTATGCGCCCGGCTCGGCCAAAGCTAAATTAGCCGTAACCGGCATCCGGCAAATGACAAATTTTTGCCGTGAGGAAGGTATCGCGCATGAAATCTGCGGCAAACTCGTGGTGGCCGTGACTCCCGAAGAATTGCCGCGATTGGATGAATTACTCCGGCGCGGTATCGCCAACGGACTACAAGGATTACGGAAAATCGAAACCGCTGAAATGCGCAAAATAGAGCCGCATGTCAACGGTCTCGCCGCCGTGCATGTGCCGGAAGAAGGCATTGTCGATTACCGACAGGTCTGCGATCGACTGGCGTTGCGCATTCAAGAACGAGGAGGCCGTATTATCACAGGCGCCAAAGTAACACGCCTTGAGCGCAAAGCCGGCGCGTGGGTCGCCACCACGCAGACAGCGGAATTCGATGCCAACTTCCTGATCAACTGCGCCGGGTTGCACTGCGACCTCGTGGCTGAGCAGGCGGGCGAACAGCGAGATATACGAGTTATTCCATTTCGAGGCGAATACTATAATCTCAAGCCTGAAGCCCAACATCTGGTAAAAAATCTGGTTTACCCCGTACCCAATCCGCAATTCCCGTTTCTGGGTGTCCATTTCACACGGATGATTCAAGGCGGCATCGAGGCCGGTCCGAATGCGGTTCTCGCCTTTGCTCGCGAAGGCTATCAATTAACGAAATTTAACGGCAGTGACATGCTGGATATGCTGTTTTTCCCCGGCTTATGGCGTTTTCTCCGTAAATACCCTGCTATGGCATGCACAGAACTGATCCAATCATTCAGCAAAATACACTTTTGTCATGCGCTGCAACGGCTTGTGCCTGACATCCGCGCATCTGACCTTGTGCCCGGCGGCGCGGGCATCCGCGCGCAAGCCATGAAGCCTACAGGGGATTTCGTGGATGACTTCCATCTGCTAGTCCGTCAGGACGCCTTGCATGTTCTTAACGCGCCAAGTCCTGCCGCTACAGCTTCACTGGCAATTGGCGAGCACATCGTTAATCAATTACCGATTTGAGGCTGTTATGAAGAAGATTCGACTCGGAATCACTAATGGCAAAATTTTCGGTCCTGTCTCTACCGAAAACGAAAGAGTTGCGAGTGTATGGGGCGTCAAAACGGTACTGAGTGAAGCAGGCAGAAGCTACCATTCAGTAGGTTTGGGGAACGAAATAACTCTTCTACCTGCTTTCAAAAATGGTAGACTTATCGTTGAAAATTTTGATTCGTTCCTCGACGAACACTTGCGCTGCCTAGCGGCCCAAGCAAAGGCTATTACGATTGGATACACCTGCTGAAACATTGACATCCTGTCATGGCATGCTGAATTGGAACCTTTGGAATTCAGCTTATTGGTTAACAACTTAATGAATTAACGCAACGATTATGAATACATTCACCTTAAAGAGTTTGATACCTTCATATTATGGTCGCAGTCTCGGGGCGATTTTTTTCGGCTGCATACTTTTGCTGTCCAATCAGACTTCCGCTCTGGCAGGCAGTGTTTACCGCCTAAATCCTGGCGACAAGCTGGAAATCACCGTTTGGCAAGAGGAAAACCTGAAACAGGAGGTCGTAGTGCTGCCGGATGGCACGATCTCTTTTCCCTTGGTCGGGCACGTCCCCGCTGCCGGTAAAACGACTGAAGACCTGGTCAGGTTATTGCAGGAACGCCTTGATAAATTTATCCCTGACTCCGAAATAAACGTCAGGCTGCTTGCCGCAGAGGGCAACCTTGTTTATGTCACCGGCGAGGTCGCCCATCCGGGGCAATTCGTAATGAAAGGCCCCATGGATGTGATGCAAGCCTTGAGCATGGCTGGCGGCTTAACGGCATTTGCAAAAAAGAACAGCATTATAGTTTTGAGGCGTCAAGCGGACGGTCAAACCAGATCCTTTCCTTTCGAATACGGCGATGTGGAGGACGGCGAAAACATAGAATCGAATATTCTGTTACAAAGCGGCGATACTATTGTTGCGCCTTAAATTATTTCAGAAAAGCATGTACCGCAACCAAAGCATAGCCCTGCTTGTTCTAGCCTGTATTGTTCCCGGCAAAGACGTAGCTGCCGCCGAATGGGCTTTGAAAGGCTCCTTGGGACAACAGCTGCATTATGACGATAATATTTCCTTGAGCACTATTCGAAAAGAGTCTGTTGCCGGATACCTTTTGGCGCCAAGTTTACAAGCCTCCAGAAAGACGGGGGCGCTGGACATCGCCTTAGAAGGCCAAGGCGATATTCGTCGTTACGATGATTCACGCTGGGATTGTAATAGCTATAATCTAGGTTCGAACAATGATTATCGGGCAAAGCGTAGTGTTTTTAGTTTAAGCGGCGGGTACGCCGTTAGCTGTTCCTATTCTCAACAAATCACGGATACAGGATTGCTCGTGCCGGCCAGTCAGGCTGAAAACTATCGTTTGGCGCCCTCGTGGACTTGGCAGTGGACACCCCGGGATCAGATGACCCTGGGCACTTCGTACTCCAAGACAAGCTATAGCAACTCACTTAACGACAGCGCTTCAAATATTGGCACCGGTTTCAGTGGCAATGATACCTATACCGTTAACCTGGGCGGGAATCATGAATGGAACCGACGCCTTTCCCTAAATGAAAAACTTTTTTTTTCCAATGTCCAATACACTGAACCGAACGCATCGACTCAAAACCTGTTTGGCTTTCAACTGGGTGCGAATTACAAAATCAATCACGACTGGGCCATAAGCGCGGGTGGCGGGCCATTGTGGGTTGATACCCAGCTGAGTTCGGATAGCACATCCGGTCAGAGTTCTTCGTTATCCTTGGGCAGTGTCGCTAATATCAATTTAAGCTATAGTACTCAGCTAACCCAATTCTCTACCGGTTTTTCCAACGCAGTTAACCCGAGCGCCATCGGCCAAACGCTGGAAACCAGCTCCACTTTCGCTAATTATTCATACCATTTAACCAAGCATCTTTTGCTGGATCTCACAAGTAATTATTCACGCAGCAAATCGATCGGCGGACAATCATTCGATAACTCAACCAATCAATTTAATCGGAACTACTTCACTGTGGCTCCAGGCATTGCCTGGGAGCTCGCGAAAAACTGGAAACTCAAGGGCAGCTACGTTTACAGATGGCAGGATTACCAGCAAGACAAGAATTTGCAAAATTTCAATTTAAATGCGGGAACCAGTGATTCTAACGCCGTAATGTTTTCACTGGGCTATTCTTGGGATGGAATACGAGCTTCCCGTTAGCTCATTACACTGATCAGGCATATAGCGCGCCCGCCAAGTTAACTCTTCGTGCCTTAGCCTTCAGTGCCCTCTGGGGCAAATAATTGTTAGCCTGATTTGAACCTGGTTTGAGTAAGTGTCGCCGTCTTCAACATCCATCGGCAGCCTTGCGCATTAATTACGCGACTTTTTTCGATTGATTTCAGTCAATAACTCAAGCTGTATCTCTTGTATCTGCACTAAACGCTCCCATTGATGAGAAAGCAGATGGTCAATTTTTTCATGGAGATGGCGTATTTCCAGTTCCGCCTTCAGGTTAACCTGATAGTCATGTTGCGAACGAATCCGGTCTTTCGCTTCCTGGAGATTTTGACTCATCATAATAATCGGCGCTTGAATGGCAGCAATGCACGATAGCACCAGATTTAGCAGGATGAACGGATACGGATCAGCAAGGTTTAGCTAGAAACGCCAGCGTGTTCACTGCAATCCAAGCCGACAGAAACACAAAGAAAATAATTAAAAATTTCCAGCCCCCCGAAACTGGCAATCCGATCAGCCAAACGCTCACCGAACGTCCAAACCTGCTCAAATTCCATTTCTATATTTTTAGAAAGAAGTTCATGCTCACTCAAACTATCAAGCACCTCCTTCTCAAGCGATGTAAGCTCTCCGTTTTCTGTTTCGAGTAATGAATGAACATATTGACTCCGATACCGCCCTATATCCGATAAGCAAATAAAGCTATCGGAAGACCAATTCGGCACATCCATGCAGATTTGATTCGCAATCGATTCACGAACCACGTCTCCGGAAAGTAAATCTTTGCAGGGGAACGTTTTTTCACAGACTGCGCAACTGGCTTTTCGATGTTTTTGGTACTCCATCACAACCTCCAAATCACCTCAGTCCGTACAAAAATGTAATGCCACGCACTGCTTAGTTATGCGGCACACACTCTCATATTGTTACTGGTACCTGCTCAGCCGATGGGACCAAATATAATCCGCCGACTGGTAATAAGCCATGTTTTCCGTAACCAGCGAGGCGGCTGCATCCATATCCAGCTGTTTGTGCGCACCTAAAGGATCGTCAATCACATCGACCTTTTGTTGGGGCGACAAGTACACCAGTTTATTGTCTTTAAACAAGCCCAATTTCTGGTAATTACTAACCAATGCCCTGCCCTCGTCTTTGTGCATCTGCATAATATCGCGCCCATAAAACTGGCTTTCATAGTTGAGGTTTAAAAAACCAAGCACGGTTGGAGCGACATCAATCTGGCTGGACACGATGTCGTTTCTTGTTGCCGGTACATGTTTGGGCGCATAGATAAACAAAGGGATATGGTATTTATCCACGGGCAGCTCGGTTTTGCGCGCGCTACCGGCGCAATGGTCCGCCACCATCACGAATACGGTATTATCAAACCAGGGTTTGGTTTTGGCCTGCTCGATAAATTGATGTATTGCATAATCGGTATATTTAACCGCACCTTGTCGACCGCTGCCTGAGGGAAGATCAATTTTCCCTTCCGGATAGCTGTACGGACGATGATTGCTGGTGGTCATGATCTGAAAGAAGAACGGCTTGTTGTTTTTAAAATCCTGATCGGCTTCTTTGATAGTACGGTTAAAAATGATGTCATCGGAAACGCCCCAGGCGTTGGTAAAGGTTATTTCCTCCGGGGTGAAATCGGTTTGGTCAACGATTCGGTAACCGTTGCCGGAATAAAACGCGTTCATATTGTCAAAATAACCCCGCCCCCCGTATAAAAACGCGGTGTCATAGCCCTTTTGCTGTAAGACTCGGCCAAAGCTGAATAGCTTGCCGTTATCGGGTCGTTTGACAATAGCTTGACCGGGCGTGGGCGGAATGGACAAGGTTAAGGATTCAAGGCCTCTGATGGTGCGGGTGCCGGTCGCGTAGAAATTGGTAAACAATAAACCCTCTTTAAACCATTCATCCATGTACGGCGTGATATTCTCTTTATTGCCGAAGGTTGCCAAGAAATCGGCACTTAAGCTCTCGACGGTAATTAAAACGACATTCAGGCGTTTTTCTTCGCCTGCCGGTTTAATCATGCGTTTGATGTCATATAAATCTCCAGATGTATCCTCGGCACCCAGTTGTTTTTTGATCACGCTGGATAGCTGCCGGTCATCGCCCACCTTGTAAAAGTGCCGGTAATCCAATTCATTATTTCGAAACGCAGAAAAGAACTGATAAGGGCCGTTGGCGGCCAGTTCATTAAGGTAGGTATTGGTTGAAAACTGGTACCATGTCGAATCGACAGCGGCGTAACTTATAACCGGCAACAACAGCAAGACACCGGTAATTTTCAACCGGGACAAAAACGACTCCTCGGCATTAAACGTACGCGACAGGGTTTTTCTTACCAGCAAAAAACAAATCGCGGTAATGGCTAAAATACCTGAGAGCAACCATCCCAAAGGATAGGATTCAATGATATTGCTGACCACCTCATGAGTATAAATCAGGTAATCAACGGCAATAAAATTAAACCTGACCCCGAATTCATCCCAGAATGTCCATTCCGATAACTCGATAAAAAACAGGCTATATAAACAGACAATAAATACCGAAAAACTGATTATTTTATGGATTTTACTTTGGTAAATACGATTGGGCAGTACCAGCAAATACAGAACGAAAGGGATTAATAAGTAACTGAAAAAAGCCAGGTCATGAACCATCCCTATCAGGAAAGCCAGCGCTATCTGGTAAACCGGCGTGTCAATATCGACCAGTTGTTTGATCAGCAAGGCTACTCTTAGCAATGCAAAAGTACCTAAATTAATTAATAAAAACAGCAACACAATAGTGAACCGTGATTTTGAAAACAATGCGTTTACGCTCATTTGAGTCGTTTCCTGAAAAAATAAAAAATAAAGGGCGACCGAAGTCGCCCTTTAGTGCCACTCAATTTAATAAATTAAATAGTGTTCCGATTGCTTTACATTTTAACACCAACGCTACTTAATTGCTCAGGGCTAAAATCATCCACGCTAATGGCTGCAAACCGAGCCTTTTCAGCATCCACTATCAACTCGGCTTCTTTTTTGCTGATGATAGCCTTGCTTAGCGCCGCATCCAGCACATCCAGAATCGCGCCTTTCGGCAGCTGTTTTTGCTTTTGTGCGGTCTGGATCTTCGCTTCCACAGATGTCGCGGCAAGCACGGCCTGAAAGGCGACTTCAATTCTGCCGGTCGCATCATAGGGCTTATGGTTGATGTAAATACCGTGGGTCAGGCGGTTTCGAGCCGGGGAATTTTTCAGCAGCAAAGCCGCCGTCTGGTGAATCAAATGGTCGGCCGGCGGTGAGTAGGGTTTGCCGCCGGGGAAAAGCACTGCTCTTAACAGATAAGCCGGAAAGCGCATAGGCAAGGTGTGAAAAATAGCCAACAAGGATTGCTGGGCGCGGTGCAGCGTTTGTCGGCAAGCCCAATGCAGCAACGGCAGGTCGTCTTGCTGACGTCCCTGATCCTGATAATGTTTCAGCACACAGGAGCACAAATAAAGATTGCTCAAGACATCGGCAAAGCGCCCGGAGAGCCGTTCCTTGCGTTTAAGCGAGCCCCCCAGTGTCAGCAACGCAAAATCTGCGACCAGCGCAAAGCCGACGCTGAGTCTGGCAATCTGCCGGAAATAACCTTGGGTATCCTGATCGCCCGGCACATCGACAAAGCGGGCATTGCTGAGTCCCAACCAAAAACCTGCCGCCAGATTGTGCAGCACCGAACCGATATGCTCGAACAGGACCTGATCAAATTGCTGCAAAGCCAGTTCGGGATTTTCCTGGCCTAAAGCTTCCATTTCTCTTTGGATGTAGGGATGGCACCGCACCGCGCCCTGGCCGAAAATCATCATGGTGCGGGTCAGGATATTGGCGCCTTCGACGGTAATGCTGACCGGAATCACCTGATACATCCGGCCGAGATAGTTTTTAGGCCCCAGACAAATCCCGGAACCGCCTTGTATGTCCATTGCGTCGTTAATGACCCGGCGCATTCTTTCGGTGAGTTCGTATTTGATAATGGCGGAAATAACCGACGGCTTCTGCCCGTCGTCCAGTGCGGCGGCGGTCACTTTGCGCGCGGCATCGATAATATAGGTTTCACCGGCGATGCGCGACAGCGGCTCTTCAATGCCTTCAAACTCGCCGATCGACAGGTTGAATTGCTTGCGGATACGGGCATAAGCGCCGGTATTGCGGCTGGCCATTTTTGCCGCGCCGGTACTGAGCGCAGGCAACGACACTGCCCTGCCGGTAGCAAGGCATTGCATCAGCATCTTCCAGCCGTTGCCGACCTGATCGACGCCGCCGATAATCCAGTCCATCGGGATAAACACGTCTTTGCCCCAGTTCGGTCCGTTCTGGAATGCCGAATCCAGCGGAAAGTGGCGTCTGCCGATCGAAACACCGGCAGTATCGGTGGGAATCAGCGCGACGGTAATGCCGATGTTTTCCTTTTCGCCGATCAGGTGTTCCGGGTCATAAAGCTTGAATGCCAGACCCAGCACCGTGGCGACCGGGCCTAAAGTGATATAGCGTTTTTCCCAATTGAGACGTATGCCCAACACCTTGTCCTGGCCTTCGAATTTGCCGTAGCAAACCACGCCGGTATCGGGCATGGCTCCCGCATCACTGCCTGCATGGGGGCCGGTCAGCGCAAACGCTGGGATTTCCTCGCCTTTTGCCAGACGCGGCAGATAATGATTTTTCTGCTGCGCGGTGCCGTAAGCCAACAGTAACTTGGCGGGACCTAAGGAATTGGGCACCATGACCGTGACGGCCGCGGTGCTGCTGCGGCTGGAAATTTTCATCACAATTTCGGAATGCGCGTACTCGCCGAACTCCAGACCGCCGTAGCGTTTGGGAATAATCATGCCGCAGAATTTATGCACCTTGATATAGCCCCAAACTTCTTCCGGCAGGTCGCAGCGATTGTGGGTAATGTCCCAGTCATCGAGCATACTGCACAAGGTCTCTACAGGACCGTCGATGAAGGCCTGCTCTTCGGCGGTCAGTTTTGCGGCGGGCAAATCCAGCAAGACTTTCCAGTCGGGATTGCCGGAAAACAATTCGGCATCCCACCAAGTATTGCCCGCTTCCAGCGCTTCGCGTTCGGTTTGCGACATTTGCGGCAACATTTTTTTCATGACCTTGAAAATCACGCGGCTGAATAATCTTTTGCGGATAGCCGGAACATTGAGCGGGATAAAAACAGCATCGAAAACAACCCATAACAAAAGTACAAAGTTGCCGCCCCCTTTCGCCATCGAATAAAGCCCTAACCATCCGAACAAAACCAGCGTAGTCCAGCGTAGAGACGCCCGGCCATAAGCCAGAACACCGACGAGAATGAGTAATGCGATTAACCAGATCATGGGATATTCCTTAAGTTAATTACTGATGTCACACAAGCCACATAAAAACACCACGAAGGCAGAAATCGTAGGTCGGGTTAGCCTAGCGTAACCCGACACATCGAAGCGGCAAATGTCGGGTTACGCTATCGCTAACCCGACCTTGTATGATCAAAATTAATAAAATATTACCAAAGAGATCAAGTAAGCTTTAACCGTTTATTGGGAGGCCGTCCCGACCTGAGGACTGGTTTTTGTTAACCAGAGCCTGCTTCGTA
>Ga0208117_100531_pt1 | contig 11356 bp, 9 predicted proteins | sample LakWasMet26_LOW6_2_FD_183870 | JGI IMG/M metagenome (GOLD analysis project Ga0208117, IMG submission 183870) | Freshwater sediment methanotrophic microbial communities from Lake Washington under simulated oxygen tension - Sediment Metagenome... | ecosystem: Environmental > Aquatic > Freshwater >...
GTATTTGTGATGGAAACCTTGTCGGTAGCGGCGCAGGTGACTTACTTTAAATATACCAAATATAAAACCGGTACTGGTAAACGTATATTTTTGATGGCGCCGCTGCATCACCATTACGAACAAAAAGGCTGGAAAGAAACACAGGTAGTGGTGCGTTTTTGGATCATCAGCATGATGCTGGTATTAATTGGCTTGGCTAGTCTGAAAATTAGGTAATTAGTGAACTTAAACATGCAAATCGCGTTAAAAGACAAAAAAGTATTAGTGCTAGGCTTGGGTGACACCGGCTTATCAGCATTGCGCTGGCTACATAGCCAAGGCGCACGTTTGTCTGTGGCTGATACTCGCGACATGCCGCCGGGGCTGGATGCATTAAAAGCTGAACTACCTGACGCGGTGGTGTATACCGGTGCGTTGAAACCAACTGTCTTTGATGGTGTGGATTTAGCTGTGATTAGCCCAGGTGTGCCGTTGAGTGAACCTGAAATTCAAGCAGCAATACAACGCGGTGTGCCGGTAGTGGGGGATGTAGAGTTATTTGCACAATATCGTCCAGTTAGTGCCAAACTGATTGCGATTACCGGTGCCAACGGTAAAACCACAGTCACCACACTGGTGGGTGAGATGTGCAAAGCGGCGGGATTAAAAACTATCGTAGCTGGCAATATTGGCTTACCTGTACTAGATACCTTAAGTATGGAAACTCCGGATGTTTACGTGCTGGAGCTTTCTAGCTTTCAGTTAGAAACCACTCATAGTCTGTTAGCAGATGCAGCCACCATGTTGAATCTGTCAGAAGACCATATGGATAGATACGACAGCATGCAAAGCTATGCTGTGGCCAAAGCGCATATTTTTTACCATGCAAAATTGCAGGTGCTCAATCGTGACGATGCATGGAGCATGATGATGTCACGCGCTAAGTTGGCACAAGTGACATTTGGTCTGGACGACGCTGTTGCTGAGCAAGACTATGGTATTAAGCAAGTGGATGGCGATGCGTGGCTGAGCTGCGGTACGCATGACCTAATGAATATCCGCGATTTGAAAATTGCCGGTTTGCACAATGCCAGCAATGCATTGGCGGCTATTGCATTATGCCGCGGCATAGGTTTGGATTTTGCACCGATTATTCAGACTTTATACAACTTTAAAGGCTTGCCACACCGTGTGGAGTGGGTTGCCAATATTGATGACGTTGATTATTACGATGACTCAAAAGGCACTAACGTAGGCGCAACTTGTGCGGCATTATCTGGCTTATCACAAAAAGTAGTGCTGATTGCCGGTGGTGATGGCAAGGGGCAGGACTTCTCTCCGCTGAAAGAGGCTGTTAGTACCAACGCGCGCGCGGTGGTGCTGATTGGCCGTGATGCACAGTTGATTGAAGCAGAGCTTTTATCCACCGATGTGCCTATGTACCATGCCGCAGACTTACCAGAGGCTGTGACGATTGCAAGAAAGCTCGCGCAAGTGGGCGATGCCGTACTGCTATCTCCAGCCTGCGCCAGTTTTGACATGTTTAAAAACTATGTACACCGTGCCGAAGTGTTTGTAGCGGCGGTGAAACGTATGGAGCATGCCGCATGATAACTGCCATGTTGAATCGTGATCGCATCAACTCACCAAGCTACGATCAGAGCTTGCTGTGGGTGACCCTCATTTTGCTAGGGATTGGCTTGGTCATGGTGTATTCAGCATCAATTGCGATTGCCGAGTCAGATAAAGCGCTCGGTTATAACAGCAGCTATTACTTGGTGCGTCAGGCCATATTTTTAATCGTGAGCTTAACCGCCGGTTTCGTTGCTTTTAACGTGCCGATGGCTTGGTGGCAAAAAATGGCGCCTTACCTATTTTTATTGGGGTTGGCATTGTTAGTGCTGGTACTAATTCCTGGCATTGGTAAGGTGGTAGGGGGTAGCCGCCGCTGGTTGTCTTTGTTTGTGATTAACTTGCAGCCATCTGAGTTTATGAAGTTATTTGCTGCCATGTACGTGGCAGATTACACCGTGCGTAAAGCTGCGGTAATGGATAGTTTCACCAAAGGCTTTATGCCTATGTTGTTTGTGATGCTGCTGGTGGGTGGCTTGCTATTGAATGAGCCGGACTTTGGTGCGTTTGCTGTGATTGCGGCAATCTCAATTTCTATCCTGTGGCTGGGCGGAATCAATGCGCGAATATTTGGTGGTTTGATTGTGCTGCTGGTGGTTGGCTTTGTGTTCCTGATCTGGAGCTCGCCATATCGCTTAGAGCGCGTGATCGGATTTATGGATCCTTGGGCAGACCCGTATGGTAAAGGCTATCAGTTATCACATGCGTTGATTGCATTTGGCCGTGGAGAATGGTTTGGCGTGGGCTTGGGTGGCAGCGTAGAGAAGTTGCTGTATTTGCCAGAAGCACATACGGACTTTTTATTAGCGGTAGTGGCAGAGGAGCTTGGTTTTGTTGGCGTACTCACTGTGATTGGCCTATTTATGTGGATATTGATTCGCGCATTTGGGATAGCCAAAGAGGCAATAGAGAATGAGCGTTACTTCTCAGCGCTGTTAGCACAGGGCTTGGGTGTATGGATTGGTGTGCAAAGTATTATCAACATGGGTGTGAACATGGGCTTGCTGCCAACCAAAGGGTTGACGCTGCCTTTGATGTCATTTGGTGGTAGCGGCATTTTAGCTAACTGCATCGCACTTGCCATATTGCTGCGCATTGATTTTGAAAATCGTCGATTGCAAAAAGGGTTGCCAGCATGAATAAACCAGCGCGCAAAACTTTAATGGTGATGGCCGGGGGTACAGGCGGGCATGTTTACCCAGCCATGGCCGTGGCTGACGCTTTGCAAAATGCAGGTTGGCATATTGTCTGGTTGTGCACTGAAGGCGGCATGGAAAACAAGCTGATTGCGGGCAAAGCTTACGATAAAGCGATGATTACGATGCAAGGCGTTCGTGGTAAAGGTTTATTGGGTTGGTTGTTATTGCCTGTGAAGTTAATCACGGCGTTCACACAAAGTTTAAAAGCGCTCAATCAATTTAAGCCAGATGTAGTGTTAGGCATGGGTGGTTTTGCTGCATTCCCTGGTGGTTTGATGGCGCGCTTGCAAGGTCGGCCACTGGTGATTCATGAGCAAAACTCCGTTGCTGGTTTAACCAATAAGGTATTGGCAAAAGTGGCTACAAGGGTTTTAGCGGCATTTCCTGCGGCATTTGGCGCTAAGGCGGATTTATTGGGTAATCCGGTGCGTGCGGATATTTCAAATATTGCACAGCCAGAACAGCGCTTTGCAGATAGAAGCGGTGCACTGCGTTTATTGATTGTTGGCGGTAGCTTAGGCGCGCAAGCATTGAACGAAGTGATTCCGCAGGCCTTGGCCAAGTTGCCAGAGGCACAGCGTCCGCAGGTAGTGCATCAAGCGGGTGTGAAGCATATTGAAGATTTAAAACGTCATTATGCGCAAGCAGGAGTAGTGGCAGATGCGCGTGCTTATATTGAAAACATGGCAGAGATGTACGCATGGGCAGATTTTGTGATTTGCCGCTCAGGCGCACTCACTGTGGCGGAGATTTCTACTGCGGGCTTGGGCTCTATGATGGTGCCGTTCCCATTTGCGGTGGATGACCATCAGACTGGCAACGCTCAATATTTGGCAGATGCAGGCGCCACAATTTTGGTGCAACAAAAAGAATTGAGTGTAGATAAATTGGCAAAAATTTTAAATGAGTTAAGTCGTGAGCAGTGTCTGAGCATGGCAAAAAAAGCACGCGCATTAGGCAAGCCAGAGGCCACTGCTAATGTTGCAAAAGTTTGCTTACAAATGGCAGAGCAAGGAGTCGCGAAATGAAACATAAAGTAAAAAATGTACATTTTGTTGGCATAGGCGGCTCAGGTATGAGCGGCATTGCTGAAGTGCTGATTAACCTGGACTTTAACGTCAGTGGTTCAGACCTGGCTGTAAACGCAACCACCAAGCGTTTGGCCGCTTTTGGCGCCACCGTGTATCAAGGCCACGAAGCTGAAAACGTGAAAGATGCAGATGTGGTCGTGGTGTCTTCAGCAGTCAACGAGGCGAATCCTGAGGTTAAAGCCGCACGCGAGAAAAAGATACCAGTGGTGCCACGTGCTTTGATGCTGGCTGAACTAATGCGCTTTAAACAGGGGATTGCTGTCGCCGGCACGCACGGTAAAACTACGACAACGAGTTTAATCGCCAGCATTTTGGCTGAAGCAGGCATGGACCCAACGTTTGTAATTGGCGGTAAATTAGAGGCAGCCAATGCTAATGCTAAATTAGGTACGGGCGAGTATATCGTTGCCGAGGCTGATGAGTCAGATGCGTCATTTTTACACTTGACACCAGTGATGGCAGTGGTCACCAATATTGACCAAGACCACATGGACACCTATGAACACAGCTTTGAAAAACTCAAAAGTGCATTTGTAGAGTTCTTACAGCAATTGCCGTTTTGGGGTATGGCCGTGGTGTGTGTGGATGATGCCAATATTCGCGAAATATTGCCGCGCGTGACTAAACCGGTGATGACGTATGGTCTGAGTGAAGATGCACGTATCCGCGCTAAGAACGTGCGCGCCGATGATGGCAAGATGCATTTCACGGTACAGCGCATTAATGGTGTGACTACAGAGTTTGATGTGACCTTGAACTTGCCAGGTAATCACTACGTATTAAACGCGCTAGCCGCAATTGCAATTGCCAGTGAGTTGAACGTACCGGATGCAGCCATTATTAAGGCGCTTAAAGAGTTTAAAGGCGTAGGCAGACGCTTTGAGCGTTATGGTGAAGTACCAGCCATGCCACGCAACGAAACCAGCAACGGCACGTTTACGCTGATTGATGACTACGGACATCATCCGGTAGAGATGCAAGCTGTGATAGCAGCTGCGCGCGGTGCTTTCCCAAATCGACGTTTGGTGATGGCATTCCAGCCACATCGCTATACGCGTACTAGAGACTGCTTTGAAGACTTCGTGCGTGTGCTATCAAGTGCTGATGTGGTATTGCTGACGGAAGTTTACTCGGCAGGTGAAGCGCCGATTGTGGCAGCGGATACACGCTCGCTTATCCGTGCGATTCGCGTTGCAGGTAAGGTGGAGCCGTTATTTGTAGAAACAACAGATGAGTTGCCACAGGCAATTCTAGATATTGCACATGCGGATGACGTGGTGATTGTAATGGGCGCGGGTTCTATTGGCCAAGTGGCTTTAAAAACCAAAGAGTTGCCATTGATTAAAGCGCAATCACAAGGGGTTGCCGCAGCATGACCCAACTGAAAGGAAAATTGCTCTTAAACGAACCCATGGCGCGCTATACCAGCTGGCGTGTGGGTGGTCGTGCGGATCAATTTTACATTCCAGAAAGTTTGGAAGATCTAAGTATGTTTTTACAAGGCCTAGATGCCGCTGAGCCTACTTATTTTATCGGGCTTGGCTCAAACCTATTGGTACGTGATGGTGGCATACGCGGCACGGTGGTGTTGATGCATAACGTATTAACCGCGCTGCAAATGGATGGCGATGCCGTCTATGCCGAAGCCGGTGTGACTTGTGCCAAGTTGGCAAGGTTCTGCGCTAAAGAAGCTAAGCAGGGTGCCGAGTTTTTTGCGGGGATTCCTGGCACGTTGGGCGGTGCACTGGCGATGAACGCAGGATGCTATGGCAGTGAAACCTGGAATGTAGTGCAACGTGTGACCACGATTAATAAACGCGGAGAACTGAATACACGTGATGCTGCCGCATTTATCCCAAGTTATCGGCATATTGATATGCCTGTTGCCGATGAATGGTTTATAGCGGCATGGTTGAACTTGGCGCCAGGTGATGCGCAGGAGTCAGCGCAGAAAATTAAGACATTGCTGGCAAAACGTTTAGCCGCTCAGCCATTGAATCAACCGAGTGCTGGTTCTACTTTCAGAAATCCGCCGGGAGATTTTGCAGCCAGGCTGATAGAGGCGAGCGGCTTAAAAGGCTACATCATCGGCGGGGCGCAAGTGTCAGAAAAGCATGCCAATTTCATTGTGAATATTGGTGGTGCAAATGCGCTGGATATTGAACTGCTGATTCAGCATATGCGCGAAACAGTATTGGAAAAACAAGGCGTAGCACTGCAACAGGAAGTGAAAGTGCTGGGCGAATTAGAGGTAAGAGAATAATGCAGGACTTTGGAAAAGTAGCAGTGTTGTTAGGTGGTAAGTCTGGCGAACGTGAAGTTTCGCTGAAAAGCGGCACGGCTGTGCTTGCCGCATTGCAAAGACAAGGGGTTGATGCGCATGCGTTTGATCCAGCAACAAGACCATTACACGATTTAGAGTCATTTGATTTAGCCATGATTTCATTGCATGGGCGCTTTGGTGAAGATGGCGCAATGCAAGGGGCTTTAGAGTTGCTGGGTATTCCATATACCGGCAGTGGCGTGATGGCATCTGCGATTGGTATGGATAAATGGCGCACCAAAATGATGTGGTCAGCAGCCGGGGTGAGTACCCCAGCATTTGAAGTCGTGACTGCAGATTCAGATTTTGATGCGATTGAGAAAAAGCTGGGTTTACCTTTGTTTGTAAAACCAGCTAACGAAGGCTCCAGTATCGGTATCAGTAAGGTGAAGCAAGCTGGCGGGCTAAAAGCGGCTTATGAGCTAGCCGCAAAATCTGATCCACTGGTAATTGCAGAACAGTTTGTAGGCGGTGGCGAATATACCGTGGGTATTTTGGGTGACCAAGCGTTACCGATTGTACGCATCGTACCTAAGAATGAGTTTTATGACTTTGAAGCCAAGTATTTGCGTGATGACACCGAGTACAGATGTCCTTGCGGTTTAAACGCAGAAAAAGAAGCACAGATACAGCAAGAGGCTTTACTGGCATTTAATACCATTGGTTGCCAAGGCTGGGGGCGTGTCGATTTCTTAATGGATGAAGCAGGTAATCACTACTTTTTAGAAGTCAATACCAGCCCCGGCATGACAGGCCATAGTTTGGTACCGATGGCTGCAAAGGCAGCTGGTATCAGTTTTGATGACTTAGTAGTCAGAGTTTTGAGATTAGCGCATGTGGGATAAGCCTGCATTACTTAACTGGGTAGCAAATCTACTGTACGCGATCAGTATGGTAGTGATGTTATACGCGGTGGTATATGTAGTGGTGCATCTGCCGATTTTCCCATTGCGCGAAGTTAAGGTGGATGGCGAGTTGCACCATGTAAGCCGCGAGCAGGTAAAGCTGATTGTGGCTAAGCATTTGAAAGGTAACTTTTTCACGCTGGATTTAATTAATGCGCGTGATGCGTTTGAAAAGTTGCCTTGGGCACGCAACGTGAGTGTGCGCCGCCGCTGGCCAGATAGACTGGAAGTGGTGATTGAAGAGCATCAGGCGCTGGCGCGCTGGGGTAGTACTGCATTGGTGAATAAGCAGGGAGAGTTGTTTCATGCGGCTTCAGGTAGTGATTTACCTGTGTTTTACGGCCCAGATAATGGCGTGATTGAAGTGGCATCACAATATGACTCTTTAAACAAAGTGCTACGAAGCGCTCATTTAGAGGTGGCAACCTTGGCGTTAACCCCTAGGCGTGCCTGGCAGGTGACAACCACTAACGGCATCGTGCTGGAACTGGGTAGAGTGGAAATGCAAGCGAGGTTAGAAAAGTTTGCCAATATATATAGCAGTACTTTGGTTGGGCTGAATAAGAAAATTACTTATGTGGATTTACGCTACCCAAGTGGTTTTGCGGTGCGTAGACCGACAGCGGTGGTAAACCCAGAAAAAGAAAAAGTCGCTAGCGTAGATGGTGCTAAGGCTAAGCAAGGCGATACCAAGGCGATTAAAAGCGAAGCAGTGAAAAAACGTACGGGAACCGTGACCTAATTCACGGAAGGGATGAAGAATGAGCAGAATTAAAGAAGATAAGAATTTGATTGTAGGCTTGGATATCGGCACATCTAAAATTGTGGCGATTGTTGCCGAGTTGCAGCCAGAGGGCACGCTGAAAGTGATCGGTTTAGGTCAGCACGTGTCCCGTGGCCTGAAAAAAGGCGTGGTGGTAAATATTGAATCTACCATGCAATCAATTCAGCGCGCATTAGAAGAAGCCGAGCTGATGGCTGATTGCAAAATCAATAACGTCTATACCGGTATTGCTGGCAGCCATATCAAGAGCCTTAACTCACACGGCATGGTCAAAATTAAAGATGCGGAAGTCTCACAAATGGATGTGGACCGTGTGATTGAGACTGCCCGCGCTATTGCATTGCCGGCGGATCAACAGATTCTGCACATCCTTACTCAAGAGTTCATTATCGACGGCCAAGAGGACGTACGCGAGCCGCTGGGCATGAGCGGCATGAAGCTAGAAGTGAAAGTGCATATCGTGACTGGTGCAGTTGCTGCCGCGCAGAATATTGTGAAGTGCATTAAACGCTGCGGCATTGAAGTGAGTGATCTGATTTTGCAGCCTTTGGCTTCAAGCCTAGCTGTGCTGACCGAAGATGAAAAAGAATTAGGCGTGTGCTTGGTGGATATCGGCGGCGGTACTACAGATATCGCGGTATTCAAACAAGGTGCAATTCGTCATACCGCAGTGGTGCCTATCGCTGGCGACCAAATGACGAACGATGTAGCGGTTGCTTTCCGCACCCCTACGCAATCGGCAGAAGATATCAAGATTAAACACGGTTGTGCATTGCGTCAGCTAGCTGACCCGCGTGAAGTGGTGGAGGTGCCGGGTGTAGATGGCAGAGACCCACGTCAGTTATCGGTACAGACCCTAGCTGAGGTTTTAGAGCCTCGCGTAGTGGAACTGTATGAGTTGGTATTAAACGAATTACGTCGCAGCGGTATGGAAGACATGATTGCATCAGGCATCGTCATCACTGGTGGTTCAGCCATGATGCGCGGCATGGTGGAGTTGGGTGAGGAAATCTTCCATATGCCAGTGCGCTTAGGCATGCCGCGCTATGTTGGTGGTTTATCAGAAGTGGTAAGTAATCCACGTTATGCAACAGGTGTGGGGCTAGTGTTAATGGGTAAGCAGCAATTGGAGCGCCATTTAACCGGCCAGATGGAATCAAGCTCATTCGGACGCATTTTGGAAAGAATGAAAAGCTGGTTCCAAGGTAATTTTTAAAAGGTAAGTTGTAGTAAGTGTTTAGCAGTGAAAAGTAGTAAGGCAGAAGTAACAGTTAAAGTAAACGCTAAAAAGAGGAGGCAATAAAATGTTTGAGATTATGGAAAAAAATTCCCAAGAAGCCGTGATTAAGGTGATTGGTGTTGGTGGTTGCGGCGGCAACGCAGTTGCACACATGATTGAAAAAAATGTGGGCGGCGTTGAATTTATTTGCGCTAATACTGATATGCAAGCGTTGAAAAAGAGCCAAGCCAAAACAGTATTGCAAATTGGTGAGGCAATGACCCGCGGTTTGGGCGCAGGCGCCAAACCCGAAGTTGGCCGTGAAGCTGCGTTAGAAGACCGCGATGCAATCGCAGAGCTGATTGATGGCGCTGATATGTTGTTTATCACTGCCGGTATGGGTGGTGGCACTGGTACCGGTGCTGCACCGGTGATTGCACAAATCGCTAAAGAAATGGGCATCTTAACGGTAGCCGTCGTGACTAAGCCTTTTTCATTCGAAGGTAAGCGCACTAAAGTTGCATCTGATGGTCTAGATGAATTATCAAAGTATGTGGATTCACTCATTGTGATTCCTAATGAAAAATTGATGGAAGTATTGGGTGAAGATGTACCATTCCTAGAGGCTTTCAGAGCTGCTAACGATGTATTGCACAATGCAGTATCTGGCATTGCTGAAATCATCAATTGTGCAGGTATGGTAAACGTAGACTTTGCTGACGTACGCACCGTGATGTCTGAAATGGGTATGGCAATGATGGGTTCTGCACTAGCAACTGGCCCAGACCGTGCACGTATCGCAGCTGAACAAGCAGTAGCAAGCCCATTGCTTGAAGATGTCAACTTAGCGAATGCGCGTGGCGTTTTAGTGAATATTACAACATCAACTGCTTTCAAAATGAAAGAGTACTACGATGTGATGAACACGATTAAAGAGTTCACCGCTGAAGATGCAACAGTCATCGTTGGTAACGTGTTTGATGACAGCATGGGTGATGGTCTACGTGTAACGATGGTGGCAACTGGCTTGACTGGTGCACAACGCCGTCAACAAAAACCAGAGTTACGTGTAATGCCACAACAAGTGGTACGTGATGGTACGACTAACCAACCGATTTTTGTTGGTAATGCCAATATCGCCACCGATGATGAAGCACCGGCAGTATTTGGTTCAAACAGCCGCCGTGCGCAAGTGGAAGCGATGAAAATGTCAGGGGTTGAAGAATATGACATCCCAGCATTTTTACGTAAACAAGCTGACTAATTGACATTGCGCTAGGGGTCGGTGTAGATAAGGCAATGTAGCCAGCGAAAAGCTGTCGCCGTGAATTATGTTATTATTTAGTTGATTCATAAGGCAAATAGTTAAGTATTGATGGTGGCTAGTGCGCTGCACAGAAACTTAGAGAATGGAAATAGATTAGGCATGTTAAAGCAACGTACACTTAAAAAAGCGATAAGCGCCACAGGCGTTGGGTTGCACAATGGCGAAAAGGTTACTCTTACCCTCCGCCCAGCTGCACCTGATACTGGTATTGTTTTCAAACGGGTTGATCTGCCTCAGCCCAATGAAATCGTGGCTACTCCAGGCGTAGTACATGACACAAGAATGTGCTCTGCGCTGGAGGCTAATGGCGCGCGCGTTGCTACTGTTGAGCATGTGATGTCTGCACTTGCAGGTTTGGGTGTAGACAATGTGTATGTAGAGGTTGATGCTTCTGAAATTCCAATTATGGATGGAAGCTCAGGTCCTTTTGTATTTTTGTTGCAGGAAGCGGGTATTGTTGAGCAAGCTGCTGCCAAGAAATTCATACGGATTACAAAAACAGTCGAAGTAAAAGAGGGTGATAAGTGGGTGCGATTTGAGCCATACCATGGCTTCAAGATTGATTTCACTATTGATTTTAACCACCCGGTATTTGAACACTCAGGCAATAACGTCAAAATTGATTTCGCTGCAGATTCTTATATCAAAGAAATTAGTCGTGCGCGTACTTTTGGCTTTATGCATGAAGTTGAGTATTTGCGCTCCAATGGCTTGGCGCGTGGCGGTAGCTTGGATAATGCGATCGTGCTGGATGAGTATCGCGTCTTGAATGCGGATGGTCTGCGTTATGACGATGAGTTTGTTAAACATAAAGTGTTAGATGCAATTGGCGACTTGTATATGTTGGGTCATCCAATCTTGGGGGCCTTTTATGCTTACAAATCAGGACATTCATTG
>Ga0208117_100540_pt1 | contig 11177 bp, 9 predicted proteins | sample LakWasMet26_LOW6_2_FD_183870 | JGI IMG/M metagenome (GOLD analysis project Ga0208117, IMG submission 183870) | Freshwater sediment methanotrophic microbial communities from Lake Washington under simulated oxygen tension - Sediment Metagenome... | ecosystem: Environmental > Aquatic > Freshwater >...
CTATAACCCTTTTTCATCATCAGTAGATATTGTAGAGAATAGAAACGCCGATTTTTTTGAGCCAGCTCATGCGGCTTACTATAATGGGTCGGATAACCCTTTTCGTTTATTGTTGCAGGCGCGTAGGGATTTTCTTTCGATTTGGCCTAAGAGTTATTATCAAGAAAAGGTTTTTGTGTGGAAGGCGCTTGGGCGGCAAATCGTTGTAGTCAACTCTCCTAAAGCAATTGAATACGCTTTGGTGCGGCGTCATGATAATTTTGAGCGTAAAACACCACAAATGCGGCGTGCTCTAGAGTATTTATTAGGAGATGGTTTATTTATTTCTGATGGCGAAACATGGAGGCAGCGTCGACCACTGGTGGGAGATATTATTCATAAGCATCGCGTTCCCAGCTTCGGGCCGTTGATGGCAGATTCTGCATGTGATTTAGCTAGCCGCTGGAGCAAGTTGCCTCTAGGTGCTAGTGTTGATATTTTGCACGAAATGGCAGTGTTAACGGCAGAAATTATTGCTCGTAGTGTATTTGGAAGTCAACTTGGGCAGGAGACGTGTCGCGCAGTTACTGAGGCGTTTACTCACTATCAATCGCATATTGATCAGGTTAACCTAGGGTATTTTCTTGGCTTGAATGAGGGGCTGTCTATCATTCGCTGGCCTTGGCTGAAGCGCCCTGTGCAATCTATCCATCAGATTGTCGATCGTATTATTGAGTCACATATTGCTGGCAAGGGTGAACACAACTCGATGTTGGATCTCTTGCTTAAGCGTCAGCATAAAAATCCTGAGCTCAAGTTAGAACTGGAGGCTCTTCGTAATGAGGCTGCGACTATATTTATGGCCGGCCATGAAACTACTGCTGCAACATTAACATGGGTTTGGTATTTGCTGTCAAATTCGCCTCAGGTTGAGGAGAGGTTGCTAGACGAGATTAGGCAAGTGTGTGGTGAGCGTACACCTACTGTGGAGGATGTTCCGAAATTAGAGTGGGCAAAGGCGATTATTGAAGAGACGTTAAGGCTTTATCCTCCAGTTCCTATTTTGGGGCGCCAAAATAAGAGTGCTGACCGGATCGGAGATGTTGATATAAAACCAGCGTCACTGGTTTTGATTGTTCCGTGGCTATTGCATCGTACCGAAACGTTATTTCCTGATCCGCATCTATTCAAACCAGAAAGATTTTATAAGAGCCGTCCTATTTCCTATAGCTACATACCGTTTGCTATTGGCCCGCGTATTTGTCCAGGTCTTCAATTTGGCAAGGTTGAGGCTATTCTTTGTTTGGCGATTCTTGCACAGCGCTTTAAGGTACGTGTTTCCGAGACGCATCAGGTAAAGCCAATTTGCAGGCTTACTTTACGACCCAAAAGCGGGCTTCCGGTAACGATACATCCAAGATGAAAGATTCAAATCAAGCAGTAAGTATTAAACGTGGTGCCTGGAATTATCAAAAAAAACAGCGGCCGCCATTTTTAACATTGTTTAAATCATCCGTTCATTGTCAGCGCTTTATTCGCGCGTGGCTTACTGATCCGGTTAGTTATGCTTTAGACTTTTTTGCGCATTTCACATTAAAACTACTCCCAATCGATGTTTGTTCTAATTTTGGAGGATTTCTTGGGCGTGCTGTAATGAAATATAAGCACAAAGGGGCAGTACAGAATATTCGACGTAATCTTGAAATTTTATTGCCAGAGCTGTCACTCGAAGCTAGAGAAACGATTTTAACAAGCAACTGTGAGAGCTTGGGTCGATTAATGACAGAGTTTTCGGTATTGACCCGAATATGCAAAGATGTGGATAGAGTTAGGGTGCATGGCATACAAGATGTGATTGATGCAGCAAGGTGCGTGCCTATCATATTGGTTACGTTGCATCTCGGGAATTGGGAGGTTTTATCTTCAGTGAGTAGACGGGTTGGCGTGCCATTCCATACATTTTATTTGCCGTTAGATAACCCCGTTGAAAGGTGGGTAACGGCAAGAGTAAGAAAAAAACTAGGTGCTACCTTGTTGCCCGTGGGAATGACTGGCGTTGGACCTGCGTTAAAGGTACTCAAGCAGGGAGGGGTGGTCTCTTTATTCTGTGATGAAGGGTTCGCCGGAGAAATACGGGGACCATTTTTTGGTAATTCTGTGCATTTAAAGGGAAACCTAGCACTTGCAGTCAGGCTTGCGAGAAAAACTGGTGCAAAATTGTGTGTCGTGAATACGCTGCGAAGACATGAGGCAAATTTTGATTGTTACTTCAGTCCTGTGATTGAGTTGCCACTTCAACAGGGTAGTAATGATCGCGATACACTTGAAGATGTAAACTACTTAAATGGTTTTATAGAGCCAATTATCCTCGATAATTTAGATCAATGGTACTATCTACATAATCGTCTTTGATAGGTTTTGGGGGTACTGGTTGGATACGTTTGAGGTTTTAAAGAAAATAATCGCAGATAAGTTTGAAAAGCCTATCGATATCATTACATTAAATTCAACTCTTGAAACATTGGAAATTGATTCCTTGGATACGTTTGATATTATTTTTGAAGCAGAAGAGAAGTTTGGAATAAATGTTCCTAACGAGGAAGTTGCGATTACTACTGTTGGTGATGTTGTAGCTTTGATTGATCGTATACGAGCCAAAAATAAATAAGTCATGTCTAGTCGTCGTGTAGTTGTTACCGGTATAGGGCTGGTTAGTCCTTTAGGACATACTCCTGAAGATTTTTTCGCTAACTTAATGGCTGCGAAATCAGGTGTGCGGCATCTAGAGGCAGACTTTGTGAGTGAGCTAGGATGTAAAGTCGCGGCTTGGATTGATGACTTTGACCCTCTAAAGTATTTTTCAAAAAGTCAGGCAGCAACGATGGATCGAGCCACCCAGTTTGCTGTGGTGGCTAGTAGTCACGCAATTGAAAATGCCGGACTTGAGTTAAGTGTAGAAAGCGGTGAGCGTATAGGTGTTTATGTAGGCACTGGTATGGGAGGTGCTCAGTCCATTGAAGATTCATACGCGCGACTTTTTCGTGAGCAAGCCAATCGTTTGAAGCCTTATACAGTACTCATGGGAATGAATAATGCTGCTAGTGCGCAAGTAGCTTTGGACTTTGGTCTCATGGGGTCTAATATTACATTCTGTGCGGCTTGCGCATCTTCTGCAGTTTCAATTGGTGAAGCTGTTCGGCAAATTCGTCATGGATATGCAGATGTGATGCTTGCTGGTGGTACAGAATCACTTCTTACTTATGGGACAATTAAAGCTTGGGAGGCACTACGCACTCTGGCTAATGAGGATGTTGGCCTGGCTGGAGCTTCATGTAAGCCATTTTCTTTGAATCGTACAGGATTGGTGCTTGGAGAGGGAGCTGCGATGTTTGTACTAGAGGAAATGGATCGGGCTATTGCTAGGGGGGCCTATATCTACGGGGAAATAATTGGTTACGGAAGCAGTAACGATTCGTCGCATATTACGCAGCCCTCTATAGAGGGGCAGGCAAGAGCTATGCGTAAAGCATTGGAAGATGCAAAAGTTTCTCCTAACATGATCAGCTATATCAATGCTCATGGAACTGGAACCAAGCTAAATGATGCAGTGGAAACTGCAGCGATCAAACAGATATTCGGTATCGATACTCCTTCTGTGAGCTCGACCAAATCAATGCATGGCCATTTAATGGGAGCCGCAGCAGCTGTCGAATTTGCCGCCTGTTTGATGGCGATTAAAAAACAAGCGCTACCACCTACTGCACATCTTTTAGAGAGAGATCCGGAGCTGGATTTGGATTACATTCCCAATGCGGGTCGTGAGAATGTTGATGTTGATGTCGTGATGTCTAACTCTTTTGCATTTGGTGGAACAAGTGGTGTGCTGATCGTCCGTAAATTTAGTTACTAGCTTCTGAGTTTGTTTGGATTGCTTTGTATGTATGGGGTGTATTTAATTTTTAATTGAGTTGCATGCATTATAATCATGGCTTAATGTAGTTTATGAGTTTCAGTACAGACTTTAATTGGATATAGAAATTGATGAATCAACAAAAAAGTAAGACATACAGCATATTTGGAGATTTATCTGTAGGTGAGCAGCGCGCTTTGATTTTCGTTTATTTTGCATTGGCACTTGCTTGTCTATTTTCGATTGAATGGAGTCACTTTTCTTTTATTTCTTTTTTTATAGTTTTATTTTTAGGTGTATTTGCAGCAGATTTTTTTAGTGGGTTAGTACACCTTTATATAGATTATCGTCCGCTTAATTACGAAAAGAAATTCGATCTACTATATGATTATCAAGGTGATAGGGGTAGTAAAGAGTTTATTGAGATGAAGTCAGCGATAGTGAGTAAGGCTAACTGGTTTGATCATACAGTTTATAGCTTTAAGATTCACCATCGTAATGCAGTATCTAACTTAAATTTCCCCTACAGAGATTTTTTTATACAAGCGGCTCCTATTTGCGGAATACTTCTATTTGTTTCACTTTTTTTTTCATGGGTACCTCCAGTTCATCCGTGGTCTAGTTACCTCGCTTTGTTTTATGTGGTGCTTTCAGTAGCGGCAATACATTCCGATCATATTCACGTGTGTGCCCATGGTTCGACAGCTATGCCATTAGGTGCAAAGGTGGTGCGTTTTTTACAAAAGAACAAGTTAATCTACTCAAATAAAACGCATGGATTGCATCACAAAGATGGTTTAACTGGATTTTGTTTTGTCACAGGACATGCTAATTTTGCCGTTAATTGGATATGTAAAAAACTTCTTGAAAGAGGTGTAATTAATAGTGATGATTGGCATGGACTCCCAAGGTCTAATAATTCAGTGCCACAAGCGTAGGTGTTCAATTATAAAAATTCCCTAATCAGCCTTTCCTTACATCAAAAATTGATAATCTTTTGAGCTTTCTGATGCGTCGAAACTTTCTGTTTCTCCAAGGCTGCACCTGTCCTTTCTTCAATATATTAGCGGCCACACTGAGGGCACGTGGGCATTCCACAGGACGCATTAATTTTAATGTCGGTGATTTTATACTCTGGTACGGTGGGGTAGAGTGGAACTTTAGAGAGTCTGTAGAGAGTTTTTCAGGTTATCTAGAGGATATCATCAAACAAAACAACTTTACCGATGTAATCATGCTTGGTGACACGCGGCTAATGCACAAAACTGCATTGGAGGTTGCGAATCGATTGGGTTTATCCACTCATATTTGGGAAGAGGGGTACTTTCGCCCAGGCTGGTTAACACTGGAGCGCAAAGGAATTAACGGTAACTCACTTCTTCCTAGGGAACCGTCATGGTATCGCGATGTTGCACCTCGTATTCAATATGGCACCTTACACCAAGATGTGCGCACCACTACAAGTCAACTAGCATTTTGGGAGCTGCTTTATCATCTTCCAAATTTAATGAATCCATTATTGTATCCAGGTTATAAAACACATAGGCCAGTGATCTCTGGTATTGAGTTCTTCGGCTGGGCGCGGCGATTTAGTCAATTGCCATTTTATGCGCGGCGGGACGCGCATCGTATTGAGGAGGCAATTGCGAAATATCCTTTCTTTGTTTTTCCATTACAGTTGGATGGAGACAGCCAGATTCTCTACCACTCTTCATTTGAAAATATTTCTGAGGCGATTCGAACAGTGTTAGTCAGTTTTGCTGCATTTTCACCACCTAATACTCGTCTAATTATTAAGAATCATCCGCTCGATACTGGGTTAATTGACTATCGGCAGGTTATTTATTTACGTTCAAAAGAGCTTGATATTGAAGACCGTATTGTTTATCTTGAGACAGGTAATTTAAATGCTTTTCTAAAGCACTCTTTGGGGGTTGTCACTGTTAATAGCACTGTTGGCACGGCTGCTTTGGAATTAGGTTGCCCTGTGATTGCCTTAGGGAAAGCTATTTACGATATTACAGGGCTGACTTTTCAAGGCGAATTAGATGTTTTTTGGCGTGAGCCGCAACTACCAGACGCTGCGTTGTTTTATGATTTTCACAAGGTTGTGACTTACACAACCCAAGTGAATGGTGGTTTTTATAGTAAGAAGGGGTGTTTGCTTGCAGTGGAAAATTCATTGCGCTTTCTTGAGTCAGATTCATCTCCATTGGAGGAGTTTTTATCTTGAGTGAGTCTGTCGAATTGAAGAGTGTATTGATTACGGGCGCAACAGGCAGCATTGGTGGAGCACTAGCCTTGTCTTATGCTGCACCTGAGCGTACGTTGATTTTACAAGGCCGCAACCAAGAGCGACTGAATGCAGTTGCTAATATGTGTGAGTCACGCGGTGCGCGAGTCATTAGAGGTGTTATCGATTTGCGAGAACGTCAGGAGTTGGTGAGTTGGCTTAGTCAAATTCTTGAAAATGTCGAACTTGATTTACTGATAGTAAACGCTGGCGTTAATGCAAATATCGGCCCTGATGGTCAGGGGGAAAGTTGGCATGAAATAGAAACGATTGTTGATGTAAATATTCTTTCTGCGATGCTGATTATTGATACTGTATTACCTAGTATGCGCTTACGTAGATGTGGACAAATTGCGCTAGTAAGCTCTTTAGCCGCATACTTTGGGCTGCCTATCACTCCTACTTATTCCGCTAGTAAAGCAGCTGTAAAAGCATATGGTGAGGCCTTACGTGGTTGGCTTGGTTCAGAAGGTATACGTGTTAATGTCATTATGCCTGGGTACGTTGAGTCATCTATGAGTGATGCTATGCTAGGGCCTAAGCCATTTTTGTGGTCTCCCGAGAAAGCTGCATCTGTGATTCAGCGCGGGTTACAGAAAAACAAAGCACGCATCAGCTTCCCTTTCCCATTAAATTTAGGAACATGGTTTCTTGCTACACTCCCCGCGAGTTGTTCTATAGCAATTCTGCGATGGTTAAATTACGGTGTTAAGCGACGTGGATAAAAGTTTGCTCTCTCTTTTCGCTTCAGTATTTATAGGGATTAGCGTTTCTATTTGCATCGAGCGTTTTATGACACCAAGACCTTCGCTTTTTAGGTCATCATTTGCTTGGATGTTACATATTGGTTTATGGCTATTTGTCTATACATTATTAGTTTTATGTATTGGTCGACCTTGGTTTTCTGGGTTGGCAGTTAATGCTTTTTTCCTAGTTCTCGTACTTGTGAACAATGCAAAGGTTCATGCTTTGCAAGAGCCGTTTGTTTTCCAAGACTATGAGTATTTTACGGATGCTATTCGTCACCCTAGACTTTATATTCCTTTTTTAGGGTGGACTAAGTTTGTGTTAGCCATACTAGTTTCAGTTTTGAGTATTTTAGTATTGATATGGGGTGAGCCTGCACCAGATAGGCGTTTTGAGGTAGCTGGTCAGTTAGGCGGTGTACTGGTAATCGGCTGTGTCAGTTTGATATTGTTAGTGATAGGTAATCGTGCTTTTCTACCAGTTCATTTTCAGCCTAGGCGGGATATTTTAGTTATTGGATTTATCGCGAGTATGTGGCGATATGCACAAGAAGCAAATCAGATGCCAACGATAACCTCTCCCTATGATGTGTTGTTAAATGTCAAAAATAAGAGCGAAGTACGTCCTCATCTGGTTGCAGTACAGAGTGAGTCTTTCTTTGATCCGAGGTCGCTGTTCTCTGGAGTACGTGCAGATACACTTGACGAGTTTGATTTGCTAAAGCAGGAGGCATTAATGCATGGAAAAGTTGCCGTTCCTGCTTGGGGGGCAAATACTGTTCGAACGGAGTTCTCTTTTCTCTCGGCTATTGATGCGGATGAGTTAGGCGTGCATCAATTTAACCCTTACCGTGCGCTTACTGCTGGCTGGAGTGTTTCTTCTATTGCTAGTTATCTAAAAAAAATCGGATATCGCACTGTTTGCATTCATCCTTATCCAGCTACTTTTTATCAGCGCAATAGGGTATATCCAAATCTAGGTTTTGATGAGTTTGTAGATATAAGAGGCTTTTCAGAGTTGCAACGATTTGGGCCATATATCAGTGATGCTGCTGTCACGCAAAAAATTATCGAGGTATTAAAGCAAAGCGCAACTCCTATTTTTGTGTTTGCAATTACTATGGAAAATCATGGCCCTTTACATTTGGAGAAGGTTGAGGAGGATGACTTATTACTAGGGTATAAATCTCCACCGCCAGAGGATTTTGAGGATTTGACTATTTATCTGCGTCACTTGCGTAATGCTAATAAGATGGCTGGTAACTTGAGGCGAGAACTTAAATTATGTGATTCAACCGTTGGATTATGTTGGTATGGAGATCATGTGCCAATTATGCCAAGTGTCTATAAAGATTGTGGCACGCCAGAAGGTGATGTGGATTTTCTGTTTTGGCTTAATCGACCTGTCGAAAATCATATAAGACAAGATTTAGAATCGCATCAATTGTCGTTGACATGGTTGAAGCTTATGAAATTAATATAGCGTTTTGTAACGTAACATTAACTACAGTTTTAATCCTAATAGCGTTATTAGGATCGGTACATAAAAATGACAGCTTTTTGCTAGCATTATTTATAGGTGGAATCTGTAGAGAGGTGGTACGCGGGTTCGATTCCCGCCTGCCCAATTTAGTATCAAATAAAATTGTGTTTGGCTCTATACTAGGTTGTAACAGATTTATTTGACACTTTAGAAAGCCTGTTTAAACCCAGATTTTTGTAAAATTTTTACTTTAACTCAACAAAATTGTTAGTTATTCTTCAATTGAAACCGTCATTAATTGGCGGTAGAATCAAACAGGATTGCGTCGATACAACAATAAATGGTGTTAGCTCAAGATAGCGATGATGACGAGTCAAACTAGCGATACAAATCTAAATATTATTGAAAATATCATCTCTGCGTCTGAGAGCTCAGAGTTTTATTTGTCTGAAGATGTCTATGATCATGCTGGCAATAAACTTCTGGGTAAGGGGTATAAAGTTACTCCAAGCATCAAAGATAAATTGATTAATCGGGTGCTTAAAAAACCCTTAGAAACCTCTATTTCCTGTGACTCACTATTAACTGCTCAAGATATTTACTTGGAAGCCGAGCGGTTAATTAACAATAATACTTTTTTATTGAGCTTTAGCGCTGAATTAAAGTTGGATGTATCTGTCGTTAAGTTTTTAGAGTTGGCGCCATTAGCTTCACTATTACTCACTGTTCAGAGAAATAACAGTAAGGAAGCATTTGAGCACACTTTGCTGGTGATGCTAATTGCAAGACAGATTGCTAAAAGGCTACATTATGATGCTAACAAAACTCATGATTTAACGATTGCAAGCCTGCTTCATGATGTTGGTGAACTGTATTGTGTCATCCCCAATACCAAAAACCTGTCATTAGAGCATTGGCGCAGCATCATGACGCACCCCATCATTGGCAGTTCTGTGGTGAGGCAGCATATGGGCTATTCTGTCAGTGTTTATAAGGCAATATTAGAGCATCATGAAAGAAATGATGGTTCAGGGTATCCAAATCATTTGCCTGCAGCGCACTGTAGCGATATTGGTAAGGTGCTGATTGTTGCTGAAGCATTTTCAGGAATGGTCAGGCGACAATATGACTTAAGTAATTTAATTATTACATTGAAGCTGGTGAATCATGATTTTCCGTCACTGCAATTTAATGCCTTAATTGACTTGTTGTCTTCACTGCGAAAGCTTGAGAACGTAAAAGCCACTAACCCCATATTGGATCATCTTCTAACACAATTAAAAAACATTGAAGAAATGATTGAGCTGCTTAAGGCGCTTGAACGTTCGCATCCCAAGCTTAAAGAGCTTGCAACCTATTTGATCTTGAGGCTAAGCAGAATCTGCCAGACTATTTATGCTTCTGGCCTGACAGATTGTATTGAGCTGGGTATGTGGGAGCAAATAAAGCTTGATGAAGAAGTTAATCACGAGCTTTTCATCACCATTAATGAGGTGGAGTGGAAGTTGAAGGACGTATTTAGAGATGTCAGTTTAAGGGTGATGAAGGACGATGTTGAAAATAGTGAGGAGATTTTAAGAGTCATACAAAAAATCAAGGGCGGAGAGCAAGCTTTACCTCTCACGTAATAGTGCAGTCGCCTTGTAACATCGCTACATCTCCTTTTTTTCGTGCATCAACATAGTTGGTAATTAGGTGAACGAATGGTTTTAAATTTCAACTTTAATGAAAATATGTTTGATGATTAACCCACTATCAATACAAAAGAATGCCGTAGTTTATAGCCTGCTGCTAATACTTGCCTATGTGATTACTGGCAAGCTAGGGCTTATGTTGGCATTGCCTCCAGGTTATGCCTCAGCAATATTTCCGCCAGCAGGAATTGCAATCGCGGCAGTTTTTGTTGCAGGGCGCACAGTGCTGCCTGCTATATTTTTAGGGTCATTTCTACTTAATATTTTAGTGGGTTATAGCGCTGGCCATCAGGTCAAAATGACTGATGTGGAGGTGGCGCTGCTGATCGCGGTTGCTTCTGCCCTGCAAGCATATCTGGGTGGTTGGTGGTTAAAACATAAGATTCACTACCCAACTACTTTAGATAGTCCTGTCGATGTTGTGACGTTTTTCATTTCAGCACCAGTCATCTGTTTGATTAGTGCCACTATCTCTGTAACAGGTTTACTCTCATTAGGCTTGATTGAGAAGTCTCTGTTCTTTACAAGCTGGGCATCATGGTGGATAGGCGACACCCTGGGTTTAATTGTCATGTTACCGCTCACTTTGGTGGCAATAGGGAAGCCCAGAGCAATATGGAAAAAACGTGCCCTTACCATAGCGGTGCCCATGCTTATTACGTTTGCATTGCTGATTATCACGTTTGTGGTTGTTAGCAGATGGGAGCGTAAAGAGTCATTAGTCGAGTTTGATGCTTTATCCAACCAGATATCTGAACAACTGCGCGTTCGATTTGAGTCTCAAGAGGCCGTTATCGGGCAAACGAGCGCTTTGTTTAGCTATCGGGCCAGCGAAAAAGTAACGAGGCAAGATTTTTACCATTTTGTGAGTGCCATCAAGCGAGAGTCCCCAATGACCTTCGCGATAGAGTGGGCGCCCAAAGTAAGACATCGTGAGCGAGCGTCCTATGTCAAACAGCTCTCAAAAGAATTTCAAGATTTTGAAATTAAACAGTTGGATGCGCAAAGGAAGTTAGTTGTTTCAAGCGACAAAGATTTTTACTTTCCTATTACCTATATCGTGCCGCTTAAG
>Ga0208117_100542_pt1 | contig 11157 bp, 14 predicted proteins | sample LakWasMet26_LOW6_2_FD_183870 | JGI IMG/M metagenome (GOLD analysis project Ga0208117, IMG submission 183870) | Freshwater sediment methanotrophic microbial communities from Lake Washington under simulated oxygen tension - Sediment Metagenome... | ecosystem: Environmental > Aquatic > Freshwater >...
GCCTAATCATAAAATATTTGCAGATGAATGGTTAATAGACCGCAACGGTAAACGTGCGGCTATTGCTGCTGGATTCTCGCATAAGACTGCTGAACAACAAGCATCCAGGTTGTTAACAAGTGTTAAGGTGAAGTCTTATATTGATGAACGCTTAAAAGACGCTCAAAAGCGCAGAGAGGAAACGCTAGATGATATTCTTAATGAGCTTGATGAGAATAGAAAGGCTGCTTTATGCGCTGAAACCGTGCAAGCTGGTGCGGCTAATCAAGCAACAATGTCAAAGGCTAAGTTGCTTGGTTTTGTTACAGAGAAAGTTGAGATTACTGGCGAAATCAGTTTAGCTAACGAGATAGCGAAAGCGAGAGCGCGTGTTCAGTAAGGCCGATGTTGATTTAGCGCGTGAGATAGGCAAGTATTATGACGATGCATTAGGCTACGTTATCTTTGCATTTCCGTGGGATAGTAACCCTGCATTGCAATTGGTTGAGCTTGAAGAACCATACAAATCGAGATTCAAGTGTAAATATGGCCCTGACGTATGGGCATGTGAGTTTCTTGATAACATCAGCAAGCAAGTCAAAGCACATGGATTTGATGGTGTTAACGCCGTTGATGCGATTCGTGAGGCGGTAAGCTCAGGCCACGGTATTGGTAAATCGGCAATGACTGGCTGGTTAGTATCATGGATTATGTCAACCAGGCCTTATGCGCAAGGCACCGTGACTGCCAACACTGGCGCTCAGCTTGAAACTAAAACATGGGCGCAAATTCAGAAATGGGTAAAGCTATCCATCACCGCGCACTGGTTTGAAATTAACACCACTAAGCTATATCACAAAGAAGCGCCTGAATCATGGTTTTGCTCTGCGCAAACCTGCCGCGAAGAAAACTCAGAATCATTTGCTGGACAGCACGCGGCCAACTCTACCTCGTTTTATATCTTCGATGAAGCTTCTGCGGTGCCTGATGTGATTTGGGAAGTGGCAGAGGGTGGCTTAACCGATGGTGAACCCATGGTGTTTGCTTTCGGCAATCCAACACGTAATAGCGGAAAGTTTCATAGTTGCTTTAATGGACAGCGCACTCGATGGAATACGCGCCAAGTAGATTCACGCACAGTAAAGCTTACTAATAAGAAACTGATTGCTGAATGGGTGGAAGATTATGGCGAGAATAGTGACTTTGTAAAGGTGCGCGTGCGTGGCATGTTCCCTTCACTATCACTCAAGCAATTCATTTCAACTAATGATGTTGATAATGCTTTCAATAAGCACTTACGCAAAGACCAATACGATTTTGCACCTCGCATTATTACGTGTGATCCTGCTTGGGAAGGTGACGATGCGCTTGTTATATCAATGCGGCAAGGGTTGAAGTTTGAAATACTCAGGACTATGCCTAAGAACGATAATGATATTTATGTAGCTAACATCATAGCTCAGTTAGAAGACCAACATCAGGCTGATGCTGTGTTTGTGGATGGTGGCTATGGTACTGGCATTATCTCAGCAGGCAGAACGATGGGAAGATCATGGCAAATTGTTTGGTTTAGTGGTGAATCAGGCGATGCAGGATGCTTGAATAAGCGTGCTGAAATGTGGAAACTTGCACGTGATTGGCTTAAAGAAGGTGGCGCAATACCAAATGACCAAGAGCTTTACCGTGAATTGATCGGTCCTGAAACCGTGCCTAGATTAGACGGTAAAATTCAGATTGAATCTAAGAAAGATATGAAGAAGCGAGGACAGCCATCACCAAACAAGGCTGATTCGCTAGTATTAACCTTTGCCATGCCAGTAGTGAAGAAACCACGTAGCGCTATTGAGAAGTTCGCACATGGCGCAGTCAATAATAACAATCGAGAGTACGACCCACTAGCCAATTATTAGGGTGCGTTAGCATTTCCTAGTCAGCCATAAAATCCACACATAACGTCATAGGAGTTTTGCCATGTGTGGATTAGGAAGTACACCAAAAATACCAGCAGCACCGCCGCCAATTGTGCCACCTCAAGCAGAGAAAGCGCCGGAGCAGGAAACATTCAAACGTAAAAACATTGCTAGCTCTCGCGGAGCAACAAACTCAGGCACCATTTTAACTGGCTCAAGCGGTGATGCAGTGCCACAAGGTCAATTGGGCGCCAGCACCTTGCTAGGTGGTTAATCATGGCCTACAAATGGGATCAGAACGGATTGATTGCCGCTGATGGTTTACCAAATGGCGCGAAGGTTGACGTTAACCAGTATCAAGGTTTGATGCAGCAATTCTCGGCTAATCAGAAAGAACGAGCCAGCAATTACTTCACCAGCATGAATAACGATGTAAGGCTGTCTGATTCCATCAGTAAATTTGTCTATAAGAATGGCAAGGTTCAAGGCTTTATTCCAGAGATAGAGCGCAAGAAAGTTGGTTATTCCAACGATTACGAAGATGTGGTTGCTAGGGATGCCGGCGTAATGAATCAGCCAGGCGCAGAGCGTGGTTATTACATTGATGTAGGTGGCATTGTTTTTGATGGAGCCAGCAAATCAGGTGACATTCCTGATGGGTCTGAGGTTGTGTTCAGTACAAATCAAGGTGCGCCACTTGCTGAATTTAGAAATGGCACGCGCACAGAAGGTTATATGCGTCTAGCCACTCAGCAAGCCAAAGCCGCTGACAAGTTAAGGTTAGGCAATGAATCTGGCACTACAGCAGCAAGCATTCGCCAAAACGCTCAAAGAAGGACATTACTATAATGCAAGAGACACCACGCGAGCGATACCTGAAACGTAAGCAGTCGCTATGGAATGAGCGTAGCAGCTACCTATCGCATTGGCGCGAGATAAGCGACCACATCATGCCGCGCACCGGACGCTTCTTTGAAACTGATCGTAACAACGGCAAAAAGAAGCATAACAACATCATCAACTCAAAAGCAACGCGTGCATTAAATACGCTAGCTTCTGGCATGATGGCTGGCATGACTTCACCGGCTCGGCCATGGTTTAGATTGGCCACGCCTGATACTGATTTAATGGAATTTGAGCCGGTCCGCGCATGGCTTGATAAAACCTCACGCATTATGCGCGAGATATTTGCGCGTTCAAATACATACAACTCACTGCATCAGATGTATCTTGAGCTTGGTGCGTATGGCACAGCGTTTACCTTTGTCTCACCAAACTTTGATGATGTATTGCGTCATTTTCCTATGACGGTAGGCGAGTACGCATTAGCCATTGATTCTAATCAGCAGGTTAAAACCGTTAAATACCAATGACGGTAAGCCAAGTGGTTCAAGAGTTTGGGAAAGATAAAGTCAGCGCCAACGTCATCAACAAGTACGATTCAGGCAATCTTGATCAGTGGGTGACAGTAATTCACTGCGTAGAGCCACGTTATGACCGCGAGCATGGTAAGAAAGACGCGAAGAATAAAGCATTCAAGTCTATTTATTTTGAAGCTGCGGCTGATGGTAGCAAGTTATTACGTGAATCTGGCTTTGATGAGTTCCCCGGTCTAGCACCTCGCTGGATGGTATTGCAGGGTGATGTATATGGTAGCTCACCTGGTATGGAAGCATTGGGTGATGTGAAGTCATTGCAACATAAAGAGCTGCGTAATGCGCAGTGTATTGACTATCAGACTAAGCCGCCTATTCAAATACCAATAAACATGAAGGGGCAAGAAATTAACAGCTTGCCGGGTGGTGTGGCTTATTACGATAGTAGCTCACAGAATGGCGGCATTAAGACGCAGTTTGAAGTTAACTTAAACCAGCAATACTTGATGCAAGATATTGACCGTACAGAGCGCAGAATAGATCAAGCCTTCTATGCAGATCTATTTCTGATGCTAGCAAACGACAACCGTTCAGGCATTACCGCAACAGAAGTAGCTGAGCGCCACGAAGAGAAAATGCTGATGGTTGGCCCAGTGTTAGAGCGTTTGCATAACGAGATGCTTAATCCGTTAATTGACATTACATTTGCGCGAATGGTGCAGGCAGGAATCTTACCGCCGGCACCGCAAGAGTTATCAGGCCAGAACCTACAAGTAGATTTTGTATCAACATTGGCACAGGCGCAACAATTAGTAGGGTTAGGTTCGCTTGACCGCTACGCAATGACACTAGGTTCAATTGCACAATTGAAACCAGATGTTCTTGATAAGTTCGATGCCGACCAGTTTGCAGATGTGTATGCACAGCGTTTGGGTGTTGATCCAAGCGTTTTGGTTGCTGATGATAAAGTGGCAATCATTCGCAAAAGCAGACAAGAACAATTGGCGCAACAGCAACAAATGGCAATGATGCAACCGATGGCAGATGCTGCAGCTAAGATTGGAAGCATTGAAACAGATGCAGGTAACAGCAATGCTTTGGCAGATGTAATGCAAGGCCTTACTGGCTACACAACATAACGAGGAGTAATGAAATGTCTTTATCAAGCAACTTAACGGCGACAGGCGATATTTCCACTGTCCACTCTGAGCTAATTGGCTTCTATGTTAACAGCACAAGTTCTGGAACAATTGTGTTAAGAAGTGGCGGCTCTGGCGGTGATGTATTGAATGGCGTGATTACGCCGGCAGTAGGCTTTCATACATTCCCTGCCAATGGCGTAAACGGCTTACATGCCACCATAGGCGGCACATTAAACGTGACGTTCTTCTATCGAAAACTTGTTTAGTACAAGTTGGAATAAATCAAGCTCACTTCGGTGGGCTTTTTTTACGCTTATAGGGGTGCGTTTACCTTTTCGCATACGCATTATTCTTTGCCCATGAGTAAACAAGATTACGACCCATTAAGCGCTGATGCAGCCGATGACAACGATAAAGATCAGAAAAACAAGCGCCTAAAAGAGCTTGAGGATTTGAGATTTGTGTTGGGTGATAAGCGCGGACGCAGAGTAATCAACCGCTTACTGGCGAAAACTGGCGTGTACCGCAACCCATTTACCGGAAACAGTGAAACATATTTTCGTTGTGGCGAGATGAATGTTGGGCAGTACGTGATTGCAGAAGTGCAAGCAGTATCACCTGACAGCTACGCTAATTTACTAAAGGAGTTTAAACAAGATGGCAACTGAAGATACAGCAACAGTTCAGGGTGACACCAACGCTGATGCTAATGCAGAAGTTACAACCGTGCAGACCACAGAAGCACAAGCCGATACGTCTAATGCAACTACCGATACGCAGACAGATGATTCAAAGAGTGAAGATTCAACGGTTGAGACCCAGCCAGTAGATGTTGATTACGACTTCACTTTACCTGACGGCTTTACCGCGAATGAGGAACTCACTGGCGATTTAAAAGCACTTGCGAAAGAGAATGGTTTAAGCAAAGAGGCTGCGCAGAAATTCGCTGATTTGGGCGTAAAGATGCAACAGCAGCAAGCAGACCAATGGCAGGCGCAAGTAGATCAATGGGCAGAGGATGTGAAGGCAGATAAAGAGATTGGTGGTGAGAAGTTCGAGCAGAACCTTTCATTGGCTAAACAGGCGCTTGATAAGTTTGGCGGTCAAGATCTGAAAGATTTGCTGCAATCAACAGGCTTTGGAAACCACCCGGCGATCGTGAAGGCTTTTTACAACATTGGTAAGTCGGTAAGTAATGACGTGCTTGTGGTTAGCAACGGTTCATCTAAAGAAACAAAAGATGCCGCAAGCGTTATGTTCCCAAATATGAAATAAAGAGAGGTAATAATCATGGCTGCATTAAGCACAATTCACCCAACGCTTCTAGACTTTACAAAACGTTTAGACCCTGACGACAAAATTGCAACGATTGTCGAAATTCTTAACCAGCAAAACCCTGTCCTTGACGATATGGTATGGCAAGAAGGTAACTTACCTACAGGCCATCGCACAACTATTCGTACAGGCTTGCCGGCACCTACATGGCGTAAATTGTACGGCGGTGTGCAACCTACCAAATCAACAACCGTACAAGTAACGGATGCTTGCGGTATGTTGGAAGCTTACGCTGAGGTAGATAAAGCCTTGGCTGACCTAAACGGCAATACCGCATCATTCCGTATGTCGGAAGATTTGGCGCACATTGAAGGCATGAACCAAGAGTTTGCTTCTACGCTAATTTACGGTGACGCGAATGCGCCGGAAGAGTTCGTAGGTTTGGCTGCACGTTATAACAGCAAGTCAGCACAGAACGGCGAAAACATCTTAGGTGATGTAGCGGCACCAGACGGTACAGATAACTCATCTATCTGGCTGGTAGGTTGGGGCGTTAACACTGTTCACGGCATTTTCCCTAAAGGCTCAGTAGCTGGCTTGAAAATGCAAGACTTAGGCGAAGTCACTATCGAAAATGTGGACGGTAACGGCGGCCGTATGCAAGGCTACCGTTCTCACTACCGTTGGGATTGCGGCTTATCTGTACGTGACTGGCGCTACGTGGTTCGCATTAACTTCAATGCAGAAGATTTGACTAAGAATGCATCAGCAGGCCCAGACTTGATTGATCTTCTATCTCAATCCACTGAGTTGTTGCCATCATTGAACGGTTGCCGTCCAGTGTTTTATGGAAATCGCAACACAATGAGCTTCTTGAAGCGCCAAATTGCTAACAAGGTAGCAGCATCAACCTTAACGATGGAAACAGTAGGCGGCAAACACGTGACTATGTTTGAAGGCATCCCATTCCGCCGTTGCGATGCGATCACTAACACAGAAGCTGGCGTTTTGTAGCTAGCTAAATAGAGAGGATTTATCATGATTTTAGACCAAAGAACAGAGCTTGCTGATGCAGTCAGCCTTAACACTGGCGCAGCAGGTACTTACCTAGTTGGCAATCAGATTGATTTGTCTGTAGCGCGAGACATAGGTAACGGCCAGCAATTATATCTAGTGATTACAGTAGATACAGGCATTGAGGCTGGCTCTGCTGGTACGGTGCAGTTTGTAGTGGCTTCTGACGCGCAAGCGGCAATTGCTACTGACGGCTCAGCAACAGTGCATAACACTTCGCCTGCATTCCCTACCAGCTTAACCACAGACACCACAACATTGATTCCAGGTGTTGTTTTATTTGCAGTGCCATTAGCGCTAGAGGGTAATGCTTACGAGCGTTACTTAGGCATCTTGCAGGTAACAGGTACGGCAGCTATTACAGCCGGTAAGATTAATGCGTTCCTGACCACTGATGTTCAAAAGTGGAAGTCATACGCTAACGCTATTTAAGGGGTAGATGATGCCTAAAAAAGTAGAAGCATTAACGCAAGGGTTTTACGATGGCGTGCGCCGCCGTGCAGGTTCTGTTTTCGTTATCCCTGACAACATTAAAGTTGGTAAGTGGATGAAGGTGCTGAAAGATGTGCCGGCTAAAACTGATGCAACTGGTGGTGACGAATCAGAACTGAAGGATGCCTTAATCGCAGAAGCAAAAGAGCTTGGCATTGAAGGTGTGTCACGTAATTGGGGCATTCCAAAACTAGAAGGCGCTATTGCAGAAGCAAAAGCATCGAAAGATGCAACTGGTGGTGATGAATCAGCAGGTAGCTAAATAAAGAAGGGCTTTCATTAGCCCTTCTTGCAAGGGGATTTCATAGAGATTCTCTTGCAAGAATATCAACGAGAGGCATGCAATGAATATCAATTATATCAATGGCGTTGTAATCGGCTACTTTTTAGTTAATTGGGCCTTGTTATTAAATCTATTTTCAAGCAATAAGGTTGGTGTTGCGTTGGCGATTATCAGCATGGCTTCTGCTTACGTTCTTGAATCAATCCGATGTGGCACAGATGGCGAATTAGTCCTATTGGCAAATAAGATACTTGGCGCGGTCATGGTGATTAGCGTGTTTCTATCTTATTTTTCTTGGTTTTTTGTTTAAGGGTAGTCATGGCCTCAGTTGTTGACATTGTAAATCTCTCGCTAGGTAAGCTAGGCGATTCTGCTACTGTTACCAGCATAGACCCACCTGAGGGTTCTGCGCAGGCAGAGCAAGCTAAACGCTTTTATCCAATTGCACGCGATACACTGCTTGAATTGCACCCATGGAACTTCGCTACAAAACGTATTTCACTGGCAGAAACGTCTGATGTAGCGCCTGATGCGTGGCATTTTGCCTATGCAATGCCGTCTAATTACATCCGCGCCTTGTCTATCTATCCAGAGCAATCTACGAGCGAAGCAGATCAGCAACCATTCATTATTGAAACCAACGAGGCCGGGCAGTTAATCCTATTCACAAATATTGAAAACGCAACTCTGAAATACATTGCGCTGATAACCGACACCACCAAGTACACGCCACTATTTATCAATACGCTATCCTATCTGCTGGCTAGCTTCTTGGCTGGTCCATTAATTAAAGGTGACACTGGCTTAAAAATCGCTGATGCCATGTATAACAAAGCTATGCAGATGATGAACGTTGCGGCAGGTAAAGATGCGGCAGCGCGCAACTATGACGCACAGAAGTCACACGTACCATCTTGGGTGCAATCCTATGGCGTATCAGACCAGCGCAGTGTTTATGATGCGAATGGTCGCATTTTAAGAGACTAGCTATGGAATTAGAAAAATTCTACGAAAACACCAACTTCGGCAATAGGGTTGATGGCACAAAGAAGGGTAAAGGATTCCTTGGTGTGTTGAAGCGGCCTGATGGCAATATATCAACAGAAATATCAATAGGTGTTGATTTTGGTAAAGGTGAAACAGAAATACCTTTGCTAGTTCCAACATTATCAAAAAAGCAAATTGACGTTCTTTTGTCTTTACCAGATGGTGAAGCTCCACCTGATGACATAATTGACGTAGCAGTAAATCATGCAAAGAAGCGTCTTAAAGATGGTAAAAGCCCATTTGCAGATGAATCGGAATCGCCAAAATAATGCCATCAACCAAAACCATCCAGCGTAGCTTCGTAGGCGGTGAGATAGCGCCTGAATTATTTGGGCGCATCGACCTAGATAAATATCAGTCTGGATTAGCTGAGTGTTTAAACTTTGTTGTGCTACCACATGGCCCGGCACAGAATCGCTCAGGCTTTAGCTACATTCTGCAAACCAAGTACCAGGATAAGAAAGCCAACCTGATTGAGTTTGCATTCAGTACAGAGCAGACTTACATATTAGAGTTTGGCGATCAGTACATTCGCTTTCATACGAATGGCGGTACTCTACTTAAAACTGGTCAGAATATCAGTGCAATTACGCAAGCAACCGAAGGCGTATTGACCTACTCAGGCACCGACCCTGCAAATGGCGCATGGTTTTATTTGTCAGGTATTACAGGCATGGTGGAATTAAATGGTCGCTATGTCGTGGTTTCTGATGTAGATGCAGGCGCAAATACATTCAAGCTTAAAGACCTGCGTGGGAATTACATCAATACAACAGGCTTCACGCCTTATGTATCAGGCGGCACGATTGCTGAGGTGTATGAGATTGCCTCACCTTACCTTGAAGCCGATCTATTCAACATCCATTACGTGCAATCGGCGGATACTTTAACTTTAGTGCATCCAAGTTACCCACCTGCTGAGCTTGATAGAACCACATCAACCACGTTTACACTGGCTAATATTAGCTTTATTCCAAGCATTAGTGCGCCTACAGGTGTTGCGGCTACCGCTACTACTGGCACTGGAAGTGTTGTTTACAATTACGTGGTAACTGCAGTATCTGATGAGTCGCTTGAAGAATCAGTAGCATCAACCGCGCACTCTGCATCTAACAATCTTGCAACAGCTGGAAATAAAAACACAGTTTCATGGGTGGCTGTTACTGGCGCGATTAGATACAACGTTTACAAAGAGAAAAACGGACTATTTGGCTATATCGGGCAAGCATCTGGCACTAGCTTTGTTGATGACAACATCATTTCAGATGTGACACGCACGCCGCCAGAAGCAGAAAATCCGTTTAATGGCGCTAATAATTACCCAGGCGCAGTATCTTACTTTGAGCAGCGCAGATGTTTTGGCGGCACCAATAATAAACCACAGAACTTGTGGATGACTAGATCGGCTACAGAATCCAACCTAAACTATTCAATTCCAACCCAAGATGATGATGCTATCGCTTTGCGTATCGTATCGCGTGAAGTGCAACGTATTCGCAATATCGTGCCATTAACCGAGTTGTTGATACTAACCAGCGGTGGTGAGTGGAAAATCAGCACGCAGAATAGTGACGCATTAACGCCTTCATCGGTTACCGTGCGCCCTCAGTCTTACAATGGTTGTACTGATGTTCAGCCAGTGGTGGTGAATAATAGCGGCATTTATGTGCGTGCGCAGTCTGGTCGTTTGCATGATTTAGCCTATAACTTTGAAGCGAACGGCTTTAAATCTAACGACCTATCGTTGATCGCACCGCATTTATTCGATGGCTATAACATAGTGGATATGTGTTTAACCAGAACGCCAGTGCCTATTGTATGGGTGGTTCGTGATGATGGTAAATTGCTTGGCATTACTTACATGCCTGAGCAAAAGGTATTCGCATGGCATCAACATGAAACTGATGGGCTATTTGAATCTATTGCAGCAGTCAATGAAAATGGGCGTGACGTACTATACGTTACGGTTAAGCGCACTGTTGATAGTGAAGTGGTGCGTTATGTAGAGCGTTTGGCTGATCGCATTATAGACGCGCTAGAAGATAGCTTTATCGTTGATTCTGGCCTTACCTATAGCGGCACAGCAGCTACCGTGATTAAGGGTTTGCATCATCTTGAAGGTAAGGCCGTGGTGGCTTTATCAAATGGCGCAGTAGTCAAGGGTTTAACTGTTGCTAATGGGCAAATCACCTTGCCACAGTCCGCAACATTGGTGCATATAGGCTTAGCTATCACCTCTCGCATTAAGACCTTGCCAGTTAGCTTTGAAGGGCCTGCGCTTGGTCAGGGCATGATTAAGAATATCAACAGAGCGCTATTGCGGGTATATCGCACTAGCGGCCTAATGGTTGGTTACGATACCGACAATCTGGTTCAGTTAAAACAAAGAACAACTGAGCCATACGGATCACCACCGTCATGGGTAACTGATGAGCTTGATATAGCAGTTAAGCCAGATTGGAATAGTAGTGGGCAGGTCGTGATTCAACAAACTGACCCATTGCCTGTAACGGTATTAAGCATGGTGATGGAAGTGGCGTTAGGTGGCTAAGGGTAATGTCAATGTAGAGCTTAGAGTG
>Ga0208117_100550_pt1 | contig 11069 bp, 12 predicted proteins | sample LakWasMet26_LOW6_2_FD_183870 | JGI IMG/M metagenome (GOLD analysis project Ga0208117, IMG submission 183870) | Freshwater sediment methanotrophic microbial communities from Lake Washington under simulated oxygen tension - Sediment Metagenome... | ecosystem: Environmental > Aquatic > Freshwater >...
CACCTCGTGGAAGGAGCACGGGACCTGCTGAATGGTGGAGCTGGTCATCCCGGAGGATGCGCCCGACCACCGAGGGGGAGCTCGTGGCAGCCGCGTGACCCACCCTCAACGCGAACCGCGAAGTGTCGGCCAAGATGGGTCAGTTTAGGGTGGCCACGGACAGACGAGGGCCTGCCGCTAGCCCGCGAGCCCGATCCTCCCGCGTGGACGCGCGAGGATCGCGGTGCGCCGCGGGCGGCGGGGGACGCCGTGGCTGGGACCGACCACCTTGGGAAGACCTCCGCCCGTGCCTCTCGCACGAGGGCGATGGCCGCCGCCCGGGACAACTTCGGTGCCAGCCGCTCGGCGAGCGTGACGCCGCGGCTCAGGTAGTACTCCGTGACCATCTCGACCGTCCGAACCTTACCGGTCTCGGGGTCGTGGCTGCGGAAGTAGATCATGTCCGGCGGCAACGGCCGCTGCTTCCGCGGCGCGCGTCGCCGACCGGATGACACACCCTCCGCGTCGGGACTCCGCGGTCCGTAGGTGTGGCTGGATCGGGGCAGCGCCCGGCGCAGCATCTCTGCGAACGTCTCTCGGTCCCTGCTCAACTGCTTCGGGCTCTTCGGCAGTTTCGCGATCACGAGCAGGTAGAAGCGCTGCTCGTTGAGGATCCTCTGGGGGTTCACCTCTGCCAGCGATCGGATGACCTGCTGGGTGCGACCCCAGTCGCCCCACATGATCGCCTGCTCCATCGCCGCCTCAGCCTGAGCCCACTCGCTCGCGTCGGTGAGCGTCTCCGATGGCGTCGCCACGGGGGCCGGCGGCTCGACGACCTCTTCGGCCGTGCGCTTCCGCTTCCGCATGAGGCGCGCGGCTCGCTTCCAGAGGACGCCCTCTGCATAGGCCACGGGGTTCGCAGGTTCGGGGCGTGCTTCGGCCAGGGCAGCCAGCGCGTCCTGTACGGCATCCTCGGCGTCCTCCTTCTTCAGCCTGCGCCGGCGGGCCAGTGCCAACAACTGCGTTCGGATGTCCTTCAACTCCACGATGACAACCTCCAGAGCGCAGTCAGTCTGCATCTCACAGATGAAGTTCCAACCGAGGCACGCCCTGGACATCGAATCGACCAAGAGGCTGCGTATTGTCGCGAAAGCACTGTGCCGCCGCTGATTCTGAGCGCATGCGAGAAGCGACGATGGCGTCGGTGAGGCGTCGGGATGCGCGCCTTCTACCTCGCGCAGCCCGCGAAGCTGGCGTTGGACCCTGCGTCGAAGGGGCCGCCCGAACTTGTCGCACAGCTTGTGCGACGGCTGTCGGAGGCCCTCTCCGCCGGGTGGGAGAGACCGTGGGCAGCCCCGTGACGGCGGCCGTGGTCGTGCGTCGTCACCAGTCCGACAACACCGGCCGCGGCGATTGACCCGAGACGCCGTACAGGTCGCCCCAACACCACACGGTCCGATCGCTGCGAATCGCGCAGGAGCGTGAGTAGCCCAGGAACACGGCCTCGACGTGGTCGATGCCTTCGACCCGCCGAGGGCGGAGAACGCACCGCGTCGTACCGAGCACTCCGGGGCAGTCGTCGCTCTCCCCGAGGGGAACGCCGGCCTGTTCATACATGTTGCGACCCCAGCACCAGACGGAGCGGTCCGTCCGGATGGCGCACGTGTGGTTGGTCCCGCGCGTCATCGCGAAGACGCAGTCGAGCCCTGGGTCTCTCGGCACCGGGCTCGTCTCAGGATATTGCGCCGTCCCGTCGCCGACCTTGCCGTCCGCGTTGAGCCCCCAACAGCGGACCGTCCCGTCGGGCACCCGCGCGCAGAGATGCCGCGCGGTGCCGGGGGCGAGCGTCCAACCACTGGGTATCGTGGACCCGAACTGCTCCCACTCGTATTGGGGAAAGACGGATCCGTCGCGGAGACGCAGCGCGGGCAACACCAGGTCGATCAGTTCATCGACCTCCGCGGGCGCGCCGACGCGCGTCGGTACGCTCAGCCGGCTTCGCGGCGTTCCGTCCAGTGAGAGCCCCCAGCACCACGCCGAGCGGTCTCGCCGGAGGGCGCACATGATCGGCGAGCCGTTCACGATTGCTTCGACTTCGTCGAGACCCGGCAGCCTGACCGGAGTGTGCGCGCACGCGCCGAACCGGCACGACGCCAGGGCCTCGGTCGTCCCCAGGTCGCCGCGCTGATTGTCCCCCCAGACGCGGACGGTGCCGTCGTCGAGGAGGGCCATGGTCGTTCCGATGAAGCTCGCGGCGATCTGCCGGACCGAGTGCAGGCCGACGACCTCGGCCGGCTGCGCGAAGTAGTCGTCGAGCGTCCCGGCCCCGATCTGCCCATAGGTGTTCAGACCCCGGCAGCGCGCCGTGCCATCGCGATAGACCGCGCACTCGTGCGACGACGTGAGCGACATCGAGACCACCGACGGCTCCCGGGCCACCGGCGCGAGGGGTGCGGGCGGTAGCGGGCAGCGTTCGATCGGCGTCGGGTAGAGGCGCGCGTCGGGCACGGCGTCGACCGGGACGTCGACGAGTGCCAGTACGTCGGCACCAACGTCGTGCGGATCGGACGGAACATCCGTCGCGCCAGCTTCGGGCGCGGCCCCATCCGTCGCCGTCGTGGCGACGATGCCGCCGCAGGCCGCCACGGTCGCGCCGAGGAGGATCGAGCAGAACAACTGTCGCATGGTCGCGATGGTACCAGCATCACGAAGCACGGCGTCCGGCAGGCGCAGCCCGCCCTGCGCGCCAAGTGCAGGGCGGAGCGACGGCGACGGAGAGACCGTCCTGCGTCGGCGACGTAACTAGCGCAACATCACCGCGAGGCGGTCGTCAGCACGTCGCAGTTCGCGAACTCGTCCGGCACCTCAGCGATCCAATGCAACGGATCACCAGGCCCGTAGGGGCCGAACAACCAGCACCGGCCCTCGGGGTCCCGCATCACGAAGTAGTGGTCCTTGTTGACCGGGGTCGGCGCATCTTTGGGATCCTCGCGGAAGATGTCGAACCCGGCGATGATCTCCCCGGTGACGCCTCCCTTGGTTTCGATCCGCGGGCTCTCGATGCTTCCCGAGACCGTCGCGTGGAAGAAGCCCTTGGGCGGAGTGACCCGGCACGGCAGCGCGTTCTCCAGGCCTTGCAGTCGTGTCCAGGGCCCCTTCGCGTCGAGGTACATCAGCGAGGCGCAATCGATCGGCTTCGGTCGGCTAGGTGCCACGGAGGTTCTGCATCCGGTGCTCGGCGGCGGGTTCCGTCACGGGGGTTTCGTCACGGGTTTCGTCACGGCCCAATAGAAAACGGCTGGAACCACTAGGATTCCAGCCGTTTTGTTGTGCGAGGAGGGGGACTTGAACCTGTACCCGGCGCGGGTTTCTGCGGGATTCTGAGGGTTTGCGTTCCTGCATTCCGCGCGACTCTGCGGCATCGACCGGGGGTTTGGGTGAACTGTTCACCCAATCGGAAAGACCAGCTCTCTGGTTCCGCCTTCGCTCCTTTACAACCGGAACCGCGACCCCCCAGCCGGGCGCGATGAGCCCTTCGGCGATCACCCGTGCGGTCGAACAGGGGGTCCCACCGGGGCGACGAGCTCGCCGGGTTCGAGCCCCAGGGCCCGATGGCGGTGACCGACCGCACGGGGACCTCCTGTTCGACCGCGAGGGCCTCGTGGCGTGCCCGGCGGGCGGGTGGATGCGGTACATCGACATCATGAGCAACGACTCCCGCCCGACGCTCGCGGGGCACCTCGTGCCAGGGTCGGGACTGTTCTCCCGACCCTGGCACGAGGTGCTCGACGTGCTGGGCGATGTCGAACACGACCTGAAGAGCGACGTGGCCCAGCGTCGTGGCCTCTACGCCCGTTGTTGACGACGCGAACCTACCGTGAAAGCTTCTCACGCGCGGGAGAAACCATGAGGCTGCGGACGGACTCGACGGTGCGAACAATGCTCGTTGCGATAACGCTGCTGTTCGCGACGAGCAGCCTCGCTCAGACTCCGCCTTCGCGAGCATGGTGGGACGATGCACCCGGCCCGACAACGCCCAGGCGGGGAGGCTCCGCCACGTCGCCGGAGCAACGATTGAGCCCCGACGCCGCCAACAACCCCGCCACATCCGAACCGCCGTCGGTGGGCCCCCGGGAATCCGTCACGCCCCCCGATATGAATTCGGGCTCCAACCCGCGGCCCGATGCGACGCCCCCAAACCGTGAAGCGTTGCCGACCGCAATCGTCGGACGATTCGCTACGATACGTATCCGGGGTGGGCGCGGTCCTGACTGCGCACTTGAACAACGATCGTCAATCGTTCTCACGATCGGCACGGCGGGAGACGTCACGTGGATGGGGGACGTCCAGAGCGTTCTTGATTGCGGCAATGGAGCCATCCCGACAGGGTGCGGATACGGCGGCCACGGGACCGTCGTCCGCACCAACGGCGCATGGACACTGGACCTACAACGAGACCGCGTCACGGACCGACCGGCGTTCGTCGAGTCCCACCTTCGGCTGTGGCGTTGCGGGCGGCTCAACGTCGTGCTGCCCGACGACGTTGAGCCCGCGAGATCGTGCGTGCGGCTCGGGACGCCGGACACGCGCGATGATCGCGTCGCCGCCATCGCGTCGGCCTATGCGTGCGGCGCGGGACAGATGTTCGCGACCATGACAGAGATCGGAGTTCAAGCATCGGGTCCACGGTCGTTGCGCCTCTCGCCGCGCGGCGAGCAACCGTGGACGCTCAACCGTGTAGTCGGCCCTCAGCCGACGAGCGACGCTGACGGCGCACGGCCCCCAACGTGTTCGTTCACCAACACCCCCGGCAACTGGACGTGCGCTCTACCCGGTTTCTCGAACGTCGAACTCGTCGGACTTCAGCACGGCTACGATGACACCGATCCGTGCCAGTGGTTGCAGACGTTGAGCGAGGGACTCCGGGAGGTACGCGAGGACTGCGACGGGCCGCGGCCTCAGTGCCGGCGGCGCACGCAGGGCATCGACGCAATGGTGCATGCCGTAAACAGCGAGCACGAACGGTGTTCGACGGCGAACCCGGTGGGCGAACGTCGGACCCGAGCTTGTCCAACATTCGCCGCACCGTCAGTATGCGACACCTACGGCCGTGACTCCGATGAGTGCGCCACTTACTCGGTTCTGGCCGAACCACGTGTCACCTACTGCGTTCCACTAGTTCCGCCCCAACCCAGGCGCGGCACCGACGTGCGCCAGTAGTGGCGTCGTTGCGGCAACCGCTCGATCATCCTGCCTTTGCCCCGCCCTGTGTGTCCCCGGGGGAGGTGCTCCCGATCCTCCTCCAGCCCGCACGTCGCTCATCCCTTTGGGGGCGTACGGGGGGCATCCCGACGGTCACGAGCGCCGCGTCCACCATCCCCCAGTCGCGGTCCCGGATGCCCTGCGAGACGCTGCGTGCACCCCTCTCGTCGGATCTACGAGATCGCCTCAGTCCATCGAGAGTGACCGCACGTTCCCACGCCGCCCCGTGTGCGCCCTGTGATGCTCAAGGGCACCAGACGCACCAGCGGGGAGCACGGCGCACGATGGATGTCTTCGACCTTCACAAGCAGGTGATCGGCGAGTACGCCGACTCCCCGCGGGTGACTCACCCGGAGACACGAGCGACACGACAGTCGTTCGAGGACCGCATCACCACGAGATCGAGGAGCACGATGAAGTACCGGGGGACAGTTCCGATGTGGCCGCTGCTGATGACCGTGCCACTCGCCATCGTGGCGTGTGCGAAGGCATCGCCCGCTCCGTCAGTGAACTCTGGAAACACGGATGGGGCAGCAACGTCATCTGCGGCAGTTGATCGGAGCAGGGAACTCGCTCAAAGACAGGCCGAGCAGGCCCGCCTTGACTCGGTGGTAGCGGCCGCGCAGGCGAGAGTGCGCGATGCAATCGCAAGAGAGTCGGCGGCACGGGAAAACCTTACGTCTGAGGAGCCGACGTATGCCGTAGCAAGATACAACCTTGATGCGGCGCAGCAGCGTCGGCAGGCCGTTGAAGCAGAGGCCACGACCGCGGCCACGCAAGCCGAGAACTACAGAAGGTTTGGATCGATCACGGTTCCGTCGGCGGTCACGACGAACGCTGCGGGGAATGATGCATCTGCACCGCCGTCCACCCCTGCGCCCACGCCGTCCCCGGCAGTGCCGGGTCCACCGCAGGCGGCACGCTGCATCTACCCGAGTCACAGTGTCTTTCACCTCCGGGCGACTCCGGTGAACACGGCCGCTGGGGCGGAGCAGGTTACGACCCGTCCCCGAATGGAGGTGCTGCGCTCGACGACGATCCGGCGCGGTCGCGAGGCGATGTACTACGTCCACTTCCTTGATGACACTGATCGCCGAGGCTGGATGTTCATCCCCGTGTTCGAGCTCGCGCATTGCACGCCGGGATCGATGCCACTGATCGCTACCGACGGATTGGAAACGCTGCCAGACTCGACGGTGTCGCGTCCCGCTTTGGACGCACCCGGGGAGGGAGATGAGCAGACAGACGACAACTCGCCGAGCGGTCGGTGTCTTTCACGGTGCCGACAACTCTACCAGCAGATGATGAATCGGTGCATGCGCGCGCCACCGCTTGCCGCGGGTCAGTGTATGCAGTCAGCCAACGGCACGCTCGACCGATGTATCAACGGATGTGTGCGCATTGGAGTGCAACGATGACGTGCCGAGGAGTGCCTGTCCGTCGCCCGAAGGGTAGCCCCGCAGCTCGGACCGAGGGGCCCTACGAGGCCCGGCTCGACCCGCCCCCGGCAGACACGCGGCTGGGTCACGTTCTCGTTCCCGTTGCACCTTGGGTGGACGGGGAACGGAACGGAGGGGGAGAGCTTCGTCGCGGCGAGGCCGGGAGAGAAACCCTCGACCGGGGGGCCGCACTGACCTTCGCTCCCGACGGACGTAGCTTCAGAGTTTTCTTCACTGACCGCCCGACGACAACCTCGGGATGGCAGCGCCAAGGGACGTGGAACGGTCGGAGACAGGGAAGACAGACTCGCTACCAGCGGTGACGGCCGCATCCTCTCACTGAGTGCTGGCACCGCCGTTCCCGTGTCGTTGGGTGACGCAGTGCGGGTGCTGCACACCGAGGCCCTGTCAGCCCGTGCGCGGCGCGTCAGGGGCCCCGCCGTCGACGCTGAGGCCAGCCCCTCGCCTTTGCCAGGCCATGGTCACGAGGGCGGTGTCCACGACCTCCTTGTAGCGGCCCGTAGCCGGGCGGGGTCACCCCTTCGGTGGGCGTCCGTGTGGACGGACGGCGGGTTCCACGGGGGCGAAGAGCTCGCCGGGTTCGACCCCCAGGGCCGCAGCCAGGGCGGCGACGTACCCAACCCCGGCGTGGACCTTCGCGGCCTCGATGCGCTGGAGGTACCGAAGGTCAACGGAGGCCCGCTCGGCCAGATCGGCCTGGGTCAACTCCCGCTCCAGCCGGAGCCGCCGCACGTTCGCCGCGACCCTCATGAGGGTGGCGTGCAGCAGGTCTTCGTCCACCCACGAGCCCTACCGTCCGCGGAGGTGCCGAAAAACGGCCAATCAGCCGTCTTCCGTTGACCGGCTCATGTGGCGCAGATAGCGTTCGCCGCCGCATCGAGACTCATGCCACTCTCAAAAGTGTCGGGGAGCGGTGGGTCTCGGAGGGGTGGGGAGGACGGCATGACTACGAGGGCAGAGTGGATCGGCGGGAGGATGACAGCAGGCCCGGTGAGGACCGAGGCGGTGGGGGTGCTCGCAGCGGTCGTCGTGGCGATGGTCCACTTGGTAGCCCCATCGATCGTTCATGCGCAGGACCGACAGGCCGGTAGTGGATGCGAGATCACGATGCCGCAGCCTTTCAGGCTCCTGGAGACGGCCAACCCGTCCTCACGAGGCCCTGAGTTTCCCGCTCAGACGCGGGTACGTGCGGTCGCGTGGGGATCTGTCTCGAACAGGGGAATGCGGTCCGTGTGGGTTCGCATCGATTCAGCAGCTGGGTGGCTGTTTCTTTGGCCTAGTCAAGTTCGAGCTTGCCCCGCTGGCAGCGTCGCGGAACGTCCAGGGGATGTTCAAGGAGATTGGCGAGAACCGGCTCAACCCGCTTCGCAAGGTGACTCCACGCCGCTCAACACGGTCCCGGGTACCGGAGGCTCATCGATCGCGAATGCACCAACCTGTCCTCCGTCGGAGCCTCGGATCGAGACCGTCGGAGAACGCTTGACGGTGACTGGGACCGTGCGGCACGAGTTAGTAGAGTCGCGAGGAGTTTCGAGACGCCGGTGGATGCTTCATCTCGACCGAGCCTCATGCGTTCGAGGGGTACTCGATGTCGGCCCCGAGGAGGCGAATCGCATTGATGTACCGGGGGTCGAGGTGATCGAGGTCGTTTCGGACCCGGTCCTTCCTCTGCGTGAAGGCTCGCGGACCACTTTGAACGGTGAGCCTGTCATCCCGACCAACGGCGATATCGGAGGATCCTTCGCACTCATCAGCGCGACGATTGTCCCCGCTGCGGAACGAGCCTCCGTTTCGCCCGATTCACACGCAACGAGCCTGTCAGGCGGAGAGGTGAACGGGGCTTCGATCAGACCTGCTAGGGTTGGAAGCACAGCGGTCCCGTGGACCCTGGTCGCTGTAGGACTCGCCTCCTTCGCAACCTCTGGTGGCCTCTGGTTGGCGCGGAACAGCGCCATCGGTTCATGCGAGGTCGTAGGCGATTCGATCGCGTGTCCGACGAACGCGGATGCGGATCGGGCTCGCGGTGCGTCCGACCTCGGCCTTGGAGCGAATATCTCTCTGGCGGCGGGGTCCATCCTGACGGCTACGGGAGTCATCTGGTTGCTAGTTCACGCCCTCGGTAACGGCGATGAACATCCACGGTCTCCCCAGGTTGCGGTGATGGCCACGGGATCAGTGCTCGGACTCTCTATCGGGGGCTCACTATGAAGCGGTGGACGATATTCCTGCTCGCCGCCGGGTGCAGTACGCCAGCGAACGTGTACGTCATCGACGCCTCCGTCGCACAGGACAGTGTTCGTCGGGACTCCAACGTCACAGATGTAGTTATGGACGTTCCCGTTGTGGACGTTCCCGTTGTGGACGTTCCCGTTGTGGACGTTCCCGTTGTGGACGTTCCCGTTGTGGACGTTCCCGTTGTGGACGTTCGGACGGTGGACGTTCCGGTGGCTGTGGACGTTCCCGTGGCTGTGGACGTTCCCGTGGCTGACGTTCGGACGGTGGACGTTCCCGTTGTGGACGCAGGTCCCAATGTCATCCAGACGAGTTGTGGAACGGCAGGAACAGCCGGGTGTGGGCTGGTGGAGGTGACTGGCGGGACCTTCACGATGGGAAGTGACTGTCGCGCAAGCGGTCCGCCGCCAGAGCCCGACTGCTACGCTGTCGGTGTGAGTCCTGCGTTGTCTGGTCCCAGTGTGGGCGCGATTCCAGGCGTTCGTGTGAACAGCTTCGCGATGGATGCGTATGAGGTAACCGTCGGACGATTCCGTGCGTTTGTTGAGGCCTACTCTTCGGTGAGATCATCCCTCGATGGATCTCTGGTTCGGTACCCTAACGGAACCCGCGTGGCGCTCAGGCTATCCGACTTGCGCCCATCAGATGGCCCCGCCCTCAATGCCTTCTGCAATTGGACTCCCGCCCGCGGAAGCCTCGAAGCTCATCCCGTTACGTGCGTTTATCCTGTCTTCATGCAGGCGTTCTGCGCGTGGGATGGAGGAGGACGCCTTCCTACCGAAGCCGAATGGGAGTATGCTGCACGTGGTCGTTCGGTTGACGGGTTGAGTCCGGGGAGGATTTACCCATGGGGCGATGAGGCTCCCCGTGCCACGTGCGACAGGGCGTATTTCAGCATGTGCCCGGGAGACGACGGTAGGCAGACAGTGCATGTGGGAAGCTTCCCGCCGTCGGGTGGTCTCTTTGATCTTGCGGGAAACGTCGCGGAGGCGACGGCGGATACTCAGCCAGCTATGTCGCGGATGAGTTGCTGGGGCACCTTGGTAAATCCGATGTGTGGCACTGGCACGGCAAGTCTGTTTGTTATGCGTGGAGGAGGGTACGGATCGAAGTTCATTGGTACTTCTCCGCTTATATCTGCGCGCTCAGCGTCAGCTGAGATCGAGGACAACACCAACCGAGTCGGCTTCCGTTGTGTTCGATCTCGTTGACTGATCAAGGGATGGTTCGATCCTGGTCACACACCGAAGTGCAGCAGCGAGTCGGCGGGCAGGAGGCCCAGCACAAATCTTACGCCCGCCCGTTCCATCGAGAAGCTCTTTCGTTTCGCCGGTGGTCTCATTTCCGGGAGGCCGGACGATCGTTTCCTATGGAAGTGAGAAGGCCCCGTCCCACGAGTGAGCGTCACCCCACCTCTCCGGATATTGCCGGTATCCATTCCCCAAACCCCGCGACCTCGAACATCTCGGCGTACATCGCAGCCCTCCGACGCATGACCGCCCGACGCCACGCCACGAGACGGCTGCGGTTGCTCCAGTCGTGGGGCCCACCGTCCCCAGCCGCCGCCTCGGACCAGTGTCCGCAGTCCGCCTCCGGGATGCAGCTCGCAGCCCTCACCTCGGCGGGTGTCTCGAACTCGAACGGGCGGCCCCGCAAGGTCGATGTTTCGGGCAGGGCATCCGTGCCGGGAGCCAGGAACAGCTTCTCCCGCGGGCTCCGGTCGCCGTCCGCCCGGTTCTGTCCCTTCGGCCAGTAGCGGAAGTTGCCGACGTTGTTGTTGAGGACGGCGCGCCAGTCCCAGAACTCCTGCGGGAGCGTGCCACGTCGCCCCTGTCGCAACGTGTGGGCAGACGGCAGGATGTGGTCCACGTCGAAGGGGAGGTCCTCCTGGCGTACGAAGAGGGTCGGGTCGTACGTCGGGAACCATCGGGCCAAGTAGCGCCGCTGCGTAAGCACCCGGTCAGGACCATCTTCCGCGACCGCGCCGGCGTCCTCAGCTTCGCCGCGTGACCGCCACCGCCCTCGTCCTTGTCGCCCTCTCGCTCCTCGTCGCCTGGCTCTTCGGGCTACGTCTCCGGCGTGCCCGTCTTCCAGTTCATCGGCAGCAGCGCGCGCAGCTGGTCGTCCGTGAGCCCG
>Ga0208117_100557_pt1 | contig 10947 bp, 7 predicted proteins | sample LakWasMet26_LOW6_2_FD_183870 | JGI IMG/M metagenome (GOLD analysis project Ga0208117, IMG submission 183870) | Freshwater sediment methanotrophic microbial communities from Lake Washington under simulated oxygen tension - Sediment Metagenome... | ecosystem: Environmental > Aquatic > Freshwater >...
CTGGGCGTTGCCGGCCGAGGCCACGAGATCGTGGGAGGCGATGGGGTTGCGGGACCAGCAGTGCGGGTCGCAGAGGGAGAGCAGGGCGCGCAGGTCGGCCAGGGCAGCGCGACCGGTGTCCGGTGACGCGACCCGGTCAGGAGTCAGGAAAGGCGTTTCCCCAGCCGCGATGCAAAATGAATAGAAATTCATCAGGCAGTTGATGGGTGCCGCCGGAATCTCCACATGCCCGGCCCGGGCGAGGGTCAGCAGGTCATCCCAGGTTTGGGGTACCGTGAGGCCGTGCCGGGCGAGCAGATCCTCCCGCCAGAAAGCAACCGGCGTGGCCGCATCGATGGCCAGGGCCCAGTGGTGGCCGCCGAAGGTGTAGCTCGCGTGCGAAGCGCCGACGGCGTTCGCTGCCTGGTCAGCGAGAAAAGCGGCGGGCAGGTGCTCGTCGAGAGGCAGCAACGGGCCATGGGCCGCGGCGTAGCCGACAAAGGGATGATCGAGCACGATGAGATCGTATTCGGCGGCGAGCTGCTCGACGGGGAATTCCTCGAAGGCCTTCAGTGAACGGCGTTCCCAGGCGATCTCGATGCCGGGATTGAGCTCCATGAAGCGCTGGGCGGTGGCGACCATCGGCAGGTAGCCCCGTGTGTGGTTCCAGGTCATGCCGCGCAAAGTGATCGGGTTGGCGCTCATGGCTGGGGAATGGGGGTCGCGCCCCGGGCGCTGGATTCGTAGGCGGCTTCGACCACGGCCATCGTCCGGCAGGCGTCCGCGACGCGGGTTGGCAGCTCGGGGCTTTCGCCGTTGGCGAAGCGCATGAGGGCGGCCATCGGGCCGATAAAGGCGTGCGGGTACCAGTTGCCGGCGAGGGGCACCGGCTGCCACGGACCGGCGCGGCCCTGCTCGTCGAGCTGGCAAAGATCGAGGGTGTCAGGTTCGCCGCGGGGGTAGTCGAGCAGCAGACCTAAGCGGGCTTTCAACGCGCCGCGGGTGCCTTCCCATTTGACGTAGCTTTCCTGGTTCTCGCGTCCGAATACGTGGCCGTGGTTTGTGGTGATGGTGGCGCGGATGGCGTCTCCGTAATCGAGGGCCATCGTGGTGCGCGTGCCGGCTAGCTTGGGGGCGAGCGGATGCCGGACCGTCTTGGCGTAGACGCCGGTCGGTTCGCCCAGGAAGCTGCGGATCAGGTCCACGTAGTGGATGCTGTGGTAAAGGATCTCCACCCGCGGAATGCCCTCGAGAAAAGTCCAGAGCTGCCAGGGCATGAACACGGTGACGCGAATCTCGACATCGTGCAGTTCGCCGATCGCCCCGGCGGCGATCAACCGCCGGGCGGCGGCCATGGCCGGGGCGGTGCGCAGTTGAAAATTCACTGCCGCCTGCAGTCGCTTTTGTTCACAGAGAGCCAGCAGGCTGCGGGCCGCGGAGAGATTTTCGCCAAAGGGCTTTTGGATCAGGACGGCAGCGCCATCCGGGAGGGAGGGCAGGACTTCCGGCAGCGTGTTGGCGGGCACGGCGACGTCGAAGACGGCGTTGGGTGGGGCGCTCTGCACGGCCTCGGCCAGAGTGGCAAATACCTTGGGGACGCCGAACTCGGCGGCGAGCTTTCGAGCCTTGGCCTGATCGCGGTCGTACAGCCCCGCCACCGGGAACCCAGCCAGCCGGTAGGCGGGCAGGTGCGCATCGTGCACAATGCCGCCGGTGCCGATGCTGATGATCGGCCGGGGCGTCTGCGGCAGCGGAACGTCGGGGGCAGACATAATCACCTCGCGGGATTGCCCTCCGGCGGTTCGGTGCCCAAGGTCGTCGCCACCTTCCCATCATGAAATCCCAATTTTTTGAAGACTACGTCATCGGCCACTCGCGCACCTCGACCGGCCGCACGATCACCGAGACCGACATTGTGATGCATGCCGGCCAGACCGGGGACTTTTATCCGCACCACATGGACGCCGAGTGGTGCAAGACCCAGGACTTCAAGCAACGCATCGCGCACGGGACGTTGATTTTTTCCGTGGCGGTGGGCCAGACGGCGACGGGCGAGATCAATCCCGAGGCGTTTTCCTACGGCTACGACCGGCTGCGTTTCATCCGCCCGGTTTTCATCGGCGACACGCTCGTCGCGCGTTGCACGATCAAGGACAAGCGGGACGACGCCAAGCGGCCGGCGCACGGCGTGGTGGTGGAACTGGTCGAGTCGATCAATCAAAAGGGTGAGACTGTGCTGGCGGCGGAACACCTGCTGCTGGTCAGGCGGCGTCCGGCCTGAAGCGGGCGGGGCGAAGCGACGGGAAGTGGGGCGTCCGGATCGCTTCATGACTCAGCGACGGAAGGTGCTGGCGAAGGTGTAGCGGCCGGCGGGAGCGGTGCAGACCGCGAAGCGGTCGGCGTGAGTCGACACCGTGAGTCCGTCGGTTTCCACCGGAGTGCCGGGCTCGCTCGGGATGTAGACCGTGGCGCTGGTGTTGGCGGGCACGCGGACCGACCAGATCAGGCGGTCGTCCTTGATCCGCCAGTGGCTGAGGATCTCGCCGTGTTGCGTGCGGTAGGTGGCGCGGGCGTGGTCGAGACCGGGGCCGACGTAGGGCTTGAGGACGAAGCGGTCGTAGCCGTTGAGCTCGGGGTCCAGCTCGATGCCGGCGACATGGCGGAACAACCATTCGCCGACGGAGCCGAGCGAGTAGTGGTTGAACGAGTTCATGAACGGGTTGAAGAAACCATCCTCCTTGGTCCAGCCGTTCCAGCGTTCCCAGATCGTGGTGGCGCCGTGCTTCACGGGGTAGAGCCACGAAGGGTAATCGTCGCGGAGGAGGAGTTTGTAGGCGACGTCCGCGTGGCCGGTGAGGGTCAGGATTGGATTGAGGTGGCTGATCCCGATAAAGCCGGTGCTGAGATGCCAGTCGAGGGCGCGGATGTTGGCCACGAGGTGCTCGGCGGCGCGGGCGCGGACATCGGCGGGCAACAGGTCGAAGGCGAGGGCGAGAAGGTAGGCGGTCTGGGTGTCGACGGCGAGGCGTCCGTCGTCGAGCAGCCATTCCCGCTGAAACGCGGCGCGGATCCTGGCGAACATCGCGGTGAAGCGCTCGGCATCGGCGGCGTGGCCGAGCTCACGGGCGATGCGGGCGAGCTTGGTGCAGTCATCGGCCCAATAGGCCGTGGCGAGCAGGTTCTTCATCGGCGAATGCGTGCCGAAGGAGGTGTCGCTCGGCAGGCAGAGCCAGTCGCCGTAGTTGTTGGCCAGCTCGTTGACGCGCAGGCCGGCGGGATTGTGCGAGGCGATCCAGTCGACCCATTTCACCATGGCGGTGTAGTGGCGCTCGATCAGACGCCGGTCGCCGTAGACCCGCCAGAGCGTGTAAGGGATGATGACGCCCGCATCGGCCCAGCCGGCCCCGCCGGCGAGATTGCCGAGGCCGACGAAGTTGATGTCCTCGCGCAGGCGCGGCGCGACATCGGGGAAAATGCCCTCAGGGGTCTGCGCGTCCTCGACGTCGATCATCCACTTAGTGAAGAAAGCGGCCACGTCCATGTTGCAGGTCGCGGTCCGGAGAAACACCTGGGCATCGCCCATCCAGCCGAGGCGTTCATCGCGCTGCGGGCAGTCGGTGGGGACGGAGATGAAATTGTCCTTCTGGGACCAAAGCCCGTTCAGCCAGAGCCGGTTCACGCCAGGATGGGAGCAGGAGAACTGGCCGGCGGGCGGCGTGGCCGAGTGAACGACGCAGGCCACCGGCACGACAAACGCGGCGGCGGGCGGCGGCGAGGAGAAGGAGATCTCAAAATACTGGAAGCCGTGGAAGGTGAAGTGCGGCGACCACGACTCCACCGGGGCACCGCCCGTGATGTAGGTGTCGGTGGCTTTCGCGCGGCGGAGGTTTTCGGTGTAGAGGGTGCCTTCCGGGGTGAGGCGTTCGCCGTGACGCAGGGTGACGGTGAGGCCGGCGGGAAAACCACAGAGCCGGAGCTGGACCCAGCCGGAGATGTTCTGCCGGCAGTCAAACAGCATGGTCCCCGCTGGAGGTTGACCGCAGGGATCCGGGCGAATGGTTTCGGTGACGCGGATGGGCTCGGATCGCTGGGCGACCAGGGGGGCGTCGGGGGCGGGCACCTCGCGGGCGGGCAGCCAGGGCAGTCCGGCCGGCAGGGGATGCGGATTCGCGACGGAGGTCCCGGTCGGGGCGGATGTGGGACGATCGCTCTCGGTCGCGCGGTCCCAGCCGGGAATCTGGCGCCGGGCGTCGTAGGATTCGCCCATCATGAAGTCGGAGCTGAGGATCGGGCCGGTGTTGCAGGTCCAACGGCCATCGGTACCGACGATCATCCGGGTGCCGTCCGCCAGATCGATCTCCAACTGGACAAGGAGACTGTTTTCCAGGGAACCGTAGCGCCCCCGTTGCTCCTGCCAGCCAACATAGCCGGACCACCAGCCGTCGCCCAAAGTGGCGGCGAGGCAATTGGGGCCTGGTGCCAGCAGAGCGGAGACATCATAGGTGCGGTAGTGGATGCGCTTGAAATAGTCGGTCCACTCCGGAGCAAAGAGATCCTGGCCGACGCGGCGACCATTGGCGCGCAGTTCCAGGAGGCCACGGGCGCTGGTGTAGAGGGTCGCCCGGGTGATGGGTCCGGACACATTGAACTCGCGGCGGAAGAGCGCGGGGGTACCGGGATTGAGGAGGGTTGGCACGACCGCCGAGGGACCCCGGGCCAAAATCGCCGGATCGGCGGCAATCCAGCGGGAGGACCAATCGGCCTTGGCCAGCAAACCGACGCTCCATCGAGCAGGGCGGGAGCGCACGCTGGCCCCGGTTTCATCCCAGATCTCAACTTCCCAGTGGCAGACCTGGCGGGAAGCCAGAGGGCGGCCGGCATAAACCCGGTGGGTGCTGTGGGCTTCCTCGACGCGTCCGCTGTCCCAGAGGTCGACCTTGTCCGCGAGCAGGTCGGCGGCCGAGCTCGCGACGCGCACGCGCCAGGCCGTCTGGCGCGCTCCCCGGCGGTCGCTCTCCAACTGCCAACTCAGGCGCGGCTGGGTCTCGTCGATGCCTGCGGGATCGACGAGGTATTCACAACGCAGGTTGGTGAGGGCGACCGAGGACATGGTCAGCGTCAGGCGCGTTCGGCCTCGATCTGTTCGAGTGATTTGCCCGAGGTGTCAGGCATGAAGAAGTAGCCGACGAAACCGCTGATCGCGAGGAAGAGGGTCAGCAGGCCGGCCACGGGCTTGATGCCGGTATGCGCCAGCATCGGGACGAAGAAACTCCAGATACCGAGGATGGTGCGGGCGACGCCGAAGGTGAAGCCCTGGGCCGTGCCGCGCAGCATGGTCGGGAAGAGTTCCTGGCTGAAAACCTTGTAGAAGGCCTCGCCGGAGAGGGCCGCGCTGACCGCGAAGAGGACGATGTTCAGGATGACGGTCGTGATGGTGAACGGCAGGAACAGGAAGATGCCGTAGGAGATGACCTGCATCACGGCGCCCGTGCCCCAGATGAGCTTGCGGGTGCGGAAGTCGCGGTCGGAGTACTTCATGAACACGGTGACCGTGACGATCATGACGATGACGAAGCTGGCGCTGGAGAGGCCGACGCTCATGGCCTGGCTGCCCGCGTTCAGCGTGCTGATGATATACGGGTTGAAGATGCCCGCGGTGCCGGCGGCCAGATTCCAGAAGAGGTAGATGGTCGCGGTCCAGACGATGGCGCGGAGATTGGAACCGCTGAAGAGCGCCTTCAGATTGTGTCCGACGCCCTTGGCAGCCTTCGAGGCTTCCTTCCAGCGGGCGGATTCGGCCAGGCCGCGACGCAGGGCCCACGTGATGACGGCCACGACGAAGAGGTGCAGGAAGACAATGCGGATGCCGAGGAGGCCCCACGGCGCGAGCGCGAGGGCCATCCACAGGACGACGACCGGACCGAGGCACCAGGCGACCTGGGTGAAGCCGAGGAGCTTGCCGCGGGCCTTGGCCGGGGCGAGTTCGCCGACCAGCGCCAGCGAGGTGGGCACGTCGGCACCGACGGCCACGCCGACGATGAAGGTACCGACAAAGAGCATCGTGCTGTTGACGGCCAGAGCCACCAGCAGAATGCCGAACGCGTAGACCATGAGGTCGTACTGGTAGATGCGCTTGCGGCCGAGCTTGTCGCCGAGCCAGCCGCCGAGGAAGGCGCCGAGCGCGCAGCCGAGCGCGTTGGGGCCGATGGCGGCGAGCATGCCGAGGGCACCGTCGCTCAGGTTGAATTCCTTCTGCAGGATGGCGAGTCCGGCGCCGAGGGCGACGATGGAACCGGCATCAAGGTAGGAGGCCATGCCGGCGAGGGCGGACCATTTCCATTGCTGGCGGGTGATGACGTCGGGATTGATTTCCTCGGCGGGGGATGGGGTGGGAGATGATGACATAGTGGGTGGGGGAATCGGACTATCTAGAATCCGTAATATTCGGGAAAGGCGAGCGCAGGCTGGGGGGTGAAACCGTCGGGTTGGCGGGGGCGGGAAGGCGGGCGGCGGATCAGCGGGCGGGCAGCCAAACGCTCATGTCGGTGTCGCCCCGGTTGCCCCAGGCGTAATACGGGACGAACTTCAGCATGAACTCGCGCGGGGCGGCCGTGCCGACCTCGCGATAGAGCTGCGAGGAGGTCCACGCGGGACTGGTGAGGGCGAGGGCGGGCGCCGTGAGGGTGAGCACCTCCGTCTGGCCGATCTTCTCGCGACGGGGGACAAAGGCGCCGGGGGTGCGGCCCAGGGCGACCGCGACGTCCTTGAGGCTCACGCCCTCCGGGAGGTCGTTTGACTCGACGCAATACACCAGCGGGCCGTACTTCACCGCGACCTGGTTGACGGTCTCCTCGACCAGGGGGTTGGCCTCCACGAGGGCGGGCTTGAACGCCAGGTCCAGCAACACCGTGTCGCCCGGCTGCCAGACGCGCTTCACCTCGGCGTAGGTGCCGGGCTGGAGCGCGAGGGCGACGGGCTCGCCGTTGACGCGAAGGGTGGCCGCGCCCGCATGCAGCCAACCCGGGATGCGCAGCCGGAAGGTGACGGCACTGGCGGGGGCCTGGTCGACGATGAGTTTCACCGCGCCGGCCCAGGGGTAATCGGTTTCCTGGCGGAGCCGGATCGTGGCGCCGTTGTTCCATCGGGTGTTGAGCGAACTGGCGGCGAAGAGGTTGACCCAGACGGTGTCCGGCGAGAGCGAATAGACGTAGTTGTGCATCTCCGCGATGGTGCGCACGACGTTGGGCGGGCAGCAGAAGCTGACGGGGATGTTGGGCACGCGGGTGCGGGACCAGCGGAGCGGCACGTCGAACTCCTTCATCTTCTTCAGCGGGTTGACGTAGAAGTAGTCCTTACCCTCTAGGCTGATCCCGGGGAGAATGCCGTTGTAGAGGGTCTGCTCGAACAGATCGGCGTACTGGGCATCGCCGGTGAGGGCCAGCATGCGCCAGATCCACATGCCGTAGCCGATGGTGGCACAGGTCTCGTTGTAGGCGGTCAGGTTGGGCAGCTGGTAGTCGCGGCCGTAGGCCTGGTGGATGGTCTTGATGTATTTGTGCTTGGTGTGGTCGACGCCGTCGGGCGAGGCGCCGTCGTAGATCGCGCCGGTCATGCCGGTGATGTAGAGTTTCTGCCCGGCGACGTTGTCGGAAATGGTTTCGATGGTCTTCAGCAGGCTCTGGTCGCCGTCCTCGGCGTAGACATCGGCGACCCCGGCGTAGAGGTAGTTGGCGCGGACCGCGTGGCCGACCGCCTCGGTCATCTGGCGGAAGGGCATGCGGTCCTGATTGTGGTCGCTGCCGTCCTGCGGGGGCACGAGGCTGCGGATCTCGATCAGCTGTTTGGCCAGCTCGAGGTAGCGGGGCTCGTGCGTGACGCGGTAAAGCTCCACGACGCCCATGTAGTGGGAGGGGCAGATCGCGTTGCGGGCGAGTTCCAGGGGACGGTCGTGGCACAGGCGGTCGATGTAGTCGGCGGCCTTGCGGGCGAGATCGAGCATGGAGGTCTTGCCCGTGACGCGGTAGTGGATGCAGGCCGCCGTGATCAGGTGTCCCATGTTGTAGGTCTCGAAGTGCTCGCGGTCGGCGAATTCCTTCACGGGATCGCCGTTGCGCTGGGGGATGATCGTCTGGGTATGGAGATACCCGTCCTCGCGCTGGGCCTTGGCGACCACGGCGATGATCTCGTCCATGCGGGCGTCGATGGCCGGATCCTTGGTGATGGCGTAGACCTGGGCGAGGGCCTCGAACCATTTCAGAAAATCACCGTCGTTGAACGGCGGGCCGGAGAACTTGCCGGTCTCGAAGCGGGCGGCGATGCGGTAGTTGCGCCAGGCGGGACTGGTGGCGGGGTTGCTCATCAGCTCGCCCATGTGGGGCACCATGACATCGCGGGCGACGTCGAAGCGCTCGCCGAGGAGGCCGCCGTTCCATTTCACATCGGCAAGGTCGGGCATGTACATGACCGCATGGGGGGAATGCGAGGTGTCGACGAGCGACCGTTCACCGGCGTGGACCGACACGAAGCCCAGCAGGCCAAGCATGAGGATGAAGTGGCGTAGGAAGTTTTTCATGTCCGGAAAAAGGGGGGCATGGCGGGAAAGGAGGGTGTCTGACTGTACCAACGGAAGAAAGCGGGCGACCTGCGGGGACAGGGTTACGAATAGCAACAAACGCCGAGAATCATAGGCGATTATTGACATTGTTTCCCCCTTGGACGGACATACTTTCAACGGGATCCTAACCCATGGCCAAATTCGAGAACGATCGCCCCAATTTCACCAGCTACGGCCTGACGTGCGTGCGTTGGGTTCCGTCGCCGATGCAGCGCCCGGACCACCACAATGAGATCCAGCTGAACATGCTGCGGCGGGGCCGCGTGACCTACATGATTGGCGCCCGGAAGATCAAGGTGCAGACCGGCAGGCTGACGGCGTTCTGGGCGGCGATTCCCCACCAGATCATCGATTACGAGAAGGACACGGAGTACTTTGTGGCGACGCTGCCGCTTGCGTGGTTCCTGCAAAGCCAGCTGCCCGACTCAATCGTGCATCCCCTGATGCGGGGCGAGGTGATCAGCGAGCCGCTCGCGGTCCGGGCCGGCTTTGACACGGCGCTGTTTGAGCAATGGGAAGAGGACCTCAAGGGGAACTCACGGATTATCCGGGACATTGTTACCCGGGAGATGGAGACGCGTCTGCGCCGGCTGGCCGCAACCCTGGCGGCCGAGCCCGCGGTCAAGAAGCCGCGCGTGGCCGCCAAGATCCAGGTCGGCGCCCTGAACAAGGTGGAGCAGATGGTGTGTTTCATCGCCCAGAACTACGTCGAGCCGATCACGATCACCGACATCGGCAAGGCCGTGACGATGCATCCGAACTCCGCCATGCGCCTCTTCAAGCGCGTGTTCGGGACCACCCTGATCGATCACCTGACCCATCACCGGATATTCCACTCGAAGCGACTGCTGGCCACCACCGACCAGAAGATCGTGGACGTGGCCTACAGTTCGGGATTCAGCTCGATCAGCCGTTTCAACGAGGCCTTCCGTCGGGCCTGCGGCTGTACGCCGCGGGACTACCGCAAGGACCACGACAATTCCGAGAACAACCGGGATTGAGCAAAGGCTGCCGCGTGTAGGGCCGGCGCTCGCCGCCGGGCCTGGTTCAGGGTTCTGCTGAGCACGATCGGTTTTCCGTGTGTTCGGTGTATTCTGTGGTGAACAAAACGGATTGGATCGGGATCGGAAGGATTGCCCACGAAAGGACACGAAGGGAGACACGAATAAAAGCCAAGGCAGGGTTAACCACGGAACACACGGAATACACGGAAAACCGGCAGGTGGCACAGGAGGCAACGGAGGGAACGGAGCGGCGGGGCCGGGACACGGGCAAAGCCGATGGGCGTGATGCCACTCGGGTCTCACTGCTCCGCGGAAGATAGCAAAGCGGGTTGAGTGTACTGCCTCAGTTAGCTCCGTTTCCTCCTGTGCAGAATCCCTTTTCTGTGTGTTCCGTGTATTCTGTGGTGACTACTCCGGGATTGGATTGGGATCGGAAGGGTTCCCACGAAGGGACACGAATAAAGGCCAAGGCAGGGTTAACCACGGAAGACACGGAATACACGGAAGCCGGCAGGTGGCACAGGAGTAAACGGAGGGAACGGAGCGACGGGGTGGGGCAACCGAGCCAGACGACGCCGACCGCGCAAGCATCGGCGAACCCTGAAACGGAACGGTAATCAGATCGGAACCGCCGAGTACGGCCTTGTACGCTCGGTGGTGTGGGGGCCGGGAGCTAATCACTCCCGGCTACCCGATTAGCCTCTTCTTTGATCTTCGAAACGGCCACATAGATGATTTCGCGAGAAAAACCCTCGACGCGCCCTTTCTTCAACTCTCCACACACCACGATTCGTCGGCCATGATATTTCTTTCCTAGACGTTCGCGGGCGGCGTAGCGCTCGCCTTCGGGGACATCCTTCAGCAATGGAAGCAGGACGAGCTCTAGAAGCCGCGCGTCCGCGCTGTCATCATGCAGCGTATCTGCTTCCGAGTGGAAATCGTAGATACCGGTGATTTCGACTTCGCCGCGGAAACCGCCTTCAGCGAGCTTGATGGCCTCGGCAACCGAGCCAATTGTCCGACCAATTCCGCATGTAGCGAGCGTGCAAAACGCGACAAGCAGGGTGAAGGCTTTCATCGGCTAACGACTCAGATCAGCCACGCCCGCCGGGCGGGCGAGCCGTCTCTTCTTGTCGCGCCGTAGGCTCGGCGAAGGCGGATGAATAACTGGGCCATGTTGAGCGGAATCATCATCGGCGAATCAGGTGAGATCAAGGGCGTTGCTGCTGTGGCTGCTGGTTGAACCAAGCCGCTGCGCGGCGCGGGTGAGCGGGGGTGGAATGGGAGGTGCGCGTCACGGTGGGGAGGATGGGCGGGCGGGCGGTGATCGGCAAGGCTGGAGGGCATGGC
>Ga0208117_100579_pt1 | contig 10644 bp, 9 predicted proteins | sample LakWasMet26_LOW6_2_FD_183870 | JGI IMG/M metagenome (GOLD analysis project Ga0208117, IMG submission 183870) | Freshwater sediment methanotrophic microbial communities from Lake Washington under simulated oxygen tension - Sediment Metagenome... | ecosystem: Environmental > Aquatic > Freshwater >...
GCCGCCTAGGTCGATATGTTGAATCTGTATATTATTTTCTGCTAATGCATCTACCAGTGCCAGCACGCGGTCAAACGCATCTAAGAACGGGGATAGCTCGGTGATTTGCGAACCGATATGGCAATCTACACCATGAATGGCAATGTTGGGCATTTCTGCTGCTTGTAGGTAAATATCCAGCGCGTCTTCATATGCCACGCCGAATTTATTGTTTTTTAAACCGGTAGAAATATAAGGGTGGGTTTTTGCATCTACGTTAGGGTTTACCCGTAATGAAACCGGTGCGATTTTACCCATATAGGTTGCTACATCGTTTAGTCGCACTAATTCACTGGCAGACTCCACGTTAAAGCAAAAAATGCCAGCTTCTAATGCTGCGCGCATTTCATCTGCAGTTTTACCTACACCAGAAAACACAACCTTTTTCGGGTCACCGCCAGCGGCAATCACTCGTGCCAGCTCACCGCCAGATACGATGTCAAAGCCAGCGCCAAGCTTGGCAAACAAGTTTAAGATCGCAAGGCTAGGGTTGGATTTTACAGCGAAGCAAACTAAATGATTGGCATCTTTAAAGCCAGCGCTAAAGCGCTCAAAAGCTTGACTAAGTGCGGCTTTGGAATATACATAGCAAGGCGAACCAAAGCTCTCTGTAATTTGTGTAAGTGCTACATTTTCAGCATGCAACACATTGTTTTTGAGTGTAAAAGTATTCACGGTAATGTCTTAACGATAGGGGTTGAAAGTGCCGTATTTATTTGCTGGGTGTGGTCGGCTGTGGGTATGCTTGTTCAGGAATATATAGCGGGCCTTTTGTGCCGCATGCGCAGCAGAGCAAGGACATTAATATGATGACTGGGAGTGTGCGTGCCACGACTAAATTCCTAAAACAACGAATTTTATAATATTAACATAAATGACAAACGCGGCTTGAGGTGACTATTTTGCCGTTGGTCGGCGTTATAAGGCCGATTGTCAGTATGTGCTGGATTCATGATTGTTTATCAGCATAATACACAATAGGTAATAATGGATTGGATATGCAAGTGAAAAATAACAAGTATAGTTTTGGATTTACTCTAATAGAGTTAATGATTGTGGTCGCTATTATTGGTATTTTGGCGTCTATTGCACTCCCTAGTTACACTGAGTATGTAAAAAAAGGTAGGCGTGCAGCAGCGCAATCGCATTTGATGGAAATCGCTCAACGTGAGCAACAATATTTGTTAGACGCGAGAGCTTATGCAGCAACTCTAACCGCACTTGGTGTTACAACGCCTACAGATGTCTCTAATTATTACAGTATTACATTGAATGTCGCTGATGCACCGCCCACATTTACGATTACAGCGACTGCTCAAGGAGCTCAAGCTTCCGATGGCAATTTAACTTTAGATAGCACTGGCACGAAAACGCCTGCAAGCAAGTGGAAATAAGCCATGTTGAATTACAAGCAAATGAATGTTGTTAGCAAGGACCACATGAGTGTGTCTCAAGTGCGTGGCTTTAGTTTGGTTGAGTTGGTGGTTGTGATTGCAATTGTAGGTATATTGGTATCAATAGCAGTGCCATCTTTTAGTTCCAGTATAGCTAGTATGCGTGCAAAAAATGCAGCTTCTAGTCTATATGACGGGTTGGTAAGGGCGCGTAGTGAAGCGGTAAAGCGTAATCTAAGTGTCAAGTTGGCACCAGCCGATGGCTGGGCTAGTGGCTGGAAAATATACTTATCAAGTGATGCAAGTAAAGTGCTTGAAAATTACAGCACCACGGGTGCGGTGACTATTACAGGCCCTGATGTCGTTGAGTATAAATCTACAGGTCGCGTTATTGGTTCGGTTGAGTTTAGTGTAGAGGCAAGTATAGGCTCGGCTACATCGCAGCGATGTGTTTCTGTGAGTCTGAGCGGCTTACCTACAATAAAGAATACGTCATGTTAAATCAAAAATCATTCAATCAGCACAGGCAAGCTGGCTTCAGTTTGGTAGAGGTTATGGTTACGATTGTTATTCTGGCTTTTGGATTGTTAGGCCTTGCAGGATTGCAGATGAAAACAAGATCAATTGAGATGGAGTCTTATCAGCGTGCACAAGCGATGGTGATTCTGAATGGCATGGCTAGTCAATTTCAAATGAATCGGAATAACGCAGCGAGTTACGTAAGTGCCGGTGTTATAGGTGGAAGCGTTGTAAGCTGCAGCGGAAAAGTGGGCGCAGATTACGACTTGTGTCAGTGGGGCAATGCATTAAGCGGAGCAGCGGAAGCTTCAGGTGGAACTAGCTTGGGTGCGATGATTGGCGCTAAAGCTTGTGTGGTTCAAATTAGTGCCCCTGTGAGTTCTGGTGCTTGTGCGCCTGGTGTTTATGAGCTTACCGTTACTTGGCAGGGTATGTTTAAAACAGTAGCACCTAATAATACCTGTGCGAAGGACTCATATGGCGATGATGCTTTGCGTCGCGCTATTTCGCTACGTGTAGCGACGGGGGTGACCAGTTGCATATGACAAACAATATAATTAATCGCAGGATGCGCTATTGCTATCGCATAGGTTGCCAGCATGGGTTATCGTTGATTGAGTTGATGGTTGCAATTGTAATAGGCTCACTTGTGTTACTGGCTTTGTCCGGTATATTTCTGAGCAGTAATCGCTCTAGTCTGGAAATGAGAAAATCAACCCAGCAGCAGGAAAATGGGCGCTATGCTTCACAGTTGCTTTATGACGACCTTATGTTGGCCGGATATCTCTCAGAGTTTGACGCTAGCCCTCTGACTTCACCTGCGGCTTTACCGGACATTTGCGCTACTGATAAGGCAACACTGTTATCAGGTTTGCCACTTCATGTACAAGGAGTTAACAACACGGCTGTAGCACCATCTTGTCTAAGCGACTTAAAAACAGGTACGGATATTATTGTAGTGAAGCGCGTCTCCGCCTGTGTGGCAGGCAGTGCTAATTGTCCTGCATTTTTAGCAGGCACCCCTCATTTTCAGGCCTCTCTTTGCACGCCAACAGATGGTAGTGGTGGAGAGTTGGCGCATGCTGTAAATAGTAATGACGATTATGCCACTTATCACTTCGCATTCAGTACTGTTTTAGCAGACTTCACTCGCAGAAAAACGAGCTGTGGAACGACACAAGCTGATATTCGCCGTTATTTAGTGCATATCTATTTTATAGCGAATAACAATGTGGCTGGCGATGGCATCCCTACTTTGAAGCGCGCGGAAATAGGCACCGGAGGTTTTGCTATCGTTCCTTTAGTTGATGGAATCGAGAATATGCAAGTGGAGTACGGGGTAGATACCAATAGTGATGGAGTACCCGATGGCTATACATCAACACCTGCTTCCGTCGCTGAGTGGCGTGGTGCGATGAGCGCACGTGTGCACCTACTAGCGCGCAATACTGTTACAACCCCAAGTTACAAGGACACCCGTACTTATGTGCTTGGTGATGAAACTGTGAACCCTAGCAATGACAGTTATAAACGACACGTTTATAGCACAGCTGTGCAGTTTGTGAATCCGTCCTGGAGGCTCCAATGAGAAACATATCATTACCCAGACGCCATCAGGGCATAGTGTTATTGCAAGCAATGATTCTAATGATCATGCTGTTTTTAATTGCGATTGCCAGCTTTAATATGGGACGGCAAAACACCATTATTGCGGGCAACATGCAACACAAAGCCGAGGTATTAACTGCAGCCAATCAAGCAGTAGAGAAGGTGATTTCCACCACAACCTTTATAGACAGTCCTAGTGCAGCTCTGCCAGGCAATACCATTAGCTACGATGTAAATGGCGATGGAAATAACGACATCACTGTTAAACTTAATCCAAAGCCTTGTGTAAAAAAAGCACAGATTATTAAAAATGCAGAGCTAGATATTAGTAACAATAATGATGCGGCATGTGCCTTGGGAGCAAACCAAAGTTTAGGTGTGGAGGGGGCTGTGACTGGCAACTCTTTGTGCGCGAACAGTATATGGGAGATAGCTGCAGTTGCTGAAGATGAAGCGACCGGTGGGCAAGTAGAGGTTACGACGGGTGTTGGTGTGAGGATATCTGCAGATAGTGCTACAAACACTGCCAATATATGCCCTTAATAAAAAGGAAGTCATCATGAACATTACATTTAAAAGGTTTTTAGTAAATATATTGGCTGTAATGTTGTCATTACAGGTATCTAGTGTACAAGCCGAGGATATTGATATATTTACCGGCGATAGTGCCGGCTCCAGTGGCGACCCTAACGTATTAATTGTGCTGGATAATAGCTCTAATTGGTCAGCAAATAATCAGGGGTGGGCCACCGATGCAGCACCCCCTGTGAATTGCGGTAATGATTGCAATAAGCAGGGCTACTACGAGCTTAAAGCGATTCGCACTGTATTACAGGGGCTACAGGCAAGGGTAGGTAATGGTAGTGGTGATCTAGGTGTAAATTTAGGCTTAATGCTGTTTAATAACTCCTCAGCTTCTCGTGATGGCGGATATGTGCGTTCTGCCATTAAGCCCATGACGAATGCAAACTTGAGTGCTTTCATCGCTAAAATTGACACAATTATTCTGAACTTTAATACGGAAACGGCAGCATCTTCTGTGCAGTACGGTGCAATGCTGTTTGACGCATTTAAATATTTTGGTGGGTACACTGATACACTGCATGCTAATAAAAACGAGCCGCCTGCTGCTAATCCAAGCTATAGCAGCGTTAATGTTTTTGGTACACAATTCTGGGGTTCGAATAATGCTGATGGCAGTAAACCAGAGGCTGGTGCCTATAGCGGTAGCAATTATGTACCACCAGCGCAGTCTTCGTGTGGTAAGAATTATATAATTTTTATCGGCAACGGTTTTCCAGCTAAAGATGATTCGCCCTCCTCAGATATGGGACAAGTGCTTAAGTACTTAACCAACCCAGCAAGCCCACCTGCAAGTATTACAGAATTTAAAGTGCCCACTTACTCCTGCTCGGGCACGTGGTCTAATGTTACCCCTAGTACATGCTACGCTAGTCAAACAGTATGTGATGGAACAAAACCAGCTGATTTGGTTGAAGGTAAAGCTACAGATAGTCTTTATCAGTGCGTGAAGAGTACTTGTAGCGGGAGTCAACGTTTAGTACAGAAATGCACCACAATTGCCACAGCTTATACAACACCCTCATCTAACGCTGCTGGACGTTATGGAGATGAGTTTGCTTCCTTTTTAGCCGCTACGGATGTATCTAATGCTCCTGGTCAACAACCGGTTACTACGTATGCGATTGATGTGTATAAAGACCAGCCTAGTGCAGACCAATCGTCTATGTTAAGAAATATGGCGAAGTATGGTGGAGGCACATATTTCCGAGCAACGAGTGCTGATGAGATAGCAAAGGCTATTGAAAAAGCGTTTAACCAAATTTTAGCGGTGAACTCAACCTTTGCTTCTGCTTCTTTACCGGTAAACGCTACTAACCGTGCACAAAATGAGAACCAAGTTTATATTGGTATGTTTAGGCCAGATCCAGGCAGAAAGCCACGCTGGTTTGGTAATTTAAAACGCTATCAGATTATTAAAGTTGGTACAGCAGGAAGTATTGAGCTTGGAGATAAAGATGGTGCTTTGGCTGTGAATCCTGAGTCAGGCTTTGTCGATGATAGTGCAACCAGTTTCTGGACTACAAGCTCTCCGGTTGATGCTGCAGATTTGACTAAGGGTTATTATTGGGCTGATACTAATGTGTCCGTGAGTCCTAGCCCAGCCAATCCTACCATCACAGGCGCCGCCGCTTTTTCAGACTCGCCCGATGGGCCAGTAGTAGAAAAAGGCTCAGTGGCTGAGCTACTACGCAAAGGCAGTGGCAATTGGACACTAGACAGAAAGCTATATACGACGCTCAGCGCTTTTGATACGGGGCTAACCTCAACAGATAAATTAGCCGCTGCGCCCAATTTGAGTAGTACTGAGAAAAGTTGGATGAGTGGTTTAAATACAGAGGGCGAAGCAAAGTTGTTGAGTACCACGCAAACTAGACCTTCAATCCATGGTGACGTGGTGCATTCTCGGCCATTGCCTATTACTTATGGGACAAATGACACGGTCATTTACTACGGCGCTAATGATGGTATGTTCCGGGCGATTAACGCACAAACTGGTAAAGAAAACTGGGCGTTTATGCCTTATGAGTTTGCGCAAGCAGCATTTGTAAATCGCTTGCGTAATAATGAACCATTGATTAAGTTTTCAAACGACACTTCTAGTGATGCGGTGAATTACCTGCCTAAACCTTATGGCTGGGATGGCTCTATTGGAGTGGCACAAAATTTAGATAACTCCAAAGTCTGGATTTACCCTACGATGAGACGTGGTGGGCAGATGGTGTATGCCTTGGACGTTACAAATAAAACTAGCCCTACCATTCGATGGAAGCAAGGATGCTACGCTGGAACTTGCTCAGCTGATTTTGAGAATATGGGACAGAGTTGGTCTGCTCCCGTGGTTGTGCCTGTGGCCGGATATGCTACCGAAAAAGTAGCAGCATTCGGAGGGGGTTATGATACATGTGAAGATGCCAACACAGCTTCACCAGCCTGCACTTCACCTAAAGGGGCTAATGTATATATTGTTGACGCAGGCAGCGGGACACTTCTTAAGAAATTTAGCACTGAGCGCAGTGTGGTATCGGAAGTATCCGCCCTAGATATCGATAGCGATGGTAAAGCTGATTATGCATACGTGGGAGATACAGGCGGCAATATATACCGTATAGACATGGTGCTTAGAACTACGTCTGTGGGTAATGTTACCTATACCGCATTGGCTCCTAGTAATTGGACCATTCGCAAAATTGCTGCGGCAGGAGGCGGTAGAAAATTCTTCTTTCAGCCAGCCTTGTTCCCAATTGCAAAAAAAGGCCGAGTCTACCTGGCTATAGGTTCAGGGGATAGAGAGCATCCACTGAAATCTCATTATGGTTACAATGATGTAACTAATCGTTTTTATGTCTATCTAGATGACTTGAACGTGGCAGCAGGAAGTGTTGATTTAAATTCTCTTGTCGATAAGACAACAGATTTAGGTTGCGATTCAACTTCTATTACGCCAACTTCAGCTGAAGCCGGCTGGTTTATGGATCTTAATCAGTATGGTACAGGTGAGCAGACGGTAACATCAGCCTTGATTCTTGCCGGGCAGGTTATTTTTAGTACCAATCGACCGATTGACCCAGCTTCGGGTAGCTGCGCTACCGGCCTTGGTGAAGCAAGGGGTTACTGGATGAATTTGACCAATGCATCTGGCACCATTAATCAAACTAATCCGGGTAGTTGCGGTGGGGATAGGTCATTAAAATTTATTAGTGACGGTATGCCGCCCTCACCTGTAGTGGGCACTGTGTTAATTGATGGTAAGCCTGAAACTGTAGTGATTGGGGCTGTTGATCAAGGCAAAGGCAAGAGTAGTGCAATCTCACCCAATAAGGTAGTACCTCCAATCAAACCAATCCGTAAGCGGATATACCATAAAGTACAGGGTGTCGACTAGCTGGTTTTGGTTGGGCGTTTCCTACAACACAAGAACAACGAGCGCATAGCTACGCTCGTTGTTTGATGTTTAACGAGCATTATCCAATCTTATCATCGCCACAACTTGTTCAATCACACTGCCATTCTTTTCAGTCTTACGGATTTTAATCGGTAGATTCTTGTAGTCTGTGGCTAGCCAGAGTTCGGTTTTTTCTTCACTATTTGCGCTAGTTTTGATTAAATGGATTGCATTTAATGCGCCAAGCTTTGAGTAGATGATTTCCTCCCCCTCAAAACGGTAGTTGTAGTTACGCAATGTTTTACCATTGGTCATGTTGATTGCGTTGGACTCCAGGGGGGGAGTGAACATGAACTGGTACATGAAGCTTACTAAATCTTGTGTGCCGGCTTCTAATTTTTCGGTTTTCTCACCTTTTTCGGTGCGCATTGTTAATGTGCCGTCATTCCAGTGGAAATTAGCAGTTTGTGATTTTTTATTGCCATAGCGATACGAGTAATAGCTTGGCTTTAAACCGTTTTCTGTTACCAAACCTTGGCTCTCTTGTACTAGGTTCTGAAAGAATAACGCTGTAATGCCTTGGGCTTCAATCGTACTTTTGATTGAATAACTGCCGGACTTGTCTATATTGAAGGTGATGCGTGCATTACCTACTATACTTTTACTCCCGCCTTGAAACACATCGAATTCTGTTTCTATATACTGTGGTGTAGTTGCCGCCGCCGCTTGCTCTGGGATTGATGGTTCTGTAGGTGCAGGTACATCATTCTGCTTAACAGGTTCATGCTCAACTGGCGGCGGTGGTGTATCTATGTCGTCGTCTGCAGGAAAGTCAATTTCGTCTTCTCTTGACGTGTCGATTTTATCAACACGCTGATTAATTTCAGTACTTGCAATTTCAGTTTTTGTGGATTTGTGTCTAGGTACAACTTTTTCTATGGTTTTGCTGACCAAGGTGGGTGCGGGTGTTTGCTCTAGTTGCACATTGAGTGGCTGATGATCATTACCTAGCTCAGGCAGTGTGAAAGAGAATTCGGATAAAAATGCCGTATGTAGTAGCAAAGACACTATCACAGCAGCTATAAAGGTTTTATGAGCTTTAGCATGTGATTTAAGGGTATGAAACATTTGGTTTGCTAGTGTTGTTGGCTTCTAGGTGAGGTGTCTATGATAGATGTTTCATTATAGAGTAACTTGTGGGCAATGATGCCATTGATTAGCCCGAAAAACAGCGCAGCCATCGCAAAAATGGGGACTAAGTAAGCCACGCTGGCATGTGGAATCAACCATAGCCTTACAATCATCAGTTGCCCTGCAATGTGGGCAAAGGCAGCAAGTATGCTTAATGATACCGGGCCGAAGTGCTTTTTCGGCAGCTGCATCCCTAACCACAATACACCAAGGCTCAGTAATGCCCCTGCCAGACTGAGTATAAACGTTGGCGATAGAAACTGCCCTAGTAATAGGCTGCTGGCAAATACCCGCAGTATGCTCACCCATGCGGCACTGGCAAAGTCATATTTATATAATACATATAAGGTCACTATGTTTGCGATGCCCGGTTTGACACCTGGTAGCGGCGATGGGATCACTGCTTCTAGCATATGCAACGCAATAGCAAGGGCGGCTAGTTTGGCAATGCGATGGTCTTCTATGGAGGTCTGAATAAACATCGATTAGTCTATCTATGGATTTGCCGTGTAATGTCAGTGCTAATAGTTGAGCGAGTCATAGTGTTTTGCTTCACCAATCAGTTCTAAACTGAGTTGGTTAGGTAAGCATAGCGCGGCCTGCCCTGAGCGTGATAGCCAGCCTTGGTGTACGCAGTATTGATTATGGCATGGTGATTTGGAGAACCTCGCTTTACCATTCATGATGCTGACGGTAGCGGGGCCGATGGCGCCGTCTACCTGAATGTCCCGTTGTTGGTTGAGGCTATATGTGCCATATATGGTGTCACCTAGCCGAATCTGTACACGGGTTGCCCCCTCGTGTGACCATAGCTGTTGAAACAATACCACCACCAGAACAATGCCAGCGGTGACTACGCACCAATCACCAATCCGCATGAAACGGGTTTTGGTTTTAATGTTGTGCAGTAGCTTGGACATGCAAGTGCCTCTTAAAGTCTGCGTCTAGCCAGGTGAGCTTGGTTTGCAGTTCTGGAGTAACAAATGCCTGAGAGGCTTGATCGATCACCATGTAGTGTTGAATACCCAGAGAGGCTGCGATGGTTGATTTTTGTGCCAATGGTTCAATAAAAATCGGCTTGGATGCAACGTCAGATAACGTGCCAGCTTGTGTACTATGCACTGCTTGCGGCGGAATCAACACGGTAACCGCCTGCGTGTGCTGTACTGGGTAGCCTGTGTGCGGGTCAATGATGTGGCAATAGCGTTTACCATCCAACATGAAATAGCGTTGATAATCACCAGAGGTGCCAATTGCCCAACCGTCGGCCAACTCCAGTGTGGCAATCGCTGCGGGTTTACGTGGGTGCTGTATACCTACGCGCCAGGGTGTATCTCCATGCTGACCCAGTGCAATAATATTGCCACCGATGTTGATGAGCGCATTGTGCACCCGTTGCCTGCGTAAGTAGTCGGCAGCCTGATCTAACGCATAACCTTTGGCATAGCCGCCTAAATCCAGTTTTACATTCGGATTTTTGCTGTAGGCAGTATTATTTTTAATGACGATATCCGACATGCGCGGATTAGCCTTAACTAGGTTGCTTATATGCGCTTTATCTATATGCACCGCACTAAATTCATCACGCTGAAAGCCCCACGCGCCAATTAAATGGCCGATACTTGGGTTGAATAAGCCATTAGACTGCTGCGATAGCTTGCTTGCGTCGCGCAAAATCTCGGCCATGCGCGGGCTGATGTGTATGGGCTCCTCGCCGGAGGCGAAGGCGGCGTTGATGGTGCCTAGTTCGTTGGCTGAATTATCTGTTGAAGGTTGCCATGCGTGTAACTGCACATGCAGGTGCTGAAAGTCTTGCAGGATATGATTGGTCAGTGCTTTTGCGCGTTCTTCAGGTTCGCCATAGATACTGATATCAACCAGCGTACCGAATACGTAGCTTTGGCTGTGGTAGAGCGCGGGTTGCTT
>Ga0208117_100585_pt1 | contig 10577 bp, 8 predicted proteins | sample LakWasMet26_LOW6_2_FD_183870 | JGI IMG/M metagenome (GOLD analysis project Ga0208117, IMG submission 183870) | Freshwater sediment methanotrophic microbial communities from Lake Washington under simulated oxygen tension - Sediment Metagenome... | ecosystem: Environmental > Aquatic > Freshwater >...
TATCTCTTAATCTATTCATTATTGTGTATTATTTTATATAGGTAGGAATTTCAGGTTAGGTAAAACGGCTTTGTCGATTGTTTTATTTTAGCATTAAAAACATAGCGGAATGGTTGAGAAACAGGCGTATAAATATCCTCTGCTTTAAATGCGCTAGTCCTGAAATATCGGTTTGATTGCTTTATACTTGACTCATCGGGAGCCTATCGTCTTAGTAACTGAGGCTGTGACCGATGAGGGCGAGGGGTGCGCGCCTTAAAAACTAAGGCGCGCACGGCACGCCCTACGGCGGATATACGATTTTTCGGACAATAATTCGGTCTAGGCTATTTTTTTCGCGGCTGAAATGGACAGTGCGTAACAGTACATTGCTAATGTAAGCGGGATGTTTAATGTAATGATGAATATCAGTCAGCTGATCCGTTTCATAACCGTTGATCCGGTAAACTTAAGCCTTAAAGGCAAGCTCCTATCTGTTATTTCCAGTTTCAGCGCCATTTTAATTATGGCGCTGGTTACGCAGAAATTAAGTACTGGCGCTGCTTATCCGATTATCGTCGCCTCCATGGGCGCTTCCGCGGTTATTTTATTTATTCTTCCTAACAGCCCGTTGGCGCAGCCGTGGTCATTTTTTGGCGGACAATTGATATCCGCTATGGTCGGCGTTGCTTGCGCTCATTGGTTTACCGATATTGCTGTAGCATCGGCCTGCGCGGTTGGCGGCAGCATTTTTGCGATGCTGTTGCTGCGTTGCCTGCATCCTCCCGGTGCTGCGACGGCAATTACCCCCATTCTGGCCGTCGACCCTATGAGCGCTATCGGTTATAGTTTTGTGTTGACGCCGGTGGGCTTAAATGTGTTAGTCATGCTGGTTATGGCGATAGTGATTAACCGCTGGTTGTTGCGACATGACTATCCAATCATTGCCGCTAATAAAAGCACCGGGGTTAAACCTGCTCAGCAAACCGGCATTTCGGATCAGGATTTGAAGCTGGCGCTGGAAAACATGGATATGTTTATGGATGTTTCGGCGGGAGATCTGCGTAAATTGCTTACCGATGCAGAGGCAAGGAGTTTTAAACGCTTTAGGGGCAATATCACCTGTGCGGATATTATGATCAGGGACGTGCCGGTTGTCGAATACGGGACGGAAGTCGAAGATGCCTGGAAAATCATGCATAAGCAAAAACTCAAAGCCATGCCGGTTATTGATAGAGCCCGGCGGGTGATCGGCATCATTACCTGGAACGACTTTTTTAAATTTATTAATCTGGGCGCTTATGAAAGTTTCCAGGACAGGTTTCGGGCATTTATACGTCGTACGCCCTATGTATCGACCGATAAACCGGAATCAGTCGGCCATATGATGACTACTTCGGTTACCGTGTTGCCTGAAAGCGCCCATATTGCCGATCTTATTTCATTGATGTCGAGCCAAGGCTATCGGCAGATTCCGATAGTGAACAGCGAAAATCGCTTGGTGGGCATGGTTTATCAGGCTAATTTAATCGCTGCGCTTTATGATGAACAAGTGTCCTCAGTCGTCAGTCAATTGTAGGGGCTGATTAAATTTTAGGCAGAAAGTTGAGTACAATACCCAGCGCGCCTGCCGGGGCGGCTTTCCGGATTTCACGGTTTTTATTTTGATTATTAGAATTTCCCTGTTGTTGATTTTTGCGTCATTACCGGTCTTTTTATTGGTGGAGCTGTTATTGCGGTTAGCCGTCCCCGGTTTGCCCGGTGTGTTAACCCTGTTGGGAACGGCAATGCTGTTAAGCGCGTTTGCTGTGTTGATAATCGCCGGATTATGGGGCGCTGTTAAAATAACCGTTCGCTCCGTTTTGGATTATTGTTCCTCTAAACAACGGGCACAACGGCGGTTGTGGTTTGTTCAGGCCAGGCAGGAGCAGGTCACGCGCTTGTTTTATTTTAAAGCCAGGCAAATAAAGTATTTTAATGAGCTCAGCAGAAAACGCCTGCTGAAACTGAATAACCGCAAACACATTCGCTCGTTGTCCAAAGCCATCGATAAAGACCTGCTGTCGATCAAGACAAAACTGCCGGGAAGCACTTACCAGCAACTGCAACAAGACCATGCCCGCTATCGAAACCGGCAGGACATTGATGGCTTGTTAACATTGCAGCAAAAAATCTCAGCCTTGTTTAGCGCATGACTCTTTTAAATAATATTATTAAGCTGTTTCATTCGGTCAAAGATCAAAACCTGAAATGGCAGCTGGCTAATCAGGGCGACCAGACCCAGCTCAAACATGCTCGCGTCCTGGCCGAGAAAGCCCTGGAAGCCGAATTAAAAAAGAAAAGCGTACAACTGGAACACGACATCAGCCTGCTGAGAACCAGACACGACGCTGAATTGTCGATGTTTAAAACCAAGTGTAAGCAGGATGTTAAAGACTATAAACAGTATCTGGCGGCGCTGGATCAGCTTAAGTCGTCCATCCAGGCCAGTTACACCCATTTGCCCGAGGCGGTCGCCTTCACCATTCATCATCATGCGAAATATTTGCTGAATAAAATGTGGGAAGCGGAAGATTTCGAACAGAAAATGCAGCACGAGATGCAGTTAATCCGCTTTATGACCACCGTGCATGAAGATGCGCGTTTGCATCTGGAGGGCGTAACTAAAGAAAACCTGCCCGAACGAACGCTGAATTTGATAGGGCCGCAATAAAATTTATCGCGAAACGCAACACAGCTCTCCTGCGGCAGAGAGTAGGTTCTTAGGAATGAGCATGAAATAATTTGAACAACTCACATCCTATGTTTGCAGCAGGAGTGCAAGCTTTGCTTGCGCTTGCAGGCGAAGCCTGCACTCCGGCTATTAGCAACTTGCCCAAGTTATTTTGTACACATTCCTTAGCGATTTTTGCCATTTTCTAATTGGTACAGATTGTCAGAGCCTACGTCACCTTACTTTGGCAGCTATGATTGCGCATTCTTTAGTGAGTGATTGATTTTTGCCAGGATCTTCCTGGCAAATCAACTTATCTGCCTATAAAATCGAGAGGGCGTTCGAGCGCCACTGACAACCAAAGCAATTGACTAACTAAAATTACAGAAGGCTAGCGAATGGAAAATCAAACTGAAACTCAAACCCATGAACCGCTGAAACACTCAGACAGTGCTGTAATCAAAACCATGGAAATGTATCAGGCCATCATCACCCGTATGGCTGCTAACAGCGCGGCTTGCAAGCAATGGTGCATCCCGCTGGCGACCGCGATTTTAGTATTTGCGGTAAAGGAAAAAACCTATTCGTTGATTTGGCTGACGCTGATACCGGTGTTGATCTGCTATTGCCTGGATGCCTATTACCTGATGCTGGAAAACCGATTCCGCGCGGGTTTCAACCAAGCCGCCGCCAAGATAGCCGGGCAGACCTTCAGCCCAAGCGATTTATTCAATTTGTCTCCGGCAGGCTGTAAACGCCAACTGCTGGTGAAAGCATTTACCTCGCCCGCGACCTGGCCGGTTTATTCAGGTCTGCTGGCTTTATTGCTGCTGGCCTATAAACTGGCCGGTTGCAATTAAATGGATACGGCGAACTTCCCCATACACGCCTATTTGTCCTACCGCTGCAAAAACGAGCAGGATATTCAAGCCAGAGACAAGCTTAAAGGCATGTGCGGCGAGCATGACATTACCCTGAAATACGACCAAAACTGCACCGAGCAAGGCGACAGCCTGATCGGGTTCATGGACGATTTGAGTTCGGCCCGCTGTGTTTTCTTGTTTATCAGTCCGGAATATTTTCAGTCCGCCTATACCCTGTTCGAATTGGTCAGCATAAACGAGTGGGCCGATTTGGATCAGCGCTTTATTTTGCCATTGCGGCTTTCGGAAGCTATGGTGACATATCAATGGACTGAAGCGAAAACCTACTTTGACGGCAATGAAGCAGTTCGCAACGAACTTGTTCGCTTATTGAAAAAACATAATGTCAATCATGACAATCTTTGGCAACGCATTGATGCCGCTTGGAAGGCAATTATCTTTCCGCATCTTGATAAACTCAATGTTTCCTTGGAAAGCGCTAATGCCGTTGTAGCCCTGAATAAACTGCTTGGAGAAACGAAGACTGCGGTATCGGAAGCCATAAGCCAATCCACTAAAATATTGCACGAAACGCTGATAGAAAAAATTAAAATCATCCTGAATAGGAAAAATATCAATGCCGATGAAAAGTTCAGGGAAGAATTAGGGGTATCAGCCAATAATGATATTGGCAATATCGCCACTCAACTGGTTGCTGCAACGGAAGCTGGAAATGCAATAGCCATTCTGACGCGAGTTATGGAAGAAAAAAAATCATTGCTTGATAGCAATCCCACGGAATGGAAAAGTTGTTTCAACGATGCCGAGCAGCTTTGTGGTTGGTTGTTGCTCAACAGTGTCGATCCCATTTGGTGGTTTCATAACGAGATCAAACTAAAAAAGACTGTCGAGACCAGCATCAGCAGTAATTTTGCCCTGCATGATTCTAAATACATTGAAGTTGTGATTTCGCGTAGCCTGCTCCAAAACGCCCGCTATATCCTGGATAAAAACAACCAGCCTAAACCCGCAAGTCATAAACATGATGTCATGTTTTTTGATGCGCATCCGACAGCAACAAAGGAGATATTGCTGACCGGCATATATAAGGATTTACATGGCGTTTCACCTTCAGCGGAGATCGACGCGCTAAGTAAAATAGCGATTAGAGCGAAAACGCATCACAAAACCCAGAAAGGCAAGCTCATTTACTATTTGGTTTCACAAGCCTATTTAACAGCCATGGAATCTAGCGACTGGTATCCGGAAGTTCAAAAACAGTTGACTGGTTACTTACAATTCATTTGTTGCGATAATTCAGCCAAACCGAATGAACGTCCAGCGAGTGTCGAAGATCAGGCGCAATTGTTGGATCTGGTCGCCAATCTAATCGCTTTGCAGTATTAGGAAACATCGCATGTTCAAAACACCCAAACTAGCCGACTTTAAACCCGCCGAACTCAAAGTCAGCAACCCAAAGCGCAATCTCCACCACATCTTCAACGAAGCCGACTGTTACGCGCTATGGGCGGCTTATTCCGCCGGGCGGCCATTGCTGGTGCGGGGCAAGCCCGGCACCGGCAAAAGCCAGATGGCGCGGGCGATTGCCGAGCAGCTCGGCTGGGCTTTTGTCAGCGAAGTGGTGCGGGGCGGCACCGAACTTAGCGATCTGCATTGGCATTTCGACGCCATCGGCCGCCTAGGCGAGGCGCAAGCGCGGGGGATGCAAGATAACAACGGTGAAAAAACCGACAAGCTCGATCCGGTCAACTTTTTAGCGCCGGGCGCGTTCTGGTGGGCATTTCACTGGCAATCGGCGCAACAGCAGTACATAAAATGCGCTACGCATTTGCGCCCCGAGCCGGAAAAGCCCGATGCCAATAGTCAAAAAGCCAAAACCTGGATGCCCGAAACCGGCGGCGTGGTGTTGCTGCTGGATGAAATCGACAAGGCCGAACCGGATTTGCCCAACGGCTTGCTGGAAACCTTGGGGTTGTATCAATTTACCGCGCCGTATATCGACCACCCGAGCCGCCCGACCGAAAATATCAATCCGGTCAAAGCTGATCCGTCCAGGTTGTTAGTCATTATCACCACCAATGAAGAACGCGAACTGCCGAAGGCTTTTGTGCGCCGTTGCTTTGTTCATACCTTGACCATGGAAGAATCCGCCGAGCCGGTAAATTCCGATGATGAAAAACCGCTGGAAAAACGCCAACACTGGCTGATGGAACGCGGCCGCCTGCATTTTGGCAAGCAAATCGCCGAACCGGTTTATCAGTTGGCGGCAGAATTATTGTGGAAAGACCTGGACGCTAGTCCGCACAGCCAATGCCCACCGGGATTGGCGGAATACATTGACCTGCTGAATGCGATAAAAACTTTAAACCACGAAGACCAGCAACAGCGCTTGAAAGACATTGCCCAGTACGCCCTGAACAAAGACCTGGAAGCTTAAAACATGGCCTGGGGACGGCTGGCCTTGCTACAGGCCGCAGATGACCAGCAGGCGCTGGACAAGCTCGCCGAAGTATTCGGCTATGCCAAACAATCGGATCAGCAGACGGATGGCGGTATGGCAGTGGCTGGCGGCGGTTTTCATACAGGTCTGGAAGCAGCCCTTTCAGACGGAGATACCGCCCCCAAACGCCTCCCAGCTCGGTTCCTGCGGGTTAACAAAATCGTCCATGTCGAAACCGACCGTGACGATTCGCAAAGACCGAGTCAGCTATTCGATCCTGCCATGCGCTTTCAAGCCTCGGATGCGCCAACCGGAACTTACTGCTTTGCCGCGCCGCCGCCGTTAATGCCGATGGCGCGTTTGTTGCCGCTGCTGTTCAACGGCTTGGCGCAGGCTAAAAGCGGTCAAAGCCTTGATCATCGTTTATTGTTACGGCGGATAGAGCAGGGCAGGGCGTTGCAGCGCCTGCCCAAACAACAGCGCCAACGCTGGCCGCAACGCTTGCAAATCATCGTCGATGCCAGCCGCCGATTGGAGCCGTACTGGGCCGATTTCGAGTTTATCGTCCGGCAACTGCAAACCCTGCTGGGCAAAGAAGCGGTGGAGGCGTTGCGTTTCGACGACGATACTTTAGGCAGCGAAGTTTGTTATTGCCTGCCTTGGCCGACCCGAGACCAAGATCATTGGCAGCCCTGGCAAGCGCCGCCGCTCGATGTCGCGATCCTGATTCTTAGCGACTTAGGCGGCAACGACAGCCGTGCCGCCGTAGGCTGGCAACGCCAGTTGGCCTGCCTGCAACAGCGCGCCAGCCTGTTGACCCTGAGTCCGGCGTCCTGCTCCCCCGATGACAGCCCGTATTGCCACCCGCTTAGACCCAATCCGTTCAACGATTATCACCCGATGCCGCGCCACCCGAGTTGCAAGGGTTTTGCCTTTAGTGAAGCGTCGGCGCAAAGCATCAAGGACATCCTCACTTGGCTGTCTGCATTGCCGCTGATTGATGCCGGTTTATTGCGCCGCTTGCGCATCGCCATGCAATGGGGCGATAGCGCCCTGGAAGCGGTGATTTGGAACCATCCCGAGGTGCGCGATATTGGCCTGGGTATCTGCTTGCAGCAACAGGCCGCCGAACGCTATCAGCAACGCTTCCAGCAAAAATTCGCCGGTAGCGATGCAGCCGGGATTTTTTGGCTCACCGTCGAACAGCATCACAACGGGGCTTACCAGGGGCTACGGCAATTGGAGACATTCAAGCAATGCCTGTTCGAACAACAAGACGAACCGACGATGCGCGAGTATTTTAAGCGTCTTTGCGCCACCGGTATGCAAAGCGGTAACGACCCTGTGCAACAGCGGGCCTTGCGGCTGCAATGCCGCACCGTATTGGCTACACTCCCCCAGTCCATTTGGAACAGTGAGCTACAAGAGTTGGCTTATCATCTCTACGCCGTCGCCCACGAAGAAGACATCCGTGCCGGACGATGGCCGGAACAGCTTGCGCCCGGATTTAATCCTGAGCGTTTACAATGGCTACAGCCTTCTTCAGCAGCACAAGAAAAGCCCTGGTGGCAGATTGTCCAGGTCGGCGATCAAGGCCGAATGAAATGCGAACCGCGCAGTTTTGAAAACGACACGCTGGTCATTATTTTCAGAATGGAAGTAACCAAAGGGTTTCCGCCCAGATTGACCGTGTCGAATGAAGGCGAAGCGCTTACCCGGACGCTGTACAAAGGTTTGACGGTAAGCTTACCGGAAAACGGGAAGGCGGTATTTGAATCGGGCGGATCAAAAGTGGAGCTGGAAGCCATCTGTCGGCCCAACTGGGCCAGCCGAATTTGGCGCGATGCGATAGGATTGTGGGCGGCTATGCCCTGGCTGGATCAAGAATACGATGTGTTCTGGCAAATATCCAAAACCGAAGCCTACGGAGAGTGGCAGTGGCCAGCCCCTTTTGGCGAAGACCCTTTCGGACTTTATGCAGATCTTAGCGTCAATAACGTCACTCAGCGTTTTCGCTGGATAGAGCCGGGCGCATTCTGGATGGGCAGTCCCGAGGATGAGGCGGAACGGGAATGGAGTGGAATAGGACACGGAAAAGGTTCCGAAACCCTGCATCACGTTACTTTAAGCCAAGGCTTTTGGCTGGCGGATACCGCCGTCAGCCAGGCTTTCTGGCAAGCGGTGATGGGGGATAATCCCAGCCATTTCAAAAACAACCCGGAACATCCGGTGGAACAAGTCAGTTGGCAAGATACTCAGGTTTTTACCGATAAACTGAACAGCTTGTTTCCCGGCCTGTCGGCAAAGCTGCCCAGCGAGGCGCAATGGGAATATGCCTGCCGGGCAAAAACAGAAACGCCGTTTTCATTCGGCACCAACATCAGCCCGGAACAGGTCAATTACGATGGGAATTATCCCTACTCCGATGGCAAAAAGGGTTTATATCGACAGCAAACCGTCCGGGTTAAATCGCTTCCCGCTAACCCTTGGGGCTTATACGAGATGCACGGCAATGTCTGGGAATGGTGTAAGGATGTTTGGCAACAGCAGATGCCGACTGAACCGGTGACCGACCCGCTGATAATGCAAGTCGATGGAGACACCGCCCGCGTTGTGCGCGGCGGTTCCTGGAATTACTTCGGTGGGCGCGTCCGTTCCGCTTTCCGAAGCAGGTTCTGGCCTAGTGACCGCAACCGCAACCTGGGTTTCCGTCTTGCCCTAGGTCATGCCGAGCTAAGGCCGGGAGAGGCGCAGGAACTAGCGATTGGCGGAGGCACGGGCAGACGCGTCGCGGAGCAGAGGCGCAGACCGGGACTCAGTCAATCGCGGAGGCTGGGGTTACGTCAAATTGACTAAAGCAGCTAACAAAACCGTTCGGCAAAGGGAGTAAAAAGAAAAAATGAAACATAAGTTTTTTAAAGATGTTCTCATTTTACCATGCGGTACATCAATGCCATTAAGTTAAGCCTTGTAGGAGCGGGCCGTGCCCGCGATGAGGGCACTACAAGCCTGCAATCGCTGTGCAAATATCGCGGGCACGGCCCCCGCTCCTACGGAGTGTCGGTGTGCTTAACTTAATGGCAGTGACGCAGCGCGTGGGAACGAGTTTAATCTAATAATAGAGACAAAATGAACCATCACCATCCGCTTTCTCCACCTGTATTCCCATATCGTTGGGCCTCCGACTGGGGCGAAGACCGGTACGGCCTCTGGCAAGCATTCACTTATCTGGGCATACGCCAGGCCTTTCGTTGGTTGCCGCCGGGCAGTTTTAAGATGGGATCGCCGGAAACGGAGCAAGGCCGCTTTGATGATGAAGATTTACACCCGGTCACGCTCAGCCAAGGTTTTTGGCTGGCGGAAACCACGGTGACCCAAGCCTTATGGCAAGCCGTGACGGGTGAAAATCCAAGCCATTTCAACGGGGACAATCGGCCCGTGGAAAGGGTCGGCTGGGACGAGGTCCAGACCTTCATTAAACAGCTGAATCAAACCATTCCCCATTTAAAAATCCGGCTGCCGTGGGAGGCGGAATGGGAATACGCCTGCCGCGGCGGTCGCCAAACGCCGTTTAATTTCGCCGATGAATTGACCTTGGCTAAGGCCAATTTCCGGGGGACATGGGAATATAAAGCCGATAAATGGGGCCAGGGCGCTAAACGGGAAACCTCCGAGGTCAAATCCTATCCCTGCAACGACTGGGGTTTGTATGAAATGCACGGCAATGTCTGGGAATGGTGCGAAGATGCTTGGCAGGAACATTTAGGACATCAGGCGGTGCAAGACCCATGGCGACAGTCGGTAGCGGCTCTCGACCCCGTCCGCGTTGTGCGCGGCGGTTCCTGGTACGACGGCAGGCACGTCCGTTCCGCTATCCGTAGCAGGGACTGGCCTGATGACCGCAGCAACGCCCTGGGTTTCCGTCTCGCCCTAGGTCATTCCGGCTCAAGCCAGGAAGGCGGAGCTAAGGCTTAGTCGCAACCGGCACGGGCAGACGCGTCGCGGAGCAGCGGCAGACCGTGTTGGTTGCGACGGGTAGGGTAGTAGTCGATGGGGGCGGTTGCGTGTTAATGCCGCTTTTATGTCGCCCCGCACTTAGCGGGAAATATTTACTCTGTTCTTAAATTATATAGCCGACAATTGCCGTTTTCTGGTTATTGATGAGCCTTAACTTAAAGTTAAACATAAGTTAGCGCCCCTGCTTCGAAAAAGCGCAACGCTGGGTACATATTCAGAAATGAGATAATGGCTGTTTTGTATTTTAAAAATGAAACCACGAAGACACAAAGGGGTGCAAACAAAGACCGAGGTAAAAGCTTCGTGTTCTTCGTGGTTTATTAATCATACCGACTTTTTACTTTAGTTGATGCGGACGGGAATTTAACTCTTTAACCCAACTTCGCCTTCAGAAAGTCAATAACATCCGCAAACGGGATTTCCTCGTTTGCTTCAGCCGTTCTGGCCTTGTATTCAACCGTGCCGGAATCCAGGCCGCGGTCGCCAACCACGATGCAATGAGGGATGCCGATCAATTCCATGTCGGAAAACATAAACCCGGCGC
>Ga0208117_100587_pt1 | contig 10563 bp, 8 predicted proteins | sample LakWasMet26_LOW6_2_FD_183870 | JGI IMG/M metagenome (GOLD analysis project Ga0208117, IMG submission 183870) | Freshwater sediment methanotrophic microbial communities from Lake Washington under simulated oxygen tension - Sediment Metagenome... | ecosystem: Environmental > Aquatic > Freshwater >...
CGATGCGGCGCGTGACAGGGCGACCGTTGACGGCGAAGGTGAACGGCGTGAGCAGGTCGGTGACGATCGTGTCGTCGTTGCCCGTGTAGAGCGCGATGTCCTCGCGGCCGGCCGCGGCCACGGCCCGGATGACGTCGATCGTCTGGTAGCGGTTGAAGGGCGCGATCTTGATGGCGATGATCTCAGGAATCTCGGCAAAGCGGCGCCAAAAGGCGTGGCTTAAAACGCGTCCCCCGACCGCCGGTTGCAGGTAGAAACCGACGATGGGGATGACCTTCGCGACCGTCGCGACGTGGGCGAGGATGGTTTCTTCCGGCTCGGTCTTGAACGCGGCCATGCTCAACAGGCCGGCGTGATAACCCAGCGAACGCGCGAGTTCCGCCTCGGCGACGGCCTGCGGGGTCAGGCCGCAGACTCCCGCGATGAGGGCGACCTCACGCGGGCGCTTGGCGAGTTCGGCGCGGGCGGTCTCGGCCGCGAGTTCCAGCACCGGGCGGAGCAGCGCGTGTTGCGGATCGCGGATCTCGAACTGGGTCGAATGAACGCCAACCGCAAGACCGCCGACGCCGGCGGCGAGCTGGTAGCGGGTGAGGGCGCGTTGGTGTTTCTCGGAAAATTTCCGGTTGCGATCCAGGGCCAGCGGGTGAGCCGGCATCACGTGGCCGGCGAGGAAGTGAGCGCGGAGGTTCATTTCAGAATTTCCCGTCGCGGGCTTCGAAGTGGGTGGGTTTGCCCAGCAGGCGGCCGCCGGCCTGGATGTGGGTGGTGATGAGGTCCATCATGGTGGCCACCGAGGTGGTGGGCGGCCCGAAGAGCCGGGTGGATTCGCTGGCGTCGGCGAGCCAGGCAGTCGGGGCCTCGGTGCCGGTGAACACGGGGGCGCGGTCGAGGCGCAGACCGAAATCCTCCGCGAGGCGGCGGATGCTGAGTTTTTCCGGACCGGTTATGTTGAGGATCCGGGGCGGACTGGCCGTGTGGGCGAGGCATTGGATGGCACGGGCACAGGCGTCGCCCTGCCAGATGCAGTTGAGCCAGCCCATGGTGAGGTCGACCGGTTCGCCGCGGGCGACCTTGAGCGCGAGGTCGACCAGGACGCCGTAGCGCAGTTCGACGGCGTAATTGAGCCGGTAGAGCAGCACGGGCGTGCCAAACTCGCCGGAGTAGTGCGTGAAGACGCGCTCGCGGCCGACGCAGGTGCTGGCGTATTCGCCGAGGAAGGCAACCGGCTCGCGCTCGCTGGCCCCGGGACCGGTGACAGGGACGAAGGGATAGACGCAGCCGGTGGAGAACACCACGAGCCGCGAGTCGCGGAAACGTTGCGCCACCAAGGCGGGCACCACGGTGTTCTGGATCCAGGTCAGGCTGGGGGCGCTGTCGGTGCCGAATTTCTGTCCGGCCAGATAAAGGACGTTGGATGAGGCCGGCAGGGCGGCCAGCGCGGTCGCATCGGCGAGATCGCAAGGGATCGTGCGCACACCGAGGGACTCGAGCTCGCGCCGGGTTTCAGGACGGCTGAACCGCGACACGCCGAACACCGGCGTTTCGTGCCGGCCGGCGGCGTCGAGGGCGCGACGCAGCATGACGGCGGTGGTCGTGCCCATCTTGCCACCCACGCCAAGCACGGTGAAATCGCCGGGCAGCTGCGCGACGGCGGCGGTGACGTCTGCCGTGGGAGTGGACAACAGCCATTCGATCTCGTGGTCGGTGGTGGGCAGGGGGCTCATGAAATTTCAGACGGAGAAAACGTGCAGTGGGTACTTGTCAGCGCTATTTCCCTCCAGCACAGTGGCCAAGGCCAGCGCAATCCCACTGAAATTTCATGCGAATCATCGATGTTCATACCCACCCGATTCTGCGCGATGACCGGCGCGGCTGGCTGGGCGCGCAGGAACTGATCGCCCGGGCGCGGGCCCACAACATTGCGCACCTCGTGGTGCTGGGTGATGTGCTCGCCTATGGGCGTTCGCCGACGGCGGATCAGCTCCGCAAGATCAACGACGACACCTACCGGCTGATGCAGGCGTGTCCGGAAGGTGTGACCGGCTTCTGCCACCTGAATCCGACCCTCGGCGAGAAAGCGGTGCGACAGGAAATCGAACGCTGCGTCGCGCGCGGGTTTCGTGGGCTCAAGCTTGAGATCGCCAACAACGCCCGGGACGCGTGCATGCGGCCGCTGATGGAGGCGGCGCAGGCCCACGGACTCGTGGTGCTGCAACACGCGTGGAGCATGACAAAGATCCGGCAGCGGAGCTTTCACACCGACCCGGAGGATGTTGGCACGCTGGCGCGGCGGTTTCCTGAGGTACGGATCATCATGGCGCATCTCACCGGTTGCGGGCCTCGCGGTGTGTTGGCGGTGAAGGATTGTCCGAATGTGTGGGTCGACACCTCGGGCGCCGCCCCCGAGGCCGGTATCGTGGAGTACGCGGTGGAACAGCTGGGCGCGGAGCGCGTGCTCTACGGATCCGATGCACCGATCCGCGATTTCGGCGTGGCCATCGCCCGTATCACCGGATCGCGACTCGACGCGGCGACGAAGCGGAAAATCCTCCACGACAACGTCCGGATGCTGCTGCAACTCCCATGAACACCTTTGACGCCAGTGCCTGGATCGGCCGGTGGCCTTTCTCCTTTTGTGACGCCCACACGGCGAAGTCGCTGCGGGCGCATTTGCGCCAGCACGGCATCAGTGCCGCGCTCGTCTCCCCGCTGGACGCGGTCTTCGCGCCCGAGCCGGGTCCGGCGAACCGCGACCTGCTGCGTCAGACCCGTGGGCTGAAAGGCTTGGAGCCCGTGCCCGTGATCAATCCGGCGCTGGCGAACTGGTGGGAAGAAGTCGCGGTTTGCGGCGCCGATGAGCGCGTGCGCGCCGTGCGGCTCCTGCCGAACTACCACGGCTACCGGCTGAGCCTGCGGGCGGTCGATGAGCTGGTGGAGGAACTGGCGGTGCGCGGGTGGCGCCTGATCGTGCAGATGCAGCTGATCGACGCACGACACGAGTTTCACGCGATGAACCTGAAACCGGTTCCCGCCGAAGCCCTGGCGGCGCTGCTAGGCCGGCACCCGGCGCTGGATGTCCTGGCGAGCGGGATGCAGCGTCCGGATATTCTGAAGCTGGCCCCGCGCTTTTCCCGGTTGTTGTGTGATCTCTCGTTTGCCGAATGGTTTGACACGATGGAAAATCTGACGGCGAAGGTGTCCGGGCGGCAGCTGGCGTTCGCCTCGCACACGCCGCTGCTGATCACGGCGGCGGCGCGGGCCAAGCTGGACACATCGACGTTGACCGCGGCGCAGAAGCGGGCGGTGGCGTCGGGGAATCTGGCGCGGTGGTGGGGGCGGTAGCTAGGCGCGGATTATTTGGTTAGTGGAAACTCTCCACACACCCCGGCGCTGCGCGCCTCCCCGCTTGATTCGGATCCATGCCGTTCAAAGAATCGGAATCGCGCATAACTTATTAATCTCCACGGTCAGCTTCTGAAAAATCGCGACTGCAATGCAGTTCACCTTTAAGTATTCAGTCTATCGGGAAATTTGTGATTCAGCCACATGAGACCAGCTAAGTCTTAGCGTGGTTGGTATTAATCAGGTGGGCCGGCAGGTCTCTCTGCCGGCGATGACTGTAGTGACAACACGAAGGTCAGAAAACGGGCACAGGGACGTGCCCGTCCACCTATCGAGAATCACATTAACAAGTGACACTGGCCGCTGCCAGATTGCGATGCTCCCACAAACCCCGCCCTGGCGGGCACCCCTCTTCCTAAAGGGGATTTCAAGAGACTGTGATCGGTTCCCCTCTATCATGCGGGGCTTGTCGGGCCATAGCCTTGGCGACGGCCGATGCCCGCTAGGGCGGGGTGGGTTGGCTTCTTGCCGAGAAGCGCGTCCGGAGGGCGCGCTCCACCTGCGGTCAGGCTGGCGGGAAGTTCTTCACGTGGAGGCGGAGGGCTTCGGCGAGCTCGACGGAGGAGTAGGGCTGGGCGTCGGAGGCGGCCGCGCAGTCGAGGATCTCCTCCAGCTTGCGGGATCCGGAGAGCACGAGCGAGACGTGGGGGTTGGCGAGCACCCAGCGCATGGCGGCGGCGGCGAGGGATTTGATTTCACCGCGCACGAGCAGCGCCTTGTAGCGGTCGGCGGTTTCGACGCGTTCGATGATCTCGTCCCGAGAGTAGCGGGCGTTGAGCGAGCCTTCGGGGAAGACGATGTCCTTGGTGAAGGTGCCGCCCAGAAAGCCGTTGGCCAACGATTCGCGGGCGACGATGCCGATGCCGAGCTGGCCGAGTTCGGCGATGAAGGTCTCGGTCTCGCGGTTCATCAGGCTGTAGACGATCTGCACGACGTCGATGCGGCCATCCTGGGCCCAGCTCCCGCACATCTCGCGAGTCTGTTCGAAGAGTGAGATCGAGTGGCCGATGGCGCGGACCTTGCCGGAGGATTTCAGTTTCTCCAGGGCGGCCCAGACATTGTCCTCGATCTGCTCGGGTCCGAACGGGGAGTGGAAGAACAGCACATCCAGGCGGTCGGTGCCGAGGCGGCGGAGACTGTCCTCGACCGATTGCGTGACGCCGGCGGCGTTGAAGTAGGTGTTGAGGTGACCCTTGGTCGGGTAGCGGCCGAACTTCGTCGCAATGCAGACGCGGTCGCGATCAGCCCCGAGCGCCTGGCCGAGCACCTTCTCGGCGATGCCGTCCTCGTCCTTCGTGCCATAGAGGGGTGCGGTGTCAAAGAAGGTGATGCCGGCGTCGAGGGCGCCGCGGATGGCGCGGGTGGCCTCGCCGGCGCCGACGCTGCCGTAGACGGGCGAGCCGAAGGCCCAGGTGCCGAGGCTGACTTCGCTGACTTGAATGCCGGTGCGGCCGAGAGAACGGTATTGCATGGAGAGGGAGTGGGGGCGTGAGGAGCAGGGAGCGGGGAGGAGGGAGCAGGGAGCGGGGAGGAGGGAGCAGGGAGCGAGGAGCGTGGAGCCAGAAGGGAAGAAGGGAAACCTGAAGGCGGAGGCGGAATGCGGTTCTATTTTATTCTCTTTCTCTCGGGTGGTGGGGCGGAGAGTGACGGAGGGACGTAATCAGGTCGGCAGGGTGGCGAGCGTGGTGGTGATGAGCTGATGGGCCGAAGTGACGAAGGCCTCGGTGTAGAGACGGCCTTTTTCGGCGGAAGCGGAGCGGGGGTCGGGGCCCCAGACGGCGTCTTGCGCGAGGGTGGGTTCGCGATCGGAGGGCAGGCGGCGGAGGTCCACGCATTCCGGGTGAGTGTGCATGAGAAAGGAGATCTCGCCGAGGGCGGCGTGGTTCACGATGACGAGGTCCGGCGAGACGAGATCGGTTTCCGACGTGGCGATGGCGCGGACGGCGGACTGGCGTTCGTTGAACTGTCGGGCCTCGTCCTTGATGATGTCGTAGTGCGGCTGACCGACGTGGCCGCAGAGGATGAAGATGACTCGGAATTGCTCATCGGCCAGCTGGTCGAGGTGCTCGGCGACCAGCGTGCGCAAGGTGGTCTCCTTGAAATCGAGCGAATGGCGGCGGTGCGGCAGGTCGGGCACGCGTTTGATCGTGTTGGCCGCGACGTAGACCGGCGGCAGCACGAGGCCGCCGGCGCGGGCGGCGAGGGCGCAGCACAGACCGTGGGCCTTCAGGCCGTCGAGGCCGACGGCGGCATGGGTGCCGTGGTATTCGAGAGCGCCCCAGGGCAGGTAGGCGACAGGATGACGGGCGAAGATCGCCTCGATCTCGGCGGGCATGAGGTATTCATAGCGACCCCAGGAGGGCGTGGAAGGGGGGTGGGTCATGGGAAAAGTGAAGAAGGTGCTAGCGATGCGAATTGGTCGTTAGCGTGCAAAATGCTGGGCGACCTTGGCGAGGGCTTCGGCGGTTTGGTCGATGAGCTCGTCAGTGAAGGCCGGGCTGATGGGCAGGGAAATGCTGTCGGCGAGCATGGCCTCGGCGACGGGGCAGGAGACCTTGCGGTAATCCGTCGTCGTCAGGCCGGCCTCGCGCAAGGGCCAGTGTCCGGCGAAGAAGTTGTGGTTTTGAAAAAGCGGGTAGCGGTAGACGGGTTTCGGGATGTAGCCGGCCTGGGCGGCCACGCCCTCGGCCTGGAGGGCGGCGACAAATTCCTCGCGCGTGCAGCGGTAGGGGCTGGCGTCGAACCGAAGGAGACAGAACCAGAAGCTGTGGGTGTCGCGGGGATCGATCTCCGGCAACGAGAAGCCGGGCAGCGCGAGCCGGCGCAGGTGTTCGAGCAGGCGCGAGCCGAGCCGGATGTGGGTGGCGATGATGCCGGGCAGCTTGACGAGCTGGGCGGCGGCGACGGCGGCCTGGGGTTCGCTCATGCGGTAGTTGGGTGAGAGGGCCTCGGGGTTGCGGTTGTTGGTGACGCGGTCGTAATGCTTGTCGCCCCATTTCGCCAGGGTCGGCCCGTAGCGGCTGTCATTCGTGCCGACGATGCCGCCGTCGCCGCAGCTGACATGCTTGAATTCGTTGAAGGAATAACAGGCGAGGTCGCCGAAAAGTCCGACCGGTTTGCCGCGGTAAGCCGCGCCCCAGGCCTGGGCGCAATCCTCGATGACGAGGAGGTTGTGCTCGCGGGCGATGGCGATGAGCGCGTCCATGTCGCTCGGGTTACCGGCGAGGTGCACGGGCATGATCGCGCGGGTTTTCGGAGTGATGGCGCGGCGCACGGCGGCGGGATCGAGGTTGTAGGTGTGCGGATGGATGTCGGCAAAGACCGGCACGAGCTGTTGGTAGAGAATGCCGATGACCGAACCCATGTCCGTGACCGGTGAGGTGATGATCTCGGAGCCCGGCGGCAGCTGGAGGGCGGCCACGGCGATGTGCAGGGAGGCCGTGCCGGAGGAACAGGGCATGCACCATTGCAGCGGGTAGGTGCGGCGGAATTCCTCGAGCAACGCGCCGCATTGGGGGCCCTTGGCGTAGAAGAGCGAGGGCTGGTCGACCATGGCGGTGAGCCGGGCGAGTTCTTCAGCACCCCAGCGGTGATGGACGGGGCGCGTCGCGGTGACGGCCTGCGGGCCGCCGTGGAGGGCGAGAGAGGAAGGCTTCATGGTGATATGAAGGAAATTTGCACAGGAGGAATTTGAGAGAACAGAGCAGCGGAGCGGGGGGTGGGTCGGTCTCTCTGTTCGACACGCTCAGGACCCCGAGTCAGTCGGGGGGCCGATCGACTGCGGCTGGTCGGGAGACCAGCCCTCCAATAAGGCAGTGGAGAGCGATTCATTGCTGGGGATTGGTTTCCGCGCCGGGCAAGGCTCGGAGGAAATCGGCGAGGTTGTAGACGAAGCCGAACTCGATGGCGATACGCCAGAGGGCCTGTTGCTTTTCTTGTTCGGTGGGGGCGGTCTCGCGGTTTTCCACGGCGGTGGTGGCTTCGGCGATCGTGGAGCAGAGGCAGCCGTGGCGGGCCATGTCGACCATGCCGCCCGGAGACATGAGCAGGCACCAGTTGATGGCGAAGCCGACGTAGATCAGGTGGTTGATGCCATGGGCGCGACAGAGGGCGGCGAGCTGGTCACCATTTTCGGCGACACCTTCCCCGTCAACCGGCCGGGCGGTGGGCGCGAAGTCGAGCTGGGCGAATCCCGCGGCGATGTCGGCGGTGTTATGTCGGCCGGGAAAGGCCTCGCCGGTGCGGAGGGATTGCAGGTGGCCATAGACCGGATCGCGAGCCACGGGCTTGATGAGGGGGGACTGGCTGGCGAGCTGCACGGCGCGGCGGTAGCCCGGGAGGTGGGAGTAGTAGTCCTTGCCGCCACCCACGACGTGGAAGACCGGCAGGGCAGACTGCCGCACGGCCGCGAGCAGGGGTGGAAAGACCCCGGCGAGGATCTGCTCGGCTCGCGGCATGTATTCCACGGCCCGGCGCCAGCCGGGGAAGTCGGCCGGTCCGCCGGTTGCCCATGCGTGCATCACGACGAGGGCGGTGTGGGTCGGAGCCAGCTCCGTCTCGACGGTGTGCCAGCCGCCGTACGTCGTGGCCGGCACCGGGAGGGCGGGGTCGGCGTCGAACTGGCGGTAGAGCCGGGCGGGAAGGCGCATGGGTTATTTAGCCACGGAAGACAGGGATCAAGGAAGGTTAACCACTAATCCACACTAAGGAATCACTCATTAAATTCAGCTGATGGTTTTCAAAAACTGAATCCTTCATTAGTGTCTTTTAGTGAACATTAGTGGTTAAATCCGCCTTGGCCTTTGCCGGACGCGAGGCGCGCCAGAGGAGGGCGCCGATGACGAAGAGGAGGCCGCCGGCGACAAGGTTGATGGCGGGAGGGGCAAGGGCGGAGGAGGGGAGGGCCACACAGGCGCACAGGACGACGCCGAGGAGCACGCTCACGACGGACAACATCTGGTAATCGCGCAGGCCGCCGATCGGGACGTTGGGGTCCACCGGGACGGGCGTGCGGAGATCGGCGTCGAAGCGCCGGCACTCGGCGCTGCGGGGATCCTCGGCGCGGTAGAAGAGAGCGGAAAAGAAGAACACGGCGGTGGAGACGATGGTCGCGCTGAGGATGTTGCGCTCGTAAGCGTGGTCCGGAAAGGCGTCGAGGGCGAGCAGGCCGAAGGCGGCGACGAAGGCGGCGATGCTGGCGGCCATGCCGGACCACCAGGGTGTCTTGCGGTAGATCATGCCGAGGAGCACGGGCATCATGAAGCCGGGAGCGGTGAGTGAGTAGTATTTCAGGCCGAAGTTGAAGGCCCCGCCCGTCTTGGCGATGTAGAGCGCCGCGACGATGCCGAGCACCCCGATGACCAGCATGGTAAGCTGGGCGACGCGCATCTGGTGGTTTTCCGACGCGAGGGGCAGGCCGATGCGCTTGCGCAGCGGCACGTAGATGTCGCGGGTGGTGGTGGCGGCGAGCCAGTTGAAGCCGTCGCTGGCCTGCCCGAGCGTGGCGGAGAGAATCGCGGCGACGACGAAACCGATCATGCCGTGCGGCAGGAGCAGGAGGGCGAGGCTGACGAACGAGGCCTCCTCCGGCGCAGCGAACTGCGGCCAGATCTCTGCGATGTTGGGAAACAGGACGCGGGCTCCCATCATGGGGAGAATCCACAGCAGCGGACCGACGAACGACAAGCCGGCGCAGAGCAGGGCCATCTTGCGGGCACTGCGTTCGTCCGGCACGCTCTGGTAGCGTTGGACCTGCCACCAGGCGACGTTGTAGCCGAGCAGGACGTTGATGCCGTAGCAGAGGAGGAAGAGCGGCTGGCCGGGTTGTCCGTTGAGACCGAAATAGCCCGCCGGCGCCTCATGCCAGAGCCGGGAGAAGCCGGCGGCGATGCCGTCACCACCGCCCAGATGGCGGAACGTCACGGGCATGATGATGACCGTGGTCACGAGGATGATGACGCCCTGCACGGCGTCGCTCAGCACCGCGGCCCAGAGACCGCCGATGACCGTGTAGACGATCATGACGATACCGACGACGATCATCGTGAGTTCCAGACCGCTCAGGGTGTAGCCGAGCACGAGATGTTGCTCGCTGGCGAAACCCAGGGCGGTGGCGACGAAGATGCACAATATGTACAGGCCCTGGCCGATGAGCACGATCTGCGGCACGACTGCGGTCACCGAGTAGAAGTAGGTCGTCGAGGAGGAGTAGCGCCGCGTGAGGAACTCGAGCGGGGAGTTGATGCGCGCCCGCCGCCAGCGGGAGGCGAAGTAGAAAGCGCCGACAAGGTAGGCCCAGGTGGCCGAGGTGAAGACGACGACCGCGCCGAGTCCGTAACGGTAGGTGAAACCCGCGGCGGCCACGAACATGAAGGCCGAGAAGCCAGAGACCCAGTTGGACACTCCCGCGAGAAACCAGGGGATCTTGCCCCCGCCCTTGAAGTAGTCGTCGGTGTTCTGATTCTTCCGGGACGAATACCAGCCGACAAAGATCACGATGCCGAAATAGAGCGCGATCAGGGCGTAGTCGGCGCTGTTGACGTGGTTGAATTGCGGCATGGGGCGGGAGAGAGAGGAGCGGGGAGCCCGTTCGACGCGACTGCGTCTTGCTCAGGGCAGGCAGGGAGAAAGGAGCGGGGAGAAGGGAGCAGGGAGCCAGAATGGGAGATTGGGTCTGGGTTCTGGGGTCTAGGGTGACTACACACCCCGCCCTTTCGGGCACCCCTCTTCATAGAGGGGACTTCGGCTGCGCGGATTGGAATCCCCTCTATGAAGAGGGGTGGCGCGGAGCGACGGGGTGTGTGGTGAGGCCATGACGTCCAATCAGCTGATCGTGATGGTGGGGACGTTTTCGGTGGTGCGGATGGTGACATTGATTTTTTGGGCGGCGTGGGTGCCGGTCACGCGCCAGGCGGTGCCTTCGCGGGTGACTGTGAGGGTGCCGTGAGGATCGCCGGCGGAGGCGGTGGTGCAGGCGGTCAGCAACTCGTGCGAGGTCGCGCTGGCGGAGACGGCCTCGACGAAGGGGAACGCGCCGACGCTTTCGGGCAGGTCCAGGCGGCCGGTCGCGGCGGAGACCTTGCCGGTGGCGGCAAGGGTGCCACGGACGGAAGCGAGGGGCCGTTCGATGGCAAAGGATTGTCCGCTGGCGGTGGGCCGGCC
>Ga0208117_100590_pt1 | contig 10543 bp, 10 predicted proteins | sample LakWasMet26_LOW6_2_FD_183870 | JGI IMG/M metagenome (GOLD analysis project Ga0208117, IMG submission 183870) | Freshwater sediment methanotrophic microbial communities from Lake Washington under simulated oxygen tension - Sediment Metagenome... | ecosystem: Environmental > Aquatic > Freshwater >...
ACCGTATGGCCCTAATTTATGGGTATGCGTAACATTGTTTGTTTCGGTAACGAATTGCACGGGGATGACGGCTTCGGCATCCGTGTATACGCGCAGCTATGCCGGTTGACGTGGCCGAACGATGTCGAGGTGTTCAATGCGGGCATCGCCGGACTCAATGCGCTCCGGTTTCTTGAGGATTGCAGCCAGGCGATTCTGGTCGATGCCCTGGCTAACTTCGGGAATGTCGGAGAGGTGTTTTTGCTAAGGCCGGAAGATTTGGCCGACAGGCCCGAGCAGCTTACCGGTCACGGCCTGGGGCTTCCGTATTTGCTGGAGGCGCTTAAAGTCATCCGGGAACCGCTACCGGATATTCTGATAGCGGGGGTCGAAATAGCCGCCCTCAAACCCTTTTCTCCGGGTTTGTCCGATAAAACCGAGCGTGCTGTAGCCAAGACAGTCCAAATGATACGAGGCCTGTTGTCGGAATGAGTCGTCAAAGCCCAAATTTTCGTGAAGTCAGCGTCGAAGCGATCACCTTCCTCGACTCGGCTAAGCCGTCGCGTTGGAAAGGCCGCGTACAGTTACCCGGCGAGCATCGTCCTATCGATATTCTGATTTTTAATATTCAGGGTGAATTTCGTGCTGTGCCGGCCCAGTGTCCTCACGAAGGATTCGATCTGACGCATTGTCCGCTGCTCAATGAAAATACCCTTGTTTGTCCGGCGCATAGCCTGTGCGTCGATTTAAAGGCTTCCGGATTCCGTGTCAAAGAACACGACGGTCAATTTTCGGTATCTTTGAATGAAACCCATCTGATTGGAACCGCTGAACATTGCAGCGAAGTTAACTTCGGCAGAGAGGGTTCCGAAACAGTGCTGCAACTGCGCGAGGAAATCGACAAGCTGCGGCTGGCCAATCTGAAACAGGAAAAGCAAATTCGCGTGATTACCCAAAGCATGGATGCGATGCTCTGCGAATCGGAACAGCAAAAACTAAAACTCAAAGAAAAGGTGCAACAGCAGCAAACCCTCAGCCGTTTTGTTGACCGGGTCATGGATACTATTGACGATCTCCTGATTGTCATTGATACGGAAGGCCGGATTCTTCGGTTGAATACGGCGGTGGAGCGCGAACTCGGGTTTACCGAAGTTGACTTGCTGGGAACAGGCATCGACGAATTGCTGACTCCCTTCGAACAACAGTGCCTTGCAGGGCAGTTGCCGGTTTTGCCTTGGCCTATCCGATCCGTGTTGTTGGAAACTGTCCGGCTTAACGGATACTACACCGGTGAGCATGAACTCCTGAGTGAAAACAGAGATAACGCAAAATCCATCTACTGGCTGAAAAGCAGTTTGCTGCACTCGGAGCAAGGCAAACTGGAAGGCGCCGTGGTAACCGCTTTGAACATCACCGAATTGAAAAACCGGGAAACCCAGCTGCAACTGAGCGCTAAAGTCTTCGAAAATAGTACCGAGGCGATTTTCATCACCGATCCGCAGGGCACCATCATGGAGGTCAATGCCGCATTCTGTTCAATTACCGGTTATCAGCGTTCCGAAGTGCTGGGTCGAAATCCCCGGCTATTGAAATCAAAACTGCACGATAAGGCGTTTTATAAAAACCTGTGGCAATCGCTATTGAATGAGGGGGGCTGGAAAGGAGAAATCTGGGATCGCCGGAAAAACGGCGAATTTTGCCCGATGTTGCTCAGTATTAACGCCGTCACTGACAAACTGGGCCAAGTAACGCATTACGTGGCTATTTCTTCGGACATCAGCCACCAAAAACAAACGGAACGCGAACTCAAACAGTTGGCGTACTACGATGTGCTTACCAATCTTCCCAACCGATCGCTGTTCAAGGATCGTTTTGAGCACGAAATCTGTTTGGCGGAACGTAATACCACCCGTCTCGCCTTGTTTTTTCTTGATCTGGATCATTTCAAGAGTGTCAACGATACGCTCGGCCATTGGGCCGGCGACAGTTTGTTGCAGATCATCGCAACGCGTATTCAAGGCTGCTTGCGCAAAACGGACACGGTTGCCCGTATGGGCGGAGACGAGTTTACCATTATCTTGCCCGGTTTAATCGGCATCACCGATGCCACCGAACTTGCCAGAAAGCTGATTAATGCCATGACCAAACCGGTGCAAATAAAAGATCATACGGTTTTCATCGGCGTCAGCATTGGCATCGCCATCTTTCCCGATGACGGCGATGATTTTTACACTATGACCAAGCACGCGGATACCGCTATGTATGCGGCCAAAGCTAGAGGTCGAGGACTGTTTCAGTATTATGAAGCGGGCATGAATGAGGCCGCGCATCAGCGGCTATTACTGGAAAACGCATTGCGATTGGCCATAGAACAGGAAGAATTTCAGCTTTATTACCAGCCTAAAGCCGATAGCCATTTAAGCCGAATAACCGGCGCCGAAGCGCTGATCCGCTGGAGACGTCCCGGCTTCGGCATTATACCGCCGGACCGCTTCATCGCTATCGTCGAGGAAACGGCTTTAATTATTCCGCTCGGAAAATGGATACTGAAGACGGCCTGTTTGCAGGCCAAGGTATGGGCTAATCAATTGACAGGTTTTCGACTCGCTATCAATTTATCGCCTCTGCAACTTTTGGCCGATGATTTTATTGCCGTTCTTGACAGCATTCTGGTCGAAACCGGTACGAATCCGGAATGGATTGAGTTGGAAGTGACTGAGGGTCTGATTATGCTCGACATTGTAAAAGCGACCGAACGATTGCACCAAATCCGGCAGCGCGGCATTCACATCGCCATGGACGATTTCGGCACCGGCTATTCATCATTATCCTATTTGCAAAAATTGCCTATCCAGACGCTTAAAATAGACAAATCGTTCGTTCAGGCCTATATCGATGACCCCGCCTCGAGCGAGGCGGCATTTATCAAGACTATCGTATCTTTGGGGCAGGTTCTGGATATGAAAATTGTCGCCGAAGGCGTAGAAACGAAGTCCCAGCTGATGCTGTTACAGTCTTACGGTTGCGATGAGATTCAGGGATATTATCTCTCGCCTCCGCTGCCTGTCGATGAGTTTCAGCGACGCTGGATTGATCATGGCGTTGTTGAATGAATCAAGGAATGGCGTTCCGCCGCAGTAATGAATCGATTGCGTTGGCCGTAAATGCGGCCGGAAGGCTGCCTTTATTTGAAGAACCGATATTAATCGACAGTCCATTGCACCAAGCCGCTGTATGACGTGGCAATAACAAGCAAGCCGAAGACGATGCGGTACCAGGCGAAAATAATGAAATCATGATGACTGATGTAACGCAATAAGGCCTTGATGGCTAATAGCGCGCTGAGGAATGCGGCGACCAGTCCGGCGGCGAAATAGGGGGCGTCGGTTGCCAGATCTAATAAATCGCGATGCTTATACAAATCGTAAAGACTGGCGACAATCAGCGTCGGAATCGCTAGGAAAAAAGAGAATTCGGTTGCTGCTTTGCGCGAAAGTCCGAATAACAAGCCGCCGATGATGGTTGCGCCGGAACGCGACGTGCCCGGAATCAACGCGAAAGCCTGGGCGATACCGAGTTTTAACGCATCCAACGGGCTTAAATCTTCGACCTCAAGAATGCGGATTTTATGTTCCCGTTTTTCCGCCCAGATAATGACCAAAGCGCCGACGATAAATGCCAGTGCCACGGGAATAGGCTTGAATAACACGGCTTTGATGTATTTGCCGAACAGCAAGCCCAGCGTCGCCAATGGCATGAAGGCAATCATCAAGTTAAAGGTGAATTTCTGCGCCGATTTTTGGCTGGGCAGGCCGATGATAACGGCCGCGATTTTGGCGCGGTATTCCCAGCACACCGCCAGGATGGCGCCGACCTGAATGACAATTTCAAATAACTTGCCTTTGTCGTCATTAAAGCTCAGCAAGTCGCCAACCAGAATTAAGTGTCCGGTACTGGAAACCGGCAAAAATTCGGTCAGGCCTTCAACAATGCCTAGAATGATAGTTTTAAGCGTTAATATTAGATCCATGTTTTTCCTGTAAAGTTAATATTTATGAGTAAGAAAATTGCTTCTACGTTTTTGAATAGCCTTAGCGTTATCTATCAATAAATTGACATACCGCAAAGCCGGCATCTGTTCGGCGAAACCCATCGCTTATCCCGGTTTCAGCGTCAAAATGACGGGGCAGTGGAGCTTGAATTATCGTCATGAGAAGGAGAATACCTTAACATTGAATGGATACGATACCTCAACGCGTTATTTGATTTTAGCAATATGCGATAATAATTTCTGTTATGACTTAACGGTTGAGGAGTTACGGTAGTTAAGCGTCTGAGCTATTAGCAATGGCGATAGCTAATCACGCAAATGATAATTGGAAATGGACTCATGGCCCAGGCATTTTCTGCTTGCTTCGCGGACGATCCCCAGGTGATCGTGTTTGCATCGGGAGTGTCCCATTCCGGGGAAACCCGGGCAGAACAATTTACGCGCGAAAGGGATATGTTAAAAAGCGCCATAGCTGCGCAAAAATTCATCCTTTATTTCAGCACCTGCGCGGTGTACGACCCGGAACTGGCGGCATCGCCCTATGTGCGCCATAAGATTGAAATGGAGCGGTTGGTGCTTGAAACAGCGCATCAGGCGGCCATTTTCCGGCTACCGCAAATTGTCGGTCATAGCTCAAATCCGCATACCCTGACCAATTATCTGTATCGCCAAATCAGCACCGGCGCCTCTTTTCAGCTTTGGCTGAATGCCAAGCGTAACCTGGTCGATGTCTGCGATGTCGTTAGCATCATTACTCATCTTGTCAGAACGCACCAAGTTGATAACGTCATCACGAATATAGCTTGCCCGTTTTCAGTGTCCGCGCTCGAGCTTGTCAACATATTCGAGCTCATGCTCGATAAAAAAGCCAACTATGATATTGTGGCTGCGGGCGGAGAATACATGATCGACTCCCGCCTGGCGGTGGCTGCCGCCGCCAAGGCAGGGATCGCATTTGATGATCAATACATAAAGAACCTTATCTGGAAGTACTATGCATAACCCTCCACGTCTCGGCTTGTCCGTAGTTATCCCGGTCTACGGCAGCGAGAAAGTATTACCGGAACTGACCGCCAGGTTGAAAGCAGTACTGGATCGGATCGGGCATTTGCGCGCGAACTACGAAGTTATCTTCGTGTGCGATTGTTCTCCAGACAAGAGTTGGGAGACGATTCTAGCGTTGTCGGCCCAATACTCCTGGGTTCGTGGGATTTTGCTGCGCATGAATGTGGGGCAGCATAACGCACTGATGGCCGGTTTCGCACAGGCGCGGGGTAAGATCGTCATTACTATGGACGACGATCTGCAACACTCCCCATCTGATATTCCGGCGTTGCTTGATGAGCTTGCACGCGGGCGGGATGTAGTTTTTGCGCATTTCAAGCAGCGCAAACACGCGAGCTGGAAAATCGCCGGCAGCCGCCTTAACGGCATACTCGCCGGCTACCTGATACAAAAGCCGAAGGGCCTCTACCTATCACCGTTTCGCGCGATGAAGGCAACGATCTGCAATGATATTTTGCGCTATCAAGGTCCGTATGTGTATGTCGACGGATTGATTCTCTCGGTCACTCGGGATATCGGCACAGTTGAGGTTGATCATTACGATCGGTATTTGGGCGACTCGGCCTACGGCTTCAAGAAATCATTCTCGCTCTGGCTGAAGATGGCGACTGGCTTTTCTATTGTTCCGCTACGCGTCACATCTTTCCTAGGCCTCTGTTTCTCCGGTCTGGGGTTCCTGCTTGCGGTAATATTCATCATCCAGAAATTTACCCTCGACCGGATGCCTGACGGCTGGTCATCGCTGATGGTCGCGATACTGATCGTGGGCGGAGTGCAATTACTGGCGCTAGGTATGCTGGGGGAATACATGGGCCGCGTTTTGTTGACGCTCAACTCGCGCCCGCAATATTTGATCGGCGAGACAACCGGCTTGAGCAGGGCTGAAGACGTTTCTTTACACAAGGAAGATTGATGCAGTTTTTCTTATATTGCCTGTGCGGGGGCATGGGCGTTTCCACTGATTACATCGTGTTTTATTTGTCGGTAATGAGCGGGATTTGGTATCAAGGCGCTAACAGTCTCGGATATTTAGCCGGTACGCTGGTAAGTTTTTCCTTAAACCGCATCTTCACCTTTGGCATGCGCGACCGGGTTTTACAACGCTTAGCCCTATTTCTCACCGTCGCCAGTGTCGGATTTGCGGCTTCGGCCCTGCTGCTCTGGTGGCTGGTAGAAGTTATCAATTTAGACGCGCGCATTGCCAAACTGATTACCTTGCCGATGGTCGTGGCGTTGCAGTTTTTCCTGAATCGACGCATTACCTTCAACGCCGCTCCCAGCGGCTAATTAATCATAAGTAAACCCCCAGCTCAGCTGGGGGACTCACAAAGTTTGACAATTCCGGGAATCATCGAGAGTCTCCCTATCTGTGAACCGCCTAAAGTTCTGAAGATAAGGAAACAAACGATGAATCCACCAGAGAGTTTAAAACATACAAAATGGGAATGTAAGTATCACATAGTCTGGATTCCAAAATATAGGAAGAAAAGTCTGTATAAGGAGTTGAGGCAATATTTGGGGGCGATGCTAAAAGATTTGGCATCGCAAAAAGAATGCAGGATTGAGGAAGGCCACTTGATGTCAGATCATGTCCACATTCTCATCTCGATTCCACCGAAATATTCAGTGTCACAAGTTATTGGGTTTATTAAAGGAAAAAGTGCCATATCGATAGCACGAACCTATACAGGACGAAGAAAGAACTTCACAGGTCAGAGTTTCTGGGCAAGAGGGTATTACGTTTCAACAGTGGGTAGGGACGAGGAAACTGTGCGCAATTACATCAAGCATCAAGAAGAAGAGGACAAGCGAATAGAGCAGCTCGACTTATTTTAAAGCACTCGCCACCTTGAGGTGGCACATAAATTAACCCGCTTTGAGCGGTTCACATTTTCAAGCCTCCGGCTTTGCCGGAGGTTTTTGACTATCCTGAAATATATGAGTAAACAATACGATACGGTCATAGTTGGCGCCGGATTCACCGGTTTGACGGCAGCTTTGGAATTGGCGCGGGCCGGAAAGCGCGTCCTGGTCCTGGAGGGCGATACCGCCCCAGGCGGGCTAGCCGGCACTTTTGAGTTCAAGGATGGCGTGACTATCGAAAAGTTTTATCACCATTGGTTCGATAACGACGAATACGTTCCCAAACTCGCTAAAGCGCTGGGAATGGAAAGCGAGATTATTACGATGCCGTCAAAAACCGGCATGTACTTCAACGGTCGCCACTGGCGGCTCTCGACCCCGATGGATCTGTTGCGCTTCAAGCCACTGTCATTGGTCGATCGGATTCGCTTGGGCCTTTTGGTGTTACGAGTACGCCAGGTCAAAGACTGGAAAGCAATCGAGCATCTGTCGATCCGCGAATGGCTGGAACCTTTGTGCGGCGAAAATGTGTTTCGCGTAGTTTGGAAGCCTCTGCTCGAAAGCAAGTTTTCGGTTTTTTCCGATGCGGTCAACGCTGTGTGGATGTGGAAGAAACTGGTTTTGAGGGGGAGTACACGCGATAGCAAAGGCGGCGAGCAACTCGCGTATTTCAAGGGGGGATTCGGGCGGCTGGCGCAGGCAATGGCTAGCGAAATCATCCGGCTCGGAGGTGAAGTCCGCTATGCCGCTTCGGTGACCGGCGCGGTCGTTGCTAATGATCAGGTCACTGGGTTGCACACCGGCGACGGCGATGTAATAGGGCGGCAATATCTGTTTACGCCGGCGTTTTCGATTATTGCAGACCTCTTTGATAATGTCGCGGACCAAGATTGGCTGGCCGGTTTGCGCCGTGTCAAGTATCTCGGTAATGTCTGTCTGGTGCTGGAGCTTGACCGCAGCCTGTCGGACACATACTGGCTCAACGTGAACGATCCCGGCTTTCCATTTGTCGGGGTTATCGAACATACCAATTTCGATTCACCGGAAAATTACGGCGGCAAGCATATCGTCTATCTTTCGCGCTATTTGGCTAAAGAAGACCCGCTTTGGGGTTGCGGCGACGAAAACTATCTCGATTTCTGTATAAGCCATTTGCAACGCATGTTTCCGGATCTCGACCGTTCCTGGATACTGGACTTTCGCATTTGGCGCGCCGAATTCGCCCAACCCGTCACCGAGCGCGGCTACTCAACCTATGTGCCAAGCCGTATTACGCCTTACAGTAATGTCTGGATTAGCACGATGGCGCAAATTTATCCGGAAGATCGCGGCACCAACTACGCGATTCGCGAGGGTCAAACGGTTGCCGCGCTGATGGCCCAGCATAGTCCTGAGTAAAATTTACGCAGTCAGCATGCCGCCCACATCCTTTCTTAAAAGCAATAATTCGATGAGCCAAAATCCGCCCACTGTCATACAAACCTCAACCACGCTGCATATTCTGCTGTTTTTTTTGACTATTGCCTTTTTATTGACTCGGTCGATCGATTCGATCTGGGGCGGCGGCGTCGATCTTGCCCATCATTATGCGCTGGTAGCCCGTTTGACTGAGTTTTGGAACATACCGTATTTGGGCGATCCTAGCCTGGGCGAAATGAATTATTATCCTCGCGCCAGCCATGTGTTGGCTGCTGTCGTTGGGCGCTTATTGGGTTCGGCGCTGCTCGGAATGCAGGTGATAACGCTGCTGTCCATCATTCTGATCTGGTCGAGTCTGGTTTATATTGTGCTCAGTCTGCCAAAGAATACGCACCTTATCGCCGCCTTTTTCTTATCAGCTATCCTGTGGGCGAACCATCGTTATTTCCACATTGAGTTGCATGCCGATGAAGTAAGCGAGAATTTTTTCTACGCACAGTTGGTTGCACAAGCTTTTGTTATTTTTAGTGTTGCGCTCATGCTTTACTGCGATCGTAGAGGCATCAGGCCTGAACTGAGACACATCTTTTTGGCTGTCGCAGTTTATATAGCCACGGGAATTCATCTGCTGCCGGCGCTGGAGTTATTGTTTTTTTTCATTGCTCTGGCCGCAATCGACCTGTATCGGCAAGCGATTCCGGGTAAATTCAGCGTGCGCGCCGGTAGCTTTACGGTCTTTTTAATACTCGCCGCTATAGCAGCGCTTGCACTGCATCCTTCGATCTCGACAATGCGCAGTTTGAGTAAGAACAATGGCGACATTTTTATTCATTATATTCAGAGTATGCGAGCGATTTCGGTCTATTGTGCTCTCCACGTCGTAAGCTCAATTATCATCCTGCGATTCTGGTTTTTGCTCGGCCAAGGCAAACGCTCGCGTCAGTTAATTGCCTTGAAATACATCGGAGTCTATGGCTTGTCTGTTTCCGGGCTATGTCTACTGCAAATAATTGCTCTTCGACTGGGACACGGTTCTGAGTATGCGGTGAAAAAATACCTATTTGCTCTTAATACCGCCTTGCTTATCGAGCTCTCGATGTTTATATCCCTGGCTAAGTTTAAGTTTGGTTTTATCATTGCCCGGTCCGGAAACTTTTATACGGCATCGGCTTATTTGTTGGCGCCGCTGCTAATAGTTTCCGCCTTCCTTTGTGTGACGCCGGTGGCAGCGAGCCTGGATACCTCAGACTTGGTCGCACTTGAGCATCGACTGTTATTGCGTCGCGATCTTTCAATCCCAAGCACGCCAGGGAAATTCGATTATGTGTATGGCATTGACGGTCTTCCTTCACAAGTTGCCTATATGATGTCGATTGGGGTGCTTAAGGCGCCGCGGGCGCAAGATGTTGTCCCGAATTTTGCTTTGCCGGGCTGGTGGATTAATGATTGGAACCGCATCGGTACTATTGTTACCTCGGAATATTCTAACCTCGATCAAGATCCCGCATGCCGTCGTGCCGCGCCGGTACAATCGCTGGTTATGCTCGACGGCGCATGCCTTGCAAAATGGTACGGAAGTCCCCGTGTTATCGGCTTCTCAAGCAAAGATGGTCTTGGCATCTGCCGGACAGTCGGCTTAAGCAGCCCGGAAAACTTCGGCACCTGGACCGACCGCAGCGCCGCCAGCCTAAGTTGTCCTGTCCCTATCATCAGCGGAAAGGCTCCGACCGAGCTACAAATCGACAGCTGGGGTTTCCTCGATCACGTAGCAGTACAAAGAGTTTTGGTCGGCGTTGAGGGAGCGCCTGCTGTCGAATATCGTTTTGACGCCGGCCATCCCATGCATTTAATTTCTCTGGCGTTGCCGAAAAACCTCGGGAAGGAAGTGCAAGTTAATTTCATTTTGCCGGACGCGATTTCGCCTAAACAACTGGGTCTGAGCCAAGATGCCCGTCAATTGGGCATATCGATAAAAAGGATCGAATTTAAATAAATGGCACTAGCGTTTGCAGAAAGGGAATTTTTGCACCTGTAAAGCCGATGAGGGTACTAAAAAAAATTCAATACGAGCGGCAGGAGGATTTTGGATCCTTTCGTCACTTAAAATCATTTTCAATGGCCTGCTATAGGCAATGTATTGGACAAGATTTGATGCCCCGGCCGGAG
>Ga0208117_100598_pt1 | contig 10387 bp, 7 predicted proteins | sample LakWasMet26_LOW6_2_FD_183870 | JGI IMG/M metagenome (GOLD analysis project Ga0208117, IMG submission 183870) | Freshwater sediment methanotrophic microbial communities from Lake Washington under simulated oxygen tension - Sediment Metagenome... | ecosystem: Environmental > Aquatic > Freshwater >...
TATCTGCAGGCGTTAACGCAGAACAGGCTAGCTGCAAAGGCATTGGCACGTGACACGGAGCTGCTAAAGGAAGGCGTTATTGCTCAGCGCAGATATTTAGAAACCGAAAGCGCACATGATGAGGCTAGCGCCAACTTAGCACAGAGCCGGCAAGTGTTAAGGTTGGCCGGTGTGAGTGATGCGGCTATTGCAAAGTTAAGCCCATCAGCTGGTATGGCTAGCGGCCTTAGTTTGGTAGCGCCGATTTCCGGCCAAGTGTTAGAGCAAATGGTAACGACTGGGCAGCGTGTTGATATGGCGATGCCTTTATACCGCATTGCCAAATTGTCTCCGCTGTGGCTTGAGATTCATGCACCACTTGAAGGCTTGCCATTTGTGAAGGAAGGGATGCAAGTGCAGGTGCCTAAGCTGCAAGCAAGCGGGCATCTTATTGCTGTGATTCGTAGCGTCAATAAAGCTGACCAGACGCTACATTTGCGCGCTGAAATTACCAAAGGCGCAGAAAAACTATCACCAGGACAGTTTGTGGAGGCTGAAATCAACTTAGGCGATCAATCTAAGTATTTTAGTGTGCCAAAGTCAGCGCTTGCAAGGCAAGGTAACAGTGCCTTGGTGTTTGTGCAAACGAAAGCTGGCTTTAAGCCGATTAAAGTGACGGTTATTTCTGAGCAAGTGGACGAGGCTGTTGTCGATGCGCCATTTACCGGTAACGAGCAAATTGCAGTGACGGGTGTTTCTGCAATTAAAGGCACATGGTTGGGGTTAGGGGGTGAGTGATGTTAGCTAAGCTGATTCAGTTTGCCCTGACGCAACGGTTATTAATGGTGATTGCCACACTTGGCTTGGCGGCTGCAGGTACGGTGGCTTATCGGGCGTTACCGATTGATGCCTTTCCAGACGTGTCTTCTACGCAGGTTAAGATAGTGGTTAAAGCCCCTGGTATGACACCAGAAGAGGTTGAGGCAAGAATTACTGCACCGATAGAAGTTGAAGTGTTAGGGGTGCCGCATCAAGTGGGGGTGCGCTCTGTGGCTAAGTATGCACTCACTGACATTACGATTGATTTTGAAGATGGTACTGATATTTACTGGGCCAGGCAGCAATTGTCAGAGCGCCTAAGTGCTGTCTGGCCCAATTTGCCTGAAAACGTGTCTGGCGGTATGGCGCCGATGACAACACCGTTAGGTGAGATGTTTATGTTCACTGTGGAGAGCGATGAACTGAGTCTGCAAGAGCGACGTAGCCTGCTGGACTGGGTGATTCGCCCACAGTTACGCACAGTTGCAGGTGTGGCTGATGTCAATGCGCTAGGTGGTTTAGTGCGTAGTTTTGAAATCGTGCCGGACAATGCGCGCATGTACGCAAGAGGGGTGGCGATAGATCAGTTGCAGCAAGTGCTACAAACGAATAATCGCAATGGTGGTGCTGGGCGATTGAACGATGGTGAAGGCTCTTTATTGGTACGCACGGAGGGTGGTTTTAAAACCATTGAAGATGTTGAGAATACCGTGGTGCGTACCGATCATGGTATGTCGGTGCGGGTGGCTGATGTTGCTACGGTACGTATTGGATCAATTACGCGCTATGGTGCCGTGACCAGTAATGGTCAGAATGAAACCGTGCAGGGCTTGGTGTTAGGCTTGCGTGGTGCCAATGCACAGAAAGTGGTGGAAGGCGTAAAAGCCAGACTGGCAGAGATCGCGCCGCAGTTGCCTAAAAGCGTCAAGATTAATGTGTTTTATGATAGAGGTAGTTTAGTCGAGCGTGCTGTTAATACCGTGACTAAGGCTTTGTTAGAAGCCGTAGTGTTGGTGCTGATTTTGCTGGTACTGTTTTTGGGTAACTTTAGAGCCGCGCTGACCATCGCTTTTATTTTGCCGCTTTCTGCACTCTTTACTTTTTTATTGATGCGCAGTTTCGGTATGTCTGCCAATTTAATGAGCTTAGGCGGGCTCGCCATTGCCATCGGCATGCTGGTGGATGCTGCAGTGGTGGTGGTAGAAAATGTGGTATCGCATCTGGCAGATAAAAAGCAGGCCGGCACGTTACCGCGTATGCATATTATTTATCGCGCTGTACGCGAGGTTAGCGTGCCGGTCACCGCCGGGCTGCTAATTATTATTACGGTATTTTTACCTTTACTCACCTTGCAGGGCTTGGAGGGTAAGTTATTCACCCCAGTGGCATTGACGATTATGTTCGCTTTAGCCGGGTCGTTGCTATTATCGTTGACGGTGATTCCTATGCTGTCTTCATTTTTGTTAAAAGAAGTGAGCCACGATAATCCATGGTTGGTGCGTAAGGCGCTGGCGATTTATGAGCCAGTATTGATTTGGTGTTTGGCGCATGCAAGGGTGATAGTCGTTGCCGCGTTGGTGATGCTTGCGCTCACTGGCGTTGTGTACACCCAGATTGGTAAAACCTTTATGCCTGTGATGGATGAAGGCGACATTATTATTGGGGTGGAGAAGTTACCGTCGATTAATCTTAATCAAACCATCATCACAGACATGAATGTGCAGCGCGCGATATTAAATCAAGTGCCGGAAGTGAAAGGCGTATATTCACGTGTTGGTTCAGATGATTTGGGGCTGGATCCGATGGGCTTAAATCAAACGGATAATTTTTTGATACTAAAGCCAATGCGTGAGTGGCGTGTGGCGACCAAAGAGCAACTGATTGATGAGCTGCGTAAGGTAATGAATCAGTTGCCTGGCCTAGCCTATAGTTTTACGCAGCCAATTGATATGCGTGTGAATGAAATGATCTTAGGTGTGCGTGGTGATTTGGCGATTAAAATCTTTGGGCCAGACCTCACCACACTTAATGCAAAAGCACAGCAGATTGTTAAAATTTTAACGTCTATTCCGGGTAGTCAGGATGTGTACACCCCGCAAAATAGTGGTGTGCAGTATTTACAAATCAAAATTGACCGAATGGCGGCAGGGCGCCTCGGCTTGAGTGTCACCGAGATAGAGGCCATATTGCTCGCCCAGCTTGAGGGTAAGCAGTTGGGCGTAGTGCAGGAAGGACAAAAACGCACCCCTGTGCTGATTCGTGGTAGCCAGGATTTACGTGCATCCCCCGCAGACTTTGGCAATTTAATGCTGACGCTAGACAATGGTACAAATATACCGCTTTCGGCTGTGGCTAGAATTGAACGTGAAGAAGGCCCGGTGAAGGTGGATAGGGAAGGCGGCGCACGCTTCGTGGTGGTGACAGCCAATGTACGTGATCGTGATTTGGTGAGTTTTGTGGAAGAAGCCAAGCAGCGTGTGCAGGCAGAGGTTAAGTTTGATGAAGGCTATGCTGCAAAATTTGGCGGCCAGTTTGAGAACCAGCAAAGAGCATCCGCACGCTTAGCAATTGTGGTGCCAGTGGCTATCGGATTGATATTCTTATTGTTGTTTGCGACGTTTGGGTCAGTTAAGCAGGCCGTATTGATTTTGTCTAACATCCCGTTCGCAATGATCGGTGGCGTGTTTTCGCTTTGGTTGTCAGGGGAGTACTTATCCGTACCTGCTTCAGTAGGGTTTATCGCCTTGCTAGGCATCGCTGTGCTGAATGGCGTGGTGATGGTCAGTTATTTTAACCAACTGCAGGCACAGGGCATGGCAATGGCTTCTATTGTGGTGGAGGGTGCCAAACGTAGGTTAAGGCCCGTGCTGATGACTGCAAGCATTGCGGCTTTTGGCTTGATTCCCTTGTTATTTGCGACAGGGCCTGGGTCTGAGATTCAGCGGCCTTTGGCCATTGTCGTGATTGGCGGCTTGGTAAGCTCAACTGCACTGACATTGGTGTTGCTGCCAATTTTTTATCGCAGGTTTTTTAATGGGGCTGCAAAATGAACCAATATCCTAGTGCGCAGGGCTTATTAATACTGATGGCGCCAGTGAGTTTAGAAGAAGCATTGGTTGATTTGTTATTACAAAAAGACCAGATCTCTGGTTTTACTACAAGTCATGTCAGCGGGCATGGTAGGCAGCATGCTGGGCTTAGTCTGGTGGAGCAAGTTGCAGGTCGCCAGCAGCGTGTGCAGTTTATGATACATGCTGGTTTTGCTGAGTTGCAAGAGTTGATAGTTGAATTCAAGCAAATGTTTAGCGATACCGGCATGCACTATATATTGATGCCGATTGCTGAGGCGCAATCACTATAAAGGTGTGATGTAGGGCATAGGTTGTTTTGTTGCGCTTATGCCCTCACTGTTTAGCCGTATGGCGACAAGCCTAGTTGATAACATAGGTATTGGTTAGGGTCGAAAAACGTTGGCTCTATTTTGGACTATAGAAAAGAAAAAACCCTCATAAGTTTTCACTTATAAGGGTTTTAAAATATTGGCGGAGTGGACGGGACTCGAACCCGCGACCCCCGGCGTGACAGGCCGGTATTCTAACCAACTGAACTACCACTCCTTGAACTTTATGTATTGATAAAATCTATACATATTCAGTTAAAGCTCAAATTTTCGTCAGTGCAAATTTTTGGTGGGTGCTAACGGGGTCGAACCGCTGACATTCGCCTTGTAAGGGCGACGCTCTACCAACTGAGCTAAGCACCCTGCAGCACTAACGAAGGCCGCATATTACAGACAATGCGGCATGTTATCAACACCTTTTTCACTTAATTTAAATAAAAATGATATTTTTTTTATGGGCGCGATTTATTGACCCAAGATTTCAATATCTTGAGGTTTTTGTGGTGGCTAAATGAAGTCGCTGTCAAGTCTAATTTGGTTGCGACCCGCGGCTTTTGCCGCATACATGGCATCGTCGGCACGTTTCAAAATTTCATCTTCATTTGACTCGTGGTTAATAAAGACAACCACGCCTATGCTGGCAGAGCACAAATGCTCAATTTGGGTTTTGCTATCTTTCGCATTTAATGAAAGTAAATATGGCGCTAATAATGTCTTGCGTATTTTCTCTGCAATGCGGTTGGCTTGGAGCACTGATTTTTCTTTATCGGTGGTTAACGTGTTGAGCAGTACAACAAATTCATCACCGCCAAATCGAGCTACGGTGTCAGTTTGACGCACGCAGCTTTTGATTCGCTCTGCTACCTCTAGCAATAAGGCATCCCCAAATGCATGGCCATAAGTATCGTTGATAGGCTTGAAGTTATCTAAGTCCAAGAACATGAGTGCGCAGTAGCGGCCATTACGCTTACTTGATGCCATGGTATGGCTCAAGCGGTCTTTGAGTAAGCGCCGGTTGGGGAGTGTGGTTAATACATCGTAAAACGCTAGCTGGCGCACTTCGTCTTCTAGCTGTTTACGGTCTGTAATATCTAAATTGTGCCCTTGCAAATAGAGCAGAGCCCCGTTTTCGCCTTTAATCGGTGTGACACGGCAATAGAAGTCACGGTACACGCCATCGTGCCGTTTTAATCTAAAGTAATGGTCATGGCCAGATTTCTTTTCAAAATCTACTTGCCAGATTTTCTGTGCCTCAGTTAAGTCCTCTGGGTGCACAACTGAAGCCCATTTTTCTATGGTTAGGCTGTTTTCTGGGTCTTGGCCAGTAAAGTCAAACCACTGTCTATTAGTATAGGTGAACACTGAGCCATCAAATGCCCACATATGTATATTGGTGTTGTTTAATAGCACCGATAGTTTTTGCTCGCTTTCTGCCAGTGCTTTGCTTCTGTTGGCAAGCTCGGAGGTGCGTTGTTTAATTCTCTCTTCAAGGGTTTCTTGATTGAGCAAAATTTCGTCAGTAGCATGTTTGAGTTTATCTAACACTACTTTAATGTGTTTGATAAACGGATGGAAAATCAGCATAGCCTCTAATGCAAGCAAGAATAAGGTAATAATCCACAAGGTGGTTTCTGCTTTTTCTAAGCGCTTAATAGCTGCTTCACCTTCTAATTGATATTGGTGTACTGCCTTATCTAGCGATGAAACTAAAGTGCCGGGTGCCGTCAGCGTGATATAGCGCAGCGCTGGGTTATCTATTGCCAGTTTTTCATTATCAGTAGCAATTAATGCACGTACCGTATTAATGTAAGTTCTGACTTGTTGGTTAAGTGGCTGCTCACCACTGTAATACATAGCCTTGATGGCAGGGGACATGGTGCTGGGTAGCCCCATGCTCGGGTTGCCATGCAGTAAGCCGTGATGTGAGACAGCCATTAGTTCCACAGACTCTTCCAACTTGTGGCGGATGGCTGAGCGTTCGCTGTTGGGTGCCGTGACTAATAAATTGGCAAATAGCGCGGTGCGCTGGCTTAACATTCGTTGTCGCCCACTTACGTTGACCACAGCCGCGGTGCCATTTTGCTCCGAGATGACAAGCTTAAGACTATACCAAGCTGCGGTTGAAAGTGTTGCGACGAGAGATAGTGCAAGTACGTAACGCCAAGTGAGTGCTTGAGCGATGCCTAGGTCATCTTTGATGTGTAGTTTTGTGAACAAGTGTTTTCTCAGTTCTTGCCACGGTGTGTGACAATTGACTATAAGCCAAACTTCTATATCAATGAGTAGACATTTGCATGTCTGTCAGCTGTTTTGAACTGTTGGCTTTAGTACATGCTTCAACTCTAGCAAAATTGTCTACGCAGGTAAAGTGACCCTATTGAGTATATGGATAAGTAAATGTTGTGATAGGTTTTTTAAGCTTGATTTAAGCTTGGGCGCATAAAGTGATGTTCACCATTTATTAAAGGAGTTACATCATGAGAAATTCAATCCATACATTTACTGTAGCGTCACTTATTTCATTAAGCTTATTATCGCCATTAGCTTTTGCTGATGACGATATTCATGAAATTGAAGCCATTTCTAAAGAGCTTGGCTTAATTACATTAGAGCAGGCAAAAGCAAAGGCGCTAGCTGCAAAGCCTGGTGCGGTAGCCGATGTTGATTTAGAAAATAGAAAATTTGGCAAAGGCTGGGATTACGAGTTCGAGATTGTAGATGCTGATGGACGTGAGTGGGAGGTTTTAGTGGATGCAAAAACAGGGGCGGTACGTGATGTAAGCCGCGAGTGGTTTTAGGTTAAGCCGTACGAGGGTTAAATCTAATTTCAACGCGTAAGCCGCCAAGTGCGGCTGAGCGGCTAAAGCTTAGGTTGGCCCCGTAGCTATTTGCAATATCGTATACGATGGCTAGCCCTAAGCCGCTACCTGCAACCGTTTCATCCGCTTTAAAGCCGCGTTGTGTGAGTGAGTTTAACTCATGCGCCGGGCAGCCTGGTCCGTCGTCTTCTATGACAAAGATGGGTGCTTCACTGCCTGTTACTGTAAGCGATACATTGCGTGCACACCATTTGCAGGCGTTATCTAGCAAGTTGCCCAGTATTTCTAATAAGTCTTCGCCATCGCCATGAAACCGTGTTCCTTTTGCAACTTCCCAGGTGATGTTCACATTTTTGGCTTTGTAAATCATCCGCATGGTGTGCGTTAGCTGCGCAATCTCGGTTTTTAAATCTACCTGTTGCATGGGCTTGGCATTACCCATTAAGCGTGCACGTTTGAGTTCACGTTCGATAATTTGGTCCAATGACGCTGTTACCGCATAAATGGATGCACGAATCTCGGGCAGGCCATCAATTTCTGTGCGCTCTGCAGTTTGGTTTAGCAGTGTGAGTTTGGTCTTGAGGGCGTGTGCTAAGTTGCCTAAAGACTCTCGGGAGCGTTTGGATTTCTGCTGAACTGTATGCAATAGGTGGTTGAGCTCTGTAATAAGCGGCGCAATTTCTTCCGGCCCTTTTGATGCAATTTGGTCAGCCTCACCACGCTCCAGTTTAGCAATGTCGCTCTGCATCTCTTTTAGCGGTAGGAGTGCGCGATGTATCATCAGCCGTTGTATCGCTAATAAGAGGATAAGGCCAAGCAATGAGATTGCGGCATAAATCAGCTGAAAGCGTTCAATGCTTGCTTTTAGCGGGCCTAGATTTTCAGCGATTGCAATCGTTATCGGCAGGCTTTGTTTTTGGTAGCCATGCGCCACAATCAGCAAGGACTGTTGTTCTGGGCCTTGGCTGTAAAGTAATTGCTGCTCTCCTGCTGCTAAGGGGCCGACTCTCATGTCGGTATCCCACAATGAACGAGAAATTAAGCGTTGCTGCCCAGAAATGATCACATAATAGTTACCGGAGAATGGCCGCTGGTAAATGGCGCTTAGACGCTGTGCGTCAATTTCCAGTTGGTTCGATGCATTTAATCGGGCACTGGCAAGGAGGCTTTCCCCTTCGTGCTGTAGGCGCTTAATAAGCTGATCTTCGCTGAGTTTATTAATCGCATAGCTAACCACTAGCCATTGTAGTGATAGCAGCAACACCAAGCTAAGCGTGATGCTCCATGATAACCTGCCCTTGAGTGAGCGCATTAAGGTGCAACCCCAAACACATAGCCTTGGCCGCGCCTAGTTTGTATGTGGTGGCTACCAATCTTTTGGCGCAGGCGGTTGATATATACCTCAATCACATTGCTGTCTTTATCTTCATCATATTCATAAACATGCTCGGTTAGTACTGATTTAGAAAGAATGTGCCCAGGGTGCAGCATAAAGTATCGCAGTAGTCTGAACTCTACATTGGTGAGGTTGTGCTGAGTGCCATCCTCAAATATCACGGTTTGCGTCTGTTCGTTCAGTTTGAATTGGGCTGAGTGTAACTCGCTGGCATGATTAAGTATGCTGCGTTTTAGCACTGCACTGATACGTGCCAGCAGTTCTTCAATTTGGAACGGTTTACTGACATAGTCATCTGCACCAGTGTTAAACCCCGTTACCTTGTCCTGCCATCCGCCTCTGGCGGTGAGAATGATGACGGGCATGTTCACTTGTGCGTTGCGCCAGTGTGACAATATCTCCAGCCCATTGCGTTTGGGTAGGCCTAAGTCCAGTATGGCTAAATCATAAGGCTCCAACTCACCTTGTATTTCCGCTTCTACGCCATCTGTGGCTAAATCTGTTGCATAACCCGCACTTTGCAGGCTAGTTTGCAGCTGTTTGCCGAGTATGGGGTCGTCTTCAACTAGGAGCAGGCGCATGGGTTAATCCTCAAGTTCCATTTTGATGAGCTTACCAGTTTTTGCATCCAGTTTTATTTCCCAAACTTGGCTATGTGCATCCAGCAGTTCTACCTCATAAATATATATGCCTTTTTTGTGCTCCAGCTCAGTTTCCAACACTTCACCAGGTTTAATTTCTTTTGCTAGTTTCGTGATTTTTTCTAAAGGAAGTATTTTCCCTGCACTTAATAATTGGCGTGCCGTTTGCTGATTAATATCAGCTTTTGCCGTAGTGTTGGTGAAAACAAAAACGCCTGCTAACAATACGCATGCTGCAGTTAACAATACAAAAATACCGAGTTTTTTCGTCATAGTGTGTTTGATTTGCATAGGGCGAGTTACTGCCTTAGTCAAAAACTCCGAGTGAAAGTAATGGTCATGTATTGTGCATGCGTAAGCTTAACTCAAGCTTAATGCTGATGTGTATATTAATGGACGCCTGATGTGCTCAGGCGTTCAGGCGTACTTTGTAGTGAGGTGGGCGCTAGTTGATTTTGTAGCTTGCAATCGCACGTGACACGGCGATGTATGAGCCTACCCAGCCTATGCATATTGCCACAATGATGACAGCTAGGAATAGCTGTAAATTAAATAGCGATACGCTGAAATCATTGCTATATAAATGGGCGATTTGCGCCATAGAGAAATTAAATGCGAGAGTAATCCCCATGAGCATTAGTACTGCCATTAATCCGCCAAATAATCCGTACAGCGCCCCTGCATATAAGAATGGCATGCGTATAAAGCTACTGGTCGCACCGATTAGGTTGCTTACTTCAATTTCATCTTTTTGCGTTAAGATTTGCATGCGTATCGTGTTGCCGATAATCACCAGCAGTACGATAGCCAATAAGCCGGCAATCATCGAGATGAGTTTTTTGCCTAAGCTCAGTAACGATGACAGGCGTTTTACCCACTCGGTATTCAATAATGCCAGCTCTACGTTAGGTAGGTTTTGCAGTGTGTCTTTGAGTTGAATCAAGCGATCTGGGTCGGCAGACTTGGCTTGAATGAAAAATGCATCTGGCAATGGATTTTTGCCTAGCTGCGATACGGCATCACTCACGTCTTGATTGCTTTGTGACTTAAGCTGCAACTGTTGCCAGGCTTCTTCTTTTGTCACTAAGTGAAAGCGCTCAATCTCTTTATTTTGGGCTAATTGACGTTCAATTGTTTTAATCGCGCCAGCACCAGCTTCCACATTGAGAAACAGGCTGATTTCTGTGTCTTTTTGTATGTGGTCTGTGAGTTTGGATAAGTTATCTACCGCTAAATAAAATAAGCTGGGCAGACACATTGCAACCCCAATCACCAGGCAAATCATAAACGTTGACAGCATATTGGCTTGCATGCGCTTAAGTACCAGCTTAAG
>Ga0208117_100599_pt1 | contig 10328 bp, 6 predicted proteins | sample LakWasMet26_LOW6_2_FD_183870 | JGI IMG/M metagenome (GOLD analysis project Ga0208117, IMG submission 183870) | Freshwater sediment methanotrophic microbial communities from Lake Washington under simulated oxygen tension - Sediment Metagenome... | ecosystem: Environmental > Aquatic > Freshwater >...
CGCTGAATCTGACGATCGGTGAACCGGCCCTGTTGGCAGGCTGCGATGACGCCGTCCGGCGGGCGATCCGCAAGGCGGAGAAAAGCCAGGTGGAAGTCACCTTTTCCCGGGACGCCGGGGCTGTGCACGATTTCTACCGCTTGTTGGAGCTGACGCGGCGGCGCCACGGCGTGCCCCCGCAGCCCTACGCCTTTTTTGAGCAGATCCACCGCCAGGTCATGGCCGGTGGACACGGCCAGGTCGTTCTCGCCCGGCACCAGGGCCGACCCGTGGCCGGGGCCGTGTACTTCCAGTTCCAAGGTCGGGTGATCTACAAATTCGGCGCCTCGGATGAAACCCAGCAGCAGCTCCGGGCCAACAATCTGGTCATGTGGCGGGCCATCCAGCACTTTACCCGGGAAGGCCAGGTGGAGCTCGATTTCGGTCGCACCTCCCTCGGCAATACCGGCCTGCGCCAGTTCAAACGCAGCTGGGGCACCCAAGAGGAGACCCTCAGCTACCTGCGGTACGATTGTCGCCAACGCACCTTCGTCACCGCCCCGGACGAAGCCGAGGGCTGGCACAACCGGATTTTTCGGGCGATGCCCCTGTCCTTGTCCCGCTTGGCCGGCCGTATGCTCTATCGGCACATCGCGTGATGGAGGACAGCGGACAAGGGAGTACGGAGCAGGGGCAAGGGGCAGGGAGCAAGCAGGAGAACCAGCTCACCGCACACTGCTTTCTGCTCACCGCTCACTCTCAACTCTCCGCGAACGCGAGTTTAGGTTGGCACTGTTCCGGCATGCTCGCCGGACATGTGTTTGTCCGACGTTCTTGGGCGTTGCCCAAAACGTAGGCAAAAAGTTTAGGTTTAAGGGCTGCTCGCAGTGAGTACTTAGTAGTTAGTAATTGGTAGTTAGTATTTTGTAATTGATATTTGAGACATGTTTTTTGGACTTTGGAGTTTTGGAGTCTGGAATTTTGTATTTGGCACTTGGTTTCCGCTCACCGCTCCCGCGAGTTTAAGTTTAAGTTCAAGGGCCCGCTCTCCGCTCACTGCTCACTGCTCACCGCTCACCCTCCACTCCCTTCTCCTTTCTCCCTCCCTTCCCATCCATTCCGCCATCGACGAAAACTTGAGCAAAAAACGTCTCTTTTCTGCGTTTTTCCGAGTTGGCTGAACGAGTCCTAAATATGCCGAGAATTCACACGATTCCCATGGACGCCATCCCGGCAGCGCCCTAGCTTTTCGCACCGATTCGCCTCCCTTCCGACCACTCCTTTTTAGCATGGCAAACACCACCACGACTTCCACTTCGCCCGGCTTTGATCTGGGACTGATTTACTACCCCCTTTTCCGGCATAAATGGAAGATCATCATCTGCACCGTGCTCGGCCTGGCCGGGGGTGTCGCCTTTTACAAACTCAACCCGCCGCCTTTCCAGTCCGAGGCCAAACTCTTTATCCGGTTCGTCATCAGTGAGGGCCGCTCGGAAGAGCCCGGCGCGAAAGACTCGGTCACTATGTCGGCTGATGGACGTGGATCCACCGTGATCAATTCCGAGCTGGAAATCCTCGGCAGCCGCGATCTCGCCCAGATCGTGGCCCGCAACATCGGTCCGGAAAAGATTCTGGAGGGCATCAGTGACAGCAAGTCCCTCGTCGAGGCCACCAACCAGGTGTACGCGGGGATGACGGTGGAAGCCCCTCGCGGCAGCAGCACGATCTCCGTCTCCTTTCAGCACAAAAACCAGGAACTCGTCCAGCCGGTGCTGAGGGAAATCGTCAGCACCTACCTCAAGCGTCACGTCGAGATCCACCGCGCCGCCGGCATGGTGGGGGAGTTCCTGGCCCAGGAAACCGACCAATTGCGGGCCCGCCTGACCCAGACCGAGGAGGAACTGCGCAAGGTCAACGCCAAGGCCGGCGTTGTTTCCTTGGAAGCCTCCAAGCAGGCCTATTCCGAGCAGATGTCCAAGATCCGGGAGGCTATTTTCAACGCCCAGGTCGAGCTGGCCTCCCGCACCACGGTGTACGAAACGATGACCAGACAGGGCGGCGCCGAATCGCCCGCCGCCAAGGAACCGACGGCTCCCGTGGTGATTCCGCAGGAGAAAATCGACGAGTTCCAAAAGCTCAACTCGCAGCTCGCCCTCCTGCGCAAGAAGGAGCAGGAGCTCCTCGTCTATTTCAAGGAAACCGCCACGCGCGTGATTGAGGTGCGCTCCCAGATCACCGAGACCGACAATCTTCGTCAGCAGCTGCTGACCGAATACCCCGGCCTGGCCCAGGTCGCCCCCGTCAGCACCGCGTCCCCCAATGGTCAGCGCGACGCCTTTGACCCGCAGGCGGAAGCAGCCCAGATCAACGCGCTGCAGACCCGCATCAAAGTCCTGAACCAACAGCTGGAGCAGATCCGCACCGAGGCCACCAACCTCGACCAGCTGGAGGTCTCCATCCTCGAGCTGCGCCGCCGGAAAAACCTCGAAGAAGCCAATTACCAGCGCTACGCCGCCGGTCTGGAGCAATCCCGCATTCGTGAGGCCATGGGTGACGGCAAGGTGTCCAACATCAGCGTGGTGCAGTCCCCGACCCCTGCTTTCCGCAACTGGACGAAGGTTGAGAAAGTTTCCGCCGGCATCGGCATCAGCGGACTCATTTTGGGACTCGGGTGGGTGGCTCTGATTGAATTCCTGCTCGATCGCTCGGTGCGCCGCCCGGCCGAGGTGGAGAACCTGATGCACGCCCCGCTGTTCATCGCCATTCCCAAGCTGAAGGCCTTGGGTGGCGCCGACCGGAAGGCCACCGCCGCCCTGCCGGCACCGGGCTCAAGCCAGAAGTCGGCCCCCGGCTCACCCCAGGAGTCCTTGACCACCGGTCAAAGCCAGCTCGAGCCCTTTCATCAGACCCTGCGCGACCGCCTGATCAGCTATTTCGAGAGCATCAACCTCCGGCACAAACCGAAGCTCATCGCCGTCACGGGACTCGGCCGCGGCTCCGGCGTCACCACCACCGCGTCCGGCCTGGCCCGCTCCCTCTCCGAAACCGGCGAGGGCAACGTGCTCCTGGTGGACATGACGCAGGGGCAGGGCTCGGCCCAGCATTTCCAGCGCGGCAATCAGGTTGGTCTCGACCAGTTGCTGGACACGCGCAACTCGGCGTTTGTCCGCGACAATCTCTACGTGGTCAGCGAACACTCCGGCGGCGAACGCCTCGCCAAGGGCCTGCCCCAGCGCTTCAACCAGCTCGTGCCCAAGCTCAAGGCCAGTGACTTCGACTACATCATCTTCGACATGCCGCCGGTGAACCAGATCAGCATCACCCCGCGCCTGGCCGGATTCATGGACATGACCCTGCTTGTGGTCGAGTCCGAGAAGACCGACCGGCACGTGGCCGAGCGCGCCGCCGAGCTTCTCGCCCAGTCGAAGACCAATGTGGGCGTCGTGCTCAACAAGAACAAATCCTACATTCCCGCCAAGCTCCAGCAGGACCGGGAATTTCTCATGGGCATGTGAGCCTGACCGCACCAAGAAGCCACGGATTGCACGGATGAGCACGGATGCCATTCAACCTTTGGTCCGCCGACAGAAAAACCGGCCGTTATCCTGCGTCCGACGGGTTCGCAGGGCTCCCCCCGTAGGGGCGTCGCTTGCCGACGCCCTTGCATTGTCCAAACCGGGTGCCGTCAAGCGGCACCCCTACACCCGATTTCCTCGTAGGGGCGGCGTTCGTTGCCGCCTGCGGGCGCCGACGAGCAGCGCCCCTACCAAAGCAATCGTCGGGCGGTTTCCCGGGAGATCGGTGGAACGGGGCCTCCGGACGCGTTCTCGTTCTGGGAGAACCGATCATCCCGTCCGAAGGTCAGCCTCCAACCTTGGCAGGCGACCGGCGAAGGGACTGGCCGGTCCACCCATGATTTGTTTTTGCCACGTCCGTTTTTCCCGTCGCCTGAGTCCCGGCTGACCGCACGAACGATTCTCCTTTGCCACGGCATCCCCACCGTCGTGAAAACCCAACCACAAACCAGCTCAGGTCGCCCTCACCCAGGGAAGCGACGGGGCGAAGCTATCCGCGCGTCCGACCGCGCGGCGCGGCGCTCGCGCGAGTAGTTAGTAATTGGTATTTGGTATTTAGGTTCTGCTAACCGCTCACTGCTCACCGCTCACTCTCCGCTCCCCGCTTTCTACCCCCACTCCCCATGCTCTTCCGTCGTCTCTATTACCGGATGAAACCCTATGTCCCTTGGAGTATCCGCATGGGCCTGCGGCGGGTGATGGCGCGACGACTGCGCCGGACCACTACGGCGAACTGGCCGATCGATCCAGCCACCGCCTGGACTCCGACCGGCTGGCCAGGCTGGCCGATGGGGAAAAAATTCGCGGTGGTCCTCACCCATGATGTCGAGGGACCGGCGGGGGTCGCCCGGTGCCGCGAACTCGCCGGACACGAGGAGAAGCTGGGTTTTCATTCGAGCTTCAATTTCATTCCCGAGGGACCGTACACGGTGGGTGATGACCTGCGGGCCTGGCTCAAGGAGCATGGCTTTGAGGTCGGCGTGCACGACCTGAACCACGATGGCCGCCTGTACAGCTCGGCCAAAGAGTTCGAAAGGAAGGCGGTTCGCATCAACCGCTACCTCAAGGAGTGGGGGGCGCGGGGTTTCCGCTCCGGCTTCATGCTGCGCAACCTCGACTGGCTGCACCAGCTCGAGATCGACTACGACTGCTCGACCTTCGACACCGATCCGTTCGAGCCCCAGCCCGACGGCGCCGGCACGATTTTCCCCTTCTGGAAATCCCCCCTCTCGCCCGCCGGCCCCCAGACCCCTTCTGGCTCTTCGCTCTCGGCCCCTCGTTCCGGGCTCCTGTCCCCGTCCTCGGCACCGGGATCCCAGACCCCAGATCCCAGACCCCAAACACAGGTGCCCGCCGGAGCGGGCAACAGTGCCTCTCCCGCCCGTCGCCCCGGCTACGTCGAGCTTCCCTACACGCTGCCTCAGGACTCCACCCTCTTTTTGCTGCATCAGGAAAAGACCAATGCCATCTGGCGCGACAAGCTTGACTGGGTGGCCCGGCATGGCGGCATGGTGCTGATCAACGTTCATCCGGACTACCTCCACATGGGTGGCAAGGGGCGCTTGACGGTCCTCGACCACTATATCGATCTTCTGGTTTACCTGCAGCAGAAGTATGCCGACAGCTACTGGCATGCCCTTCCCCGCGAAATGGCAACCTTCGTGCATGCCTGGAAAGCCGGCAAGATTCCCTCCAACTCAATCCACGTTTAATGATCAGACTACGTCACAAGATATTCATCTACGCCCTCCGGATCCTCGATCAGGTCATTCTTTGGTCAACCCTCGGCGTAATCGTCGCCCTGAGCAGCCCCACTGGCATGACCCGGGTGATGAATCTGCTGCACGGTCGGTTTGCGCAATATGATCCTCCGGGGCTGATGATTTTGGGCTTCAGCTGGTTTCTCCTCTTCAACTCCCTCGTCCACTACGAGACGAACCGGCTCAAGTCGCTGCAGTCCCAGATCCTCGACGTGGTCAAGGCGACGACGGCATCGGCCTTCTTGCTGATTCTCGTCAGCACGTTGCTCGTCTTCTCGCGCATCAGTCGCGAGGCCGTCGTGTATTTCTGGCTGACCACGACCGCCCTGTGCGTGCTCAATCGCGTGCTGCTCCGCTGGGTGCTCATGGAAGTGCGCCGCTCAGGTTACAATTTCCGTCATGTGCTCATTCTGGGCTACAACGACAAGGCCATCCGGATGGCGGAGCGGATCGACGCCAATCAGGTCCTCGGCTACAAGATCGTCGGCTTCATCGCCGAGCAGCCCAATGCGGCCTCCCGCCCTCCCTTCTCCAACAGCCACCCCGTGCTCGGCTCGCTCACGGATCTGCAGCCCATCCTGGAAAAGGGACCGGTGGATGAGATCATCCTCTGCATCCCGTTCATGGAGCACATCGAGTCGATCAAGGAAGCCGTGCGGCTGGCCCAGGAACTCGGCATCGTCGTCCGCCTGTTTCCCGATCAGGAAAGTTCCCACCTGCTTTCCCGTCTGCACGTCGAGCGCTTCGAGGGAGACTACGTGATCACCCTCTTCCGCGAGCAGATGCTCATGCAGCTGCTGCTGAAGCGGCTGATGGATATCGCGCTGTCCTTGCTGGGTCTGCTGGTCCTCAGTCCGCTGCTCGTCACCATCGCCCTGATCATCAAGTTCACGAGTCCCGGTCCGGTGCTGTTTGCCCAGGAGCGGGTCGGCATGAACAAGCGGCGCTTCAAGCTGCTGAAGTTCCGCTCGATGTATGCCGACGCCGAGAAACGCCGGCGGGAACTCGAGCACCTCAACGAGATGGACGGACCCGTCTTCAAGATCAAGAACGACCCCCGCGTCACGCCCATCGGCCGTTTCATCCGCAAGACGAGCATCGACGAGCTGCCGCAGCTGGTGAACGTGTTCCGGGGCCAGATGAGCCTCGTCGGCCCGCGCCCGCCGCTGCTCTCCGAGGTCGACCGCTACGAATGGCTCTATCGCCGCCGCCTCTCGATCAAGCCGGGCATCACCTGCCTCTGGCAGATCAGCGGCCGGAACGAGATCACCTTCAAGCAGTGGATGGAGATGGACAAGGAGTACATCGACAACTGGTCCTTCTGGCTCGACGTCAAGATCCTCGCCAAGACCATCCCCGCCGTCCTCTTCCGCAAAGGCGCGAGCTGAGCGCTACGCTCCGCTCACGCCAGTTTAGGTTGGCACTGTTCCGGCGTGCTCGCCGGACATGTGTTTGTCCGACGTTCTTGGGCGTTGCCCAAAACGTAGGCAAAAAGTTTAAGTTTAAGGCTGCGAGTAGTGAGTAGTTAGTAGTTGGTAGTTAGGATTTGGTAATTCGTATTTGGTATTTGGTTTCTAGTGCCGGTTTTTGGACTTTGGAATTTTGGAGTTTGGTACTCGTTACTCGTTACTTGTTACTTGTGATTTGTTATTTGGATTCTTGCGACTTGCACCTTGTTCCTTCGCTCGCGCGAGTTGAAGTCACGAGTTGAAGTTTAAGTGCTGCTAGTAGTTAGTAATTGGTACTTGGTTTTTGGCCTTTGGAGTTTTGGAGTTTGGTACTTGGTACTCGTTACTTGGATCTGGGTTCTGGGCTCTCGGCTCTGGGAATAGCGAGTGGGTGGTTGGAAGTTTGAAATTTGCATTTTGTACTTTGTAATTGGTTTTTAGTTGGTTGGTTTTTGGAAGTTGGAGTTTGGGATTTGGAGTTTGGGATTTGGTTATTGAGCTCCAGTCACTTCCGCCCACCGCTCACTGCTCACCGCGTTCCGCTAACGCGAGTTTAAGTTTCAAGTTTAAGTTTAAGCCTTCCGTCTTCCGCCTTCCGCGTTCTGCTTTCCTTCAACTTCAACTTCAGACTTAAACTGGCGCCCTCGCCCCACTCACTGCTCACTGCGTTCCGCTTTCGCGAGTTTAAGTTCCAAGTTTAAGTTTAAGTTTAAGTTATGGAATCCGGCGAAGAATCATTCGAGAAATTGGAAGTTTGGCGGCGTTCACACGCCCTGAGCATTGAGCTCTATCGCCTGCTCGCAGAATGCCGTGATTGGGGGTTCAAGGACCAAATAACGCGCGCCGGAAACAGCATCGCCGACAACATTGCCGAAGGGGCCGAGCGAAGCGGAAAAGGCGAGTTCAAGCAGTTCTTGAGTTACGCCAAGGGCTCAGCCGGCGAGACCCGCTCGCAAGTCCTGCGCGCCATCGAGCTAGGCTATATCGCACGCGACGTCGGCCAAAGCCTTGTCACCGAACTTAAAGAGATATCACGGATGATTCGCGGCCTCAGCAATTCCCTTGATCGCTGATAGATCTGCCGCTGCTTAAATTTTTTGCCTGCGTTTTGGACGAGCACGTCCAAGAACGTGGGACAAACACATGGCTGGCGAGAACGCCGGAACAGTGAAACTTTAGACTGAGACTGGCGCGCCCCGCGCCAATGATCCACGGCCTCATCAAATCGCTCGACCGCTGAGTGAAACCGGTATGCTTAAACTTAAACTCCCAACTTCAACCGGCACCTCGCGCCCTCCGACCTTCTTAAACTTCAACTCAAGACTTAAACTGGCGCCCTCGCCACGCTCACCGTCCACTGCCTAAATGCTCGCTAAAAAAATCAAAGTCCTGGCGCTCTCCTCCGGCGGCGGCCACTGGGTGCAATTGTTGCGGCTGCGGCCGGCGTTCGCCGGGTGCGAGGTCGTGTTCGCCACGGTCAAGGAGGGCTATCGGTCCGATCTGGCGCCTGACGCGCATTTCCGGGTGATCCCCGACGCGAACCGCTGGAACAAGCTCGGGCTGATCCGCGTGCTCTTAGCCCTGTTCCGGCTGCTCTGGCAGGAACGCCCAGACGTGGTGATCTCAACCGGCGCGGCTCCCGGCTATTTTGCCATCCGGTTGGGAAATCTTTTCGGCGCCCGCACGATCTGGGTCGACAGTGTCGCCAACGGCGAAGAGCTCTCGCTCTCCGGCCAGAAAGCCGGCCCCCACGCCGCCCTCTGGCTCACGCAATGGGAGCACCTCGCCAAACCCAACGGCCCGCATTATCGGGGGAGCGTCCTCTGACGCGCGCTGGCGCGCGCTCAGACGACGCTGTTCTTTGTTATTGGCTATGAGTTATTGGGGGGGGATCCCCGGGTACGGTTCGGTGCCCTCAACGGGCCATTTTGCTCCAGCCGCGCCCCGGCCGCCCGCCCGATCGGTGGTTCACCTTGCATCGCAGCAGCGCAACTCCTAAACCACTTTATCAAAACCTTACTGCCTAGACGGTGATCCTCCTAACCATTAACATCGAACCATTAACCGCGGGCTTCGCCCGCTCCCCATGATCTTCGTCACCGTTGGAACCGACATGCCATTTGACCGCCTGGTCCGCGTGGTGGACGAGTGGGCGCGGGTCAACCACCGCACCGATGTCTTCGCCCAGATCGGCGAGACGGAGTGGCAGCCGCAGCACATCGCGTTCAGCAAGTTTCTGACGCCCCCGGAGTTCACCAAGCGCTTTTCGTCGGCGACCACGATCGTGGCCCACGCCGGCATGGGTACGATCCTCTCCGCGTTGCAGTGGGAGAAACCCATCCTGGTGATGCCCCGCCGCGCCTCCCTCGGCGAGCAGCGCAACGAGCACCAGCTCGCCACCGCCAGCCGCCTCTCCGGCCTCGGCAAGGTCAACGTCGCCATGGACGAGCAGGAGCTGCGCACGCGCCTGGACCAGCTGGACACCTTGCAGGCCCGGGAAAAAATCGGCGCCTTCGCCAGCCCCGAGCTGATCACCGCCCTGCAGAATTTTATCCATTCCAAACCGTGATGATCAGGAAGAACGGTTTGGGGGTTATTGGTTATGGGTTATCGGTTATTGGTTATTGGTTATCGGTCATGAGTTAAGCGTTCACCATGCAGACTTCTCCATTCAGCCTCTTGCATTTCGCTCCGCTTGGCAGTGAGGAGTCGGTAATTTGTTATTTGAATTTTGAGATTTGTACCCCGGCCCTCCCCGCTCACGAGAGTTGAAGGGACAAGTTTAAGTTTAAGTTCGAGGCCCCCCGCTCCCTGCTCACTCCACGCTCGCGCGAGTTTAAGTTTCAAGATTAAGTTTAAGCGCTGCTAGTAGTTAGTAATTGGTAATTGGTATTTAGGTTCTGCTCACCGCTCACCGCTCACTGCCCACTGCTTAATGCCCGCCGCCTTCCGCGTTCTGAGTTCTGCCTTCCTTAAACTTAAACTTCCCACTTAAACTGGGCGTCCTCGCATTGCTCTCCGCGTTCCGCTCGCGCGAGTTTAAGTTTCAAGATTAAGTATAAGTTCACGGGCCCCGCTCTCCGCTCACTGCTCACCGCTCACTCTTTGCTATTTAGGTTCTGCTCACTGCTCACTGCTAACTGCTCACTCTCCCCTCACCCTTCTCCCTGCCCCCTGCCTCGCCGCGTCGTAGCTTTAGCGAAGGCGGGTCCCTGCTCCTTTCTCCCGTCCTCCCCGCGCCCCCATGAGCAGCAAACTCTCCAGCTTCCTGTTTTCGCTCTGCGATCCGCGGACGTATCTGCACGTCGTGCGGCTGCTGCACTACGTCAACTACAGCCACGTCCGGGAACGGGGCCGCATGAGCGTTGGACCGGGCACGGGCATCGCGCCCAACGCCTCGCTGCGCAACGGCAGCCGCATCCGCATCGGCCATCACTCGCACATCGGGGAGCGCTGCTCCCTCTGGGCCGGGGAATCAACCGGCAGAATTGTCATTGGCGACCATGTGTCGCTGGCCCCGGAGGTGTTCATCACCGCCTCCGACTATCGATTCGTCGCCGGACAAC
>Ga0208117_100615_pt1 | contig 10072 bp, 3 predicted proteins | sample LakWasMet26_LOW6_2_FD_183870 | JGI IMG/M metagenome (GOLD analysis project Ga0208117, IMG submission 183870) | Freshwater sediment methanotrophic microbial communities from Lake Washington under simulated oxygen tension - Sediment Metagenome... | ecosystem: Environmental > Aquatic > Freshwater >...
ATGTGTGGCTGATGAACGGCACTGCGGTCAGTTCGAGTGTCTTCCTGGGCGCCGTCGCGCCGACCTGGACCGTGGTCACCGGTGATTTCAATGACGACGGCCAGTCGGACCTGCTCTGGTCCAACACCACCAACGGCGACCGCTATGTGTGGCTGATGAACGGCACGGCGGTTAGCTCCAGTGTCTTCCTTGGCAATATCGCCGCGGTCTGGACCGTGGTCACCGGCGACTTCAATGCTGACGGCCAGTCGGACCTGCTCTGGACCAACACCACCACGGGCGACCGCTATGTGTGGCTGATGAACGGCACTGCGGTCAGTTCGAGTGTCTTCCTGGGCGCCGTCGCGCCGACCTGGACCGTGGTCACGGGCGATTTCAATTCTGACGGCAAATCCGACTTGCTGTGGTCGAACACGACCAATGGAGACCGCTATATTTGGCTGATGAACGGGACCTCGATCAGCTCGAGCGTCTTCCTGAGCACCGTCGCGCCGGTTTGGTCGGTCACCACGGGTGACTACAACGCCGACGGCCAGAGCGACCTCCTGTGGTCTAACACGTCTACCGGTGACCGCTATGTCTGGTTGATGAACGGGACCAGTGTCGGCAGCAGTGTTTTCCTGAGCACGGTGGCCCCGGCCTGGTCGGTGGGGAATTAGGCGATCCAATTCTTCAGGAAAACGGGCTAACCTGGATATTGCACGAGGGGAATGCGGGGCTTGGTTTCAGTCGCTAGGGTCGGCCGGAGGCAGGTGGTTGAGCGCGGCGGGTGCGAACCGGTGGCGACAACCGTGGCTCCGGGACGCCTGCTATTTTGTCGCGGATCACGGCGGCAATATCCAAGGAAATGGGATTCGGGTCTAGGTGTGTTCGGCGCTACATCGACCATTTGCCTTCTTCTCGCTCTGGGCCCACCACAAGCGTTCACGGCTTTTCTACAGAAGAACTTTTGGCACAGCCCGCACGGCCGCCCCCGGGTTGATCTTGTGGTTACAGCCCATGTGCCAATGGTAAAAGTGCGTCTGGTGATATACTGCTTTAGCGGCACTGCTTACTCACATTATAGAGGGGCGTCCGGCAAATCGCACTTGAGCTTCCTGAATTAGTTTCTCAACCATGGTCCCGCATTGTGGTGACCTAGAGGCCCGGTAAGAAATTTCGCTTTTTTACTGAGGGTACCTGATGCAGCCCCTTCCTTAAACCACCAGCTGATGGTTGGCGGGAATCGTCATGTATTCACCAATTTCCCAAGATTTTTGTGTGACCACATTGTCTGTGGCACGACGTGGGTCCGTCATGGCCATCTTGGGATTGCGCCCGTTTCTGCGGTTGTGGTTCTCCGGGGAGATGTCTCGGAGGAATATGCCGAAGATTTTTAGGTAGATAGTGAAAGCATCATCCGCATCGCCTGCCCTCCTCATCATGAAAGCAACTCACAGTCTCACTTGCCTTGGCCTTGGATTGATCAGCGCGCTTTTCGCCGTGGCCACGGCGTTGGCGCAAACGGGTCCAACCATTAGCAACCAACCCTATGCCCAGATTGTATTCGCGGGGCAAACCGCACAGTTTTGGACTGCCGCAAACGGCAATCCCTCACCAAGCTTTCAATGGCAGCGCTTGCCGGCAGGGGATAGCGTCTGGTCGACGCTCAGCAATTCCGGGGCATACTCCGGCACAACGACCTCCAACCTGAACGTGGCTGTTGCCAACACCGCCATGACCGGTGATCAGTTTCGGTGTGTTGTGACCAACGCCTACGGTACGGCCACCAGCTTGGCTGCCAGCCTCACAGTCAATCCGGCGGTCGCGCCAACGATTTATAACCTGCCCGCGGGGATCACGGTCAATTCTGGTGATTACCTCGCCATTTCCCCCTCTGTTAGCGGCACAGATCCATACACTTATCAGTGGAAGAAAGATGGCGTCAACCTGGCCGGGGCGACCTCAGTCACCTTTTACAAGAGCGGTGTGACCACGGCAGATGCCGGCCAGTACACGCTCACAGCAACGAACTATGCCGGCACATCGACGAGTGTTGCCGTGGTCGTGACGGTGAACCCAGCGATGGCGCCGACGATCTACAATCTGCCTGCCGGCATCACCGTCGATTCCGGACAGGCCCTAAGCATTTTTCCATCGATCCATGGTACCCAGCCGATGACCTATCAGTGGAAAAAAGACGGCGTGGCCTTAATTAATGGCAACGCCAGCTCCTATTCGAAAAGCAACGCCACGACTGCGGATAGCGGTCAGTACACGCTCACAGCCACAAATTCCGTCGGTACCACCACCAGCAGCGGGATTAGCGTAGTAGTCAATCCCGCGGTCGCTCCGGGTGTTTTCAACTTGCCGACATTCGTCATCGTTGACTCCGGAGGCTATTTTTCGTGGTCGCCGTCGGTAACAGGCACCCCTCCCATGACTTATCAGTGGAAAAAGGACGGAGTGGCGCTGGCAGGCGCCACCAACAACTATTTCAGCAGTTCCTATTTCTCAGGTGGACCGACTATGGCCGACAGCGGCCTGTATACGCTCACGGTCACGAATTCGGTCGGTTCGTTCACGAGTGCGGCCGTCGTATTGACCGTCAACGCCGCCTTCGTCCCGGTGGTCAATGGCATGCCGGCGAGCATCACTGCAAACTACGGTGAAAGCATCGGTATCTATCCCTCGGTCAGTGGAACGTCACCCATTACCTACCAATGGAAGAAAGACGGGGTCGCCGTGTCGGGTGCTACCTCCAGTTATTTCAACAAGTCGGGTGTCACGGGCGCGGACGGCGGTCAGTACACGCTTACGGCGACCAATTCTGTCGGAACATTCACAAGTTCCGCGACGACCGTCACGGTGAATCCGGCGTTCGCACCGGTGATTTCCAACCTGCCTTCCGGCCTTAGCGTCAATTATGGCAATTCGATCAGCCTCTCGCCCACAATACAGGGAACCCAGCCGATATCTTACCAATGGAAACGGGATGGCGTAGCCTTGTCGGGGGCGACGTCGAGCAATTACTACAAATACGGGGTCACGACGGAAGATGCCGGAGAGTACACACTTGTAGCTACCAATTCGATCGGAACGGTTACGAGTGTGGTCGTCAATGTGACGATCAATCCGGCCGTCATTCCTGCCATCAGCGGCCTGCCCTTAAGCCTCACGGTGGAATATGGGGAAAACATTTACCTCTCCCCAACGATCACCGGAACGCAACCGATGACCTTCCAGTGGAAGAAGGATGGGGTCGCTATCGATGGCGCGATCTCTAGCTATTTTTCCAAATATGGAGCGAAAACCGACGACGGTGGCCTGTACACTCTGGTGGCATCAAATTCGGCTGGCGAGGTCACGAGCGCCGCCACAACTGTGACCGTCAAACCCGCCGTAGCCCCGGTGATATCCGGATTGCCGCCGAGTCTTACCCTGAATTATGGCAACTCTCTCAGTCTCACCCCGGCGATCTCCGGGACACAGCCGAGGACCTATCAGTGGAAGCGGAATGGTGTCGCCTTGTCCGGCGCCACCTCGAGTAGCTACTACAAGTCCGCAGTCATGACCGCCGATAGCGGGGACTACACCCTGGTGGTGACGAACCCCGTTGGGGCCGTAACCAGCTCGACGGTGACTGTGACCGTCAACCCCGCGGTTGCTCCGGTTGTCACCAACATGCCTGCGGGCATAACGCTAAACTATGGCGAGTATTTCAACATCAACCCCACGATCACCGGGAGTGGACCGATGACGTATATTTGGGAGAAAAATGGCGCGATCATTCCGGGGGCAATTGCTGCAACCTTCTCCAAGAGCGGCGCCACTCCGGTGGACAGCGGACAGTACACTGTTACTGTGATCAATCCAATCGGCACGGTCAAGAGCGCAGTCACCCCGGTGACGATCAATCCGGCAATCGCTCCCCTCATTCTCAATGTGCCGTCGGCCCTCAATCTGGCTTATGGCGGTTCCTTGACAATTTCTCCCACCATCAGCGGCACACAGCCAATGACATACCAGTGGAAAAAGGATGGTCAGTCGCTGGTCAGCGGGGGATCGGCAGTCTTTTCCAACAGTTACGTCACCACGGCGGACAGCGGCCAGTACACTCTTACCGTCACGAATCCGGGCGGCACGGTAACTAGCTCAACGGTCGTGGTGACCGTCAATCCTGCGGTCGCACCGGCGATCATCGGATTGCCGTCGATTATTACCCTGGAGTACGGGAATTACCTCAATCTTTATCCTGCCGTCACCGGAACACAGCCGATGACGTACCAATGGAAAAAGGACGGCGTTGATCTGCCCGGCGCCACGAACTACACTTACACCAAGAGCGTTGCGACTCCTGCTGACGGCGGTCAATATGTTCTGTCTGCCACCAACCTGGTTGGTACGGTGAACAGTGTGGCTGTATCGGTGACCGTAAATCCAGCGGTTCCACCTACGATCACCCTGCAACCGGAGCCAGTTACCGTCGTTGCCGGTTCGAATGTCATCTTCAGGGTTTCTGCGACAGGCACCAGCCCCTTTACCTACCAGTGGATGCTGGACGGCCAACCGGTGAATGGCGCTACCAACTCCACCTTGATTAGAACCAACGTGCAGGCGGAAAATGCCGGGAACTACAGCGTAGAAGTCACCAACCCGGGCGGTTCCGTAACGAGCGCGGCAGCCGCGCTGGCTATCAGTCCGCCAATCGGCTCCATCGCGGCGTCAGCAGGAGGCGGTCACAGTCTTTTCATCAAGGCGGACGGCACCCTTTGGGCCATGGGGAACAATTATTTTGGTCAGCTCGGCACAGGCACCAGCGCCACCCCTGGCAGTCCGTTGCAGATTACCACCGGGGTCGTGGCAGCCTCGGCGGGAAATGTTCACAGCCTGTTCATCAAGGCGGACGGCACTCTTTGGGCCATGGGAAACAACGACAGTGGCCAGCTCGGCGATGGCACCTACACCACGCGTCTCAGCCCGGTGCAGATCGCGACTGGGGTGGTGGCGGTTTCGGCGGGAAATGCTCACAGCCTGTTCATCAAGGCCGACGGTACGCTCTGGGCCATGGGGAGCAACAGCAGTGGCCAACTCGGCGACGGCACCCACACCTCCCGCCCCAGCCCAATCCAGATAGCGACCGGGATAGTGGCAGCCTCGGCGGGTAATGCCCACAGTCTGCTCGTCAAAGCTGACGGTTCACTCTGGGCCATGGGGAGCAACGGTAGTGGCCAACTCGGCGATGGCACCTACGTCGCCCGCTCCAGCCCGGTGCAGATAGCGACCGGGGTGGTGGCAGCCTCGGCGGGAAATTCTCACAGTCTGCTCGTCAAAGCTGACGGGACGCTATGGGCCATGGGCTATAACGGCTATGGTCAGCTCGGTGACGGCACCTATAATATCCGTCCCAATCCGGTGCAAATAGCGACCGGAGTGATGGCGGCCTATGCCGGATCAACTCACAGCCTTTATGTAAAGGTCGACAATACGATCTGGGGTATGGGCGCGAATTATACGGGCCAACTTGGTGATGGCACGTATTTCAACCATGAGAATCCGGTTCAGATATTTGCGGATGTCATGACCGCCTCTGCTGGGAGTGGCTACAGCCTGTTTGTCAAAACAGATGGCGTGCTCAGGGCCATGGGTGATAACAATTATGGCCAGCTCGGCGATGGTACGAATTCGAGCCGCCTAAGCCCGGTCGTGGTCGCGAGCGGACCGATACCTGGGCCCAGCGCCTCAACCGGGGTGGTCGCGACGGATGGTTCCTTGGCGAATAAGATCAGGGTCAATTGGAGTGCGACCATTGGGGCTTCGTCCTATGAAGTCTGGCGCAACACGAGCAACGACTCAGGCTCGGCGGATCTTCTCGCCAGCAACGTTGCCAATGCACTTTACTTCGACCTGACCGCCGTTCCGAATTCGACCTATTATTATTGGATCAAGGCGGTAAATGCTGCCGGGCCGAGTCCCTTCAGCAATCCCGACTCTGGGACGGCGGTGGTCTCCGATCCACCGGTCGTGATTTCCCAGCCTGATAGCCAAATTGTGATCGCCGGTGCGGCGGTAACCTTCGCCGTGGCGGCCACAGGAAGCCCCGTACCGGCCTATCAATGGCAGAAAGATGGCGTCAGCATTTCCGGAGCGACCGGCAGCTCCTACACGATTCCCCAGGTCGCTTTTGGGGACGAAGGAACCTACCGAGTCGCTGTTAGCAACAGTGAAGGCAGCGTGCTTTCGAACCCGGCCACTCTCACTGTCATCAGCAAGGCAAAAGCGGACTTCAACGATGACGGTAAGTCGGATCTGCTGTGGTCGAACACGAGCAACGGTGACCGCTATATCTGGTTGATGAACGGTACCGCCGTCAGTGAAAGCATTTTTCTTGGCACGATTCCGCTGGAATGGAGCGCGACGACCGGAGACTATAACCACGACGGCAAGACGGATTTGCTGTGGTCAAACACGAGCAACGGTGACCGTTATGTCTGGCTGATGAACGGGACGGTTGTCACCGAGAACATCTTTCTGGGTACGATTCCGCCGGTCTGGAATGTTACCACCGGGGACTTCAACCACGACGGCAAGACGGATTTGTTGTGGTCGAACACGAGCAACGGCGATCGCTATATCTGGCTGATGAACGGGACCAGTATCAGCGGAAATGTCTTCTTGGGGACGGTGTCACCTGTCTGGAGCGTGTCCTCCGGGGACTTCAACCACGACGGCAAGACGGACCTGCTGTGGTCGAACACAAGCGACGGTGACCGCTATGTCTGGCTGATGAACGGGACCAGTATCATTGGAAATGTCTTCCTGGGGACGGTGCCACCCGTCTGGAGGGTGTCCACCGGGGACTTCAACCACGACGGCAAGACGGACCTGCTGTGGTCGAATACGGACAACGGCGATCGCTACTTCTGGCTCATGACCGGGACCACGATCAGTGACAGTATTTTCCTCAGTACCGTCTCCCCCGAGTGGTCGGTTGCCCCCTGATGCATGGCGCAGATCGCCGTCGAATGAACTGACGGGCGCTGGACGTGGTAGTCCTGCGGCTCCGGTCTCGCCAGGTTGGGCAAGGGGATAGGATGGTTATGGGCCGGCGGGAGAGGATTAATGATGGAGCGACTGTGCTCTCCGTCAGTCTTTACCGGGGTAGTGTTTTCTTTTCCTGCCTTTCTATCACCCAGGCTGGTGCAAATAGACTGATGGCTGCATCGACGGCGTGTCGATTGATGATAAAGGAGCCTGACGACCCGATATTCCCGGCACAAATGGACCACTTCGCGCCGGCTAATAGCGTGGTTCAAGTGTGATTGAACTGACTTGCCCGTTGGGATTCCTGAGTCATGTTTCAGAGCACATCGGACTGTCGGGGCCAAGCCGGAATGATGTTACACTCTTACGCCCAACCGTCGCACTGCCGATCAGGACCGCCATTGAAATAATGCCCCCCCTCCGGATTCAGACTTCCTCTACCCGGCCAGTCTCTACGTATCCTTGCCCCAACATGTGGGCGGGCTTGGTTGCCCGAATATTCCTGCTGCTTCTGGGTTGTTCCTTCCTGGCGACTGGAGGCCGGGCCACAACGGTGACCCCGCCCGAATTCCCCGACCTGGTCAACCAGTCGGATTTCATCGTCCGGGCAGTGGTGAGGTCGGTCGTCTCGGAATACGCCAAGCCCGGCAGTCACAAGATTATCACTAATGTGGAAATGGAAGTCCGGGAAATCATTGCCGGCACGCCGACCCAGCCGCTGGTGTTGCGGCTTTTGGGAGGCAAGATCGGCAACGAGGAGATGACCCTCGAGGGGGCACCCCAGTTCAAAACGGGCGACGAGGGCGTCTATTTTGTGCAGGGCAATGGCCGGCAGGTCTACCCGCTGGTGGCCATGATGCACGGCGTCTATCCGATCAAGCGCACGGCAGACGGACGGGAATTCATCGCCCGAAGCAACCGGGTGCCGCTGCAGGACACCGCCGAAGTGGCCCTGCCCTTGACGGACGGGGCGTCCGCCGAGTTGCAACAACGGATGAGCCGACCTGACCGGGCGATGACGCCGGCCGACTTTGTCCAGCGGATTCGCAGTGCGGTGAAATCCAGTAACACCCGTCTTCGTGCACGCTAAGCTGCCCCTCAAATTGGCCGGCGGCACCGTCGTGTCTCTGTTACTGGCGGTGGCGACTTGGGGATATACGTTCATTACTGACAACAACGGCTACATCGTCACCTGGCCTTCTCGCCCTATTACCCTCCAGCTCAAGCTCGCGACCAGCCCGGTATTGAGCGACGGCGCCAGCCTGAGCGACAGCGTGCTCGCAGCGGTCAACGCCTGGAACACCCAGCTGGGCGTGGTGCAATTCTCGGCCCAACAGTTGGGGCCAGGGGCATACGATCTCGGCAATGGCGTCAATGAGATCGTGATGGACAGCACCATCGACGGAGAAGCCTTTGGTGCAAATGTCCTGGCGGTCACCTACTCATTCCGTCAGGGCAACACCCGTACCGAGTCCGACCTCATCTTCAACTCGGCCTACACGTGGGATTCCTACCGGGGCAATTTGCAGGTGCCGGAGGATATTCGCCGCGTAGCCATCCACGAGTTGGGTCATGTCCTTGGTTTGAATCACCCCGACCAAGCTACGCCTCCGCAGTCCGTGACGGCGATCATGAATAGCACCGTCAGCAACATTGACACGATGCAACCCGACGACGTTTCAGGGGCACAGAGTCTGTATGGTGCCCCGGGCTTTATCCCCGCAAACGATGATTTCGATCATGCCACAGTCATCGACCTCGGCAGCGGCTCGACCCAGGTGACGGGCACGAATGTCGCGGCGACGGTGCAAGTGGGTGAACCTGCGCTCGATGAGTATGATTCAATCCGGAAATCGGTGTGGTGGAAATGGACCGCCCCGGCCAACGGCAGCATAACCTTAACCACCCTGGGGAGCAATTTCGACACGATGCTTGGGGTATATTCCGGCAACGCGGTGGGTGTGCTCACGCAAATCGCCTTCAACGACGATGTGCAAGCCGGCGTCATCCGAACCAGCACAATCACCTGCGGGGTCAGCAGCGGCACGACCTACTCCATCTCGGTGTTCGGCTGGCATGGATACTTTGGGGTGATCAAGCTGAATCTGAATTTCACCCCTGAGCTGGTAGAGGTCGCCCCGAGCATCACCAGCCAGCCGGCCAGCCTCACTGTAACCGCAGGGCCGAGTGTCCAGTTCCGCGTCTCGGCTGTCGGCTACCCTGCTCCAAGTTATCGATGGCAGCGTCTGCCGGCCGGCAGCGATACCTGGGGTAATCTTAGTTATGATTTCATTTACAACGGCGTGTTTTCAAACGTCCTCACGCTGGCTGGAACCGCCATCGCGATGAATGGTGACAAATTTCGCTGTGTGGTTACCAATTCAATTGGCAGCGCAACGAGTGACGCTGCCACTCTGACGGTGAACGATTCAGCTTCCACGATCTCCTCGGCATCCGGTGGATTCTTTCACTCGATGATTTTGAAAACGGACGGCCATCTGCTGACCGTGGGCGATAACAACTACGGACAATTAGGGGAAGGCAGCACGACTACACGCATCGTCCCAGTGCTCATTGGCAGTGATGTCGCTTCGGTATCCGCAGGGGCCTATCATTCGCTTTACGTGAAAACGGACGGAACCCTCTGGTCCATGGGAGACGACGCCAAGGACCAGTTGGGCGTCACCACTGTCAACGGCTACAGTTCCACTCCGCTGCTAGTGGCCAGCGGAGTGGCATCCGTTTCGGCTGGTTATTCCCATTCTGCGTTCATCAAAAATAACGGATCCTTGTGGACGGCAGGTGACAATGACTACGGTCAATTGGGTGACGGTACCACAATGAGACGAAACACCCCGGTGCAGGTGGCTACAGGTGTGACGGCAGTCGCAACCGGGTCGGGTCATACCATGTTTATCAAGGTGGATAAAACCCTTTGGGCGATGGGGGCGAACAGTTCGGGCCAATTGGGGGACGGCACCACCACGAACCGCTCGCTGCCGGTTCAGGTGGCCGGTGACGTCGTGGCCGTTGGGACAGGCGCGGGTCA
>Ga0208117_100620_pt1 | contig 10013 bp, 4 predicted proteins | sample LakWasMet26_LOW6_2_FD_183870 | JGI IMG/M metagenome (GOLD analysis project Ga0208117, IMG submission 183870) | Freshwater sediment methanotrophic microbial communities from Lake Washington under simulated oxygen tension - Sediment Metagenome... | ecosystem: Environmental > Aquatic > Freshwater >...
CCGGGGCCAGGTGCCGCCACTTCGGCGGATAATAGACGATCAAAGGCACGCGCGTGCCGCTCATCTGGAGGAAGCGCTTACTGCGTGGCAGCACCCCGCCGTTGTCGCCGTAGTAGAAGATGATGGTATTGTCCGCCAAACCGTCCTCTTCCAATTGTCGCAGCCGGGCCGCGATATGCTCGTCCATCAGCCGCATGTGATTGTAGTAACGCGCCCAGTCCGCGCGCATCTCGGGCGTGTCGGGCTGGTAAGGCGGAATGCGGACCTTGGCCGGGTCCAGCGGCGTGAAATCGAGTAGCACTTCCGTTTCGGGAAACAGGCAGCTCTCATGGGTGGTCATGTCGTTGAACACGCTGAAGAAGGGCTGGCCGAGGCGGGGGCGGTTGCGCCACCCGGCTGTGTCGCTCGACTCATCCCAAGCCACCTTCGTCTTGATGGGCGCGTTGTAGTCCGTCTTGACGTTGTTGCTGGTGTAATAGCCGGCCGTGCGCAGTAACGCCGGAAATCCGTCCAGCCAGGACGGGATTTTCCCCTGGGCGCGCATGTGCTGCGCCGGCCCCGCGGTCGCCGCATACAATCCCGTGATCAGTGTGAAGCGCGCCGGCGCGCACACCGGCTGCGCAAAGCATCGCTCGTAAAGCACCCCCTCGCGGGCGAGCTTGTCGAGGGCCGGCGTGTGCGCCAGCGGATCGCCGTAACATCCGAGGAACGCGTCATTGTCCTCACTCGTGAGCCAGAGAATGTTCGGCCGGTCCGGCTCGGCGGCGATCATTCGGAAAAAGGAGGAGAGCAGCAGGATTATGATGCAGAGCAGTGTTTTTTTCATGTTATTCGTGAGAGGGTTGATATTGAAGCGGAGGAGGCCGTGGTCGGGACGCGCCTTCGAATCGTCGTGGAATTTGGTCAGGGCGGGAAATTTTGCGCAGATGGATCCAACTCGATACGCAGGAGACGGAATGCTCCCGGTTCGATCCGGACAGGGAAACTGCGTCCGGTGAATTCCACCGGTGCTCCGCTTACCAGGTCGGTAACCCGTTGCATCGGTCGCTTGGTCGAAGTGACCGTCGTTACTACCCCGGTCGGAGCAAGGTAACCGGGATCCATCAGCAGCGCCACGCAGATGTCGGGCTCGCCTGGCACCGGCTGGATGATGAGGGACACGCCGGGGGCCGCCAGCGGTATGTGCTTCGCCCCGCGGGCGATCACCCCTGCCACGGTCGCGGCGGCGGCGGATGCGGTCTGCCATTCGCCGCCGAGTTGCACGCGTTCGCCATCGGTGATGATCGGCAGCCAGTTCGGATGCACTGCCACATCAGCCGGCAAGACCGGCAGCCAGCCGTGCGGGGTCTGCGGGAAGCAGGTCTGCACGTTCCAGTCCATATCGTAGGCCAACCGGGGAAACGATTCTTCGGAATAAGTCTCAAAAAGATATCGCGCCGGAATGAAACCCTGGCGCAGTTCCGGTGTGTTCCGGTTGTAGTAGGGAGACGCCACTTTCCGCCGCGTGGCCTTCCCTTTCTCAAAGGCCGGGTGGATCGAGCGCAGCAGGACCGCTTGGTTCAGATTTGCTGGGGTGGCCCCGGGCGTAAGCAGATTTTTCCGGATCAGCTCGTAGGCCAGCTCGCGATGCCGCCGTGCGGTTGGCGCAACTCCGTCGCGGAAATCGGCGCGCAGGTAGGGCTGCCCGTCCTCGATGTGAATCCAGGTCCCGCCCAGGGCCAGGCCCGTCAGTTCCAACCGCAACATGATGTCGGCAGGACAGACATAGGCCGCGCTCACGTCACGGATGCCCCGCGGGTAGCTGCCCCACTCGTGCCAGTTCCAAAACTGCGTGGACATGCCGAACTCCCGGCACCAGCCCGCGAGCTTCAGCCCCAGCATGCCGCCCAGCTGGATTTCCGGCTGATAAGGCTGGTTGGTGGACCAGATGGGAACCACGGCCTCGCGATGGGCCGGGCTGAACAAAATCCGGCCGACTTCGGGGTCGGACAGCAGCAGTCCCCAAGCGTCGTGCTTTTCCTTGAAAATCATTTTCATGTCCTGCTCCGCGCAGAAATCGAGCATCTCACCCATCCATTGCAGCATGTCCGGGTAGAGCGGCCCATAGAGCGTCTGGAGATTCTCCGCGACGTAGACGAAGCGGAACATCGTCGGTGCAGCCTCCTTGCTCCGCCGCATCGCCTCGCGCGTGGTCCAGACCTGGCCTCCGTGCGCCGCGAAGTAACCGAACGGAATGCGTGCCTGCTCCAGCAGGCGCGCGCGCGCGACGATCTGGTCGGTCGTGAGCTTGAAGCCCCGCTCATGGCCGAGCAGGTCGCTGGCCTCATACATGACGAGGTATTCGAGCGACGGCGTTTCGAGCGCGTCGAGACTAGCGCGGTATTCCCGTAAGGTCGCCAGGGACGCATCCCCAAACTCGCTCGACGCGATGAAGACCTTCACCTTCTCGCGCCCTTTCACGGGCAGGGCCGGTTGCGATTTCGCGGCGGTGTAGATCTCGTCCAGATGCTTTTCTTGATCCGGCGCCTCGAAGGCCGAGAACTGGTCCGGGCCGCCATACTGGAGCCGATAGTAGGCTTGGTGCCGGTAGCGGGACGACGACAGATACAAATGGGGCGTGGGCCCGTGCCAGCAGGCGATGTCGAGGCTGTTGATGCCGCCGGGTGTCCATTTCTGCCAATACTCACCGCCGCTGCGTGACTTGCTTTGGTAGGTCATGACTCCCTTGGCGTCGAACATCGCCACCCCATGAGTGCCAACCACGACGGTCTCTTTCCCGGGGCTGGCCGGATCGAAGTCCGCGCACTCGTGCCAGGCCCCGCTATTCTCCTTCCCCTCGCTCCCCAGCACGCCGCCGGGGATAGCAGCCTCCCAGAGAGTCGTGTCCCCGCGCCGGCAGATCAGATTCAGCCGGTCGTCTTGCAGGAAGGAGGCGACGATTTCACCCGTTCCGTCGCCGTCGAGATCCGCTACTTGAAACTGTTCCAACTGGCCTTTAACCCGGGCAACCTGCCGCCGCATTTTCCCCTCCCGGTCGTAAATCCGGAATTCTACGCCCGGCCCGCCGACGACCAAGGATTTCCCCGCGGCGGGCACCAGGTCCCCAAATTGAAACGTCCGCAGGGGCTCTTTCTTTTCCCAGAGCTTGCGCCCCTGCTCATCATACAGCACCACGCCCGCCGCCATCCCCAAGCCGAGCAAATCATTGCTCCTGCTCACCGCCACTTCCGGCCGGCCGTCGCCGTCCATGTCCGCAGCGGCGATCCGCTCGGGTCCGCAGGAATCGCCGAACACGCGGACGGCTTTCCCGCGCAAATTGACCGCCCGGACCGGAATCTTCGGATCGACCGAACTCAGGAGGATTTCCTTCACGCCGTCGCCATCCAGATCCGCGGCAGCAAACTGGTAAACCAGCGCGCCGGCGGCAAAGGTCAGTGTGGCCGGCCCGCCCTCCTGCCTCACGGTCACCGCCCCGTCCACGTCGCAGCCGACGATCTCGGGCCGGCCGTCGCCGTCGAGGTCATCGCAGAACAGCTCCCAAAACGGTCGTGCGACCGTCAGCTCTTTCACGGTAAAGCCTTGTCCGGGCGTGGGACGGCTTCGCGGAGGGTTTGAGTCCGCCTGCGCCGCCGCCTTGCGCAGTTCCAGATTGGCAAAGGAGCACTTCCCGTCGAGGACCGACAGCAGCACGCGCAACCGCACCGTGTCCGGCGGCACCTGCAAGATGCCGGTGAAATCCATCCACCTTGTGCCTGACACCCACGTCGGCGTGGAAATCGCCAGGGTGTGGCCGGCGGCGTCGAGCGAGACGAAACCGAGGGACGCCCGCATCATGTTTTCGCCCCGGATACGCGCCGACCAGGCGAACTGCTGGTGGCCGTCGGTCGCGACATCCTGATAAAGCGAACCGTCGAGGTCGATCACCGGATTGGACACCCGCACACCCTGTTCGGCGGGCAACAACGTCACCTGCCCGTGTTCGCGCAGGTGTGCATTGAGCTGCCAGGGCTGCAGCGACTCGAAGTCGCCCGCCCGCAGAAGATTATCCGCCGCGCCTGCCAGCCCGTTGGTGATCAACAGGATCAGGAGAACGGCAGGGACAATCTTGGCGCGGCTCATTTTGCGCCCGTGATGGCGATGGCTTCGGCAACCGTTTTGTCGCCGATGCGTTTATAGTCGGTGAAAGGACCGTCGGCACTGCCGGCCGGCCAGTCGGCCGAGTCGGCGTATTGGCCGTCGTCCTTGAATTCCTTCTGCAGGCGGGCGACCTCGGCCTTCAGCTCGGCGAACTTGGCCAGGACCGCCGGGTCCTTCGCCGATTCCCCAAAGAGCAGGTTCTGCTGCTCGGTGGGATCCCGGGTGAGGTCGAACATCTCGTAGGCATTTTGCTTCCAATAATAGACCAGCTTGTGCGTGGCCGTGCGGACGCCGAGATGGGCATGGGTGTTGTGGTGCCCCGGATCGTGGTAGTAGCGGTAATAAACCGACGCGCGCCAGTCCGCCGGCTGCTCGCCGTGGAGCAACGGCACAAGCGAGCGGCCCTGCATGGAGGCGGGAATGGGCAGACCCGCGAGGTCGAGGAAGGTCGGGGCGAGGTCGATATTGGCGACAAACTGCGCCGGCAGGCTGCCCGCCTTGATGCCGGGGCCGCTCACCAGGAGCGGCACGCGCAGGCCGGGTTCATACATGAAGCGTTTGTCGTAAAGCCCGAGTTCGCCCAGATACCAGCCGTTGTCAGCGGAATACATGACGATCGTGTTTTTATCGAGACCGTTCTCCTTGAGGTAATCGAGCACCTTGCCCACGCCGTCGTCCACCCCTTGCACACAAGCGAGGTAGTCCTGCATGTAGCGCTGGTATTTCCAACGGGCGAGTTCGTGGCCCGTAAGGCTGCGGCCGTTCACCGTGACCTCCGTCGGTTTGGTCATGAGCCACTCGGTGCGGGCCTCGCCTTTCAGGTTCCCGGGCGGCACGAGCTTGAGATCGAGACGCGTGAGGTCGTGGGCGACGGTCTGCTGGTTCGCCGGCAACGCGGCGGGACGCGTGGCATAGTCGTCCCACAGCGTGTCGGGCTCCGGGATCACCCGGTCCTTGAAGAGCGCCTCGTTGCGCTTGTCCGGCTCCCATATCCGATGTGGGGCTTTCTGATGAAGCATGAGGAAGAACGGCTGGTCCTTGGGCCGGGTCTTAAGCCACTCGATGCCGAGGTCGGTCGTAATGTCCGTGCAATGGCCCTCGATCGTGAGCTTGCGCTTGTCCGCGACGACGAAATCAGGATTCCAATACTCCCCCTGGCCCGGCAACACGATCCAGCGGTCGAAGCCGGTGGGATCGTTGCCCAGATGCCATTTGCCGATCATGCCGGTATGGTAGCCGGCGGCCTGGAGATGCTTCGCGACGGTATCTCGGGTGCCGTCGAACCGGTTGAACACGGGCACGCCGTTGAGGTGGGAATATTGCCCCGTCAGCAGCGTGGCGCGACTCGGCGTGCAAATGGAATTGGTGACGAAAGAATTGGTGAACCGCGCGCCGCCCTCGGCGATGCGGTCGATGTTCGGCGTGCGGTTAACCACCGAACCGTAGGCGGAAATGGCCGCCTGCGCATGGTCATCGGAAAAGATGAAGAGGATGTTGGGACGCGTGGGCGTGCCCGGGGCTGCGCCCAAGTGTAAGGCAGCGAAAGCCAGCAGGCCGGCGAGCCGGTGTGTTGAGGTTACTGTTTTCATAATAAAGGGGAATTAGTTGGCTGGCTTGACTCGCACGAGCACCACGCCGTGGGCCGGAACCGTGGCGGTAAGCTGCCGGGTAATGGTGCCGATTTCCTGCTGTCGCCACAGGTCACGAACCTCGCAGCGGAACTTCTCGGCGCTGGCCAGACTGGTCTCATCGAGCCGCCAGAGGTCACGTTGCGCGGGAGTGTCGAAGACCAGCAGATCCCACGGCACGGTCACATTCAGCGGTGTCGCGCCACGATTGAACAACCCGATGGCAACCGAACCGTCCTCGAGCGGTTTGGCCAGCACCTGGCGGTGTCCATCGCTCAAAACGGTGGTCGCCATCCGGCCCAGAGGATCCTGGTTGACCGCGATCACCTCGTCGTTCGTCAGCAGGCCGAGGGTGAACTCGTCCATGTCCTCGATGGGGCAGCCGATGAGGAGCGGCGCCGACCAGAGACACCAGAGGCTGATGTGCGTGTATTGCTCGTCCGGCGTCAGCTTGGTCTGATGAAGCTTGGGCCCCCAGCCGACCTTGCCGACCACGAGCATGTCGGGATCGGGCCAGTGACCCGGCCCGGTCGTGCCGGCCCAGCGCTCTTGGAGGAGCCAGATGTCATAGATGCCCCTGAAGCCTTTCGGCGAACGCATGCCCGCGTCCCAGGTGTCGACAATGTCCCCCGTGGTGCGCCAGGCGTTGGCGACCTTGGAATAACCGGCGGCGTGGGCAAAAGGCGCCGTGTTGGACAGGGAGTAGAAGATGTCACGCGGCTGCGCGGCGAGCGCCTGCGCCATGCGCGCGGCCGAGACCAAGTCGCTGGCGTGCCAGTCGTATTTCAGGTAGTCGATGCCCCACTCCGCCCACTGCCGGGCGTCGTTGCTGTCGAAAGGATGGGCGCCGAGGCGGTAGTCCCTTCTCCGGTCGGCCTTGTCATTGGGATCGGGCTGCCGCCACTTGCCATCGGCAGTATCCGCCGAGCCGCCGTTATACCCCGCGTAGGATGTGACCCATGGCGTCGAATAAATGCCGAGTTTCAGCCCGAGCGCATGGATGTCGTCGGCCAGTTTTTTCATGTCGGGAAACTTTCCGTTGGGCTGGATCGCGTGGAGCGGTCCGCCGCGCACGCCCTGCCAGGCGTCGTCGATGTTCACATAAGTCCATCCGTGCCCCTTGAGCAGCCGGGCCATGGCCTCGGCGGTGGACCGCACCTTGCCTTCGTCCACGGCCGCGGCCCAGGAATTCCATGAGTTCCAGCCCATCGGCGGGGTGAGGGCGATGCGGTCGCCGACGACCACGCGCAATTCGCGGGTGTCCTGGCCCAGGGCATTAGCGACGTGCAGCGTGACCGCGTAAGTCTTTGGCTCGCGGCTTTTGATGACTCCGGTGATCCGGCCGGTGGCGGCATCCAGGCTTAGTCCCTCGGGCAGTCCGGTGGCCGAGAAAAGCAACGGAGCCTCGCCGGTGGCGGCCACCGTGAACAGAAACACCGAGCCGGGCCGGACGCCAAACACGCGGGCGCCGTTGATGCGCGGCGCGGGGCTGGCCTTGGGCGTGAGGATGTACGGCCCGTTGGCCGGGGTGGCCGGCGCATAGTCGGGCTCAGGGTTTTTGGGCGGCCGATCCGCCGGCTGTCCCCGGGCTGCCGGGATGAAGGTGGGCGCGAGCATGCTGGCGACGATCACAAACACGGTGAGGAGCGAGGTGGTGTTCTGTTTCATAAAGGGTGGATGGTTTCAGGGAGCGGAAGCGGACCAGGCGGCGTGGAGCTCTCGCCATACCGCGCGATTGGTCGTCGCGATCCCGCGGACACACTCCTCGAAAGGCGTTCCGTCGGGCCGCAGGAGACCCTGCTTGTAGCGTTTGATGTGGTCCTTGTAGATCGTGAGATACTGGCAGCGGAAGTAGCCGATGACGTAGGGCCGGGCGAAGGCGTCGCGCACGAAGCGGTCATACGACGCGGTCGCCTCCTCCACCGTGGCGTATTGAAACCAGCCGCCGGTCTTGGGCGTTTGCGGGTCAAAAAAGCCGCACTGGTGATCGGCGATGATGACCGGTTTGCCCGTGAGCCGGTGGAGCCGGTCGAACTCGGCGGCGTCAAACCAGGTCTCGTCCGGCCGCGTGAGCTTCGCGAGCGGCGGGAAGAAATGATCGCCCGGCTGGATGGCCAGCACGTCGATGAATTTCGCCGCCTCCTCCAGCACCTCGTCGGGATGATCACGGAAATGGAAACGATCGCCCACAAGCAGACCCGTCGGGTGCTCGCGGCGGAACGGCGTGGCAATGGCCTCATAATAGCGGCGCGCGATGAGCCGGAGGAACTCCCGGTCGTCGGCGAAGACCGCCGCGCAGTCGCGATCAAGCGCCACTCCGCCCACGGCCTCGAAGGACGGGAAGGCCGCGCCGTAGGCGGCGTTGAGACGGGTGAGATCGCCACCGTATCGTTCCCGCAGGAAGGCGGTGTAACGCTGGCGACCCGGAGCGTCCGCCGGGAGTTCGCGTATGAAGGAAACGTAGTCGGTGCCGCGCGTCCGCCGGGTGAATTCGATATCCCAGCTGGTCGAGTCCGTCCAACACCAGGCGAGAGCCATCGGATTGGCCTTCATCTCAGCCGCCACGGCCACGGCCCGGGCCTCGGCCCCGGCCGCAAACGCGTCCGTGAACACGTCCACATAGGCCAGCGACTCCTGCCAGAACGAGGCTGCCATGAAAGGAGTGCTGATGATGTAGGGCATCGCCGCGCGGAGCTCATTCGGCGCCTCGAAGCCGGCGCTGTTGAAGCCCCATTCGCGACACTGACGCTCGACCTCCGCGAACACCCGGGGCCAGTCCTGGCCGAAGCGCTGCCCCAGGACGGTCGGCCCAAACACCTTCGGGTTCTTCATCTCGCTGAGATGATTCACGCCGAGCAAAATCATTCCGTGCCCCTCCGGCGTGACCAGCCACCACCGGCCACTGAATTCCTCCACGCGGAAATTACCGGTGGCTTGCCGGATCGGGCCCAGCCCGCCACCAAAACGATCGGCCGGACCCGTCGCCGACGCGCTGGCCCAGACCGGAGCAGCCGCGCAAGCGATTCCGAGCACCGCGGCCAGCGGGACCAGCCAGGAGGGTAATGCGCCCGTTGGGTTCAATCGCGGGTTCCTCCCGCGTTGTCCGCGCCGTCCGCCGTACCCCGGTAGAGCACGGGGAAATCCAGCGGCCGCGTGGCCACCTCTTTTCCCTCAGGCGTCTCCTCTTTCACCACGGACCAGGTGTCGGGCGTGCCGATGCCGATGTCCCGCTTGTAGAAAGCGTCGATGCCCGCACCAGGCAGCGTGAGCCGGGGGATTATGTTCGCCAGCACGATCCCGGTGGTGCGGCGGAAGACAAAGAGCGCCGCGCCAGGCTTGGGCACCAGGTTGCCGCCGTAACTGAAGATACGGATGTCACTCGAATCGCTCGCCCGCAGCACCGGCGAATTGCCCTCGCTCTTCATGCCGTAGATCGACACCTGCCGGCTGCGCCGGATCTCGATCTGGGCCGACTCGTCCAAAACATGCTCGATGTTGCACTGATAGATCGAGAGCGGTCCGGCCGCGCCGTCGAACACCAGATGGCGGTAGCCTCCCTCGCCGACCATCTCGTGGTTGTAGAAATTATACCAGCGCCCGCCCCCGTTTCCGGTGACGAGCGTCAAAGGCGGGCGGCGTAGTTTCTCCGGGACTTTGCCTCCGAGGGGGCGGAGAACGGAGCCGGCGGAGCGCAGGATCGACTGCGGTCCGCACCGCCAATGGAGACCGAAGGCGCCAACCACTTCCCGCGGCACCAACAAAAAGCAGAACGCCAGCACCGTCCTCGCGTCACGGTCTTCCGCGGTGCGCACGAGCGGCTGCGGCTGCCCGGCGGAGCCGAAGTCCCCTTTCGCCTCGCGGACCATCAGCACCGAGAAGGTCTGCGCGACGCCCACAAGCTGGGAGTCGGGCCGGAGGCGGATGGTCCGCGTGATCCGGTAATAGCCTTTCGGGAGAAACACGATCGGGTGTTCGTCAACCGCCCGCTGGATGGCGTCGGTGTCGTCGGCGAAGCTGTCGCCTTTCGCTCCGTAGGGCGCGGCCTTGACGTTGACCGCCCCGGGGGACTCGAAACCCGGAAAGTTGCCGCTCCAAAGATGACGTGATTGCAGATCGTCCGGCGGCGCGACGCCTCGCTCCGTCCGGGCCACCCCCGCGTCCTGCCTTGCGCCGCGTAGATAGACCGGCGTGGCCACTTTGTAATTTTTGACCGGCGGCAGCTCCGGTCCGTGCCCATATTCTGCGACG